>Ga0179593_1456157_pt1 | contig 27159 bp, 22 predicted proteins | sample CZODoug2_1_08_16_FD_185931 | JGI IMG/M metagenome (GOLD analysis project Ga0179593, IMG submission 185931) | Vadose zone soil fungal communities from Angelo Coast Range Reserve, California, USA - CZODoug2_1_08_16fungal (PacBio error correction) | ecosystem: Environmental > Terrestrial > Soil >...
GCCAAAGTGTGGCGCGGGGAAGGAAAAAGCCGGCCAGCGAAAAAGAGGGCCGGAAAGGAAGCGAAAAGGTTCGACACCAGGCAAGGCCAGAAAAGCGATGATTAAACAAAGAGTTCAAAGCCTGATCTGGTGGGGGGAAAAAGAAATTAAGGGAAGAAAGGAACGGTCGGAAAAATCGAAGATGAAAAAAAAATTGGAAGGTGAGGTAGGGGGGGTGAATTGACCAACGCGGGCAGACAATGCAAACAAGACAAAAATCAAAAAAGAACGATATGCAACCCATTCTATTCAACGACATCCTCTCCCCCTACGCGGTACACTCCCAGAAAGAGATAGAAAGTTGCCAAGGAAAATGACAATCCACAGACGAAGAGAGAGGGAAAATGGTTGGTGGAAGTTCACAAAAAAGGGCCGCAACTCCTCGGGTGGCGAAAACTAGGGGCTCAGTCAAAAGGGGGGAGGCAGAAGAGAAGGGGGGAGCATTCAAAAGGACGTCACGGCAGGAAAAGAGATAAGAAAAGGGCAAAATGGGGGACACACTTGAGAGTGATGTCGTACGGCATGGCGACCCACACTACAAACAATTCAAACCCACGCGCAAAGGTGCGCTGGGACAAAGAAGAAAAGAGAAAAGAAAGGGTCAAGAATTGGCCGGAAAAAATGACCATTGCTGGTTCTCTGAAAATATCCGGAGGACTCGCTTCCCCGTCGCATCAAATGCGGTCGAAAAAATGAAAGCCTTGGGGGTCAGGTGTACACTGCAGGTCGGGGAAAGGCTGACACGCAGCCCAAGATTCCGGGGAGACCATTCCCGGAGGCGCCGGGAAAAAAAGAAAGGAAGAACATTAAGGAGAGGGCTAAAAGTCAAGAGAATCATAAAGTCCGGGGGGGGACGGACATGATTGGCTCCCGCTCGCCTCTCATCAAAAGTATTACTTAAGGCGGGACCAGTGAAACAACCATCCAAAACTCCACCTAAGGTCCGCAAACAGACTCAGTGTGTGAAAAGGGGTCAAACTTGACACCGTTTCCGCTGACTGCAAGATGGAGGACCACGGTGCCTAATCCGAAAACCCAGACGATAAATATACAGGATGGAACAGGCGAAATCAAGCAAAGTGGTTAATGCACCAACCAGTCCGAAGTCCAGTCGATACCAGCGATAACGGGCCGATGGGGGAATGAAAATTCAGAAATATGAACGAAGTCAAAACAAAGCAAAAGGAGAATAAACAAAACCTCAAAGAGGGAGGAGAGGACCTAACCTCGCAGATGCGGTGTTGCTGTTCGAATTGACGCCACCTGGAAAAATCTCCGGTTAGTTGGAGCAACATCAACAAGGGGGCGGGATGGGGCCAAGGAGTGCTCTGTGGAACGGTTGGTAAAAACACCATAATCGGGAGAAGGCAAACCCCCCCACTATCTAGGCGGGTAAAAACCCACCAGCAAAAGAGGGAGAATTGGGGAACAGACTGGGGGAAAAGTCGATTCTTCAAAAACGGCAATAAGGCGAACAAAGAAAACAAGAAGGAAAAACCTGGGGAAATGACAGGGATTTATCACTGCCGAAAAAGGGGTTATCTAGGGGTCTGTGTGGAAGGATTTACTCGCCCACAATTGAAGGGGAGTGAAACAAGGAAAAAGAAGGTGGTAGTCAAAACACTAGAAAAATCTTCGAGAAAAAAACAACAACGAGGGGGAGGGAGGTAAAAAAAGGTTCTAGGTGTTTGGTTGCATAAAGGAGGAGTTGAAATAATGGGGGCATCGTCAAAAAGGAAAAGTTGGGCGCTTCGAAGGGGGAAGGCAAAGAGAACAGAACCTTAGGGAGAAAAAAAGTTGGAGGGGACCAGGGAAGACAACCAAGGTGGAAATTGGAGGGGGAACGCCCTAATGTCGTAAAAAAAGCTTTCCAGGATTTAGGCCGCCTCAGGGCCTAGGGGAGGAAAAGAGATAGGAGGGGTGGGGGTGAAGAAACGCGCAAAAGGGGACGCCGAACTTGTGCGAAAAAAAAAAATGTCACCAAAAATATCCCACAACCGCAAACATGGAGCTGTGGCTAAGCTGTTTGGATCAGGGGAAAAAGAACGAAAGGAGAAGGTTCGGTTGAAAGCAGCGCAAATAGGAGGCTAAGGGTGGGGCCGGGGAGTGATTTACCGCATTGCAGGCAAGGGAGGGGTATCGTTGAAATATGGGAGGATACTTTAAATCGGGTTACGCGGACGTGTTCACAAGATAAGGAAGGAGGGGGGTCCCCCGAGTTTAATCATCAAAAGAGCGAGTATTTACGCATGGTCATCACTACCAACACGTGGGGGAAGGGAAAGACCAGCTCAAAAGGGGGGGCCACAGGGGAAATCTTCATGGGTGACGGAAATTAGTTTGTGACTTGGTAGTTAACCAACATCAAGGGGAGACAGAGGGGAGATATAAAAGCGATTCAAAAGGGGGCAAGCCGAAGAGAAATCGGCCATTTAAACGCTCACCGAGAGTTAAAAGAAAAAAAAAACATCGAGGGGGGCTCCAATGAAGATGGAGCAGGGTCAAAAGTTAAGGAAAAGAAATACAAACATCGAAGGCTCACCGATTGCAGGAAGCCGAATACGCGATACTGCGGAGAAAAAAGGATGGTTCCAGGAAGAGGGGGAAAAGGGAGGGAGACAGTTCTTAACAGAAAACACGCGTGGGAGGTTGGGATTGAGAGGGAAAGACTCACAGAAATGCCTGGCTTGACAACGGGGAGCAGTCCTTCGTGCGACATGGGAAGAGAGAGAGGGCAGGACACCCGATAGGGGCGGCAACATAGGAAAGGCGAAAAGAAAAAAAACGTTCGAGGAAGGTGCTAAAAAAACCGGGATGAATTGGGGGCACAGGTAAAATTGCCATTGATATGGAGTTTGGGGGGGGTAATGGGAAGGGGGGGGGCATACGTTGATGGTTGAAGGTGGCTGAGGACCTTTCACATCCGAGCAGTCGGATAAAGCATGGTACCAGACCGTGGCTTAAAAGGGGGAACAGACAAGTGCTTTGTTGACCGGGCACTGGGCCGCTGGTGGGAGAGCTCGACTTTGCAGGGCTCACCACCATTGGGCGCTTATTCAGTCCCGGCGATGGAGAAAAGGACGGGAGGTAAGCTTCAAGGGGGATGCCGAGCTCACTGAATGGTCGGGGGGGGCAACGAAGGTAAAAAGAACTGCGGAAAAGATCGCTCCACCGACCTGATTGTCTTGGGCCATGGGGCTGGCTTACTGACAGGGGAACGGGGAAAAAATTCCACTCTGGAAAGCTCACCCTCATCCCCCTAACCCCCGGCCAACCTAAGTTCCAACGAGGCACCTAACCGGCCACCGGCCTTACGCATGGTCTAGAAGAGCACCTGATTGTGCGGAAAAAGAAAGGGGTTGGGGGATGGGTGTGGAGGAACGGCCCACATTGGGAAAAGCATCGGTCAACTACGGGCGGTGGGGAAGGCGGGCCGGGGCGGCCTGACTACTCAGGTACATGTTCGGTCAAGGTTGAATCCAGTAGAGGAGAACCGGCCAAAAGGAGTAACAGGGCGTATCGATTCCCACCGACCACGACTTACAGAACGGTCATTTCTTCTTGCTGGGGTTTCTGCAAAATTCGAATTAATACAAGAGCGCATTAAAAAAAAGGTGCTTGAGGAAGCGATATAGGCTGTGCTGTCGGGACGCCGCGCATGGGCAGTGTTTAAGAGGGAAAGAACCCACGTCAAGGACGACTCGGGTGATAAAAACAACCAGGGGAGGGTTGAGATAAAAACTAACTCTTAAGTGGTTCTGTTTAGGAGGGCCGGGGGCAGGTAAAGGGGGGGGGGGGGGCCTTCAAAGAACATTAAAGATACACGGAGGCAACCCGGATAAAGGGGGGGGAATGCGGAGGTGCACATCGAGAAGCCAGAAACCATGTAACATCTGAAACTACAAATGAACGTATGGAGGCGTACTAATCAAAGGTCCTTCTGACCAGTCCCAAATACCCAAAGTCAATTTTGTCGGTGACCCCATAAAAGAAACAACCATCAATTTTAGGGGCGGTTAGCACCCACTGAGACCCGGATGGGTCTGCACTGGAGGTTGTTAGCAGGGGCCGTCCAAACCGGTTCCAACATTACACGGCAGTTAAGGCTGCCCCGTTTGTCTCGTCCATGGAGAGCGCCCATAGAAATCGCAACAAACCCGCGGGAAGAAAAGTATGACCGAGAGGGAAAGGGGCAAATACACACAACGTAGGGGAATGGTGCGTCATTGGAAACGGAGTTGCATAAGTCAAAGTGGGGGGGCGATGAGGAGAGGGGAAACTGGGAACTTGGCAAAGAAAAAAAAGCGTCGGAGCGTAAAAAAAGGGAATGTAATTTCCGTTGGAAAAAGAAGAACGTTCAAAAACGGACAAAAAGAAAAGACAAGGGAAGTGATCCATTCAACTTGTGATAAAACAAAACCGAAACGTGGGTGGTGCGCGGGTAGGGGGGCATGCCAAACTTCAAAAAAGTGTTGGGTCAGGGGGGGGAGGGTGGGCAATGAATGGGGTAAACCTGAAACATATTCAACCAAGGAAAAGGAATCTCGGTTTTGACAAGAAGGGGCAATGGCGATGAGCGAGAAAGGGGGGGATGTAAGGCATACTTATGCCTGCCAGGATCAGTCCGGTGAAAGGGGCCCCAGGAACGGGATGCGGTTAACTTCAGCAACAGGAGGAGGGTGGGAAAAACTACAACCAAAACAATCGATGGTGCAATGTCAAACAACCACCTGACATGGCAAAAGCTGGGTCTCGGGGGCGTGGAAACCTGCAGGAGTCCGCCTCGGAGGACAAAGCTGACATACCGGAGGTTCGCAGGGGGCTGGATAATAACGAGGGGGGTTCTCGAAGCTATTTGTTAAGGAAACGAATGGGGGGAAAATATCCAAGCACACTGGATAACAAAAATCTTAGTTGGGAGAAGTTGTATTCCAACGCACGTGTAATCACAGGGCTCAGTGACAGTTATCCTGAGACAGGGGGGGGCCATTACCTTAAAATGGGAGGAAGAGAGTAGAAAAGAGAAGGAAGGGCCGGCACGAGCAACAGAAAACGGACAGGGAACAGGTCCAAATCGGGATCGAGAGAGGGGTAAAAGACCAAATGAACCGAAACATGTGTTTGGACAACAAAGGGGAAGGGGGGGCAACCTAACAAATTGCGTTTCTGGCAATTCGTAACAGTGGGGGGTGTTGAATAGTGCAATCACCGTGGGAACGGGGTAGGGAGGGAGGATTGGGGCCGTCGTCCGAACAGAGGCATCAGACGCGATAAAAAATCAGCGGGAGGCAGGGTGGTGTGAAAAATAGAGAAGAGGAAGAGGCGCTCGCACGAGTTAACAAGACAAAAAACGGGTGGAAAGCTCACCAACGGCCTCCAAAAAGGGGGTTGCGCGGAGGGTAATTACCGAAATCCCGAGAAAGACGTACATTCAGTTGTTTTGAGGGGGAAGGGGAGCCAGGGAGAAAGCTAATCCTGACAAAAAAAAAGAAATTGCCAAGATTAGCTGAAATAACGTACGTGTCCAAAGAGGTCGGGAGGAGGAGGGAGCAATCTTAACATCATGGAAAGGCGAGGGGAATGCAACGATGCCAAATCAACAACAAAAGAAAAAGGGGGGAAATGCAAATAACCAAAAGCGTAAAAAAACCGTCCTCTCACAGACGTAAAACTTCCCAGTGGACCAATTAAAGAAAAGACTTATCGAAGAGAAGCAAAAGTGGGGGTACCTTCGGAGAAGAAACTACAGGGGGCGTGGGGACACAAAAGGAGGGAAATTACATGTATGAAAAAACCGTTCATGCAAGAAGGAAAGATACTCCGTGGAATGGAACGAGACGGCATTCAGTAAAAAAGTTTTGAGTAGCCATGGAAAAGAAAAAACGAAACAATGAACCCCACGGGTGAAACAGAAGGAAGCTAACGCGGGCAAAAACCAGTAAAAGGGCAAGAAAACCTTAGATAGGGATTCAGGAAGTATGGAGAATCGCCCCACAGGATATCAGGCAGATGGTCGAAGCAAAAGAAACTAAAGGTTGGCCTGGCAATTAAAAAAATTTGTTACCCTTAAGCTAAAGAGAATGGCGCCAATGACGTGATTGAGAAAAAAAAAAGAATGAAAGGCAGGATCGTCTTCGAACTTAAAGACGGGCTTTTTGCTGGAAAAGAGGGCTAAAAATCTCGACCGATCAAAGTAAAATGTCTTTGTCTGGGAAAGCTCCGGGAAAATAACACATCCATGCAACTCCGAAAATCATTTGGAACTTGGCCCCGTGAAACGTTGCGCTGGAAAACTGCCAAGGCTTCGTTACAGAAACAGCAGTTCAGAGGGGAAAAAGCCTATCTAGGATAGTCCTTTGATAGAAAGCGCTTGGCACCAACATGAACCAAACAGTTGGCGGCTGTACCAAAAACGGACGAGGTTGGGTAATTTGAAAAAGATCACCCAGACCGTCAGTTGAAAGCGGGGATACCTGAAAAAAAGCCCAAAGCGAAAAGCGGAGTTAGTGGAGGGGGGGAGAGGGGGGAGGGAGGTGGGATGGGTAGAAAGGGAAAAAGGGGGGTTGGGGGCGCGCACACCTAAGAGGCAACTATGCCTGTGTTAGTTCTATGACGCCAATAGACAAGAAAGATACCCCACCGAAATAAAAAGGTTTGGCTTGGGGGCTCGTTCGGGGGTGAAGGCTTTTGGTTTTTCGCAACCAGTAGCTTAGCCAGCAAAGTGAAGCTAAGGGGGCGTCAACAAAGGGGGAATTTTCAGAACGAAGGAAGGAAGAGTCGTCTCAGTGCGAACGTGTCCAGACATAGAACTCCCACACCGAATGAAGCTGTAATCACGGGACCGCGTGGGGGTTTGATCCGAAAAGGTTGAGGTGTTATCCAGGAGCACCTGCTCAATCAACCAAAAAAAGGGGGGAAAAAGTGCATGAAGATGACACAGCTCAAATCTGGACCTGGTGTCGAGAAAAATCGGAAGTAGACCTCCAACACAAACGAAAAAAGATATGTAGCGTTTTTGGGAAAAAAAAACTTCGATTTGCACAGTCATGGGGCAATCGAAGCAACTTTAAAAACCGCTTTTGGGTCTCGGGAGAAAAAATCTGAAATAAAAGCAGAACCGTAGGAGCAAAAGGGGGCAAAAGTGACTCTGGGGCCAAAAAAAGGTTGGATTGCGGGGACGTCTATGCTGGTTCAAGAAAAAAAACCTTAGTGACGATCGGTAACCAACATCTTCGAAAAAAAGTCCACGGTTGGAGGGGTGAACGCCCAGGAACGGAGCAAGTGCCTGAAAACCTCTGTGGGAAAAACGCGAAAACCACAGAGACCTCAGCACCAAAAGAAACGCAAAATTTATGAGGGGGAAGAACAGGAGTGAGGTAGGTGGAGGGAAGAAAAAAAGGAAATCCATACATTTTTAAAGGGAGAAAAGCAAACGGGGGCGGCGCGTTGGCAATTCCAGGTGGAAAAGAAGCATGGGCCGTCGTGGGTGAGGACTCTTTCCAAGAGTGAATGTCCCAAAAACCTGTCAGCCTGTGCAGCAGAAATGGCGTGACTGTTGGGGGGGAATCCCCCCGCGCTGTTAGCTCAACCGATCGCTGCAGTTTATGCGGGGAAGAGGAAGGAGGGAAGGACCGGTCCTAAACTGATTGAATTTGACAGCAGAAAAAAAAGTGTGTAACGGGGAGAAACAATGGGGAACTGAGGCGGGGGGGGGGGTGCATAGGTGGGAGTAACTAGTTTCAACAGTGCGCGCCCGAAGAGAATTAGGAGAAGGCTGGAGACCATCCCCAAACCCACCGTAGGTACATCAGGATGCAATACTATCCGGGATCATCCAGACTCGAGAGAACGGCAGGACAGGTTCGCTCAAATTCACGGATTGGCAAGCTAAAAGGCTGTCGTTTTCACCATCGTTTCCGGAAGGTGAATACACTTCACGGAAGCTCATGTGCGGGCTAAAGCAGCAAGGAGAGGAAGGGGAAGCGATTTCGTCGAAAGAACTGCCTGGGAAGACGCAACAGATCATGGCTAAAGCAAATTCCATGAGTTGACAGCGTCGTAGTGCGGAGGACAGAAGACCGCAAAACGCGAGTGGGGTGAAGGGGTGGAGGGGGGGAAGAACAGGAGTAGAAAAAAATCCACGAGAAAGTGCTCTGTTCCATTGCAAAACCAGGAAGGGACGGATTTCGAACCGCAATGGTGACTTAAGCCCACCTTAATAGAAACGGATCGTTGGTGAACGAACACGATATTGGCCAAAACAGAGGATAAAAAAAGGAGGAAAAAAGGGTACGAGGGGGGGGAAAGCGTTCTCCCTGGGAGGGACTTTGGAAGTGGGCACCGTGGAGATTTCGCGGAGGAAGGGTACAAACTCCTTGCGTTGAGAGGGAGCGTTTGGAAGTGAAGTTGCATGACGCATTTTTTAATTGGGGGTAGGTTTGTTCATTTGCGGACCGCATGGAGGAAAAAAAAAAAAAATTCTTTCAGTGAGGGAAGCTTGCGCGCCGGATCCAGAAACACGTGCAATGGACAACAAGTGTCAAAAAGCAATTTTTCGTTGTGTTGGGAAAGGAAAAAGCGGGGAAAACAGGGACTTGGTGTCAAGATTTCGCTGGGGGGGTCCGCACGAAAGGTGGAAAGGGGGTCCAGAAAAAAAGTCGCCTGACTGTGGGGCCCCAGGCCGATGAATTGGACCGCGAGATGTCCCAACACAAACCTTTCAAACAACCAAAATTAGTCGAGCAACAAGGGTGTCTGAAGGAAAAGGGGACCCTGGGGGGGGAAAAAAAAGGGAAATAGAGGGAGAAGACAGAGGAAAAGTTATTCTGACCGACAAAAAAAAACCGAAAGCCCGAAGGGTGTTTTTTGCCAAAGTGTCGGAGGAAGACTGTGGTACCGGCTGATTGAAACGTCGAAAGAAAATGAAAAGAACCTACAGCCCATCCCAAATCCACTCAGTAGTATGAACATCAAAGGCAATAAGACCGGCAACCTTCCTCAAGGTATCGTCACAACGGAGTAGTGGGTACATGGTCAAGGACCAAGTCAAGGGGGGGGGGAAGTTGGAGGGGGGGTTAATCTGGTGTAAAAAAAAAATGGCGAAGAAGGACCCCAACAGCGAGGGGTGCAAGAGCTTTTGGTGGACTTGTTCAAAGGTGGGTCCGGGGGCGGAGGTTGTTGGGGAAGTTGAATCCCGTCTAGTTGGTTGGTTTCATACTTCTCGTCAGTGGTTCACGGTTCCCCAGGGGGAATTCATTCGAAGCGCCACGGTTGTGCGCAAGAAGAAAAAAATTGCGTCTCGCCCGCCAAGGAAAAGGGGACTTGCACAGCAGAAAGGGGTCGTTGGACATTGCATGGATGGCAAGTGAGGGCAATTTCTCAAAGAGTCCCTAGAACAAAAAAAAATTTACTGTAGGAGAAAGGCAAAGAAGAATAAGAATGCCTGTGAGAGGCGGGAGGCAGACAGGACTCCCAAAGAAATGGCAGTGTTTAACCAGAAAAACGCACCTGTTTTCCAGGCCAAAAATTCCAGTACCCATCGGGTTTTGACCAAGAGGGGGGAAGCCACGACTTGTTGTTTTGGAGGTGAGTCATAAACGCCCAAAAAGGGTAGGAAAGGTGGAAAGGGGCGAACCTAAAGGGACCCTCAACCACACGGCACCAATGAATATTATTAGAGAGAGGCGAAGACTCGATACCTCAGGGGAAAATGAATAGCCCACGACAAAGAAGGAAAACCGGAAAGAAAAGGGGGGGAAGGTGCAAAAAGGGGGGGACGATGGCAGGTGGGAAAGTGCCCGTCGCCAGGGCCAAAAAGAACCTCGAAAAGGGGAAACTTTGGTATGAAACTGACCCATAAAGGGAAAAACAACCATGAAAAGGTTTGGTGTTCGGGGGATCGACCGGTTGAAGGCAAAAACCAAGGACGACCGAAAAAGTGATCATGCACGAGGTTTGGGAAGGGGGGGAAATCCGGTTGGAAGGGGCAACGAGGACCCCAACGAACATAAACAAGAACCATTTTTGTGAATGGCAAGAGAAGAAGGGGTCGGGGGAAGGGCCGGGGCCCCTTTTTGAAATCAGGGGGGGGAAGGAAAGGCCAAAATTTGACCAGGAGTCCACGACCTCGCAAAAACTGACCGGGGATGGCCTGGAAGTGGCCCATAGACTCTCCAAAAACAAAACCCCCCCCCCCCCCCCCCAAGGAAGAGGAGAAAAGAGAGAGAGGGGAAAACATTCCATCCGCGGGTACATGTTTTTTTTTTGGGAAGGTTTTCATCCAGGAGCTTTGGGGAGGTCTAAGGTAATTGAAAAAAAAGGACAAATGGCCCAGTGAAAGAAAACTCTGGAGGAGGGGCCAAGAACTGAACCAATTTAAGGGGTTGGGGGGGCCTTTTTTTGTTCACCGGGGCAGGTTCCCGTTTCAAAAACGTGCGTTTCAAATACACCGCGCATTGAGAAATGGGTCCGGGTCCAGAAGGTGGGGTGGAATTCCAACTAGGAAGAAAAACTGGACCTTTTGGGGGGTTCACATGGGGGAATTTCCGCAAACTGAAAAACGAACGGTCAAGGTGCTCCTGTTTTCGTTGGGACAATGCACGGCACTGGGGCAACCTGCCATTAGTTCACAAGAGCCTCCTACGAACGGTTAATTGGGGACTGTGGGGAGGTAAGATGGAAATATCTGTGGCAATGGCGAATTGGACCCTCCCTCATTTCTCCCGCGCCGTTGGGCCAGCCGTAAGAAGGAAGGGGGCCGGGGGGATGGCACGTTGGAGGGATGAGGGTTGGACTTGCAGCCCGGGTCGGGGGGAAGAAACTCCCAAACCGACGCGGGTGCCTTAACCAACGACTGAATACTGACGGGGGGGAAGGCCCGTGGAAACGGCGATCGGGGTGTGTGAACACGTCCCCACCATTCAGGGAGGGACAAAGTTGGAACCTCGATGACACGCAGCACCAGAAATATTAGGCTGGACGATGCCTTCCGCACTGCAATAAGAAAAGGTTGTTCTCGGAAATGCGAGATTTCGGGGTATGAACAGGGAACAAAGGGGTCTCAATAGAAACAAGAATAAGCCAGATGGCCTGGGGTGAAGTTAAGGTGGGACGGGGAGGGGATCGGAGCTCAAGGGGATTCCCCGCCTGAGAAAAAACGTGGCCGGAGCAATTATTTTGTTTGGTTTTGGAAAAAAGACCTACTTGAAAGTATAGTAAAAGGGAAAAAACTACGTAAGTCCCCGGCAACGGCCAACCGAACCAACGAAAGGGGAAAGGCGGACCAGGGTCAAAATCTCCTGGGAGCGATTCCGTCATGGTCAAAAGGAAGACCTCCATCCCAGAAGAAAAACGGGTGGAAAACGACCTGTAAGGAGTTGCTTCTTATTACCATGCAGAAGCAAGGGGGCCCGGTTTCATAGTGGAGGAAATGGGGCAAATCCCCGAAAGGGGGGTAAATGGGGAGGGACAGGGGGGGAAAAGTGGTCCTCTGTAGGCCCGTATGTGAAGAAAGAAAGTCGCATCAAAAAAAGGGAAAAACACTCCATAGGTTTGTGGAGAAAAAATAGGGGCGTTAAGGTAACGCCTCGTCGTAATCAAAAAAACCATTTTCCTGGAAAAAAAAAAAGGGTTGCAGAGAACTCAAATTGGGTAGAAGGAAAGTGTTGGCGAGTTTCATGAAAAAAAAGAAATCTCCAAAAAAAAACATTCAAAGGGGAGGGGTGCTGAAAACTGCAACGGGCCCCAGGCGACGGAAAAGGGACAACCCCCAGCAATGGCACGCTGAATACGTTCAAAAAAAAGCCAAAGTTAGGGAAAATACTCTGTAACCCGCAAATCGTTCGGGGGCGAAAGGGCTGCAAACTTGAACCCTCACGAATCAAATTCAGGAGGGGTTAATGGCAAAACGCGGGTCAGCAAAAGGCACCACATGACAAAAAAAATAAATCCCTAGAAGGAACCCTTCCATATTAAAAAGAAAAAACCAGCGGGAAACTCCAGATAGTAATATCCAGGGCAAATTCAAAAAAAGGGACATCCCGTGAAAAGACGAGACTTCATAGACCAAGTGGGGAATTTAAAAAACCTATGTGGGGTTGGGAGACCAAGATTCTTGCTTTCATTCACGCCAGTCGAGATAAGTGGGATCAGTTCCGCAGGTCGGTTACCAAAGGAAGAATAGATGGATTAATCGGGGTTCAAGGAACAGAGCAAATGCTCGTGATTTGTTCTTAAGTCTGGGGGAAGACAAAAAGACAAAAATACAACTAAAAGCAAAGCTTTGGATCTGATTCATCGCCGAACATCGAAAGAACTGGCTGAAACACTCCAAAGGGGTGAGGACAACAATACTAAGGGAATCTTCAAAAGAAATACGCGCTAGCGGAACTCGGACCCGAACGCCCAGCGGATGCGGTCGCGGGAAAAGGAAGTAAGAAGCAGGGGGTACCACGAATGTTTCGAAAAAGATGCTTTGACAACGAAAAGAAATTCAATTTAGCAAATGGTCCAGGAGGGGAGAAAAGTAACTGTAGGGATGAAGGAAGGGATATTTGGACCGGAGGAAGAAACAACGTCTTTTGAAGAACCAATGCATTGGCGCCAAAGCTACTCTCATCCCTTATTCTTCGGACGCGCAAGGGGGAAAAAACAGGAAAATTAACCTAAATTTGGCCGAACAAGAGCAGGTTACCCAGGGTATAAAAGGACACCTTAAAGAGGGGAAACGAAGAAAGAATGGGCGCCCTGGTCAAAGATCCAACCGCCGGCGCCGGGTGACCAGCGAATAACTAGCCGATGCAAGAGGGGGAGAAAGATTAAACGAGGGGTATCCACAAACAGTCAAAACGTCCCAAGAAGTCTTAGCTTACCCAGAGGGATCATGGCCGATTTTGGAATGGAGGGCACAAGGTCAGAACTCTGGTGAAACCGAGCACCCAACGGGGCAGGGGCGGCCATCAAAAACTTGAAACGGCAAAGACCACGCTGCAAAAAAAGAAGGGGTCTGCGGCAAAAAGAAATTGGCGCCGATGAGTTTTCTTGCTTTTCCTATGAACGCCAAATCACAGCAGCCTTTTATTGCCAAAAAAAGAAAAAGGGGGTGCGGAGTGGGGGGATGATTTGAGAGGGTCGCGGGTTCAGGAAAAAGAGCTGAGTCACGGGGGAGAGATGAGGGGAAAAATCTCAAAATGCTGTAGAAATTGGACGACAGAACTGAGGAGGAGGTAACTAATTGCAGAATATGGCCTAAACAATACATAGAAAACTTGAAACTCAAAAAACAAAAACAGGGGTCTGAAAAGGAGGGGGGAAGCACTGGGCCAGGGAAAACCGGGTTTTTGGTGGGATCCTAAGGGTGCTGTTGGGGTCCATTTGAAGACAGTCAGACGAGCCAAATCAGGGGGAAAAAATTGGACGGGAAAAAAGGAAAAAAAAGTCAGCCCAAGGGGGGGGGGGAAGGGGGGTTGGGTAGTCAAACAAAATAGAAACTGTCGCTCTCCCAACAACAACGAAGAGGGAAAAAAAAGAGAAAGAGGTTCAAAATTTTTTTTGGACTCCACAAGGGAGGGAAAAAGTTTGTCCTGAAATGTAAGCGCTCAAGAAAAAATGAGTTGGGGGGGAGGACGGCGGGAACTTGGTCGGGTCAATGGATGAAACAGAAACCTTAGGATCAAAACACTTTTTTTGGTGAGGAAACCAGTATAAAAGCGTGTCAAACCCAGTGGTGGGGGATTGCGTCAAAACGTCTATTCTTGGTGAGGAAAAAGGGATGGAAGCAAGTAAGGACGCCGAAGATTGCTCAAGGACCGAAAGATGTTGAGTGGGGACACGCCTGCGATAAGGGGGGGGCATACGGCTCATATATGGGGGTTGTTAAGGGGGAAAAAAACCAAAGGGCCACAGAAGGCAACAGGCCCCACTCAGCAACCAGTTGAATGCAGGGGACTAAGGACCGGATGCTGGGGTGATGTGGGCCTTAAGTAGAAAGTCTCAAGAAAAAAAAAAAGGGAAGACTCGCAGGGGAGGGTTGAAGCAAAAAAAGACGGTAGGGGGCTTTGGCAACGGTGCAGTGGAATTCAAAGGAGGAGATCGGGGACGACAAGTCGTATCGCAGGTGTAAGAGGTCTAAGGAAGGAAAATCGGCACAGGAGAGAAGGGCCTCAAAACTTTGCGGACTGGTGATCCCACAACAAGGGGGATCTCAAACGAATTGCATCGGATATAGGGGGCGCTTGTGTGACAGAGAGAGGGGGGGTATTGAAGGGCCTAGGATGGGGAAGGTTCCAGCGGCAAAAAGGTGGTGTACAACGTGGAAAAAAAAATGGGTCAACTGCGACTGTTTGCAGGGAAAGAGTGGAGGGGGGTAGGTGACTCAGGAGCGACTCCACGAAGACATCGGTGAAGAGGCAGGGGAGCCCATCCATTGGTTTGAGAAAAGCCAAGGACAGAAAAGGAAGGTACAGAAAAGACCTAAGAAAGGAATCAGGGGACGTCTCCCATCCGGGAAAGGCGAAAAAGGGAAGGAAGGGGAAGGGAAGTGAAAAAGAATCGTGGTTGAGGAATTGAAACTTCACAAGGAAGAGGGAAGGGGAGAAGGGTCAGGGAGGAGGAATGGAAGAGTGAGTGCCGATTACAGGATGAAGAACGAACCAGATAAGGCTCATTGGGTCAACAGTCAAATGGATTGAAAAAAACAGAGTCCCGTAGAGGCGGCGGGGGTTCGACATCTCAAGGGCTGCGCATGGGGGGTGGAAGGGGGGGAGGGGTTTTAAGAAAAAAGAATAACAATCACAAAAGGAAAAGGGCTCGTGCAAGTGCAAAGGTTAGCGTCTGGTCCAGAGGCCGCCCCTGAATAATCAAAATGGGGACTATAGGGGAGGGCCCGAAAAGAGAGGGGTTACGAAAAAAAAGAGTAAGTTTCGGGATACCCCTAAAGGTGCGGAGAGAGACAAGGAAAAAGGACTTGGCCGTTTGAATTGGGCACCTGGGAATATTCTAGTCAGGGGAAGGGGTCCGCTGACTGGAAGAAGAGTTTGAATGGAGGAGGGGGGGGAAAGGAATGGGGAAAGGGGGGGGTACTTTTGGGGTTTGCATTTGGCGGAAACCCACGTGGGGGGGGGCCATTCAACGGAAGGCGAATGATGGCAGCTTGCTGACGCTTCATAAAAAAGAAAAACGGGGAGGGTGAGGGGGTCCAAGCTCTTCACGTACATTTTCTGTTTTTGGGGGGCCAGGATCCGCTGTTGGCCATGCATTTTTGGGAATAATCTGTCGCCTGGGCTTGTGAACCGGGGTGGGCACACACCAGTCTGAGAAACGGGGGGGGAAAAGCGATGGGTGATATGGGGCAGCGGGGGAACTGAGTTCATGAACGGGACAACACCTTTCCGCTTGGAAAGGGGCCGAGCGAACCCGGTTCCTGAAGGAAAAGGCCTTGGAGGACAAGAAAGCGAGCGAGAAGAAAGGGTCGTGCGGACCACAACCCATGCCCTAACGTGAGTGGGTTAATGTTCAAAAAAGGACGCAAGGGGAGGAGTGAAAAGGCCACGAAGGCACAAGAACACCGACCCCCCATAAAACCGGCCCACGCAGGGTTTGCAAAAAGCATCCAAAAGAGGGAAACAGGGGCCGACTTTCACGTCTCGCATGAGAGAAGAGAGAAAGTCACAGGAGGGGAAAAAGAAAAAGTGGGTTGTATGGAAATTTAGTTATAGTTTGTTGTAAAATTGAACGGCAAAAAATTGGTGCAAGAGCGTGACCCACGTGGAACGTTCAGGGGGGGGGCTTGGAACCATTGAAATTCCGTATAGTTTTGGGTTCAGTACTTCTAAGCCAGACCTTTTTGGGAAGAACAGTTTAAGGGTGGTCCCATGGGGCAAATCATGCTCAGGACGTCAAGGGGGTGGGTGCTCCCAATCGGGGGAAAGGGGAGTGCTACTATGCCACAGCCCAACTAACCCGGGAAACCTTCACCGCAGCCAGTTGTGGTCGTTTATCATGGATTTCGGCTATGTTCGGGGGGCCCTGTGAGGGGCGTTCAAATAAAACATAGAGAAGGCTCTAAAAGGGGATGAGGGAGAAAGGCCAGATGTGAGAATAATATTGCTGTCCGCGTGCGTTTAGGCCGAGCGGACAGGGAAAAAAGAGCGTTTCATGGGTGGGTTTAACAGAAAGGGAGAAGGCCGGGTCACCACCCACTGCCCAATGCAGGATTGGGACAAGGTTGTAAATCGCAACCAGGGTAGTTTGATTTTAGGGAAACAACAAACGACCGCAGGGTCGGAAAAGTTGAAAGCATCCCCCTACAACTGACCATCAACCCCAAAATGACACCTCCAACGAAAAGCGGAGTCAAAGGAACTACCGGATAAGGGGAAGTCATGCGACAGTGCAGAAAGAATATTTCCATAGAACTTGAAAATGAGTAAAGACGAAAAAAACAAAAACCGGGAAAGAAAAGGTGCTTCACTTGTCACCGACCATGGCAGTTTGGGTGAAATTCCGTGTGTGCGCCATTGCCCAAGAACGGCGTAAAAAATGGGACCGTTTTGTGTGAAGTTGGGCCCAAGAAAAAAAAAAACAGACTGGCTAAAAACCAAGCCATTTTGGAGTACAGTGAAGAAACAAAAGGCAACCCGGAAAAGGTGATCAAATGCCCGGGAGTGGTAAGTGGAAAACCGGTGGGGAACACGTTAAAGTCTTCCGTGGAAAAAAAAAGACAAAAACCTGGGGGGCAAAAAGGGATTCTGAACGCAGGCCCGAGGGGGTGGCGGACGGCCCAGGTGAACATTTTTGGCCCATCTGAACATTAAACGAACACAGATGCTGGAAAAATCAGAAACACCAAGACCGGGCAAAACGGGAAAAAGGGGCGGTCTGAAAAGGGACGATCGAGAGAAAAAAAACAACACAGGGGGGAAGGAGAACATAGAGAAAGAGTGCCACGGAAAGAACGAGTCAAGTTTGTGCCGCGGGTGAATCCGCATCCATACTTGGGGCAAGTCGTAAGGGCGGATGGAACTTGAACTGGGCCGTCGCCCAACCTCGTACAGGCGGCCTAGACTTCAAAAAAAAATAAAAGGTTTGTACATGTCCAGTGTTTTGGAAACGCGAAAAAAAGGGGAACGAGGTCAACCTTACTTCAACGACAAAAAACCCGAGGGGGGGAGATCCCGGGGCTGGCCGAGTGTCTTGAATGCCCGAGAACGGGGGGGGAAACTGTACAGTTGGTTTGTTTGGCCAGGGTATGGAGGAAAACACTTCCAAAAACAGACAAGTGTCGGTTCCTATTGGTGGTGTAAGCTTGCTCCGTGCACTTTGTAGAAAAATCCAATTCAACACCATTCCATTATTTTTTCACCCCACCTAACAACACACTCCTTCTCAACTTCTCACTTTGGTCCCCGGGTTTTAGGGGGAGCAAATCTGTTGTCAGGAAGGACTGTTGCCCGCTACGATGGGCCATGTGAGCAGAACTCCTAGTTATCCGCCGCCAGGGTTGCCGCCGCCGGACGGGGGGTATGCGGGGGCTTGTTGCAGTTGCACGGTGAGGGGAAGGGATTTTTTCCCAGGGGTCAGCACACCCTTCTTTTTTTTGGAGAGTAACTGCACCGAAAAAAAACGCTCCTGGGAGGGGAGGGACAACACGGGCAAGCCGGACGTGGCAAGGGGCTTGGAAACGGCGTTAGAGGTGCGGGGAAACAACCTGACAGAAAGAATGGCGTCAAAGCAGGCATTACCGCAGACAGCATCTTCTGTAGCTAGGATAGTGCTCAACCAATTTTTGGGGGGAGGAATGTAAACGGCCGAGGATGGGGAAGGTCCAAACTAACTGGGCAAGCAACTCGCCGGAAAAAGCAATGAGAAAAAAAAAAATGCCTTGCTGTTAAGTTACGGTGCCGGGGAGGAAGACTCGGAGGGCAGGGGGGACTTGAAGCTTGAGCAACATAACGTGAACCTAGGAAAGGGAAAATGGAAAAAAAGGAAAACGGGGAGAAAAAAGGAGAATGTAAATATGGAAAATATAATACGAATTCCAAAACAAACTCCACCGGACCAACTAACAAGGGGTCAAACAGATGCTAAAAAATCGCTGGCTGCCTTGCATTTGGTACAAATATACACCAGAAAGCAAAAAGAAACAACACCTTGGGGGTTGGGGTGACAGAAGGGGACTGTGAAAATAAGACGGTGGCTTCGGCGTAGGGACCAGGCAAACAAGGTGGTGCCTGGGGTTCACGTAGTGCATGGCACGTGGGTTCATGGGCCAAAGAAAGGGCCCACGGGGGTATGTGGGGAGGGACTGGTAGGGGGGAAAGGCGTGGGGAAAGATGTCAACCAGCACAGGACAATGATCACTCCGACCAGGAGCAACAATTAGTGAGGAAGTGTTTTGGGAAGGAAGGAAAAGAAATCGCGTGATCGAGAAAACTCGTCGTCCGACAAGACCATTTTCCCAAGGGGAAAGAACCACCGTGGGAATCAAGCAATTTTGGACGCCCGGAAGGGGGGGGGGCAGCCTGGGAAGTGAAACCGTGTAACGTACGAAAAGCCCGCATAGAACATAAAAAGTACACAAAAGCAGCGAGAATGGTTTCTTGAAACGGAAAAAAGGGCCATGGGAGGAATCGTAAGATCTGACACCCACCCCAAAAGGGGGACCAAGATGAAATCGGGTTCACAAAAGAAAAAATGTGAAGGGAATATGGGTCCCGCAGACGGGTCGGATAAAAAAGCGGCCAAGGAACCTGAAACTGTAAGCATTCGAGTGGTGGGGGAGAAAAAGCGGGTAGACCAAAAGGCAAACAACACGAAAAAACATAAAAAAATTCCCGATATGTCAAAACATTCGCCTCATAAAAAGGAACCTGAGACAGCGCCGCAAGGAAAACTCCCAGACGCGAATAAAGCCAGGTGCCACTTGGAAAAAGGACATCCTGGGAGAAAGACCTCATCAGAAAAAAGGGGGGAGCTTTGGAAAAAAAAAAAACTCAGGGTGGGACGTCCCCAATAGTCCGTGGCTCAAGTCACGAATCGAAAGGAATCAGTCCATCCCACAAAAGGAGGACAGCCTCGTGGTTTTTGGCAAAAAAAAAAAAAACAAAATACAGTGGTGGAAAGGGGAACAGAGCAAAGGGGAAGAGGTGATTGGTTTTCGTAAGCATCGCTTCCACCGACCAAAAACACCCCCGCGGAAGCTTTGCGAGTAGGGAAACTACGCCACAACTACGACGCTGTAACACCGAAAGGAGAGCTGAAAAAATGGCACTTATAGTGTTTCGTCTTTGAACCAAGAAGTATAGGGAGACCTTAGGGGGGAAGCCCCGGACGAAGCCGCTTGTTCAACTCAAAAACAGGAGGATCCGGTTGTCAGGGTTACCAGGAAAAAGTTAGAAAGATGCTGGACACTCATCTTAAAACCAAAGGCGAGTTCAAAAGGGGGGAGCACAATGCCGTGATGGAGCCACAAAAAGAAAAGGGGGAAGGCGGAGCGTAGGGCAGAAGGTACTACTATGGCATACTTTCCATTTGCGAAAACAATGATTATGAAGCGCCAGAGCTCACCTCTCAGCCCGTGATTTCAGGAGGGGGGGAAAGTGGGTTAAAAGCACAAAGGAAAAAAATGGAACGAAAACAGCAGAAGTTTACCCATTGGTCTCCAACGTGACACCTTGTTGAGCTGGCAACGTCCAATCAGGTGGGTACGCTCCGGTCTTCAAGCCGCGACGGAAGACGATACAGATAGAGGGATGCAGGCGGTTGAGAAATGAAGCAGGGGTGAGGAAACCAAAAGGCCCGCCCCACCAGTTTCGAGGGAAAAAGAATAACAAAAACGGGCAGGAGGTGTAAAGTGAACCCATTCAAACTATTGAAAACGAGATTCACAACCCAAAGAGGAAAATGACAGGCAGAACCAAACTTACAACTTCCCCATCCAACAGCTATTGGCGCGTGTCGCAACAAAAGGAGGGCCGGCAGGCAGGTTGATTGGGGGGAGGTGATATTAAGCCAAAAGCCAAAAAAAGCAATAGGGTTTATGAGGACCACGCAATCAAATGGTGAGGGTGGGGAGCGTTGTGATGGACTGAGGGGGGCGCATTGGGGGGTTTTCCACAAGACCACAAGATGAGAAAGGAAGTGCTAACAAGGCGTCACACGAAAAGAGGTAAGAATTTTGAGCAAGGAAAGAAGGCGGGAGGGAGATCGTAATAATGGGAAACAAGACATAACGCATGACACTGAAGTAAACAACACCTGGTCTGGGGAACCGCGTTTGGCACGGGTGCCGACAAGACGTGTGGGAGCGAGGTGCGGGGTTATGCCTTGAAGAACCGTGTCTCCTCTAAAAACGGACATGTTTTTGGTAAAGTTTGTTTGCGTCGCTGAAAAATGCAGGCCAAAATAGAAGGGTTTGGTGGTCACAAACACACGGAAAACTCTCTCTCTCACACACAAGAGGATTGAAAAACGTCTCTTTTCGGGTTTTGTTGGAACAGAAAGGAGGAGTGGGCCTGCAATTGGGTCCTCGCGCAACTGGGAAAAAAGGAGGTGTGCAGTCGGAAAACCGACCTGGGTCTTTCAAATTGGAAAACATCAAAGTAGACAAAAACAAAATTTGGAGGCCACCAAAGGGAAGAGAGTCGGAACAGGTGGGGATTGGCGGTAATCTTCTATGTCTTTGGGCGCCCAGTATTCGAAGTTTTACGAAAAATTCCAGTAGTCGCAAAGGACAGACGATTGGGGGGTCTGGTGAACTAAGTAAGGGGAGGCCGAAAACGCTCGAATGCTGGGGGGTTGCGAATCTCCAACAGGGGGACCCTATCCCCACGCCTCACCAAGTTGGAATGCTGTGGTAAAAGACCGGAATTCAAAATTGATTTGGAAAGTAACATAGAAATCATGAACAAGAGCTAGGTGAGTGTTTAAGCATCGCAGGAAGGGGGAGGGGGGGGAAGGTGAGTTTGTCAGGTGAATGAAACGCAGGGGGGGGGAACCCGAGGTAATGGGTGGGATCTAAACCAAGTAGTTTCTGAAATTGAGAAGTCCAAATCGGGGCCCGGGGATCCCCCTGGTCCGCAGAACGGACGGACGGGTTGTGGGGGATCAACAACCCGCTTTGTAAGGAGATCTCAAAGGGGGGGGGGGAATCGACTAGAGAGTGATTCTGGTTTCAAAGAGCAGGCGAAGAAAAGGGGGGGGTGCAAACCGAACTGAGGGCAGTTTTCCAGGAAATTTTTTCAAGGACCAGGGTAAAACAGGAAAGGTTGCGGGGGAAAAAAGGATTGGGAGTTGACTGGGGAGTGGGAACGGCCGCGGCCTCCAGAAGAAACAAAATACGGGAGGAGAAGGGAGCACGGCTAAAAATGGTGGCGAAAAGATATTCATGAATCCGGGAAAAATTAAAACTAACGAGAAAAGGGAAGTCAGGACAGTTGCCAGTTCTACAGCACCTGAAGGGGGGAGCAAACTAAACTGGAGCTGTGACGAAAGAGTTTTGTCACGAATTCATTGTACAAACTCCACAGATCTAATGAAAGCAAACGAAGAAACGATGTTGCTGTCCAGGGGTAAGAGGAGTCGCAGAAAACTGTCTGGAGACAGAAAAAATAATTAGACAGGGGGGTCACCCTCGGTCAATGGGAGTGTAAACAGCTGCGGAATTGCTGCTGTGACCTCAAGAAGAAAAGCAACGCATGGGTGAGTTTTTTGTTGGAAGCGCACATTCGTAAAACAAGAACTATCAGTGGGCTCCAGGGCACATGGGAAAAAAAAAACGGGGGATGCCCTGTCCTTTATTCACCGGCCCTTGCCCAAGTGAAAGTAAAGAGCAAGTGGGGACAGTGAACAAGGGAGAACCGAAGGTGGTAGAAAACAGGAGGGGGCAGGGGGAAAAAGCGGAAACAACCGTGGGAGGCGAGAAGCTTCGGAAAAGGTGGAAAGGGGGTAAATTGGTGTGGCCACATGGGGATCGTAACGTAAGGGGGAGGGTGGGCCCATATAAACTTGAGAATAACGGTGTAGAGAATTGGTGTTGCATAATCGGGGGAAGGGGTTGAAATGGGTTGGGGGTGAGTTTGGCAGTGAAGGGAAAAGGAGGGGGGAATAAAACAAAATCCCTAGATTCAGAGTTTCGAAACTGAGATCTGAAACCGAGAAACCGCTGAGGAGGGGACAAGCAATATGGGAAAGGAAGTTTCTTTTGTTGTGAACGGAAGAAAAGCTGACCAGGGGGAGGGTCCATCTACGGAAGGAATCTGCGACGGGCCCGTGGAGTTGTCCCGCACCATTCAGCATGACTTGTGAACAAGGACGAGGGAGGAGTGGCCGATTACGGTAGGGAAATTCCCCCCAAAAAAACACCCACCCCCCCCAGCGCAAAACCTTTTCAAGGGAAAAAATGGGGCGAGCACCCTGTGGGCGTTGAAAGGAAACTTGGGGCTGGTAGGAAAGGACGAGCGAGCGGCTGCGATATGACGGCTCAACCAAAACCCAGGCCCCCACAAGAAAGTTGCTTTTGTGGGGGGAAGAAAGTGGGGGAATTAAGAAACCTTGCCGGGCGGCTTTACAATCGGGGGGCAAGAAGGCACAATACAACTGACGCCCAACCCCGGAAAATAGGGATGTGCCACGAGTTCAACTAAAAAACTGGGCCACTGCGGGAAATCAGCAGTTTAATGCGAAGAAAGCAACGGGATTAGGTTACCGTAACTGAGGGTGAAAAAAGAAACGGGGGGTGGGGATGGATTGGATGGTATATTTGTTAAGTTGGGAGAAGAGGAGAAAAGGAAATTTTCAAACAGCTTTCCCTTTCCCCCGGTTGGTAAGGGGTGTATCGGTGGCCGGACTGTCACGTAATAGTTTTTAAGATTTAGAACGAGGAAGGGGGGACAAAGTGGGAACTTGGCAAATCCTGGAAAGACAGGAAAAACGGTGGGAGAAAAGCGGGGAAATTGCAACAAAAAGGAATCTAGCAAGTCTTTCACAGCAGAATTGTCGTTAAGGGGAAAAGGAGTTGCTGGGGGAAAAGTTCAGGTGAAAATTCAAAGACCATAAGCATTCTAGAACAAAATGTTGGGAGTAAGAGGAAAAAAGGAAAAACGGAAATAATTGCGTTCGCTGGTGGAATGAAGAGGAGACTCCAAGCTCCGGGCATGTTGTTTAAACCAAAAAGAAGTTGGCCAGCAAAATGCCAAGTCATGCTTGCCATCGGGTGGGAAAGAGAAAACCGAGGGAGGGTCTCATCGAAAAAAGACCTTCTGTGCCGAGTTTAACAGCATCCCTAACAAGTGGCCTTAAAACCAAAAACAGAAGTAAGGGAAGACGGAGGCCCAACGGGGGGAGGGACGTTAAGTAAATAGTAAGAATGCGAACAGGGAAAAAAGGGGAAAATTTAAAAATCAATCTGAACCACGAAAAAAAGACACAGGAAAGGGCTTAACGGAAAAAGGTGAAATGGACGTTCGCCATTGAAAAAAAAAAAGCTGAAACCGGGCCGGTGGTGATTTTTGGACCCTGGAAACATAAGGAAAAAACCCAAGTAACCAGGGGTAGGGTAGAGTTGAAAGTCACAACTTACCGACCAAAGGGATAGCCCGCGGGGAGGGGTGGAAGAACGGTTTGACTTGAACCAGTAACCGGAAGGAAAAAAGGAACAGAACACTGCCCTGGTGGGAAGGAGGGAAAACGCGCCTACTCTACCGCCAGTCCGTTGTTGGAAGAAACCAAATCGATCATATCCACAAGCCTATTAAACCAACAGCGTATTAACACCTGCGGCAAAAAGAAAAAATTACCTGTGACCTTTTAGGGGTTCCATCGAGAACTACAAAACACAAAGAGTAGGATGGAAAGAAGGGGCAAAAAAGTCCCAGCTGCGGTCAGTTGGTTTTTTGGTCAACTCAGAGGGAAAGCCGAGTCCCAAATAGAGTTATTTCGGCGAAGGGAAAATGGACCTACAAAAACACCGCCAAAAAACTCGAGGAAGGAACCAAGAAAAGCACACAATGGGGGCCGTGGGGTTTCTGTCCAAGGTGGGGGGTAAACGGCGACGTCGGGACCAAACCGCTTTAAAAAAAAAAAAATCAACGACACCGCGGCAAGGTCCCTTTTCAAGGGAAGGGGGGGTGGACGTGCAACGGCGGACCGTGAAAAAGGGGAAAACCTTGGGGGGTGGGACAGTGAATGTAGGGGAAAAAATCAAAAAACACAGGTCCGTCGGCTGGGAGGGCTTTTTGTTAGGCGAAGGGGCAACGTTTCAACTGCCATTGGTTCCCGCATGAAAAAAGGGAGACTGGGGAAGTTGTAATCCTCTTTTAAGGGCTAGGGAAAAGCGGGGAGGGGGCAATCCGCATGAAAAAAAAAATCCCGGAGAGTATCCTTCAACGTAAAATCACGTAAGGTAATGAGTGGCGTGGGGGAAAAGGTAAGGATGTACCGGTGGAAACTTGCAGACACAGGGCGGGTTTGGTTGAGAGACTCACCGACAACAAAAAGACGGAGGGGGGGGGAGATTGCCAACAACGATGGAAAACCCTTGGGAAGTGGGGCTGGAGCGGTCCAACCGCTTTTCGGGTTGAAACTTCAACTGCGTCTGAGAAACGCACGGCGCAGGACAACCGCAGCGGGAAAGACAAATCTTATTCTTCCTGACTTGGCTAATACGCGCCCATTGGGGGCAGATAATGGAATTTTTGAAGGCAAAGGAAACCGGGAAAGCAAAATACCGAATCCCTTAAAACAAATGGGATGCTGTGATTTACGGGCAAGATCTAGACTAAAATTTTGAACACTACGCGATTGACACCGCTTGCCAACATAAGCCCTGAGAAAGGTCTTGTTAAAAGCAAACATTACTGAGAACAAAAGGAAAGGAAAGTTATAACATACGAAGTCCCCGTCAACTTCGCCCCCACCGACCAAAAGGGGAACAAGGGAAACGATGAATTGGAATCAAGCCTGCTCCGCAATTTTTAAAAAAGGAACCCTCCCAAGAAAAAAAACCACCGTTGATTTTACGCCTCGAAAGGACGTCCGTTTTGCCAAAGTTCTTCGATAAGGAAGAACAGGTGAACAAGGGTCCAGGAGGCAGGCATGGGCAAGCACCCGGATGTGCACAAAAGGGTAGGGGCAGGTAAAAAAGGTGGGGGCATGACTGTTGCCCGAGGGTCAGCAAAAAAAGGACAAAAAACTGCGCCCACTGCGGGGCAACCACTCGCAAAAATTAGGGGATGGAAAGGGGGGTAGGAAAGAAGCGCGGTATCTGAAGGCCGCTTCAGGGGAAAAAAAGAAAACATGGTCAAGTAAGACCACGGGGGCTCGCCGAAAGGGGAAACTGGAAAAGGGTGTTGCGCTGTGTCAGGGAAAAAGCCCGTCCGGGAGGACAAATCCATCGCACTTAAAACAGTAAGAGGGAGAATTTTTCCGAAAGGAAACGGCAGGAAAAAAAAGGAGAGAAACACACCAGCCCTGGAAGAGATTACTGGTCAAAAAAAAAGGAAATTGTACGGAAAATAGAGTGTCCCGCAGCGGTGCCCTGGAAAGTCATCGGCGCACGAAACCTTACTGAGCAAAGTACGGATTGGGGGGAAAAAATGTCAAAACCGAGGGGGCCATCCAAAATGCAAACAACTAACAAAAATAAAATAAACCAATCAATTCTAGGAACCAAACCGAGTTTCCCGACCAAAAAAAAAGAAACGCCGGAAAAAAACAAGACGCGAATATCCAGGGGGAACTAATTCAAAAGAAGGAGGAAGATCAGTCGACAAAGGGTTTCGCGTTAGGCCAAAAACTATTCTGTTTTTGCGCAACACGGGGGAATAAGGTGCACCCACAAGTCAGTGGACAAATCATGGGGAAAAGAAGGGCACGAAGGACAAAGAGGGCGAAGCCCGGGTGTGCCAATGGAACAGGAAAGCAAGGGGACCTCGTGATTGTTTAGGAAGAAGATTCAACCACAAAAGATGAAAAAAAAGCAACAGCCTTTTCGCTTGATGCACGCCGAACATGAGAACGCGGGTCACTCCATTAAAAAAAAGGACCGATCTGGGGTGACAAATTAACCAGCAGGATCGCTAAAAAACGATGACAGAAGAAGGAGACGGGACGCCAGGGTACCATGGAGGAGAAGGTTCATTTTTCAAAACAGACATTCAAACGATGCTGGAAACTCATCTCAAAGTAAGGGGGGCGACAAAAGACACGGATGATAAGGGACCCTGAAGGCATTATGTGGCAAAATTCAGGCAGAGAGCAATGGCTTGGTGCAAAGCAAAGGAAAAAAGGGAGACAGGCGGGCTTCAAACAACTCACCGGGTAGTAAGGACGCGCCAGGGGAAAACGCCCAGTCAACATAAAAAATGTGTCCCCGAAAAAAAGAAGCATGGGACACCATTGGTCTGAAAAGTGACACCTGTTTGCGGGGAAAAGGGAAGAAAATGGTCCCTCCCTTCGGACAAAACGGCGGCCTAAGTAAAAGGAGAAAAAGGTCGGTGAGAAAAAAATAAAAGAGGCTGGGAGCACACAAAAAGGTCCACCACAAAAAGGAGGGGGAATGACGCTTAACGGAGTTGGGAAGGGAGAAAGTCATACATAGGGGGGACGAAAGTCACCCAACGGCGGGCAAATGCGGTCAGAAATGGCCAACTGCAAACCGGAGCCAGGCCCTAGTGCGAAAGCTAACAATAAACTTCGGCGCGAGGGACGGGGAAAGGGGCAGGGACAGGAATGTAAGAGAATCCAATCCTCGGTTAGTAAGTAAACAAAAATAAAGAACTGTTAAAAGGGAGGTTCTTGCTGTGGTGACGAGGGGGGTCTAAACAGCTCGGAGAGGAGGCAACTTTCTAGAAAGGGAGGTCACAAGAAAAATCTGTGAAAGAAGTGGAACTACCCGAAAAAAGCGAGGAGGACTCCACTGTGAGAAGATTTCTACCAAAAGAACCGACGCAAATCCAAAAAAAGGGGGGGAGGACCGCGTGATCACTGGGGCGAAAAAGTGGGGGGGGGGAGAAGAGACAGGTTAATCCATGGAAGAACAGTTAGGCCGGCCAACCGTTTGTAAGTGGCACAAATGACAAGGCAGGCAAAAAACGAAAGGGGTTAGGACAAAAAAAAACAATAGGA
>Ga0179593_1379835_pt1 | contig 27152 bp, 16 predicted proteins | sample CZODoug2_1_08_16_FD_185931 | JGI IMG/M metagenome (GOLD analysis project Ga0179593, IMG submission 185931) | Vadose zone soil fungal communities from Angelo Coast Range Reserve, California, USA - CZODoug2_1_08_16fungal (PacBio error correction) | ecosystem: Environmental > Terrestrial > Soil >...
GTCCAGTTAATGTAGAGGGGACAATTTCCAGAGATCGGATCGGAACTGGGGTTGGGCTCTGGCGCACGGACCAAATCGATGAAAGGATGAGATAAGGTTTGGAGCAAGAAGGACTAACCTAGAACGTGCTGAGGGACATCTTGGCATACGCATTTTACTCTAGGCAAATGGTAGGCGGAGGCCAAAAAAAGCAAGATCCCGATCGACAGTGAAAAAAGAGGAAGAACGGACACGTGTTGCTCGAACATATCGAGTATGAAGGGCGCTTCGTCTTGAGGACAAGTAGTTCCTTCTGGGACGGGAAGGAGAAAGGGTCTTTAGTTGACAGGTGAACCGGAACTGGGCGAAATAAAACGGGGGAGAATATGACTGAGGATGCTTTTCACCGCGCCGGGGATTCCAGACCGGCGGAACGTGTCAGGAGTCGTTAACTAGACTGAATACAGGCCAAAAGCAGAGGGAACTTTTCAACCCGGACGCCAGTTTACTGACGTGCGAGCCTTAATATAATTGTACGGCGAAGGTCGGAGAAAAGCCGCTAAGTGAGAGCCGTGCGCTACGAGCGCGACATGACCGTAAATAGGACTCCGAGGGACGGGGAGGAAACTACCCCAAGGACACAAGAGGATGCTATCAGAAGCACGGGACCGGAAGCACAACGGGCGCGAGAGTAGCTTAATCCCACGGGTATCAGTAAGGAGCTCGTAATCACTGGCTTCAGTGGCGGAAAACGCAAGGTCTGGCAGGGACTCCGATCAGCAGTTGAAAGCGCAGCGTGGCTTGGGAGTATCAAAAAGGAAATGGAAATCGGGGAAAGACCTCCGAAAAGCGAAGCCGTAAGAGAAACCGAAGGCGCACTGGGTCTAGAGTATCTGTGAATCAACAAAGGGAAATAGGATATGACAAGGAGATGAGATGAAACCTGAAAACGGAAAGGTTCAATGAGTAGCCTGGATATTCAAATAGCCATTCAAAGTCCAGTACGACTTGAAAAGGAAAGAGAAAAGGAGTAGAAAGTCACAGTTTGCCGTATGTTCGTGCCTGGGGGACGTAACAAATGGGCGCGAAAATGGAAACAAGAAATAAGTCAACTAAGCGAAAATCAGGTACTTGTTAATGTGGGAACTTGACTCGAACAGGGGGCAAGGATGGACATGGCAACACTACCGTTGGGCTTGCCACGAACAGAGCTCAACTGGGCAGGAGCCAGAGGAACAGAAAATTAGGCCGGGGAATTAGGATCGTCTCTCCATTCACAAGTCTTGCGCTTGAAATGAATGGCAGGGAGGAAGCGCTCAAAAGAAGTTGAAGAAGGGGTACAAAGTACAAAGGCTTTGCCAGGTGTTCCATATCCGGATACAGGGCTTAGGGCAACCCGCTATTAATACAAATCGGGACGGTTAGTCTAAACGGCGAGCAGGTGATCCGGGGGAGGGGTCGTCATAGTGCATAAACCTGACGTCACGGAGTGGGAAGTCTAAGTGATCCGTAAAAAGGAGAGGGCGGACCTGGTGTTCTCTACTGCCAGGTAAAGTCGGCAATCCTTCTGCGGGACGTAAGGGGGTCACGATCGTCAGATCAAACGGACGACTATTTCCTGGCGAATAGAAGGAGGAAAGACGGAACGTGAACTCTAAAGAAGGACTTTTCGTGCCTTGGGAGGAGCTTGAGCTCAGACAGTTACCTGCTGTCGACCCTGCGAATCTTCTCATAAGTCATCGGAAGATGTGTTTAAGGGGGAAATCCCCTGTTAAAAAAACGCGCCCGGCCGAAAGGGAACTTCATCCTATGTGCTAGGGTTTGTCGGTTCTGCAGACCGGATCATTGGCTTTAAAGGCGCAGCAGGGAAAGAGCAAACCAGAATTCCGTAAGGAGTCGAACAATCGACAGACTCGGACGGGATGTAGCGAGGATGAAACGTCGCATTGGACGGAGTTGCAAGGCGCGTCCAGCGCATGTCAGGGCGAACTTCAAGTGCAAATCCTAAATAGACATTTGCGCTCATTTCTATTGCGCGAACAAAACTACTCACAGGGGGGGACGGGGAACGCCGAAACAAGGCGGGACAGATCCCGTCGTGAGCGTCGTGAATGAATAGACATCAGGAGGGTCTTTGCAAGGCGTAGAAGAGAGTGAGAAGTCGGAGGCCAAGAAGGTTCTACACACCCGGGCCAGTTGGCGGTCAAAGGTTCGTGCATGGTAAAAAAAAAAGGAGTGCGAGAAGGGGACATTCTGTGCGAAGGGCCTTCAACAAGGGGCACGGGAGTTGAGGCTGGACGCCGTAGGACACGCTGTTCAAAACTTCTCGATGCGGGAATTCAGGCAGGAACAGAGCTGGGGTTCTTGGAAGGAAATTGTTGGCGAGCACTGAAAACTCAAAGAGGCGAAAGCCGAAACGACTTACAGGCTAGAGTACGGGACGAACATGGGAAATCATGCACTGCGGGGAGGAAATGGTCATAAGAAAAGGGTGGGGAATCCGAGAGAGATGCTTCTACGGCCAGGAAAACAAAAATCAAGGAAATCGACGCCGTTTTCGTAATGCGTAGAATTGATCGTCGTTTAGAGAGGAAGAAAAAAAAGGAGATCGGGAATGACTATCGTCACCATGTGTGTAAATATTAACGCTCAGGAGAATGTCTTAGGTGAATGGGGGAAGAACATCAAGAGATCAAAAACAAAAAAAACGGGGAAGGGAAAACGCGGGGCTATTTGAGGTTCAGGGTGACATTCAGAAAAGCAGTAAGCGAGACGTTCCTACCTTGCACAAGTTAAGGAGCTCAAGGAATGACACCAACTCGGGCTTCAGGCCACCTCAGAGATCCGAATAAGGAGAACAGACGGAGTCGAGCGATCAAATATGGCAATCCAGGGGTTCCCGAGAGTGATCAGGGAGAATCCTCAGATCGATGGGGCAACCGGTTTCTGAGCACCTCCACGTAGAGAGAGCAGCGGCAGGGACGACGCGGGGACGGCGAGCTCTACGTTGTGTCAGGAGTGAACAAGACGCGATTGGGTACCACCTCCAGATGTCAGTACCAAGAAAACGTCAAAAAAAGAGTGGACATGAACCGCCCGCATCGAGACAGTTCGCGGCCGGTCGGTCAACCTTGCAGCAACCACCACCTCCCGGCCCAAAGAAACCGGCACCGCCGGCCTTATTCGCAACAGCTCCCGTCTGAACCAGATGGACAGCACCAGAGCCGACCGCACGGGCATCCCGGGAAGGTGGCAGAAACTAAAGCGTAGGGGGAACGTCATTCGCATAAGATTGGTAGTGCAGAGGGGACAACTCTATCAAAAAGCTAATCGGTAGCGCCCTTCAAGTGTTGTACGTGAACATCTTCCATTTCGGTTGTGGCAGAAAGAGGCGTGGTAATTGCTAAAAGGAGGGGCTATTAGGAGCTGATAGACTTGTGGGACTTGAAGTGAAGCCAGTTCATTGTCTAGACTGGAATGCTTGTGGTGAATGGCACCCCGAGTTAAAGCTGCCTCAAAAACATTCGCTACGGGGGAGAAAAATAGAAAATGACTAATTCGAATGCCATGGACATCTTGGCGCTTGTCGATTGAAAGAAATGCATCCGGGTCTGCGCATTGTCCATAGAGAAACGAGCTAGAGGGGGATGTGGCGTCTCGTAAGGGGTTAAAGGTGATTTACAAAAAACATGAATTGCCTAGACTGTATGTCTAACTGAGTTTGTAAGTGGACGAGAGGAACGCTGGCGCGCCAGGACACAACTAACGAAAAGAATGGGGCACTTATGTCCGGGTGCTGTACGTTATTAGAATAGAGCGTCAGTTGGATCGATGCTGTAACTAATACGGGACGACGAAAGAGGGACTCGAAATGGGAGTATGGAAAGGAGCTTTTTGACGCTCCGAGACCAGGAGTAAGAGAGGAGGCAAGTGAACGAAGTCTTTGAGGTTATCTAAAGGGGGGGGGGACGGAATTCTCCGCTAGACCGTATCAGACAGAGCCGGGTTGAGGGATAGCGTGACATGCTCGTAGCGGCACAAAATATTCGCTCGTTGCCGAACGCTGATACGGGGAGTCGGGACGGCAGCACATAACTCATGAAGGTCTGTCGTGGAAAACAGCAACAAAAACGGTGGTGAGCACTTGATCCCTAGGTCGTATTAAGGAATGGGGGGGGGAAAGAAACGCTGAAAATTCAGACCTAATGTGCTTTGGGCACTAGCCGAAGCTTCGGGTGCCTTGGCCAAATGGGGGGGGGGGGGATAACGCGGGCCAGGTGGCAAATCTTGTCAGTGATTGCCCAGGACCCATGAACAGTAACTGAAAATCGGGCATGGAAGAGCTGTATTTACTGGATGGCCCCATCTCGCCACGGGCCCTGCCTTCCTAGGGGGAGATTAAAAAAAAAAAAAACGTCGCAACGGCTACTATACGTTCGCGGCGCAACACTGGTCTAGGGGCTGGATGGATTCATTAGAAAGCGAACTGGCGAGCACAGCTGAACTGCGCCCAGTTCCGTTGTAGAGAGACACAAGTTTAATAGCGAGCGCTTCACGCTGGCGCTCCCAGAGCAGATGAGCGATGGTAAGAGGGCTGGCAGCCAAAGTGGAACGAGGATCGGATTTCCAATGGAGGGGTGGCTTCCCCACAAACACATGCAAATTCAGCGATAAGAACTAGGAGAAGGAAGACCTGGCGTGAGTAGACGTACACGGACAGGCGCTACTAAAAGAAATACCACGTCAGGTTGGGAGGAAAACAATAGTCTCATTCCTGTTGGTTACAGTGCCACGTTTTCAAAAAGCAAAAGAAAAGACGCAAATCCATTCTGGGGGGCAATCTTGCAAGCCACAAAAAAAGCGAGCAATCACTGTCATGTAGCGCTCGTTATGAAACCAGACAACGATGCAGCTCAAGGAAGGTAGAATCAGGCATCCCTCTTTCTACAGGATGTCGAACTGGAACCCCCCACACGCGTTCGCGATCAATACACCAAGTTTCCTGTGGTGAACCCTCAAGCATCACTAAACCGCGGGGCCTTAACCGTCCGTGAAAACGCTAAATCACCGGTTAAAATACGTGTCAGAGGCGATCCCCCGGTGGCCAGCATGGCGGGCAAACAGCAGAATTAGAGGGGAGAGTCGGATGCGACCATTAAAGTTCACCGGCCAAGAAGATCGCACGGAAAGAGATCGAAAGTGATAACGAAGCCCTACTTAATCACAACGGGTCGATATGGAGGCCCAGAGGGGATGGAAGACTATTGTTCAAAGGTGCCGATCAGTGTATGGCTGTCCGCACCGACCCAGGTTTTAACGAGGAAGAAAATATCTGGATAACTGATACCGCAGCAACGTCGCCGAGCCGGGTCAGATAATCAAAGCGAAAAAAAGAGACAACGGCATCTGAGAGGAAACGGCTAGCAAAAGGCCGGACCGGAGCGAGACATCGGGCTAAATGGGATCCTAGCAAAGATGGAATCTCCAAACAACAACAACGGAGTGGGAGAGTCATGGTCCTCTGAAACGATGATTCACATTCGCTCGATCTTCAACGGCATTGCCTCAGGGAGGACAGCACGCTGAACTTAGGGGAGATTGGGTACGGAATAGAGAGTGTCGCCGGCTGACCGGGAATGGTTGTCAAAAGGGGCTAGACGAACAAACCGTTGCTAGAGAGGAAATCCCTTGAGAGGCAACGTGAAATCGCGGGAATCAACAAGACAGCGGACGCATATCGCCAAGGTTCTGGATGGGGTAGGGGGGCTTGGGGAAAACCCATTGGACGTCCGTGGGGGGGGAAATTGGAGACAGAGTGGGGGGGGGGGTGGCAGGGGTTTGAGGTAAACAGTCAACTGGGCTTTCGCAACCGGAATATGAGGATGAAGTGCATTGGCCCACCTAAGGAGGTCGAAGCAAAGGAAACGGGAACAAAAATGATTAGTGTAAGCGAGACGGCAATCAGACACAGGGCGGGATATCGATGGAAAGATGTGTTCACGTAAAGAAGGGAGGGATTAGGCACGGAAAAGGCATCCGCGGGATCACGGGAGGACAGAAGGCGAATGCAGCGACACTGGCTCGTATCCAAGGAAGAGAGGAGACTGACCTAGTTAGAAGGCTCTCGCGGCGGGGGAGGGAATAAACCTAAGGAACCCAGAAGTGGATTTGAGGGTATCTGCCTTTGTGGACAGTCAAGATCCAAAAATCTAGGCGATCGTGATCGCTTAGCCCAACTCGGGGTAACGTAATTGAGTCTCTTTTCTAGGATCTGCGTCAGTTCGTCTCAAATAACAACATCAAGGTAGAAGGGAAGCACGCGTCGAAGAAGCAGTTTAGTGCAGGGTCGGGGGGGAGCGCGGACCGGGGAAGAAATATAAACAGCATCCTTCCAACTGCTCTCGGATTCTCGCAATGCGATTAGTTGCCGAAGACCGGAAAGGAGCCAGGTGAGGCTGAATAGCCACTGAGGTCTCAGTACAGCCAAATGCTCCGCCCGCCGCCTGACTGACATAATGCAAGAAGAATCGAACAGTCTTGTTGCACCGAGAAGGCAGGGAGTAAACGCGAGTTGGCAGAGGACCTTGTAGATGGGTACTATGGGCGCAGAACATCAGGAATGTCGCGATCTTTAGTAAAAGAGTAAGGCAGTTGCCGGGGCCTTCAGGAAAGATGAAAATGACTCAACATGGTCCATCGCATGGTCTGACCAGCACATGGGCAAGCTTACTGCCGGCGCAGTAGAACCCAGAAAAATTAAGGCTTTGGGTGGGAAGAGTGCAGAAGGCAACGAGGGTGCGGTCAGCGGCAGACTCTCTCATGAACGGAAGCTCTCGAAAGCAGTTGGGGGAAATGCGGACAAAAAAAAACCACCTTTGGGCCGGCCTTGTATTGGGGGCTGAAAAACCACTACCGATAACGGAAGGGGGCAGCACTTACACATTAGAGGTACGTAGGCAGATGCAGAAACCTGCACAGCGCATGGGGATCCCTTCAGAGCGAATGGGGGGTCACCACCACCAAAAATTCTGTCAGGGCATACACACCCGAAAGAATGCGAGTGGGCAAAGATCGATGTTGGGGACTCTAATAAGGATCGGGCTAAGCAAAAGAAAAAAACAGCTCCAGGAAAGAAAAGTGGCCATTAGCATCACTTCTGGCGTCAGGATTTAAGGACCGACTGGGGAGATAAACAACCACCCCAAACCTGAAAGAGGTGTGCCATGGCCGTATCATAAGAGAACGGAACGGTCTTGCACCAATCGGGTCAATCTGTGCGTGACGTGGGTAAGTCATTGGGAACGCAGACCGCTGGAGCCAACGCACAGGGAAAAAAATAGATCGAGAGAGTTTGAACGGGGGGAAATCCACCAGAGCCCGCCTAATTCAATCATTCAATTGAGAGGGTTTACGGGGCATTTCCGCTGCATTTAGAGGCAAGTGGCGGGATCGCGCATCCAAAGCAAAGAAAAAAGTCTGTGTCGTCGTCCATGGCGTGAAAAAAGCACGCTCGGGATCGGATGGGAGATGATACGTGACCTGCTGAAACTACGTTTGACGGCGTCTGTGAAGAGACCTAAACTAGAGCAGGCTTGGAATAGAAGGGAGATCATTGCCCAAGTCCGATCAGGAGAGAGCATGGGCACTGATGACAGACCCTAATCGTGCGCCCAAACTCGCACAATTAAGGAGGGGGGGGAAGAAGGCCCCTGGCGGCAATCGAAAGATAGTTGCTCGGTAGCGGCAATCGACAATCGTCTGCCGGGGAAAGAGGGGATTTCAGGGAGGGAGGAAAAAGCCGTCGCACCAAAGACCCTGGGGGCTCAGTAAAGAGCTTTCGTTACTGGGCCAGTTTCGCATGTACTAAAACGTAGTGCGACGGTAAGTCGGGGCCTGGAGTGGGGGATGCAGAGGAACCTTTCTTTCTCACTATGCGGGCCCTTTGGATCATGCCAGCTGGGTTTTCTTGGTCCTGAAATCCCTTGGTGGGGAGATCAAAAAGAATCGCTTCGGCTACGGGAAAAGCACGAAGCTGCTCTAAATCACGGTCCCCGTAACTTATCGCAGGAGACGGTTAGTTCAAAGGGAACGAATGCCGAACCTTGTTGGATCCAGTCCGTCATATTGAGTCGTCAATGAGAGGAACTAAGCGGCAAATGGATTTGCAAGCGGAGCGTGTTATACAGCAGTGATTGCCGGAACTGATAGAGGCTTGAGGACACCGCGTATCAGGTGGGAAATAAAGAATAAATGGGGCAGGTAGGACCGCTCTCGAAGGCGGGCTGTGAATGTCCTCCCACCAAATATCAAAAAACACAACGGACGGATGGGGAAGAGTGATAAGGCTTATTTTAAGGGGGGTTCGGACATTTCAAAAGCTTCGAGAGCGTTAGCAGGACACTCCATTGGGACCAGGACCTCAAATCCACCCATAAACTCCGGCACGTAAGGCCGCCTCAGAAGGAGAGGGGAACAGAAGAAGGACGAAACACGAGGAGGAGCCGTCAAAGAACTGTTGTCCCAAAGCTTGCTCGTCCTCAAACAGATCGACTGGCCACAGTTGATTAAAAACCATTATTACATCAAACGTATTCGAGCGCTGAAAGCTAGCGGAACGTAAGATCGCGGAAGCGTTTGCGTAAAGTCGCCCGAGGGGTGGAGTTTCCATCAGCCACCCACATATGTCATGAACAAGACAACTAAATTCAAGTCCCAGGACAGCGATAGGTTGAACGCAGTGCCAGTCCTGTCCTACGCGGATCATCCAAGCCCACCCCAACAAAAACGGACAAGCACATTATCATCCGCCGTAACTTTGCACAAAGCTGGTCAACCTGGAACAGACCTAACGCGAACTAGGACACAACAGGGCAGGGTGGTGCCATTGTCAGAAAAGAACCGCAGCTCGACTCATTGGACCAGAAAGGCGATTTCTGAATAGGCATGCGGCAACGAAGGTCAAGAAGACACAAAGGACCAATGGTTCGGCATGAAAAAGTCCTTCCCGGGGGCGAGTTGGGGTCGCACGATGATGGGAGGGTAAAAAAACATTAGCTCAGTGGGCATTTCGGATCTGATCTTCGGGTGGGGCAACGGGACGGCGACCAATGCTAGTCAGGACGACTGGGAACGAAGTTGAAGAGACAACAGGGGGGGAAAAATTCCACACAGGCCAACCTATTCAGTCAAACGGAATACCATCAGAAGCGTCGAAGTGGGTCGAAAGCACAGGGAACAAAGAAATTGAGAGTTGGCATTGGGTTATGCCGGACCTAAAATGCATCCGGAACACGGAGAAAGAGCTTTAAAAGCACACACACCAACACACAGAAAACTGACGGATGAAAGTTCATCAAGGTTCATGGCACAGTGGATTTAACCTGAAGATCATTGCCGAGAATGTGGGTTGCTCAACTGGGGGAGTGGGAGTGGGAAGAAGCGTACGCGGTCACAAAAACCGAACTAAAAGGAAATATTGGGGAACGGGGGGTGAAAGTCGCATAAGGCTTCAACGGGGGGTATGAATGTAAGGAAGTCGTCGCTTGCTAGAATGAGGTGACTCACTCCGCAGGGCATAGATTGATACGAATTTAAAGTACGGAATGATATTTGTGGGGAAAGCTCCGCTACACGTTAGCTCACTAAAAGGAGAAAAGCTCAGGAGAGTACCCGGGTGTAAGCAAGGGGGGGAAAACAACCCGTGATACACAGGATCGACTGGGCACATGGTCTCCGGGAAGTCCGGAAGTAAAGAATCCGCGGCACTAGCCCTATCGATCAAAGCACGAGGAAGACCTGACTTGGAAATTACTGCACAGCAAAACTACGGGGTGCATATAGATGTCAGACCCATGATGTCTGTACCGTCAATGGAAGTTGGGAAGACGCGAACCAAAGTAGAAGTATCTGTGTGCCCTACGCGTCCGACCGGAAATGAGGCGTGGCACCCAAAATGACAACAAGGAAAAGGGGCATGTACTAACCAAGCCTCACAGGAAATCGAAGCAATCGCTTCAGACTGACTATTCGGGTATGTGAAAAACAAAATCGCGAACATTGAAAGCTCGAAATTGACTCAGAGCTGCGAGTTCCTGGGGCTCGGCTGAAAAAACTCTAATGGTGGGGGATTCAGGAAAAGATCCAGGCTACTAGTAGCCATGATGTTGCTCGTAATGGATCTTAAAGACTAATCTCCTATCTCGAGAAAAAGATCTCTCGTCAGGGGGCAAGTTTAGAGGTCTCGCATGGGGACGGAGGATTGTCATGGATTAAAAGGGCCGGGGGGCTCGTCCCCAGTGAGCTTTAAAAATGCTGATATCGTAAGACGTACTGAGACCTCATACAAATAACAAAGAAGCAGACGACTAAAAAGAATCAAACGGGACCCTACAAAACCCACCCCCACCCCAACCCCACCTCCCCAGTTGGGGCACGAAAAAGTACAGACAGTTCCGGAGTGTTTGGGGGATCTGCAAATTGGCACCCCTTACTCAATCTCAGGTGTGCATATGGTGGGGCCGCCACCAAAAACGAGCAGCAATGCAACTGGCATGTGGAAGCGCTCGAGGCGATAACAAAACAGGTCCAGGTCAAGGGACTGCCTCCGAAATGGGTAGCAGAACCGGCTGGCCCAAGGGCTGATGTCGCCGGCTCGCTCAGGAAGAAAAAAGGACGTCAAGGGTGGAAGTTTCTCCTTGGAAAGAGGGGGAAGTTGTTCCATTCTATGCCGACGGGGGAAAGATACCTCAACGCTCCGGTATGGATAGAAAAAAACTTGGACAAGGCATCGGCCATCACGCGATAGCGTTTCCAGAAGGGTAGAGAAAAAGGACGGTTTCAAATTTCCAATCAACTAACCTTGGCCTAAAGGTTCACCACATTATCAAAAAGGGGAAAACTAAAGCCACCTACCAAGACATGGAGAGATGGCGTACCAACGGGGAGAGGGCCGATTGACTGCAATCGGGGGATAGCTTGGAAGGGTGCCAAGCCACCAACCCAAATAGCCGACCGGTGTGTTATAGGTCAAATCTGCATCTGGAAAAACGCCGTTATAAGGCGCGATCAGAAGAATATCGCCCCAAAGAAAAGCATCGGGGCAGAGAGTGGGAAGCTAGCAGAGAAATTAATCGGGAAGCAGAGAAGGGAAGAGAAAGCCGACAGGCCTATCTATAAAAAAAAAAAGGGGGAAGATATGATGTCCTCTTAGCGGAGTTCCAATCGCTAGGAACACGAGAGACTGGGACGGGGGCGAATAAGGAAAAAACTAGACAGCTTCTGACTTGCCGGGGTCGCGTTGGGGGACGGAATTTCTTAGAGGAGCCGGCGAACGGACTGCGGATCACGTTAAAAAGCACAGATTTGAACAAACCGGTAGGAAGACTGTAACGAGCGTCAAGGGATCGAAAGACAAGAACGGACAAAATATCCCTGTTCGGAAAAGCAATAGAACGCAAATTTACATTAGGAGGGAGGAGTGGCATGCCACAGTTGGGTCTGTACTGCAATCTGTGAGGGAAACAGGTGTGGTTAATGGGGGGGCTACTGGGCTAAATATCGGGGGAAACCGGAGGATCTTGGGGGGACCGGGTGTCCAAGGGAAAAGCGACGAAAGGCCGATCTTACAAAATGTATTTAGTACAAGCAGAGAAAGCAATATCGGCAAAGATCGCGTGTTAACCAGGGGAAAAAACCTAGGGAGTTGACTGAGGGACATGAGCGAAGCTGAACTGTACTTCGCGGGAGGCTATACATTACGCAAAAAGTGCATAAAGGGGGGAAAGGGCGTATCATCCTCTAGCTAAAGACCGTGATGGAAAAGATCGAGGGGATAGGTAACCCGAAGCAACAAATTTTCACCGACTTTGGAAATCAAGATCCTCAACACTCGAACTTTCGATCCAGAGCCGAGGGAGCAACGAACAAAATAATACTAAGGAGATCTTGGATTCAACATAGTCCGGGTCTAAAGCAGGTCTAGGTGCCGACATAGCAGCTATTAGAATTTTATAAAGGAATTTCTTTTAAAGAGGATGAAAACACCGCCCTTCATATGAACAGCATCCGGACCAAAGTCTCTACCAAGGTTTCCGAGAACGGTACGGGTCGATCTGAACCAAGTTGAACTAGCATAGAGAGTCCGTACTAATAGCCAACTACGCGTCAGTCGTGGAAGAGACATTCGCCTGTTAGCTGAAGAAGCCATCAATCTGACCAGAGATGTTCGTCTACTCGAACGAAGCCGTATTATCGGACAGGTGGTGGCAAGTGCAGGACTTGACGAGGGCTACATCAAGAAAACAGAGAAGCAGATGATTCGATTCGTACTTAAAGGGTTAAAGTGTCACAAGGGTCAGAAGATGTCAAAATCACTGCAAGGGGTCCCTACGGCTATAACGTTTGGCGGCAGACCAAAGCAGCGGAACAGGGCCGTCAAAAACGCGAGTGGAAAAAAAAAATAATCAGTAAGGGTGGGGAAACGTCTTCCAATTAAAGACCGAGTGCTGTACGGACTACCTTTATTAAGAACGCTAACGAAGGGTCGTGGTGGTAAAAGGTCTTAACACGAAGCCCGCATTCTTGAAGGGGTGGTAATTTTCTTCCTCGACTAAGAAGGCACAGGTGGTGTCGGCCAGAAAAGTGGTACGGCAGGGAAAAAGATTAAGAGCATCCATCTGCCCAGTCGAATCATGTGGAATGGGGGGCGATCAAGAATGGTGTTCAATGAATACACCCCTTTCTAGACCGTGAAGCTCGGTTATTACCAAAGTACTAGAAGGACGGAGAAAGGTAAAACGCGACCCTGCCAGTTACTAAAAATTCGCAGCCATCCTTAGGAGGATCTAAGGGGGGGAAAAATCCGTGGGGGGGTGTCGACTAAAGCGAAGATATTGCCGTGCTTAGCCTGAGAAGGGCCAGACTTACCATCGCGGTGATGTTTCGTTCATTTCGGGTACGCTTCCATTCTCCAGCGGGTAACCGATTTCTCAGAAAACGAAAAACAGGCAAAATCGGCGCAAGAAAGACTGCAAGAGGCTGATGTTTCAAGTTAAACTCAGTTTCCGGGCGAAAAAACTCATACTACGCGATTGATATGTCAGGATTAATGCTTAGATAGGCATTGGCGGAAGAGGGCAGAAATCAAGAGAACCGCGGTGTACTTCTCTGGCGTCGACAATCGCACGCTGCGCTCTTGGGGTAGAGACATGCTCGTCCGGCTTTCTTAAGAGGGTGACGGGGGAGGGGTTGAACATTAACTCGTCACAGTCTGACCTAAAGAAGTGCTAAAAAGTAACAGTGCCAAAGTCAGAGACAATAAATAAGTTGCACTCAGGGTTCTCTGGTAAACGGGCGCACAAAACGAAAGGGTGGGACGGACAGCCGAACAACCAGGGCCGGGACTTCCAGCGACCGAATACGGTAAGGGTCATTTTGAAGGTATGAATACAAAAAGTCTTGGAGAGAAGGAGGTAGTCGAAAAACTCACGACGAGACCCATTGCCCCTTGTGGAAAGCCGTATAGCGGGTAGGGGAAAAGCTACACATCACGGAGTTGCCCACAACCAGTAATGGGAACGGAGGTTAGCAATGGGAAGCTTAGTGGGGCAGGGGGTTGTAAGGGGGAAGGGGGAACCGTCTGATTGCGACACCTGCTCAGAGAGTGTGAAGGGACCGGACGAGCTGGATTTACTGGTCAAATTTAAGGAAATGTTGGAGAGCAAGGAACTCAAGCTCAGGGATGCGACAAAAACGAAAAAAACGATTGACGCGATCTCAAATGAAGAAATAAAATAAAATGACGATTAGATCTTATTTGCGTTCAGAACATGACGTGTGATCACTTACGCGATCAAATCTCTTATCACAATTCTCGTAACCGGGCAACTGAAGATAGATAAAAGTAAGTGTTCGTAGCTTCTGGATGAAACCGTAGACGTCTCGGCTTCCCAGAAAGAACGTAAGAAGGCTCAGTCCTTTAGTAACAGTCATGGTGTCAGAGTGAACGATACTGCGAATGAAGGGGGATGGAAATTAACGAAACTCAATAGCATCTCTACCCAACTTTAGGAAGAAGAATGCTATGGTGAGTTTGCTTCGGGGTAAATGTAAAGAAAGCAATAGTATCGGTTTTTAAAAGACGCTGCAAAATTGTGGAAGAGGAACAAGCAGAAAAATCGAGACCGGCTTCAGGGCCGACTCGGAAAAACGTCTACAATAAAGGATAGAAACGACACGAGTCAGCATCCTAAGAGTGCAAACAGGTAAATCTCATAGGTATAAAAGAAAATGATCGAGGGGGAGCCCAACCTGTTATTAAAAGCAAGCAACCGTATCGGAATGATGATGTCCCAAGGGGATAAAGAACTCTCAGTGGGGAATGCACGTCGAGGGACGCGATGTGGGGTTTCCCGGCTCGCAGAGGTCAGACCAACTTCACGATCGTGGCCTGCATCCCGCCCAATAGAAGAGGTTCGAGGGAATACAGGGATAGAACACAACCACACGCCCACGAAAAGACCACGCCAAAGGCACGGACTGAAGGCCGACACTCAGTCTGACCGGGAAGGGACCCAGCTAAAACGAGCATACGAAAAAATGGGGCAAGGGTGGGGGGAAACGGGTACTCCGACGCTCGCCGGGGGAGCCGAAGCATGATAAAAGAGCTATTGTCTATACTAAGGCAACGAACAACGATAAAACTAGTGGAACGCAATTTTGTGGTAGGAGGGACCACCGGGGAAGGGGGCTAGGGTGGGGGGAAAAGATATCGTTTGAATTGAAAAAGATCTCAAGTGGACTATCTCATAGCAGAGGGTAAAGGGAATAAAAAGGAGTCATTCAGACGAATGGACAGTTGGGAAAAAAAGATCCGTCAAGCTGGTACAGCAGTTCATCGAGCACACGATCCCGACTGACAGACAGTGCTATTGTCAAAGCAGGGACTAATAACCTCGGTTTGGCGAGTTGCCTTTGGAGCTAGACAAAAAAAGCATCAGCTTGCAAGGCAAAAGAGAGGAGGGAAGTTCTTCAGGTCGAGTAAACAGGGGGAATTAACTCAAACCCAAAATGCCTATACTAATTTGCGAGAGGAAAAGTTTTGAGTGGAGCGGAGGAGAGGTCCGGGACCATGGCGTAACAAGAGAAGAAGGATGGCAGGAAAAGGATACATTCCGTCTACCCTATTAGAACCGGCAAACGAAATTTGATTAGAGGGCGTGACTCAATCCTGACTCACCAGAAGGATGCTCTAAGGAAGTAACGGGAAGGATTGGGGGGAGGGGCCAATCACAAGACAGTAGTACTCAGCATACAGAAAAGATCTGGGTCACCCTCCTGAAATCTTAATGTGTGCCTATGCAGACCATCAGACGACCGAAATTAACGCGAGGGGCAGAGTATCCGCATGGAGGAGAGGAGAGGTTAGAAGGGAAAGTAAATCGGCTGGCCAGAAGCCCCTGGAGGACGCAAAAAACGCAGCAGACTTACGGTTCACATTACTGGTTCGCCCTGCAGTACAACGGAAATGGGATTTGATAGAGAGTAGACCTTCGGACAAAAGGATAGGACACGAAAAGCGCTGGATGGTGATACAGCTGCCAAATTGGACTTATGGTTTCGTTGGGCCAAGCGAGGAGAAATTACTGCCGAGTGCACGTGTTGCACGCCTCACAGGAGGGAGGACCAAGGGGGGCAAGCATTTGAGCATCGTGCGGAACCCCTTGCAACAAAACATGAAGTAGGAAAGCGAGCATCGAGTAGCGGATTAGCCTTATTGACCCGAGCGCCCATGTTCCACGGAAGAGAACAGGAAGTCAGTCGGGAGGCGACTTGCTTTAGGTGAGCGGATGAAGTCGACTGGTCAGAGGGAGGGGGGGCTTAAGGCCAAGGGAGGAAATGCGACGGTATTTCTCTTCGAAAAAAACGGGAAAGGACTTACGCTGGAGAAGAAGACCCGATACGAGAGCTGCGAGCTGGGAGGATTTCGTCTCATGCGAGGGAAGATTGCAGGGGCCGAGTACGAGATACCCCGACAGGAGAGTGACATGCGATGCTCCTCTTCGGAAACTGCAAAAACAGAAACAAGCAGAAGATAAAAATACAGGTAAGAAAATTAGTTGTTCAGGCAGTACAGCCGAGAGAAAGTGGAGGGTTTGTGTATTCAGTGAAAACGGGCAAGAAGCAATCACCTGTTGGAAAGGGAAGTTGAAAAAGACAGCCACCCGCAGTTAGAGCTGAATAGGTCATTTCGCTCATCAGAGCGATCAGATACAAAGTGACACGAAACGTATGTGGAGAAAACAGGAAAAGCTGAAAACGGGGTAAGGATGGCCGACGCGCAGCAGGAAGTCCCCAGGAGTCTAGGGGGGACAATGGGAACATAACATAGTCACTGTTAAGACGTGGAATGTCCTTTCGCAGACAGGACGAATACAGGGGAGCTCCTAAGCAGAACCCGCTTGGTGAGCAGAATTAAGCCGCAATTTAGAGTTTTAGTAGGATGAGACAGGTTGGGGAAAGGTTAACAATCAATAACCTGGCTGACTCTCAAATCATGAGAGAACAGTTTCAACAGAACTAAGCTAACTTAAAAAACTGGCGATTAGGTCCACACCCGGGTTGCTAAAGAGAACGTTGGGGAGAAGGTATCTGATCTTAAGCCCGACAGAAATGTTGGTCTAGATTCAACGGCTATGGAAAGAGGAAAAAATCTCATCCGTCGCATGACGCCTATTCAAAGAGATCCAACACTCGACACTCAAGTGCAAGAGGGAGGACGGAATAAAGAATCACACAAGGAAAAAAGAAGTTAGTCTCAGGAGGAAACAGAGGGAGATATATCAAAAAAAACACGTTATAAAAGAGGATTCTCCTCTTAGTTTCACAGCATGTGATCCATGAGAGGGATGACTCGCTATACTGATTTGCTATGCTCTCATCTGCTGCAAGGATGGAATGTCTGAGTTTGGGAAAGGAAGAGGGGACCAGCAGGCGAAGTTTCTGAGGAGACAGGGGGCAGAGTGTTCTCTGAAACCCGGGACGGAGAGTGAAGGCGCCGATGATCCCGTCTTCAATTTACGAGCAAGCATAAAGTTACAGGAAACAAACAAAGATCGACAAGGACTTGTAGGTCTGAGGAGGAGGGAAACCAAAAGTTTAATTCAAAAAGTTGAAAAACCTTTCGATAAGAAAGGTTGTAGGGGCCTTCTGGACATTTTGAACTTCCTTGGGGGGAAAGGATCGAAACCGGGGGAGAAAGAGAGATAGGGGGAAGAGAATTGTCAGCTCTGCGAGACCGATCGGAACGGGGGGGGATTAGTAGTAACTCTAGAGGCAAGGCCAAACTGAAGTTAAGATAGTTTAGTGGGGTTCATCAAAGGAAAAAACGGGCGGACGAGGGTTTGCTTAGAAGTGCACATGAAGTTACTTTCAGCAGTTTGAACAGTTTAAGGTACGAAATTTAGACTAAGGAAGAACTCCGCGAGATTGATCTATCGAAATGACGCGGGGGAAAAGCGCTCAGGTGGAGGTGGGAACTGAACCCCAAGCACAGAAAGGATGGAGTAAACATCAAATGAGGGGGTGCAGGCAAGTACCACTACGGGCGATAATAAGGAGCCCAAAAGACGTGTTATACGAGGATATCGCTTTTTAGTCGGAGTGCTGCTTCGGTATACGAACCGCAAGGTCGGCAGTAAGCCGGACTTCGCTATCAGGTCATGGTAAGAAAGGTGTCGGGGGAGAGGAGGACCAGAGGCCCTGGGAAAAAGGGAAACAGAAGACGAACGCGCTCAGCAAGATTACACCCGCGCATTAGAAGGGGGGGTAGCCGACCAGTGGAACGAATGCGCGGGTCCCGGACGTAGGAAAAAGGAACGCCAGTGACATCATCGACAAGTCAGACCTGGATCGAGGAACCTCCAGCAATCGGGAAATCGAAAGGTGTCAGCAGAGAACGAATAGCCAACGATGGTTACGTCCCTTTTACGATGTCAGCCACCGGAGGACAGAAGCTATGGAAAAAGGGATATCAGCTGGGAAGCTGGGAGACGACAGTAAGACTCTGCCTGGTGGCATTTCACACGGGAAATCGGCTTCACCTGTAAAGGCGGATATAAAAACGGAGGAGCAACCCTGGGACCACGCAAGAGGCAGGACTCAGGCTCCGGAGAGGGTGTCGCATCACATGTGTCGGGCTAAGTTTGGGGGGCGCGACTCGGGAACCAGCTGAGGTCACTTCAGACAGGGATGACGCATCGAAAGGCCTAGGGGTGCACGAAGGGGAGGAACCCAAACAGGAAAGGAACTTAAAAAAAACCATGTAGGGGGATTGCCGACCGCGACGGCGGAGTAGGGGCAAGGACAGCGGTTCAAGTAAGGACGAGATAAGGGCATGACCGGAGACGGAGAATAGAAGGGTGAGGGGAGGCGTGTAAGGGGTGTCCATATACCAAATGAAAGAAAAAGTGGTCAAAGTATCTTGTGATGATAGACGAAAGGGGAACAAGTGTCGAAACATTAAAAAAGCGGTATGAAGTACTTCTCGGCCGATGAGGCAGGCGGAGTAGTACCGGGCATCAACAGGGGTAAGGTTACAGGCTTATCAATCCACGGAGACTGGAGGAAGTTGCGAAAGTGCAGAAAGTGCAATCTTGATTGAGTCCTGGGGAAAAGCGGACATAGGGAATGGCAGCGCCAAAAGAACAACTCACAGAGGGGAAAAATAGAAGAACGGGAAGAACGGGGCGGGTAAGAAAAAAGTAAAAAAAAAACAAGCGCCCACAAAGGAGACCTGACTTATCCTCTAGGTCGTTTCACTATGGATGAGTTATCAGAAAGAAAGGAGGGAAGGGGTCAAAGCCAGCAAAAGAGAAGACTTGGTGAGTGAAAAATTTAGTCGGACAAGAGACGATGGAGCCCTGGAAAGTGTAGAGCTTCGAGACACGCTGGCGGAAATCTGTTAAGGAGGAAGGGCTACCTTAAAAAAAGTAAGTGTAAAGGAGCGGTTCGATTAATTGGGCAATTAAGATAAGATTCAAATAGGGGGGGGCCGGGGTGCAAAAAGGTTCGCAATTGAACCAAATAGGGGGCGCCAAACTAGCAAGGAACGGATGGTCAACGACCCAAGGCACTTCGGCAAAGCCGAGGACTAGTTCTAGGATGTGGCGGAGAATCGAAGCTACTTCTTTTGATGAAGGCGGTAGAGACGCGGATGAGCGGGGGAACAGAGAAAAACCACCGGGGACGTCCGTTTCTGGGACGGAGGGGGAACCTGTATCAGAAGGCGTGGACTAAGGGGGCAGATTGGCGAAAGTCATTAGTGGGGACGGGGTTGGGGGGAGGTAAGGGGGAACTCGTCGCCCTTTAGACAAGTCCAATGCTGGGCAAGGGACATAACACTTCTGGAAGGTTATTGTGTCGAAAAGAATGGGGGGGTGTGGATAAAACTAAAATCCTAAGGAAGGAAGACTGCACTCCTAAGAGTCAGACGTCTTGTCAACTGGAGGAAAGACGAGTCGGGGAGGTATTCATGAGGGTGGGGGGGGGGAGCCCTTCTATCGCGTTGAAGCTTTTAAAACAGAGCACGAAAGGCGAAATCAGCAACCGTTATGGCAAGCTTAGCGGTCTAGCTAAAGGGTGAGGGCCGATTAGCAGTAATATAAGGAATTCAAGGGATTCTGCTCAGCAAAGCAAGGACGAGCGGGTGAATGACGTGAGTCATCGCCCCAGGGTGGGAAGCTCGGCTGAAATGGGATGCAGGAATGGAAAAGAAAAAAATCGAGGAAACAACAACGTTATAGGAGTAAAGAGGAGAGATGCTTTTGAGTGTTCTTTTTCAGCAGAAGGCCATTAAGTAGTGTCATCTGTACCATGGGGACGAGGACCGGCAGGTAATGCAACACTCAAAAGGAATGCTGCAAGGGAAGCCTCGAGACGCGAAGGAATCAAGAAACATGATACAGTCGAAGCAGTCGACTTACAACTACATTGTAAAAGTGCATACGAGACATGAAAGAGAGGGGAGCGCCAAAGGTCATTCTGGGAAGCACGCAAAGATCGAACGAGCAGAATGAAGTGGCCAAAACTATAGATCGACACGGTTCAGGGAGTGACAAGCGCCTGGACAGGAAGTGGGGTGACATTCGCCAAAAAAGGCAGATTCCGCAAGACCTTCCCCAAAAATTGAAAGGAAGGGGCCCAGCCCGAAAAGAAACTGTGAAGAAAATGAAGGTTTAAATAACAGTTCAGAACCCACAAGTCACCGGCCACGAAATCTACCAGTGACAAAAAGGCCTGAGGGGTCCACTCGGGATTCCAGAGGGATACGAAACAGCGGACGCACGAAAGGGGTGTTGAACCTTGTCCTCATATCAGGACCTGATCGAAGGTAAAAAAGAACAAATAATGGTCGTGGTAAGAAGGAAACTAAGAAGCTAAGAATTGAAGTTAGGGATGGCCAGAAACCAGGGGAGGGAGGAAACGACTGTCCCGGTTCTCTTGTACCAGATTCGGTAATTGCAACATGCGACAAATTGAAGCTGGAGCTGTCGGAATGGGGGGGGGGGGGGGGGGGTACCTGGGGGGAAAGGCAAAAGTCAGGTCAAGCGGGCATAGTTGAAAGGTCTCCTCCCTTCAGAGTCCTCACAGCATGCCTGGAGCGCGAAAAAGCCAGGGAGGAAAGAGGCGTGGTCGGGGAAAAGGAAAAACCCGGTTTTGCGCTTTGGCCTGTTGATGCGAGGTGACCGAACCAAGTCATCCGGCACGAAGAGCACAGAGCGAAAAAAAACCTCTCATCGCGGATTACGGGGAAGGCGGCGCAAATGGGGATGGACAGAAAAAAATCAGGAAAGGGAGTGGGGGGCGGCCGGTGAGTTTTGGCGTGCTCATCAAAGAGGTAACGATTCGCATCAATGCTTAACAACCCAAGCGAGAATGTTTAAAAGTTGAAGGAGAGCACCGTCAAGTGAAGAGCAGGTGAAATCCTCCAATTGTACGTGGGGGATGACGCACTCAAAACAGAAGAGGAGGGTTCGAAGAGGAAGAGACGTTTAGCAGAGTATAAATTATACTAGGACGATGCATACGATATATATTGCCCATAAGGGAGGTTCACTTAGCCTATGGCGAACAAGATCAGTTAGAGCAACATCTAAATCGTTCGAGAGCATGCGAGGAAGACGCGTCAAAGAATTATCCTCGTGATGGGCAAGCTTCCCTATCGTGAGTCAGAAGTCTCATCCACGGGCGCAAAGGCGCTGGAGTACGTTAAACAAATTGGAAGGCACCTAAATGGGTTTAGGGGGAGTCATCAAAAGACGGTACTTAGTGCCGGGACGCGCTGGCGGTGGGAAGAGCTGCAAGTAAGAAGAGGGGGGTATGTGGCCTATGTAATCAGGAAGTCAACGGGCGTTATGGGAAAAGAAACAGAGGGAACAAAAGGGTGAAAATAAGAGTGTGGATGGAACGGCAACCAGTCATAAAGGAATGCACAAAAAAGGCTAATTATTTCCTGGATTTACATAGCGGCCCAGACTGCAGGCAATAAAGGACGGCAAATCCGGCGGGGGAGATTCCGTTCTTGACGCGGAGTGAAAAATCTCTGATGTCGATTGCGGGAGGGTTCTGAGCTGCGAAAACAGATGAACTGCGCCGGCGGCAAATTCAAGACCTAAGAGACGAGAGAGTAACTCGGTCGATCTACCGATATATCAGGACGTGACCGAGAGTAAGGATGCTGTCTAAAATGGAAGTGGCGGGGTCATATAAACTGCAAGGCACAGGGTTCCTCAGATACACGAAATGCGATTGTAAAACTCGGGAGGAAGGGGGGTTACCTGGCAACCCAGGGAAGGAGAAAGACTGAAAAACGGACTAATAGAAGAAGACAGAAAAAACTGGAAGTTACCACGTTTGGGGGATTCGCAGAATAGAGCCCAGGGGTATGTGGTTGGGGCTTGCTGGTGTCACCCAGCTCTAGACTAATCCATGATGGTCTTAGGGTGGAGGGTCGCCACACAGGAGGGCGCCGCAGCGTCAATGTCGCACGCTATGGAATAGGCAATTTAGCGGTCACAAAGAAAATAAGAACGGCCGCAACGCGGAAAGTACATGATTTCACGGGACGCGAGCGAAGGCAACCCCGGCTAAAGTGGACTGTCATCAATAGATCAGTCCTTTTACTACTATAGAAAAAGGGGGACTGCACCGTTGGGAAAAACCTTGTGGAGAGAACCCCGCCGGTTAATTGATCGGCCATCCTCATGCGCTGTTCTATCGGTATCAGCCCACAGGACTTTCAGGTTGGAAAAAACCTAAAGCCTCGACTTCACCAGAAAAGGAGAGAAAAATGTGGCGTAAATAATAGAAAGACTGATCAAGGGGCAGGGGGTCATCACCCTTTAATCGGGAGACATTGTCACTGGACGATAAGGATAGATGAGCTGCAAGTACCTGACCCGTTGGAAAAAAGGGGAGTTATGACGAGGGGATACCGAAGCACGTCGCCGGAGAACGATAAGATATCGAGCCAACACAAATTTAAAAATCGCCGAATAGCATGAAAAGGACCCAGTCAGCGACAGAGGGGGGGAGATGAATCATGCGACATAAAAATATAGCGACCAACAAAAACGGGGAAAGGGAGAAGAGAGAAGGAGGATCTGGGGAAAGGGGGGCACATAGCGATCTCAGATGGGAATTGCATACAGTCTCGTCATCTCTGCAACAATGTTGACGGTTTGGGGCAGGAGGTATATTCAGCCGTCGACGTTGCAAAACTCGGATAAAACGTGTTTCCAAGCCGATTGGGACAGAACGAAAAAGTTCGAGAAGGGAGGGAAAAAGTCAGCGAGACTTGAGGCCAAAACATTAAAAGGGAGGAGGCGAACGATCCGTCGTAACGCCATATCAACAATTTGATGTAAGGAGAGGGGCTCTCGCGGGAAGCACATGGGGTAAGATACTGAGGTGAACGGGAGAGAAAAAGGGTCATTTGAAGGGACAGCCTGGGAGTCTATCACTCGAACGTAAGAGGAGGGCAGTGCTTGGGGGGCAAACGCCGTGAGGGCGGGGAAGAGAAGTATCAAATGGAAGAAAAGGAAAAACGAGGGGTGCACTTAAGAAGTGATAGAGGTTGAGACTTGTTCAAAACATACCTAACTGTGAAGAGAAGATGAGAAATGTACTGTCGTTAAGCGGGCAAGGGAAGAGGGGACTAGGAGGGAAGGGAGAATTCATAACCGGAAAAGAGTAATCAGGATCGGCATCGGCAACATGACAATTAAGTACGCTTTCGGACTCAACACCGAGGCAAAAGGGTGGGGCAAGGTTCAACTCGGGTGGAACAGATAAAAAACCATAGGAAGTTTCTAGACAATGCATAGCCCCACTTGGTATCGTATGGAATCAAAAGGTGGGTCAGGCATGCTGTCCTTTCTTCTGAGCAACCGCAAGTCTTGTCTTTTGAACGGAGTACGTATGAGCAAAATTGAGCGAGTATGAAGGATTAGGGACTTCAACTTGGGGAGAAATTGACATCCTTACCTGAGACCTAAAACGATGCCAGACACCTTCTAGGATAGGGTAAACTCGCGAAACGGGGAAGAAACTAGTCAGAGCCAAGGCGTCTGAATCCCCTGAACTGCTGACAGCATGGATAAGCATAGGGCCTTGATGAGAAAGAATCCAAATGCGAAAGTAGAGGTCCGGGGGAAGGAACCGCGAACTAAACAAGTGAAACGTGGGCCGTAATTTCGGGGACGGAGAACGGAATGGGAAAGCAAAGGAAAAAGAATTCCGACGGAGGAAGGAGAGGAGTACGGGGGGAAGGGGGGGCTACTGGGTCCGGGCGATAACTAGGACTCAGCCCTTTTCCTCGACGATAGAAGGTGTGCCACTCACCAGCGTGGCCGCTAAAGGAGAAAGGGCGCACACATTAAGCCATGTTGGGGCGCGTATAAAATTACAAGGCGAGGGGGGAAATTAAAAAAGGACGTGGGGGATGAAGCGATAACATAGTTGAAAGTGGGCCGCCAGTCACAAAACGTAGCTGGCCGAGTGGAAGGGATCCCTACGAAAGAAAAAAGGGGGATCGGCAAGAATCTTGGGTACTTCAGATTGACGCCTTCTCCTAGTGAAGAGAGCAGCAGCTCAGCAGACATTTTACGGCGGGAGAGAATGTTGACCAGAGGCATACCACTGGGGAAAAAAGAGAAAATACTCTTTCATGGGGATCGCGAGAACAATTATTGCTTCGGACGGGCCAGTCAAAAAAGCGAACATACTCATGGAAGGGGGGCCATCACGATCATTGTAAAAGGGGGGGCCCGCCATCGCGCATCCTAAACGAGTGGCACAGGGAGGTACATCCTTCGTATACGAAGTGGCGGATGAATACTTCAATCCTTTTGATTTAGGGGGGTAGGCGCATTGAGCCAGACGTTACGCGGTCCAAGAAAAAGAAAGAGCGCAAAAAGACAGTGAGCACGGACGATTGGTTACATCCCCCTTGCGGACAACGAAGACGCACTTCAATCTCGCTTGCGGATGAAAAAAAAAAATTGGCGAAGGGAGGGGGGGGGGGGGGAGTAGGGGGTAAGAAGAGCTCCGCGGGGGATGAGGACATGGCCACGAAAAGAGAGATGGAAGACTTGTGCTCTCTTTCGGTGAACTGCATGGGCGCAGATGGACGGGCGAACTCTTGGAACATAGCGAGAGCTACAATGCTCAGGGGCGAGTCAGTGCACAAAAATCAAGATGCAGACCGAAGACTTTGCAGGTTTAGCAATTGCCCGAATTTCAAGAAAACTCTAAACGGGACAGGATGCAGGCCGAACCCAGGTCCCTTGGTAGGTCTGTCCATCGAACCTATCGTTGATCGATTGGACTGGCTACGCAGAAGGAATATATGGGCCATGCGTCGGCGCGGTCGTAGAGGACAAAAGGGGATGCAAAAGTTCACTTTGAGCCGAAAGAGGGGCTTGTTCTGTTACCAGTCGAAATCACTTAGTGAAAACTAAGGCCAGCTAGGGGACGAAGGGGCTTGAAGAGTGGGGGGCGTATAGGGAATAGCCATGGGATACTTGCGCCATGAGCTAATTAAGAAACAAGGGGACGGATGCAAACGAATGGGGGAGTTCATTGAAGAAAGATGAATTGGGCGAAAAAAGAACTCCGCTCGGCTGCGAAACACGTGCACGCATAACGGTCTAAAGGAGGTGAACAACGAAGTTCAAAAAATGAAGAAATAGGAAGAAACAGGGGGATTTGGGAGTCAGATTTCTCGCTTTCTAGTACAAGAACGAAAGAGGCTTGACTGAGCACTAATGCTCGGAAAAACATGGATTGCACGGACTCTACTTAAAAATGGCGTAAGTCTCATTGAATGCCGGGAATTGGGGTCTTAGACGATGCGGACTGAATGTGGAGGAATGAACTTTGAGCAACAAACACTTTGTGGCACGCGTAAGAAGATGGTCTTCGGGATTGAATAACGCAAAATGCAGAGAGAGAAACAACCAATTATGGTGAAAACGGCTGTTGGGGGGGGATTCATACAAATTCGGCGCGAGCTGCATGGCCACACCAGTACAACGGACAATTCATGCACCATCATCTAAAGAAGGAGGACCTCCGTAGAACGTCGAAATCAAGGTAGGAAAACGAAAAAGGGCAGTAAGCAGAGGTTAGAGCAGGTTGACCTCGAGGAAGAGTATAATTACTCTAAGAAAAGTTAACGTTAGGGCAATGGAACTTAAGCCGCCGTACTCTAAATGGGCTGTAAGGGACTCTGACGTGGAGGGAGAAAAGAGGTTCTGAGGCACTCGCCGCGAGGGATTTGCCACTTCTTAGCGACCTACCATGAGGTGCAGACCTAAACTACCCGAGGGCAGGGGCAATTGGCAAAAAAGCCTCAAGATCATTGGTTCAGACAAGGAATCGGACGAAATGAAGAACCAACACACAAAACTCAACACCGAGAAGGTAGAAAACTACCGAAGGGACATGCTGCCGAACTGAGGGCAAGCTGACCGCACGACTCTAGAGGACGACACAAGGGGATTTTTCTTCCTTCTTAAAAAAGATCGCGCGCGAAGTGACAATTGTCAGAAGCGAGTCCACGGAAAGAAGAAGAAATAGTAAAAAAATTGTAAATAAGGCTTGTTGTAGAGTGACAAAATTCGTGATTGGTGTGCCAGGTCTTGGCAGGCTAACCATACAAGCAAAGTATCGGATATTAAGGCGTTTTGGGCAATGAACTTTGAAACTACGCATGTAGCTCCTGGGACGGTGGTTTGGAAAACCCCGAAGGCAAGCATCCGCACTTAGCAGAGACGAGACGAACCAAGCTCCATCTCTAGGGTCGACGCAAAACCGATGGAGAATAAAAAGCGGTGAGATTTTGAGAAAAAGGGTCACGCCAGGCATCCGGTCTGCTAGGGGGCCGGAGGAAAACGACAAAGCGAATTAGACATTGTCGGCGTTCTCGGGAAAAAAAAAAGGGGGATTTACACGAACCGCACTATCCGAGACTTTATTGCAAACAGTTGGAAAATGGGGAGGGGCAAACACAACAAAAAAAAAAAGGGACCGGGGCAAGGTTTTGTGCAGCCGCATTATACAACTACTAACCGGTTTTTAAGAGGAAGGAACGAAGAAGTCCGTGAAGAGAAAGAAAACAGGAATCGACGAAGGGGCTCTGGGTCGGGAATATCCGGACAGAGCAGAGGAGATGGAGTACTGTCGTTTTTAATGGCCCGGCGCAACGCTTAACGAGGAATACTCAACCCAAACGAGAAAAGCGGGACCACCGGAAAACCCTTTTGAGCAGGTGTAACCCACGAGTCCAGGTGAAAGAACATGATCGGGGAGGGGAGCAATCGAGGAACTTCAGCCGGGGCAAGATTCATCCGCGAGTTCAAACGAATGACGGAGTCAGAAGGGCCCAACTCTTCACCCACGGTCACTTAGGGACGAAAATGCGGAACAAAGGGTGGTGCAAGCGAAGTTCCAACCATGTCCAGAAAGGGAAGCGGGCACGAAAACTTGGAATAACGCAAATTCGGCCGTAATGGGAGTTCCCTCTTCGTCAAGGCCTCCGCACGTTAGTGGGAAAGAAAAAGGAGAGGAAGGAAAGATTGAATCGGAAAACAGAAAAGGTACAAAAAGGAACTGAG
>Ga0179593_1639783_pt1 | contig 27151 bp, 26 predicted proteins | sample CZODoug2_1_08_16_FD_185931 | JGI IMG/M metagenome (GOLD analysis project Ga0179593, IMG submission 185931) | Vadose zone soil fungal communities from Angelo Coast Range Reserve, California, USA - CZODoug2_1_08_16fungal (PacBio error correction) | ecosystem: Environmental > Terrestrial > Soil >...
AGGAGGGGAGATTCGAGAATGTCTCCGCCGACAGGGGGGTACAGAAAATTGTTGCGAAAGGACCTCATCTCTTAGACCGGGAATAGACCGAGGGAGGAGAGACTCCGTCTTTCAGAAGGAAAAGACCTCGATGCCGAAGAGGGGAAAATTGATCTTGGCGATCCTGGAGAAGTGAGACCGAGCAGACACCACGAGGGTCTCCGGCCTTTCAAGGAGGGAGCATCCCAAAAGGAGGTGAGCCTGCGATGAAGAGGAAAGAGAATTGGGACGCGTTTTAGTCTAGGAGGGGGGGGGAAAGGTCTTTTCTCAAAGAGAAAGCGTTGTCCTCCGAAAAAAAAAAGAACAGGCGTTCGCGTTTCGGAAGAGAGGAAAAAAAAAAAAAAACAACACGGGGGGAGGGGAGGAAAAGAGAGAGGCGAACGCGCCCGCAAGAAAAGGTGATATCGTGTTCGAAAGCATTACTAAGAAGTGACTGCAAATCAAAAAGAAAGTAGACAGCATTGTCATCTTCGAGGCGCGCGGCCGCAAAGCATTTTCGGGCTTCTCTACAAGAAGACCTTCTAAGAAGAGGGTCTTCTTCTTCGGAGAAGGAGAGAACGGCAGCTAAAATAAATTGCTTCCAAGAGGCTGCCTCGCGGTCAGAAAGGTCTTCCTCCGAGCTCGGGTCTATTAACAAGAAGCGTTTCTTCAAGGCTCTGAAAGGAGCAAAAGGGAACGGAAACTAGGGGACTACATGTCTGAGCCTTTTGCGCATGATGAAGAAGAAATGGGCCGCTCGCTTGCTGCGGCAACACCGTCGGCCGCAACCGGCAGACGGCGTGCCCGGCCTTCTCGTTTGGGAAAAAGGGAAGGAAGAGGATGATTGGGAGCAGCCGCGAAAACGGGGGTATCCGCCGGTCAAATTGAAAGGGACGTCATCGATGGCCTTGTATATACGCAAAACGGGCGAAACAGAGGCAAGAGGGTGTGACCAGCGCGCCGGGATTTAAGCAAGGGGAAGGAAGGAATCGACTCAGACAGGAACTTGGCGTTTCATAATGGGAAAAAATCACAGGTCCGCAAGGGCGACCGATCTAGGGAAAAAAGATGTTCAGAATTGAGGAGGACGTCAACGGGGGAGGGTGATTGATTGACCTATCATGTCGAAAATGGGACTTCGTTTTCTGGAAAAGGAATGAAATATGGCCAAGTCTTGATAGGAAGGCTCTCAAGGTCAAAAAGAAATACTCGCAGAATCCCATAAGAGAATATATGTCGCAAAAAAGGAAAAGGACCGCCTGGCGAGGAAAGACTGCAGAAACAGGGCGAGGCCTTTCCTCAAAAAAGGGGTCCGAGTGGAAGGAAGGAATATCCCTAGGGACCGAGGCTGAATTCCGACGAAAAGAATCTCGCTACAGGAAGGTGCTACCAAGAAACCTTCGAAAAGAAAAGCATCCCCCTCCAAACTAGCAGAAGGGAAAGGGGAGAAGAGGGCCTCCACCAAGGGAATTTCGACACAATAGAGAAAAAGAAAAAAGTCTCCTCGATAAAAATCTCCGAGTAAGAAAGGCTGCTCCTTCGTTCCTACCGAAAAGGGAATGCGAGAAGAAATCTAAACTTTAAAAAGCTGCCGCGGCGGCGCGTAATCTACAAATCTGGGGGAAAAGAGGTCCACGAAAGAAACCAATTCTTCCACTTGATTAACTGTGGAAGAGGAGGAAGCGACTAGACGTCCGCTCGAGAGAAAAAAGTCGTCGGCCGGAATAAGCAGGGCTACGCAATCTGGTAGAAATGCCGGAGGGCCAGTTCGCCTCACAGTGAAGAAGAAAAAATAGAAGCAACAGAAGGTTTCCCTCGGGAAAAGAAATCCGGCACCGGGTGAGGGAGGAGCCGCATACTTTCGATTAGGGGATGCTTGCTCATCGAAGGGGCCCTGCGGGCTAGGGGAAACTATCTATGGAAGAAGAGTCGCAGAATAGAAAGAGGGAAAAGAACGCCTCCTTAAATTGTAAGTGGGGGGAATTATTTTTCCACATTTGAGTAAAAATGGAAAGAGAAATTTGCAAATGAAAATAGGCTCCATTCTCCTAGGATAATTTTGAATCCCTCGAGGCCACTCTGAAAAGACACTCAGAGAGAATTGAAACCCTTTAAGGGGGGTGTCTGACACTGAAAGCTAGACGCTGGTGCGGGTGCCACACCATTGGGGGCAGAAGGAAAGAATTTAAGTTAGTGTCCGAAAAAGGGTCGAAACACTTCAACGAAAAAAAGGCCCAGAGCCAGAAAAAAAGATAAGAAAAAGACTTTAGATCGGGAGCGACAAAAGAGAGAATCTTGAATTGGGGGAAGGTTCAAAGAGAAGGAAAGGTTGCTCTAAGAAGGGGGGGCCTAGTTCGGGAAAAAAAAAAAGGGACCTCTTAGAAGGCAAAAAAACAGCTGGGGATAATCGGCCCTCGATGGAAAAAAAAGAGAGAAAGACCGATGTGCAGTGGGGGAAGTTCGGAGGAAAAAGAGAGCGGGTCCGGCAGTGGGTCCTCGAAGGGAAAGAAACGCCCCACTATTTTCACAGGAGGAGGAGGTATTTCATTTGGTTTTCTGTCGTCAAGGAAAGAGGACTTTTCCCGCAGGAGAACTTTCGCCTTGCAGTTCTTAAAATAGAAGAAGCGCTTAAAACAAATGAATCCTCGAAGAGAAAAAGGGACAACGTCGAGCCCCGATCTTTGGGGAAAAGGACTTCCTTTCTTGAGAAAGGCGTTTTTACGGAGAGAAGAAGTGTCACGGGCGAGGAGATTGGCCCTCGCCCGATTTTGAAAAAAAAAAATCGAACAACTGAAGTAGGGAAAAATGGGACTTCTATCTCTTGAGGGAAAGAAAGATGGAAAAACCCGGGGGAGCGCGAAAAGAAAGGCGAACAACACCACCGTAGTGAGAGGTTCGCGCAGAAAAGGAAGAAGGTCCATGGTTACCCAGGAGCCATCACGGATAAGCCCAGAGGGGGGTTCGATTTCACCGGGTGGAAACGGGCCAATCCCATCCGTAGAATGTCGCTGAAAAGAAATGCTCCGCCCAGGAAGCCTTCCGAAAGCAGAGATACCATAACAAAATGAGGTAGATCGGGGGAGGTCTGAGAAAAAGTCCAGAGATCTGTGGAGTAGGGAGAAAATCGCTGATGTCCTCGTTTAAAGGAAAGAATTCACGCTTGTAAATGAGCAGGAGGAATCTGGCGTTAACTTCGCGACAAAAGAAAAGGGAAAAAAAAAAGAACCAATGGAAGGACTCATGTCCACGGGCCTGAGGGAAAAAAAGGGGTTCGGCCAGCATCTGGCACTTCAGAAAAAAAAAACCTTCTCATCATGCAAAAAAGGGTCGCGAAGACTTTTATAATTCGGCAAAAGAAAAAAGCGGGATGAACGCTCAAGTGGGGTTCGAATCGAAGAACTGTTGTTCAGCCGCTTAAAAAGGACGCGGTCCCTTGCTAGAAAACTTTAAAAATTAGTCCACTTTCTGGGAGGAAGCAACGGAACAGAGGGTGAACATTACCTCACGGGGGGATCTCTCTTGGGCGTCTCTATCAGATCTATCTCTCGGAGCGGGGTACGGTTCCGGAAGAGGGGGTAGTCTTCGACAAAACAGTTTCAGGAAAGGGAAATTCGAAGGTCCAAAATGGGTCCTGTCGTGAAACAAGCGCTAACGGCGATCGGAAAAGGACACTTTCTCGGGTGGGGAGGACGTTTTCACTGTCAGAATTTCCGGGGAGGAGCGAGTCTTTCTATCTTGGAGGATGCCGCGAAACTGGAGTAAAAGTGAAAAGGGCCGCGGGGAAAAAGGCCGGGCCACTGTTCCCAAATGTGGAAAGTTCGCAGGCGAAAATTCATTAGGAGGGGGGGGAAGACAGCGATCTGCGCCTTGGAATCCATATATGGCGAATAAAAGCCGGGCCCCCCTCTAATGAGGCTTCAAGCCTGAAAAAGGATTGAAAGTACGTTGCTGAAGACCTAAGTCCAAAAGAAGAGTTTTCGGCGCATCAGAAAGCAAAACCTAAGCCTTGCCAATTAATACCGGGAAAAACGGCCCAGAACAAAGGAAGAAAGCGATGCCGCTTGCGTCGAAGGAAGGATAGACGACGGGCTTAACGCAGAACTTCGGCCGCCGCAGGCCGAATCAGACGAACATTCCTAACATTGGGCCGCAGCACGAATACGGGGTCCGTTGCCGGCGCTCGCTGCAGAAAAAAAAAGGGGAACCGCTTGGGGGAGGCCAAGCAGGGGAAGCAAATGCTCGCAAAAGAAAGTGAGATTTGTTCTAAAGAGGGAAGGCAGGCGCCCGAGGGAAAAACGCCGGCTCAGAAGGGAGAAAGGATCGCGGCGTGCTGCAGGGTGCTTGTCTTGTTTCGAAAGGACTTGTGGAGGGCGGCGTCCGCTTCGTATTGTCAAAGGCTAAAAGTGAAGTTTGGCGTGAGAAGACGGTTTGAGTCGCCGGAAAGAAAAAGAGGGCTTGGACTCGGGCTTCTCAGGGAATTGGCACTTGAGGAAAGGCCGAGAAAAAGGAGGAGAATTGGAAAAGCTCGACCGCACGGACGCTTTGAAAGGCCCTATAGGGATGCATGGGGAGAAAAGAAGGAAGGTAGGGCAGAAAGGTGCGGAATGACAGGAGGGGGTGCCGATAATGGAAGGAGGAGCTCTCCAACCTAACTCCGCTCTACGTGTCAGATAGATCCTTTATCTTTGCCGAAAAAAGAAAATGAAGGGATAGAAAAATAGATTGGTCGCCAAAAGAAAAAGGAGGGTTTCCGTCGCCCCGGAGAAAAGGAAAGAAAGCAGATGATGCTATTATTTGGAAAAAAAAGGATGAAATTGTGATGAAATACAGGAGAGACTGGAAAAATGAGCATAAAAGGGGTCTCCCGAAGCAAATAGAAGGAAGTTCTCCAGTCATCGATTGACGTCCTCAAAAAAGGCGAAGAACAAAAATTGCCGGTCTTAGGAGCACATGAAATCCATCACATGAGAAGAAAAGGCCTCATGAGCCGTTTGAAAAAAGGAGCCTTCACGAAGAGCCCGTTGGAGAAAGGTAAAAGGGTATTTCGGGGAAACCTCATCAGAGATGAAAAGGGATTGTTCAATCTGAGGCTTCGATCAATGTCTAGAGCTTCTAGGAAAGGAAAAGCAGCGCCTTGAATACAAAAGTCCTGTAAAAACGCGGCTTAGGGGCATCCAAGGGACAAGGGGAGGATTGACCTGCCCGTTCAAAAGTTATCTTGGAGATAAAGCACTGATCCTACCTAGCAAAAAGCGACAAACAAACGACTGTTTCCGCCAGGATTTCGCTTGCCGATGAAAACGACATAAGGACGGTCCCTTCGATGAAGAAGACGCAGTCATCTGGGAGAAGATCTTGGTACAGGGGCGTTGTCCGTCAGCGGGGGAACTGTTCGCCTACACACGAAAGGGAGGAAGAAGGGGGCGATGTAACATCGATAAAAGGAAAGAGAGATATGTGTTACTAAAAAAACCCCGGCCTTTCTCCACAAAGTTCCTTCAGTAAAGAGGGGAACGGAAAAGCCCCTGAAACAAGCTGACGAAGAGAAGCGTTTAGCGACCCGAGAGGTCTGCTCGAAAAAGGGGCATGGGAAATCCGGCGACAAAGGGATGCTCGGTCAAGGATCGAGAAAAAAGATCGCCAAGAGAGAAGTCGAAGAGAGAAGGACAAAATGTCCAAAGGAACCGCTGGGGAGGGGGGACGCCGCGGTCGAGGGCAAGGCGCGAGGGAGAGGAAAAAAAAGGGAATCGACGTCTATGGCGGAAAGAAACTGCTTCCGGAGGAAAATGGCGCCTCGCTGCTGTCGGAGGAGAAGGAAAAAAGCCAAAACGGGTCAGGGGCACGGGCCGCGCTAGGGAAAAACGCTCATGATGCATGGCTTCAGATGGAATGGCGCAGCGCGACACGGGTTCTCCAAGGCAGGGGGGGAAGGAGGACGTCATCGATTGCCTGGAGAAAAAAGGGAAAGGGAGGGAGAGGGAGGTAAACCGGCAAGCGAGGTGTGACAAGAAAGGGGATTTCATCACATCCTTGAGAAGAAAGGGGGAATCATCCTCGGAGCCGAGAGGGGATGGTTTCCTTTCAGGTAGTAAGGAAAAGGGGAGAAGAAGATAAGGTGGAAACGAGGGACATATTGAAAGGAGCGGCTCCGTCTGCAACAGGGGGGGATTGACATATAAAAACGCTTTGGGGAAGTGGCTGCCGCGACATTCATGGAAAAAAAGAGAGGAAAGGCCTTACGGTAAGAATTTCCGACCTACGAGAAAATCAAATCCCAATGCCGCAGGGCGAACTTCGCATCTGGAAAGCCGCGCTGGGAATGCACGGAGAAAAAAGCCTTTCCCAAGCTTCAAAAGGAAGGGATCTCCGTTGAGCAGGGAAGGTCCAAGCCCTATGGATGAGAAGACTACGAATCCAAACCGCGTCCGCTAAGAAAAGGGCACCGAGCCGCAAGCGAAGACATTACTAATCCTGCGGGAAAAGAAAAAAAAAGGCTCAGTTGTAGAGGGAAACCGACATCCAATAAAAGAGGAGAGCCTTCTCTCCGATTATCCGAAAAAAAAGGGCGTTCCGACCTGCGCGCACAAAAACTTTCGGGCAGTTGGAGAGCAGGCGGCCGCTGGGCGCGCGTCGGATAAAAACAACAGCCGGAATCGACAACAGCTCTTCAATGTCTTTCTGCAGAGGAGTCCCACGGGAGTGTTCTTCCTTATAACTTCTGCTCCAGAAGGAGAGGATCAGCTCTGGGGAGTTGAAAGCGCTTCTTAGGAGGGGGTTCCTGGCGACTCAATCGGGCGCTTCTAAGTAAAAAGGGCGTTCGAGCCGCACATTGAAATACTGGCCACGCTGAGGGGAACCTCGATTTTTCGGAAAGGACACCGGTTTGCCTTAGATCGTCATCAGAAGAGAGGAGGGTGGAAATAAATTGGGAAAAGGAAGGGGAAACCGTTATCGCGGGGGAGAAAGGCTCTATGAAAAGATCTGTAAGAAGCAGCCAGCCACATGGGGGGGTCTAACAGAAAGAAAAGAAAAATTTTGGAGCTCAAGGAAAAAAACTTAGTGTTTACAAGGGAAGGGGACCGCAAGACCCCATTTGTCGTAGCCATTCTCGACTCAAAAGGGAGACCGATTTCCCCACGACAGCTAACATTAATTTCCGCCACTTCCAAAGGGAGAGGTAAAGCCCTTCCAGAGAAAGTCTTAAGAGAAGAGCACTCGCCCTGCCAGGGCCCGCCAGCGGGGGGGGGGACCGCGCGCAGAAAAAGAGACTAGCCAGGTACCGAAACTTTGGGGAGAAAACTCCTTCCGGAACTAAAACAGCGCACCCTCATTAAGGAAGCTTTGCGACAACAAATGGAGGTGAATTGCAGTAGTTCTCCGAAGACCTGATTACTTGAGAAACCGCCAGACAGTAAACGGGGACGCGTCATCGCCGTCCTGAAGAAGAGGGGAGAGAGAAGAAACGCCATCAAGAACTTCGCAAAAAAAGCTGTGCTAGTTTTGCCGACATTAGAGGGACGGGACGCGCGACCAGAAAAAAAAAACTGATGCGCCAGGGAAAAGGGGAAGTGCAAGATTCTGGCCTAAAAAAAAAACAAGTGTCACAAGGACCCGTATGGGGAGGGTCCTGTATTTCCAGGGAGGGAGGGGGGAGTCATTGGTAGCGAAGGAGCCGGTTGCACTATTTACGAAAAAAGGGAGCTTACGGGGCCAGTGTAATTCGATAACGAGGAGGGACCTTTCAGATATATCTGAATGAGGTGCGCTCGAAATAAGAGCTAAGTGCATGGCCTTATGGGGCCGCTCGTCGTCAACCGGGCGCGGCCTATCATAAGGACAAAAGGGGAAAGGGGTACCCATATTTGAAGAACTGCTGGAGACAGGAAACATGTTACTTCTTTCCTGGATGGACGAAAGAAAGACGTGCTCCTGGAAAAACTGGCAAGAAGAGTCAACACAACAACGGAGGGAAAGAAATCTTTGTTTCGCGGCTCCACCGGCATGGGAAAAGACCTCAGCGGTGGAAAAAATCACGATATCAGGATCGTTCACCCGGGTGAAGCAGTGGGGGGCGCGGGCCAATCAAAAAAAATGCTCGGCCGCGCCAAGCGACGGCCGGACCCAACGCAAAAGAAGTTCAGTGGCGAAATCGATTTTGAATGGAGGGTATCAGATATCGGAGCAATCGGTGAGGGATTCTGTTTAAGCAGCTTTAAGAGGCCGAACGGCAGACAAAGGAAGAGGTAAATAGTTGCAACCGAAGGAGGCTGCCAAGACTTTCTTCAGGAAAGAAGACCCATGTCACGGGCCGAATGAAAAAAGAGGGAGGACGAAATTTTTTTTCCCCCCCAAAAAAAACATCTATTGCACTTCGCGGACCCAAACGAACCGGACCCGACTGCATTGTCGCGCGAAAGTCAGGGGGTCGGGCAACTCGCACAGCGGTATGAAAGAGAGGGGGGGGGGGGGGGGGGGGGGGTTGGAGAGGGGGGAGGGGGGAATGAGATAGCATCTGTTTTAGAAGGAAGATGACGCGGGGAGGTTCTCAACCGTGTGAAAGGTTCTGGCTGGCGGCAAAAAGAGGGTCTTTAACATGAAATTCACGAAGGGCGAATGTTTGTCGCAAGCGTCCCATAGGGGGTCGTCGGCCGCAAGTAAAGGGGGATCTTCGGAAAACGGGAGAAAAGAAGCTCGTAAAGAAACAAAAATGGCTAGGGCAACAAGCTGGTCCGCGTCAGTGCGAAGGAAGAAAAAAGGGCATTGAAGGACGGTTCACTTAGGTCGGCGTGGCCGTGGCGGAACTTCAGTGGAAGAAAAGGCAATCTTTGGGAAAATAGGGAGAAAAAGATTCATTCCGCAAGGGGGGGAGGGGCCTTGGCCACCTTGGGGAAAAAAAGGGGAAAAAGAGGACAGGCCCCTTGCGCAATGAAAGTTCATGATGCGTTTAGCGGAACATTCGAAAAGAAAGGAAAAGGCCTTCCAGAGAAAGGAGAATAGGCCCCCCGGGCCCCCCTGGAGAGTGCAGGCAAGATTCCTAAAAATCAGTCTTAGTAAGTAAGGGCCGACTAACCGGTGCCGGATTTCGGCTCCATAATTGCCAGTAGACCGCGGAAGACTGGCGGCTACTTGCCGCGAGGAAGAGAAAGGAGGGGGGAAAAGCGTCGAAAGGCCAGGCAACTGAGGGAGACTCAGCCGTGCGGACGCCGCAAGGGGAAACGTCGGCGCCGCAGGCAAAAAAGCCTTCAGAAAGAGAGGGGACTCACCTATCACCGTTGGAGGACGGATGCGGGTGGGGAAGGGGGACCCTCTTTTTAGGCAGAGGCAGCCGGCAGCTGTTACCACTTCCTAGTTTTGATGGAAGGGTCCAAGGCATTTCAAGGCCGGAGGCAGGGACGGTCACACTAAGAGAAATCTGAGCGTGCAGAGAGGATCGCTTGCGAAGCTTTTTTCGGTGGTCGACCGCGCCGCAGACTTTGTGCGTGAGGGGAGAAACCGCGAAGCCTCTTTAGGAGGGTGGGCTGGGGATTTTTGGGAAAGGTCTGGAGCGAGGGGGGGGGGGGGGGGGAAGCCGGTTTGGAAAAGCCTCGGCTTTGATCGGCTTGGGGAAGGGACGCTTACACGGAGGAAACGCGATTGTCAGAGAAAGGAAACAGGGGGTTCAGAGGGAGCCCTTCTCTCAAACTCTTTAAGGATGAAGCGGCTTGGGGAGGGGAGGATGGCTCTTCTTGAGGAATTCATGCGTGAAAGGACTAATTTTTCTGGACTGCATCACAGGGAATCCAAATGCGTTTGGAAACTTCTAGGGGGAAAAGCCTTTATCGTTGCAAGTATTCCTCATAAAAGGGGAGGACGTGAAATCGCGGGGGGATGCAAAGAATAAGGGTGCGGGGGAAAAGGAACCTTCCATCACATTAGGAGATGCAAGGAAGAATGAAGGAGTGGAAGAAAAGAGGGGGGGAAACAACGATCAATCAGGGGAAAATATTCCTATCAGCGCAGTGAGGAGGAAATCCCTTCCATCTATGACGAAGAGGGGTGACGTCGGAAGAAAAGGATGCCAACTCCGTTTCGAGGGAAACAGGAAGACCGAACGATGAAGAAATGCTCATAAACACGCAAAGACCCGTGCACTCCTAAAGCCGAAGGGGGGGTGCGCTAGGTAGCACGAATGACGGCCATGATGAATCAAAAAGCGAGAAAGGCAAAAGTGTCTAAATATACTAAAAAGGGGGAAAAACGACCGGAGACTGAAAGGGCGCAGGGAAAAGGTAGGCGTCAAACCGAAGGGGAAGCCAGTTGACAGGAAATCGGAACTAAAAAAAACAAAAGATGGGCAATATGCTGGAAAAGACGCGAGACGGGGAAAGGCCGACACCACGAGAAGAGTTCGTAATTAAGCAGCCCTAATAAAAAAGGAAGGGAGATACCTACGCTGAAAAGAGTCATCGTGGGACGCTCGCAAGAGGACAGTTTCTTTAGAGCGGTTAGTCCTGAAAAGAACCAACATGAGGAAACGGCGACAGGAGGGTCGAGAAACATCTTCGAACACTTGGAGGAGAAATAGGGAAAAAAAAAATCTCCGCGCCCGGAAGAGGAGTGTTCGGGGCGAAAAAAAGCAGGACTACGCAACGGCAAGCACACGTCGAACCGTGAGAGGCTCGCGTTTAAGAGGGGGGGGACGGCAATCACATCTATTGGCGGGAACGGCAAGCCGAAATCCGGAAAAAAAAGGAGTGTTTAAGGCTCGGTCGGAAGACAGCCATATCTCCATATCAATGGCGAAGGAGGGATCGAGGTGCAATTACCATGGAAACTATCTCTTTTAGGAAGAAGAGAACGGAGTACAAGAACTTAGAGGACGTTCTGCGAGAAAAGGGGGGAAGCTAATTTCGCATAGAGGGGAAAAAAGGCCCTAATAACTCATATTAACAAAGAAATGGAGAGTTCTATCTAGCAATATGAGAAAAAACGTCGGCGCACTGGCCGAAAAGGATCGTTTTGAACGAGGTGCTCATCGTGATGGAGGGGAAGCAGAACGCGTGGGAAGGACCTGCAATGGAAGGTGCATGAGACGCACTCGATGCAAAACGCCTCATTCTCTTATAGAAAAAAGGCTTCAAAGCGACAGTGAGGGGAACAAGCGCGCCGGGATTTCATAAAGAAGACGGTGAGCTCTCATAATTGCGTTTCATAAAGGGGGGAATACAAAAACTAAAATGAGCCGGCGGAATTTTGGCAAAGGGAGTTCAAAAGTTTCACGGAGGGGTAGGCGGCGGAAGAGAGGGCCAACGATAAAGATAGACACGGGGAAGTGTAGCAACTCGTAAGCAGAATTCATGATAGAGAGAAACTCCTGCATTCAGGGAAAGGGCCGACCGACTCGAAAGCAAATCCCAATGACAAGAGAAGGCGCACTGAGCGGAAAAAAAAAAGGGGAGCGCTCCGGCGCAAAAAGAACAGTGCGAGCCTTGCAAACAACGCTGCCAAGAAAAGGCGCCTTTGAAGCGTAAGATAAGATTCAAGCCGCGATGGAGGGGGAAAAACAAAAACCGACGAGCTCCTACCGGGGGGAGAAGTCTACCGAGCCTGGAGAAACGAAAAACTAAAGCGGCGACAAGACGAAAGACAAGGACGCTTGAGTCGACGAAAAAAAGTCGGGGGGACGCATCTCATTAAGGAGGGAAAAGCTGCCTACCGGCAGAGAAAATTGGAAATGCCTTGATAAGAACAATCTAAAAGGGTGGAGCAGCGTCAAAAGCTTGCCTGGAAGGAGAAAAAGGGTTCTGCTGCGTCTCCGGAAAGGGGAAGCGCGGCACGTCAAGCCAATGAGGCAAGGAGGAACTGTTCTTCCTGAGGGAAAACCGACGAGACTCTCTCTCGAAAATTCTTCGTCCGTAAAGGGGGGATGGCGACGCAATCTTCAAGGATTGCCGGGCAGCGGGAAGGGCGGAAGAACAGTGACCGCCCCGTACACCAGAAAGAAGGAGTTAAATGAGAGCCGAAATCTCTCCAAAAATTAGATCGTCAGCATACTGTAGAAGAGAGAGGATTGGGGAATAATGAAGGAAATCGGGGCGGGAAATAGTTCGCCTATCTCAGGGGGGGGGGGGGGGGGGGGGGGGGGGGGGTGGGGGGGGGGGGGGGGGGGGGGGGGGGGGGGGGGGGGGGGGGGGGCATGGAAAAGCGCATATCGACCCGGGGAAAAAAAAGAGGGGACTTGAAAGGGGTTACTGCCCTTGAGGGAAAAAGTTTCCTCATTCTACCTAACCCAAAAAAGGAAGCTCTTTTTACAGGTTTTCCCAGAATGACAATAGGGCAAGAGGGAAATTTCCGCACGGCCACTCCGATATAGAAAGGAAGGAAAGAAACGTGGGCAGCGTCTCTCTGAGAGGAAGAGGTGTTGCCCGCAGAGTGACCGCGCGCAGAATGGAGAGTACTTTTCCGAACAAGGCAGAAAGAGGTCAACGCCGATCCGGAAGAGAGGGAAAGAAACATTACTCCCTACGGGACTCTTTGAGAGCAGCGCCTTCGTGAAAAAGTTTTCAAAGACATGAGCGGTGGGGCGCCCACCATTACCGTTGAGGAAAAAAAAAAAAAGTGGAAAAGACCGCGTCCAGAGAACTTAAACCAGCTGCTTCATCGCCTCGATCGCACCCAACGATAAAAAGAAAAAGGTGGCAGGTTTGGAAGAAGGAAACGCGAAACCAGAGAAAGGAGGAGCGCCGCATGGAGGAAGCGAAGGTGAAAAGGAAAAAAACTCGAACGCCCCACGAGGCAAGAAAAGCAGGAATGGTCCAGGGATTTGGGGGACCTAAGTCGTCCAGTGTAAGGAAAAGTTTCCCCCAGCCGGGGGGTCCTAGAGAGGTCGGAAATCGACATTCTGTGCATTTCGGAGGAGGAAAGAGGAAGAAGAGAGTGAGTGCTTCCTATCTTAATTCAAAAAAGGAAATCAAATCGTTCGACAGGGCCATGTCCGGAGAAAAAGGGAAATGCTTCGTTTGAAAACGTGGTCGCGGCCGGAAGGGAAGAGGATACTGATGTATTGGCCGAAAAGGGGGGGAAAAAAAAAGGTAAGGAAACTGACTTATTCCTCATGGGAAGATCAAGAGAGTTCACCATGGTACGTGTACGGGAAAAAAAAAAAGGAAGGGGAGAGAGAAACCATTATCTCTCAACAAGAAAAAACAAAAAAAAGGGATTAGGAGTAGTAGAGGGACTTGGTTTTCTCGAGAAAAAATCCATTGTTACCTCGATGATGCGTCCAGGATAGCCATCCCATTAGGAATTACGGGGGGACAGCCGGTGGGGAACAGAAGTTAGAAAGAGCTTGCCCATCCCATCAGTATAAGGGAGAGGATAGGCAGATGAAGGATACTAGCCTGAAAAAAAAGGCTCCAGGAAAGGGCATTTCGAATCGTATTGGGGATCGTGGATTCAGAAAAAAAGAGAAATCTAGTATTCTTTTTTAAGAAAGAGAAGGAGAAGAAGTATAGGAGAACTTCAGTACCAAGAGACCGCTGGCGGGAAACTTCAAAGAGACTTCGGGCCACCTGTGAAATACAGGAAAGAAAAGGGATGAACTCGTGTGGCGTTTCGTGGGGTGCAAAGTCAAACCCAAAACTTCGCACAGAAAGATCCTCCGTCCCTTGTCCCGCGGGAAAGAAGGGACGACTGTCTAATGTCTGGACTTATCGGGGTGCGAATGGGGGGGGGGGGGGGGGCTATGATTAAACCAAGGGGGGAGGAAGTGCAGTCTCGGAGCACGGGTTCTTCTGTCTCAAAAGGGCCACTTTCTGGTCTAGTAATCAGGTCTTTGAACAGACTCGAAAGGGTCCCGCGGGTGTCGCAAAGCGTCTCTATCCAGGAGAAGGACGAACGTCCTCAATTTCCGGGATCACGACCCTTTTTAGTAAAAAGGAGGGGTACCCGAATACATTCTGTTTCCAAAGGAAAAAAAAAAGAAGCGCTTTCCCGTCAGGGAAAGAAAGAAAATGGTCCTGGTTTCCTTAACTGGGTGTCGTCTGCCGTGGCGGACTGAGGATCTTGCTAGTCTTTCATCTTTAGGGAGAGGGGGAAGGAGTCAAAGGCAAGCTTTAAAAAGGGGGCCGCGAAATGGGGTTCGGGGGGGAAAAGTTTTTTTCCCAATTGGGAAGTACCCCCTGGCAGGTCGAACATAGGCTTTCTGTTCGAACAGGGGAAAAAGAGGCGCCTTGTGTATTTCGCGAGGAGGGAGAAAAAGGTCAAAAGGACCCCCCTGAAGAAAGACAAGCCTTCCTCCCCAATCATAGGAAAACAGTATGCTTGACGTCCTAAGGGCCAGAAGAAGGAAGGATTTCTGCTCCATCAGGGGCATATAGGCTTTCACTTTGCGGTAAAGGCCACGGCAATCCTGCGAAAGCGATGAAGGATGTGCATCGAAAGGCAAGGGGGGAAGCCGGAAGGGGCGGAACTCCTAAAAGAGGGAAAGATAGAAGGGACCGACCTCAGGACGAGGTTTCCTCAGCATATCATCCTGGAGAGTGCCGGGGGGAAAGGCCGGCGCCGCGCGAACCGCTTTTTAAGAAGAAAGGAAGGGCTCAGGCAGAGGGAATTCCTACAGTTTAGATTTGGGAAAAAGTCATTGCAGGCCGGGGGGGCTTCCACCAAAGGAAATTTCTTATAATCGAAAAGAGGGGGAAAAAGAGGGGCAATCTTCTCGTTGCTGTGGGAGGGCGCACTCGCCGCGTATGGTGGGCTTTAGGGAGCTTAGTCGAAGGGGAGGGGGGCGGGGGGCTTGTAAAGAAAATTTTGTCGGTCGCCAGAGCTGCAGCCGGGTAGTCGGAAAAGCTTGGACTCGGAGGCTTCTAGAGCTTCACTGGCGGCGGAGTTGTCAGCTTAAAAATGTTCTTCTTCCGAATCAAAGACAAGGGGGGGGGCGCGTGCGCCAGAGGAGGGATTGGTATGGGGGCGGCGCGCGAGGAACCTTGCGAGAATGCAGGGCTTTGCTGATCGCGAAGGAAAATGTCGCGGCCAGCCAAGAAAAGCGGGGGCTTCAAAAGTAAGAGAGATCATGTCAATCAATCCGGGGGGGGGCCCGACTTGAAGATCAACTGAAGTTAATCTGAAAGGAAGGAAAAAAAAATGCGAAGTCGGCATAAGTTTGAGGAAGCAAATTATTAAACGCAGGGAAGATGATGCAAAAGGATGTGAAAAAGAACCGCGCTTGTCACACCCGAAAGGGCTTTCTGCCCGAAAAGCAGCGCCGATATCTCCATGCCATAGGGGCACTTTCGGGAAGGGCGTCTACCCAGGCGGGGGGGGGAAAAAGAAAGTGCCTCGAGAGACATGAAATCCATCAGATGAGACCCTTCACCACGATCATTCCGTTGCAAGGAGCGGCCCGTAGAGTCTTCGGAGAGACCAGGAATCGGCGTCCATTAATTGGGGGAAGAAGAAAGAGGCTTCGATAATTTCGAGATTGTAGAATAGACGGAAGGAGACCTCATCGCCGGGGAGGAAGCCGATAGACAGGGAGTCTAAAACCAAAAGAGGCACCAGTTAACATTGGGTAATTGCCGCCGACGACGTGGCATGATTCTTGGCGAATCCTAGGAAAGTGGAAAGCAACCTCCTCCTACCACTACCACAGGAGGGGGCTTTCGGGAGATCCTAAGAAAAGGACGGATATTCCTTAAAGGACATATTCTCATCTTTGGGGATCCGGTGACGGGGGGAAACCGAAAAAATCTCTTAGTCCTGAAAAAGGTGTCGCCGTAACTAGAGACCGGCTAAGGAGCGTTCTATGGAAGAAAAAACAACGTTGGAGGAAAATATAATCGGGGTTCCTCGAACGCAAAGAAAAAAGCGCCCGTGTTACTTTTGAAGAAAAGAGAAGGAAATAAGCAGCCGTCAATCACCTGACCAAGAGAAACCTCTTACGCTCTGGGAAGATTTACGGCTCTCCGAGCCTTGATGCAGAAAGACATCGGAAAAAAGCCGTGCGACACCCGGACGGCGGAGCCTTATCCGATCGTAACCAAAAGAAAGGGCTGCCACGTCCTTCGGCAGAACGGGGCGGCAAGGACAATTTATCCGAGCGACGGGGGGAGGGGAAGGGTCCTTTAGGGAGGAGATAAATAGGCTTGCGGTCTTTAGCCAAAAAGGATCGCTACAATTTCGTCTCAAAAGAAAAAGCATATGAACAATCAGAAAAGGAGAAAAGGGCGGTTTCGATCTCGCAATATGACGTCACAAGAACACACCACGGCTTGCCCTTCCTGAGAAGGGAAAGACTTATCTGATGGATTTCAAAGGAAACGGCGTTTGCAAAGAACCGGTATTGGTGGGGCCGCGTCATCGATTGAAAAAAGGAAAACTGATCTTTCTCATTGGCGGCAAGCGCTGATCAGGGTTGTGAAAGAGTATTTATCACATCCTTGGAGATCCTCGCAGCAAAAATCCTTGCCGTTTTTGCTTGTCAGGGGAGAAGTAAAGAAAGAAGGTCGGCTTGTGGGGACAAGCTCTTTCATGATTCACTTCAGTTGAGAAGAAGATAAAGGATTGATTGACATGATCGATCGAGACGTTTAAGTCGGTGGCTGCCGAGAGGAAATGATCGCAGCCAAAAAGGGACAAAATATCGCAAGGTCCGAACCAGCAGCGCGCCGCCCTCAAAAAGGAAGAGACCAACGAGATTTCGCACTGCATGAAAAAAGAAGAGGCTCTCCTTCTGCTTCAATGACAACTGGCAGAGCCTTTCCTCAATAAAGGGGGAAACCGTGGGCTGAGCGTAAATCGAGAGAAAGGAGTCCAAGCCCTAGGGAAGGGGGGGGGAAGGGTACTCCAGGCGTCCGAGGAGAAGGGCTACCTCCAAACCAGGAACGAGCCTGACCCCGCCATACAGACGAAGCCTCTTCTACAAAGGGGGAAAAAAATGAACAGGGGTTCTCACCCGAGAAAGGATCATATCTCCGAAAACAAGCGCCTGCAAGAAGAATCGGAGCCGGCGACGACCTTCTCTCCCGGAAGGAAGGGGAAGACGATAAAGTCCTTCAGGTTGCGAAAAGAAAAGGCGGCGGCGCGGAAGCTACAAAAACCACCCCCAGGCGGCGCCGGCAGCCAAAAAAAAAGAATTTGCTCTTCCATGCTGTCCACGGTTCTGCCCTTAGGAGGCCTTCTTCTCTCGGAAGGAATTCGGCGGTAACGAAATCATTCAGGGGGGGGGAAGCGGCTATCGCTGAAGGATGTCAAGGGTTCGCCGCACAAGCCGCGGTCTAAAAAGAGGGGGTCTAGGGTCTGCATGGCGCCAGGGAAGGGGTTAGTTCTGGGGAAGGAGATCTTCAGCAGGGGAGAAGACAAGGGGAGGGGGGGCTTGCGCATCAAGAAGGGGAACTGGGGTAACGTTCTCTATTGGGAGGAGACCATCCACATTCGAAGAAAGAGAGAACGAACAGAAAAAAGCCTCAGGACTGCGCAAGGGGAAGGAAATTAATTTTTCGCACAGGGGGGAAAGTGACCAGTCCTACAGAAGCGGCCCGGAAGCGCGTGTAAAGTCGCATCGCGGCATAAAAAACAGCCTCGGGGGGAAAAGAAAGTGCCCGCCACGGCCAGCCGATATAAGAGGAAAGAAGAAGAGAAAAGTCATTCAGCGCTCCGGGAGAGAAAAAAAGCCGCTTTTGAACAGCCAATCCCATTTTTTATCCGGGAGGATATACGGGGGTACGAAATTTCCGACGGTTTCTAATACTACGGGAAAAGAAAGTTCAGCCTCGCCACCCTCTATAAAAAGAGGAAGAGTACGCTTTGTAGAAAAAAGAGGGAATTCGGGTCCTGGGGAAAACCCTTGACTTACGTTTCTGGAAAAAGGTGAATAATTCTGAAACGGAAGCGTCATCGCCGCCTGCCATCGGAAGTAGGGAATATCCTCTGCTCCAAAAGGAGCGATCCGAGCATCAAGATGTGCGAGTTTGCCGGTCAGCGCAACATTCGTAGGAGGGGCGGAAGTTTTGGTCCGCTAAGTGGAGGGCCGAAAACTCGAAAAAAAAGGAAAAGACATGGGCTTCAAAGGTATTGGGGAGGGAATATTTTGGGGAAAAAGACAGCATTGGGTTCTTCTAAGTTCTCGAAAAACCTGCTCTCAATGCTGGCCAAGTTGCTTAAGAAGAGAAGCTGCTAAAACAGAAGGTCTTACCGCTTTGCTCTCTAGAAAAAAAAAAAAAAAGAGTTGGTATGGAAAAGCTCCCTAAATCCAATAGAGGGAAAAGGCCGTTCTGGGAAACGGGAGGCTTGGTTCCGGCTCGTCAGGAATGGGCGCGGCCTGGCATAAGTGAATGAATCTGATGGGATTGTCCCGACGCGAAAACAAAACGGCTTAATCGAACCTGACTTATCAAATTAAAGGAAGCCCATCCTCGAGTTCAACCATGTCGAACGGAGGGGGAGTCGAGAAACAAGGAGAGAAGAGGAAAAGAGAGATAAAGGGGGGGGTCGCGCTCCACCGAAGAAAGGAAGGTGCCGAGAGCTTCGCATCACGGATAAGAAGTGAGATTCAGCCGGTTGACAGCAGGAGGGAGCGGTTCCAGATGCATTCGCTCGGGAAGGAAAAAAAAGGGAGACGAGACGGACCCAACTCCGGGGCGGGAAAAAGAGTTAAGGAGTTTGATTTCGATCTCAAAAGACAAAACAGATAGCGGAGCAAGCTGTAAGAATGAGAGGGGGAGAACTTTCTAATTCAAGGAGAGGGCAACCATGGCGAAAAGGGAAACCGTCTGGCTGGAAAAAGTGCGGCAAGAAAAAAATATCCCTGGAATACAGAGCCACAAAAGGGGAAAGTGGGCGTTTCATAGTTTTTCGAAAGTGGTGACACTCGAGGGAAGGACCGGCCCAAATCCGGCCGGGTCGCGCGAAAGTAGGGGGAGAACAACCTATTTCCTCGGGAGGGGGGTGCCATCGAGGGCCGAAAGAGGTTTTTCAGCCGCGGGACGCTGTATTCGGGAGGAAAAGGGGTGAACAGAATCTCTGTCCACGAGGGAAAAAGGAAGGGACTTTGAACAGTAACTCACGGGAGACGCGCTTGTTGTCGGGGTCGATTCCCGTAAGGGGGGGAAGCGAGGGTTGGCGCGGGCCGAAAGGGCGGTGGTATTCTTCGACAGGTTTCGTAGAAATCTCAAGAAATAATGAGTGAGGGGAGGCAACAAAGCGGCTGAAAAGGGCAGGCGTCGCTAGAAATTTAGGAGTTGAAGGGGGGAGATCTTACTCTTCGGGGAAGGAAAAGGAACCTGCGAGGCTGGAATATTTGGGTGGAAGGAGAGAAAAAAATTGGGGCCGCCGAAATGGGGTTCGTTAGGCCGGCCCAAGGGAAAACTAAGGTCATCAAGATCCCCCCTTGGCCAAAAAGTCTGAGGAGGTCGATGGGGCGCAAGAGGGAACGCTCTTGAAGAGGGGACGATGGAGGCCTGTCCCCCCGTCAGAAGGCAATCCTTCTCAAAATCAGGGTCCGCCCCTAAAGCATTATGAACTAACCGTTGCCGGAAAAAGGCCGGCGCCATCATAAAATCGATGTTAACCAGGAGGGAGGGAGCAAGGGGGCGACCCAGAACGCCCCTCAATCCTGCGAAAGAGAAACACTTAATGACCGGCCGCGCGAGTGCTGAAACAGCCGACTCAGGGAGGAGTCCTACCTAAGGGAAGGAGGTCCTCCCTTTTCCTCATTTGCCAAACGGGGGGGGGGGGGCCGGGGCAGGGCCTTCTTGCTTAGAGAAAAAAAAAAAGCTGTTTTATATCGACAAAAAAGGGGACAGCACGGCAGCTGGGGAAAAATCGCAAAGACGGAAGAAAAGGGGGGATTTGTGTTCTTCCTCAAAAAGACTCAAGTCAAAACGCCGGCGCATACTTTAGGGAGGGGAGTCGGCATTGCGCTGCGTATAGGCAGGCGCGTTGATGGGGGAAGCGTCCCTTGGTGAGGGGAGGTCGCCTCCGTCTCGAGGGAGGGGCGGGGCGTACCTGTCTCTTTATAAGGGGGGGGAAGGTCTGTCTTATCGTATCTCCGTGTTTCCGGAATGCCAGAAAAAGGAAGGGCTGGCTTCTCGAGAAAAGGACCAGAAGGGGGCGAAACGGCTTATTTGGGAAGGGAAAGGTCTACGAAAGCTTCTGCATGCAGAAGCGTCCTCCCAAGAAAGCTTGACTAGGAGCGGCTGGGGGGGGGATGTCTTCGCTCAGGAGAACTTGTCGGAAAAAAGGAAAATATCAACTAGGGGGGCTCGATCAAGGAGCCATGACGGAAAAAGCGTTTCTCCACGAGAATAGACAATCCACTCCGGAAGAAAAGACTGATTCCGCCGCAGCCCAACGGATTGGAGAAAGAGGGTTCGACAAAAATGCAGGAGTCTGCATCCATTTTCGGGGAAAAAGTCAACCATGACAAGCAAATTATGAAAAAAGAAGGGGGAAGAGGGATGCTGCAAGGATAGGAAGGGTGATGAAATCCCTGAGGGACCCAGGATAAATCGCTGAGAGTTTTCGCCCGCCAATAAAAAAAAGAGGGGAGCGGCCATCATGACGGAAAAACTTCACCTTCAATGGGCGGCGAAAAAAGCTTGAAAGACGTTCGCGCTGGAAAAAACCATGAAAATCCCTCACTATGAAGAAGAACTGCAATGATCTTTTCACCAAATAAACGACCGCGGCGGAACAGGAGAAAGGAACAGTCATATTGCGAGAGGGGAGCAGCAGCATTCGGCAGGAGGGGGAGCAGCTGCCAGCTTTCGAGATGTAGAAAAGACGTCGATTCCCTTGAAAACTCCCAAGAGAAGGTTAAGAAGAAGGGTATCGACCGGCGGCAGGAGGGGAAAAAAAGAGATCACGGATGTCAGGCCAGGGGGGCAGCGATGACTACTACGTGGAGTCCCTTATCTGGGGAGGGGAACGGCGATCGAGCCTTCCGAAAAACACCACGAGTCGGAAAAAACGGGCGGGACAGGGCTTTCCCGTTGTCGATCAACCCGAACTAATCGTGATGCCAGGAGAGGCCGTAAAAGAGAATGCTCAAGGGGGAGGAAAAAGCGCAATCTTGTCATTTGAGGGGGGCAAGAGGCGTGAAGGAAAGAAGGGTCGAAAACGATATAAAGGGCTCAGGCCTTTGCAAAAGAGACTTCTCCAAAAAAAATCTTATTATAGGAAAGGAAGGGAACCCTCTACGCGAATGAGAAAGTTTATATCTTGAGATTTTCAGGACCTAAAAAGATGAACAAAGCACTTACCAAGATGGAAGGACCAGGGCCTCATCATTCTCAGCCGGGGAAAGTAAGGCCTCACCGCTTATTTCTGAAGAAAATAGGAAATCTCGACGAGTGGGGGGGAGGAGGCTTCCTCCGTTCTTATAGAAGAAAAAGCAAGCTGGAAACGTCTTCGGCATCGAAGCGGCACTTACACATGGCAAGAGCCGGAAATAAAAAAATTCGACGCCGAGGTCGGTACAAAGGACGGCGCGTCTTAAAAAAGGCGCAAAGGGCATCTTCCTTATATTCGACAGGGAAGAGACTTCTCGAAGCTGCTAAACATGAAAAACATGAGGGGAGATCTCGCAAAAGGAGAACGCGGCGCACGTGTCCGCGCTGAGGGGAAAGGGTACAATCATGATGCGTCTTTCATCGGAGGGGGGAAGGCAACGGGTTGTCCGACCTGAGAAAAAAGCAAGTGGAAATTGGAAAAGGGCCTGGGAGAGAACCGCAGGCAGAGAGGGCTATTGGCGGGCGAAACCGCGGGAAGAAAGGGGAAAGCGCGAATTTAAAGGATAACTTTTTCATCTATATCCTTGTGAAAAGGAGAGTTTTTCATAATTTGCTTGCATGGAAAAAAGGGGAAGCCGATCGGGAAGGAAAACAAGCGAGTGCAATGGAAATGCGTTGAGGCGCGCATAGCAGGGGAGGGAGGGAACGGAAGCACGTCGAGAAGGGTGGACGTCTGTGTGGGAAAGTCAAAGTGAGCGCAGTGGAGAGGGAAAGGGGGGATGAAATTACTCGCAAGTTGAGGAAGACGACGCATGAATCAATCCCAATTCAAGGAAAGAGGGGGGAAAAGAACTGCCAATCGTCCCGCCGGGAAAAGGGAGAGAAAGACTGCAAAAAGGGCGAAGGAGGGGAAGGGGGGCGAATTTAATTCCCTTCTAGCAGCATGTACAAAGAGAGGCCTACTCCAAACTGGAGGAAAAAGAGGAGAAACCTCAGAAAAAGCCGTTCAAAAGAAAAAAGAAATACTACAAGGAGAAAAGAAAAAAGACACCTCCACCAATTACTAGAAGGGGGGGAAACTCTCATAGGCAAGAGATACATCATAAGAATTATCCGAAGTCCTGGGAGGAAGGAGAGCGCGCAGCCCGGCCTTTCAATTCCTTGAAGAAAGGAGAAGGAATGACATTACACAGCTGACCGAAGGAGCGTCTGCTACGGAAGAACTTCTCCTTCAAAGGACTGCTCCGGGAGAAACCCAACGGTGATCTGTTCTTCGGAAAAAGTTTACGAACCTTATTTCTTCCTGACGGAAAAAAGCTCTCTCTTCGGCGAGGGAAAGGACGGCAGGAAGATCCTTAAGCATCGCTTTCAGGGAAGGGGGGGGAAAAGGGGAAGCTTTTCTGGGCAGTTCTCCGCACATAAAAAAAAAATGGACCTTATCCCCCAACACAAAGAGGTAAGAAAGGGTTAGTCCTGTTAAATGGCTAATTCGGGAGAAAGAAAAAAAAAGAGGAGAAGGCTGTGAGAAACAAATATTTAGGGGGAAAAGCGCCTATCTCTGAAGAAGAAGAGGCGAAGAAGGTCGAACAGAAAAGAAGATGAAATTTCTACTGTCAAAGAAAAAGGGGGGCTCCAGTTTTCATGATGGCGCCATGAGAAAACAAATTTCAGGAAGACTCTCAGGAGAGAGGGGAAACTATTTTCCCAACAGATTAAGAAAAGAGGAAAATGAACACGGAAACGCCTATATAATATAGGGGAAATAGAACTTTTCTGCAAGAAGAGATAGCCGGTGCCAGGGAAGGACAGCCCATTGGGTACGGGGGCAGAATGATTCGGTTACGATAGGGGAAAATGGAGGGAACTGAAAGTCACCTCCTATCGGAAAAGAAAGCCACCCTCGAGAAGACCCTACTTACTGTATAGAAAAAGCTCGCCCTTAGGGGGGGGGAGATGTTCCTTTTTCCAAAAAAAAAAGTGGAGCGCAAACATACCTGTTTAGGGGGGGCTGGAAACTGTTGAGAACGAGGAATAGACGCCTGAAGGGCTATCGCATCGCCAATGAACTTCGCACCCACCGGGAAAAGGGTGAAGTTTGCCTAAATTATAAGGGGAAACCAGGCCGGGAGGAAGGAAGATGAGCCGGGGGGAGGCTGGCCGAAAAAAAGAGAAAAAAGAAGAAAGTTTCACAGACAGGAACTTGACATGTTCTTCCTGGGGGGGTTTTGTGTCCTTACCTAAGTCGAAAGGGGAAAAAAGGCCTCCAGCCGGTTTCACAGAAGGAGAGGAAATGTTCGGCCGGGAGGGGAAGAGAATCTGCTTAACAAGGGAAAAGAACGATTTCTTACCGCTTGAAAAAAAGAAAAGGAGAAGGGCCCGAGAAGGGGGGGGTATTTGCGTCCCCCCCACACCCACCAAAAAACCCCCCCCACCCCCCCCCCCCCCCCCACTGAAAAAACCCCCCCCACACCCCCCCCCACCACCCAAACAAAAACCCCCCCCCCACCCACCCCCCCCCCCCCACAAGATGGGGGGGGTGTTTGGTTTTGTTGGGGTGTTTTTTTTTTTTTGGAAACAAACAACAACAAAAAAAAAAAAAAAAAAAAAAACACGGGGAACCACAAAACCCCACCCCCCCCCCCCCCCCAACCAAAAGACCCCCCCCCACACCCCCCCCCCCACCCCCCCCCCCCCCCCCCCCCCCCCCCCCCCCCAACAAAACCCCCCATAATGAAGTAACCCCAAAAAAAAACTTTTTGGTACCGCCCCCGCCCCCGCGCCCGAGCAAACCCCAACCCCCACCCCCCCCCCCCCCCCCCGCCCGCCAGCCCCAACCCACCCCCCCCCCCCCCCTTTTTTTTTTATTTTGGGGGGGTTTTTTTTTTTTTTTGGTTGGGGGGGGGGTTGGTGGTTGTTGCTTTTTTTTTGGTTGTTTTGTATTCCGTTTTTGTGTTTTTTGTGTGTTGTTTTGGAGCCCCGCGGCCCCCCCCCCCCCCACCCTCCCAACCCCCCCCCCCCCCCCCCCCCCCACGCCCCCCCACCCCCCCCAAAAAACAGGGAAGAACTGGAAAAGGGCGGGCGTTTGGAGCTCGTCGTCACCTTGGAGAGGCAGAGCGATACTTGGATTTTCCCTCTGCCCTATTTGAATCTGGGGAACGACCGGACTTATTCCTAAATCCTCGAGGTCCACCATGGTACTTTCTCCTTTAAAAAAAGGGGGAAGGAAAAAGAGATTCAAACAACCACTTATTAGCATTGAAAGAAAAAAGGTCTCTCAAAGGTGTTAACAGGAGCAACTTCCATGTTGAAAGGATGATATCAGTCCTCCATTAGGATAGTAGGATTTCAAGCCTTTTTTACATCATCTCGGGAAGGAAAAAGCCCAATGAATTGGGAATGGTCACTTCTTCTCAGGCCAGAGAAAAGTGAAAAAAAACGCCGCATTTCCCGTTCTCAAGAAAAAGGGCATTGGAGAAGCGAGGGGGAGCTTTAATGTGAATTGAAGAAGGGGAAGGGGAGAAATCCTGAGATTCACGGGGGGAAGCAGCGGAGCGAATTAAAGAACTGCATACAAAATGGAGGAAGCGGAAAAAACGTGTATTGAGTCTACCGAAGACGAAAAGGAAGAAGGAAGACCTGCACTACAGGAAGCCCATAGAGGAACAGGGGGCGTTTCAGGAAATTGCATCTTCGCGGGAAAGAAAGGGAGTCATTCCCCCAAAGAAAGTGTCTAAGAACAATTCGACTTTGATGGGAGGAATAAGAGGTATGCCGTATCGTTGAGGAAGGGAGGGCGAATGATATAGCCATCTGGAGGACGGATGACCGTGACGGGCTCACCGTTTCAAGGAAACAACGGTCTGGCTGGGAGAAAAGGAAGCAGGGCTCACGGTGCAAGTCAACGAAGGCGAGTTGTTGTCAAAGGGATCACCTAAGTAGGGAGCTATCACCAGGAAAGCAAGTTTACGGGAGGGGAAAGTATCCCGACCGTTTAGGAAATAGAAAAACCAAAACTCGTCCCCGAATACCATTCGGCGAACGAGGGCAACAAATCGCGGGAAAACGAGAGCGCTGAGACAAGGATGGGGGGAGGAACGGGGGTCGGCGGGGGCCGGGGGGAGGAGAAGTGGAGCGGCGATCTTCAAAGGAAGGGATGGCTAGAGAACTGGAAAAAGGCCGCAGAAATGGGGTAGGGGTTCCCTTTGGGGGGGTAATGGCCCAAATGTTTAAGAAGAAAAAGAGCCTTCTACCATAAAGGAGGTGCTGTTTCGACATGTCTAAAATGGTGAGAAGGCCTAGTTGAGATATATGCGCAATAGAAAAGGCCGCCTTTCCACAGATCACGATCCGTCTCAAAAAGAGAGGGAAATATCTGAACAGTATGAGGGTAAAAATGGGGCGGGGGGGGAAAGAAAATCGGGGGACCTAATCGTGGCAAGCGGGGGAGGAAGGTTGCAGGAAACTCCCCAATCCGGAGAGAAAAGGGGAGCTTTCGTCTCCAAAAGGGGAACTCCTCCGGGAATGCCTCATAGCGAGAGAGACGGAAGCCGACCGACCCGTGAAGGGAAGTGACCCGCATCACTATCACAGGGGTACGTTTCCGTCAATAAAAAGCAGCTTCACCCGAGGAGGTGAGGATACTCGAAGTGTGAAATCAAGAGAAACCCTTCCTACAAGGGGGGGGGGGGGGGGGAGGGTCTCAAGGTCATTGAAAGGGGGGAAGAGCGTGCATCGACCGAAAAAAGAACTTTTCAAGGATAATGAAGGGGAAGAGTATCTCGGCAGCATATTCAAGGGAAGGGTGTCTGTGTCCTCACCGCCGGGAGGGAAGGATCTTTGGGTCGCAGGCCATTCGTCTCTGTCTTATAGGGGGAAAAAAAAAGGGTAGACGTTGGAGGGTCGAGAGGGAGCGGACGCCGGTTTGGGGGGAAGTATAAGCCTCGGGATTGGACTGCTCTCCGACGGACTCTTCCACTCGGCGAAAGGGAGAAGGGAAATGTTCTCTTGCAGGCAGGGGAAAAGAAGGCGCTCCGCCCGTCAGGAAAGGGGACGCGGCGGGGGGAGGGGTGGCGGCGTCTCGTGCGAAGAAATGAGAGAGGCATTCTTTGCCGAAGAAGTTGTCTGGGAAAGGGAGCGGAAACGTCCAAAGGATTGAAACGGCCTCGACCTTTCTATCAAGGAAAGAAAGGTAAGTTACTGACGTATTTCCAAAGAAGAAGTTACTCTGAAAAAAAGGGGGGGAGAACAATGACGGCATCAGGGTTTCCTTCTCAAAAGGGGAAAAAAATGATTCTTCTATTAAGGTGTGATGAAAAAATCCCGGCGGGGAGGGGTCAACAACCTTAATCTGCGCTGGGGGGAAAAGCCAGGATAGAACGATCAAAACACATCGATTTCCGTCAGACCTGAAAAAGGAATGGAAAACAGAGAAAAGGTGGTCTTCCACGCGTTTCAGGAAAAAAGAAGCCATCACGATGAAGCCCTGCATAGGGAACAAAAATCCAGGAAGGGAAGTGCGCCGACGGTGCCGTCCAGGTGGGCGAGATCGCCACCGCAAAAGAGAAAAAGGGAGTTGGGTTCATTTCTGCAAGCAGGAGAAAGGACTTTTCGAAATAGACGTCGTGAAGGGGGGAGAAGACTCCCTCATCGTCTTGTAAATAGGAAAGAGTCGTAGAACAGATCCTAGGGGGAAAGATGGACTGGGCGCCGCGTGAAGAGCCCTTTATCTTGCGATTAGGGAGATAAGAAAAGAGCCTGAACCACGAAGCGGGGGGGGGAAACTTTCCGTCTTTCCTATTTCTAGAAAGGGATGCAAGCTAGCCGTTAAAAAAAAAGGGCGGTTCGACTAGCGAGTGGTACAGCTTTGGTCAGGCAAAAAGATTCTTAGTCCGAGACAAAACTAATTCTACGGAAGGGAAAAAAGAAAC
>Ga0179593_1520975_pt1 | contig 27149 bp, 36 predicted proteins | sample CZODoug2_1_08_16_FD_185931 | JGI IMG/M metagenome (GOLD analysis project Ga0179593, IMG submission 185931) | Vadose zone soil fungal communities from Angelo Coast Range Reserve, California, USA - CZODoug2_1_08_16fungal (PacBio error correction) | ecosystem: Environmental > Terrestrial > Soil >...
AAAATACAAGGAAAAGACATGCCAAACAAATTACAATTTTTTCTACCACTCATCAATAACATAAAACCACAAGATGAGGCGGCAAAGGGGAGGAAAGAGAAAGATTGAGGATACTTCATTCTTCTTTTTGGGAAGGGGGAAAAGATCAAAGAGGGGGGGGGGGGGGGGGAAAAAGAAAGGAAAAAAAGGGGGTGCACACCACTCTTGAACAATTCCCCACCTTTGACTATCAGGGGGGGGAAAGACCTGAAAAGGAAGAAGAGGAAAGAGGTGGGAAATGTCCCTTTACAGTAGCTTTCTAAAGGAGATGAATGGAAATGGGGGGGGGGGGGGGGGGGGGGGAAAAGGGGAAGGGAAAAGGGGGTGTGAAGATGATGGTTCTTAGGGTGAATGGGAGGATAATGAGGAAGACAGGGGGAAAAAAAAAAGGAGAAAGAAAAGGAAAAAGGGGAGGGTGGATGGGTAAGAATAATCCCATACTATATATTTCCACACAGGTCTACAGGATGGGGGGAAAAGGGGGGGGGGAAGGGGGGGAAAGGGAAAAAAACAGGGGGTCCCAACTGTTTTTGGGCCAAATCCTTACATAAGCATGAAGACTTGACGCAGGAACAGGAGAAGGGAAGAAAAAAAAAAAAAATAAAAGGAAAAAAAAGGGGGGGGACCAGTAAAGACCTATTACATACTAAAAATCGCTGTGTAAAATTCAACAAGGAAACATGGGAAGGAGGGGGGAAAGGAAAGAAAGAAAGGAGAAAAAAGGAACCCATCCACAATCACACTTCCCTGTCCTTGGGTTAAAAGACGAAGAAAGGGAAAAAACGACACAAAACATCATCAAAAGAAAGTTACACATGCATAACTGAAAGGAGAAAAAAAGACGGCAGGTTTATAGGTACCCGGCCCCCCAACATCATATTTCCTTTCAAGAAGAAGGGAACCATTGGCAGAAGTGGGACTAGGTTTCCCTCACACGGGGGGGAACCCACTGTAGGGTGAAAAAAGAAGGGGAAAGAGAGAAAGAAATCGGACTTCCGTTAACTACATCATAAGTTTGTTGACCTCTAAAATTAAAGGGGAAAAAAAAAAAAAAGGGAAAGAAATACCATCAGCAATCTATAATTTACTTACGGGGTGCCAGCTGCGTGGGAAAAAAGAAAGAGAGAGGAAAGGGAAGCACAGAACATTTTTCTTCTTTTCGAAAGGAGAAAAAAAAAGGGGTACGGTGGCTGGATGGGGGGGGGGGGGGAGGGAAAAACCTTAATTTTCACCCTAATGTTATTAGTAATAAGAGATCCCTGCCGATAGTGACGCATTTGGGAGGACAAAAAAGTTAAAAAAAATGGAAAGGGAAGAAAAGGGTTTCTTCTGTTAGGGGTGCCCCCGAAGGGGAAAAAAACGGTCACCTCGTCACAAAAAAAGGGGCACAAAAAAAAACGAAAAAAAAAAAAGGGACGGGAAAAAACTTCACAATCTATCTTTACGGACCGCTCGGAGACGGGGGGAAAGAAGGGAAAAAAAAAGAAAAAGGGGGAACCCCCCTGGCACATTAGCTGGGGGAAAAGGGGGTAGGTGGGGGGGACCGGTGTTCCTGGCTTTCAAAGATTTAAACCATCACCTCTAACTATGCCGAAGGGACATGCGAACTATGGGAATGCAGGTGAAAGCAAAAAAAAGGGGAAAAGGGGGAGGGCAAGTGAGCTCTTTTCTGCCGTGTCCCAGGGAAGGAAGGGGGGGGGAAAGAGCGGGGGGAATGGTTCACGGATTCTTCCTCCATAGAGAAGATGGACCCGCAGGTGGGAAGGGGAAAAGAAAAAGGAAAAACAATTCCGTACATGGTATCCCTCATCTTTGTTACTAAAGGACATAGTCTGGTTGGGACTATGTGGAACAAGGGAAAAAAAGGGAAAAAAAAAAAAAAAAAAAGAGAGGAAACAAAGGGGGGGGAACAAGGCCGTTCAATACTGCTTCTTCCTGAATGTATGAAGCAAGGGGGGGGGGGGGGGGAAAAGAAGGTGGGTGGACCGCGCCTCGTGAATCAGAGGGAAACGTGGATCTAGCGAAAGGGGGCGGAAAAAAAAAAAAATGGCAAAGGAAAAAGGGACAGAAAAAAGCCGGCTCCATTAGCCAAAGGTGAAAAAGAAGGGGGGGGGGGAGGGGGAGACACATGCCTCAACATTGCCTTTTTCCTCAAGAAAAAAGAGGGGGGGGAGGAGGGGGGGGGAGGGAAAAAAAAATGGTTGCGTTAATTTATAAAACTCCAATGGGATGGCATCTCCTAGAAAAGGTAAAGAAAGGGAGAGGAAAAAAAAGAGGAAAAAAAAGGAGAGATATATCTTTCCTTTTACCAGTTCTAGGAGAATGCCATAAAAAGGGGGGGGAAGAAGGGGGAGAAGGAAAAAGAAAATTTCAAGGAAACCTCCACCAACCTAGAGGGGTGAAGTGGAGAAAAAGGAATGGAGGGAAATCCAAAATCGCTTCATAATGGTCATAAAAAGGGGGGAAAGGGGGATCGCTTTTCTGTCTTGTACAATTTGTCATGTGTCCCTACTTCCTTCTGCAAAAAAGGTCGCGAAAGATCCACGGTCCCCTCTGGGAAGAAAAAAAAATAAAAAAAAAAAGTAAGGAGGGGGGGAAGGAAATGCATCATACCCCCCTGAAAACAGCAGTATTGAAACTCCCTGGTCAATGGTGAGAAGGGAAGGGGGGGAAAACAAAAGAAGAAGGGGAAAAGACCACAATTAACGTCTCAACCCAGACTAGACGTGTTTCCATTACAAGATTATTATACAAAAGGAGGTAACATGTTGGGGACAAGTAGGAAACGGGGGAAGGATAAAGCCCAGACCTTACGACTAGAACCATTAATTGGAATTATTGCGTCCCGAGGAAGAAAAAAAGGAAAAAGGGACAGAAATTTGGACAATAACCGACTCTCACTAACCCATTCCCATATTTCTCATGTCAGCATAGTAGATGTGCACAGGGGTAAAAAGGGAAAATAAAAAAAAGAAAAAAAAGGAAAAAAAAGACTGTGCCAGTGTGGGGTTGCCAGGTATATTCTTTACATTACGATGAACTAGAGCCGTCTGGTGACAAAGAAAGGGGGGGGGGGGAAAAGAGAAAAAGCGTGCGGGACCGAGTACTTTTTCAACCCATCATGGCGGGACGATAAGAAAAAAAAAAAGAAGAATGGCGAGCTTATGTTTTTGGGGGGGACGAGGGGAAGGACCCTCACAATAAGAATTCCCGTACCCTTATGGTCAGTATATAGGGGGGTTAGGGGGGGAAAAAGCAGAACTAACTTACACAGTCCATCACCTACTATTAAAAGTTTTCTTTGCGACAAAAGAAAGGAGAATGTGTCCATCTTTTTTGTTCTTTTAAAGGACGCAAAGTAAGTCCCCGGAGAGCGGCGGAGGGGGGGATAGGAAAAAAAAAAAAGGGGGGGAGGGGAACGGAAGTAAAGAGTGCGGCCGTTCTTTTTCTGGCTTCAGGTGGGAACATTGCTACGTTGAGGGGGGGTCCACAGGGGAGGGGGGGGGAAAAAAACGGGGGGAAGAAAAAAAAGGCCGGCCCTGGTGGAACTCGCCCGCTGGACCTAATTATGGCAAAGGCCACTGAGGAAAGAAAAAGGGGGGGGGGGGGGGGAAAGGGAGGAATAAGGGAGGGCAGGAATGGCATTTTATGCTGCTTCATTAAAAAGGCGTGATTATGTTTGTTGGCTGTGGAGGGGGAATGGAAAGGGCGGGGGGGGGGGCTGGAAGGGACGTACAGGAACTTACAACAGCCGGTATGTTTCTTGGGGGCTGGTTTCTTGGCCGAGCGTGGGGCGGGGGGAAAGAAAAAGGAAGGGGTGAAAAAAGAAGGGAAGGGGAGGGGAATAATGTAATAGGAAAACCGTAAACATAAAACACCCCTTGGGGGTGTGTTTTAAGGTGGGAGCAATCCAAGGGAGAGGAAAAAAAAAAAAAAAAAGGGGAAAAAGGGAAATGGAAAGGTTGGACCAAAAACAGTACCCTGTCTGCACTCAATTTTCAGCTTGAATTGGTTTCCCCCCAGTTCAACAAGGCCATGTAGAAAGGGGGAAAGAAAAAGAGGGAAAGGGGGGAAAAAAACAGTGCCTGGAAAAGGACTGCATTTTAATGTGTACAAGATCATCATCAAAATGTCCCATTTCACAAGCAAACTGATAAAAGAAAGGGTAGGACCCAAGGGCCAAATGAACGTCACCTTCAATCCTCTGGATCGAACGTCACCCGTCGACAGGGAAATTAGGACAAGTCCTCCCCTCCCATCCTACCCCATGCATCCCAGGACGACAAACATTCCTTCCTAACTACACAGGAGAAAAAAAAATGGGGGAAAAAAAGGGGGGGGGAGACTCACATGTTGCATTGTCAAGAATTGATGGATCACCCCTCACCCCTCATGAATTATTCCAAGCTTTGATTTCCGTCTGACAGGGGGAAGAGAGAGGAAAAGGGAAAAAGGGAGGAATCAAATTCTCCTTTTTTGTCATGCTGCATCCTTCAACGAGTGAAAGAACCAGGGAGAATGGGGGAAGGGAGGTAAGAACCATTTTAAAAGGGTTGTTGGGCCCCGAAGAAAAGAGGAGGGAAACTTGATATGCATCAAAGCCTTGCAAAAAAAGAAGAACTATTCGAAGAAGAAAAAAAAACGGAGGATGATGTAAAATATATATAGTTCCTTTATTGGCAGCCATTTGGGGCCAAGAGAAGGGGGAGGGGTCTACATCAGCAATAACCAGGCCGATCCATGAGAGCAATAGGTAGGCTACAAAAAAGAAAAAGCAAGAAGCATGAACAAAAAAGAGATTGAAGGACTTCACGTTGGAGGGGGGACAAGGACAAGATACAAAATATGGGAGAGAAGAGAGAAAAAAAAAAAAAAAAGGGGGAAAAAAAAAGAAAAAAAAAAGATTGGACATGTCCCAACCTTTTTATCAAAAAATTCCCAAAATTGGGGAAAGGTTGCCCTTATTGGGAAGGGGGGGGAAAGGGACCTGGACAGTAGATGGGAGAGGAAGGAGCATGAGGACATTTGGGGTGGAAGAGCAAAGCAAAAAGGGGGTGAGGGGGGGGGACGGTGTGAATGGGTATTATTATTATTACATCTTTGGTCAAATGAAGATACTAATGCCAGTCATGTTTCCGTGCGGGGTCGAAAAAGGGGAGGGAAAGTGAGAAGAATAATCCTACTAATATTTACATGTTCCCCTACAGGGAGTTGAACTGTGTGGAACCATGTACAAATGGGAAAAAGGGGGAAAGGGGGAGGGGGGGGCAAAAAATGAGTAACATAAGCATCCAATCCGGCTGACTCGGCTTGTAGCGCGGCAATTGCTCGTCTCCACGAATCCCAAAAAAAAAAAGAGGGTGGGTTATTTTTTCCCTGTGGGGGGCCGTATACATATTACAATACGAAAAGCGAAGGGGAAAAGGAAAAAGGAGGAAAAAAGGGAAAAAGAAAGGGAAAAGGAAACAGCCACAAAGAAACTTCACCGTATGCTGTAAGTTTTTAAGAATACGTCCCCAGTACGCATGTAAACAAGGAAGACACGAGGACATGGGACAATGAAGGAAAAAAGAAAAAGGGGTAAAGGAAAGACTGCCCTGAATCACTCCCCTCGTCCTCTCGATCATACGTCGTGAAGGACACGGCAACAACAAAAAGAAGGGGGGGTGAAAAAGGGAGGAAATGAAAAAGGGAAAAAAAAAATGGCCAGAAGTGGGAACTAGGTAAAATCAAAAACGGGGGAACCACTTCCTGTGGGAAATAAAAGGGGAAAAGGGAAAAAAAAAAGAAAGGGGGAAGAATGAATTTCCGTTACACTCCTACAAAAGAGGGGAAAGTGTTGTTGACAAAGCATGCACCGGACCTTATCTGGCAAAAAACGGAAAAATACCCAAAGAAAAAAAAGGGCGAAAAAAAAAAGAAAAGGAAAAAAAGATCACTCCAGCATTTCTGTCGGGTCTTCGTTGTCGGAAAAGAATAAGGGGGGAGAGGAAAGGAGAGTGCTGGCCTGGTAGTATGAGTTTTCCCGGGGGGTGGAAAGCAACGTAGTCACCTAAACTTATATCCTGAGAAGAGGGGGGAGGAGAAAAAAGGAAAGGAAAAAGTTTAAAAACCCATCACAAAATCTCGCCAATTCTGTCTCTGTTCGGTGTGCACCTCACAAGGGGAAGGAAAAAACAATTACCAACAAAGGAGAGGAGAGACCAACGGTCTTAAATCCGCCGTTTTCTGGGAAAAAAGCGAAGAAAGAAAAGGAGGAAAGGAAATAGTAAGGTAGCAGACTCATTATCGCCCTTTGCGACAACCCACAGGAATACTGAGCTTCTCACCATTGTGGGACAAAGGGAAAAGGGGGGGGGGGGGGAAGGTAAAAAAAGGAAAGGGGAGGGGGGAAGTTTCATGCAGAAATATGGGAAATTGTCGTTATCGGTAAATTTGTTCAAAAAAAGAGGGGAAAGAAAAAAGGGGGGGGGGGGGGGGAGGGGGGAACCGAATGAAATTTGTCCATTTTTGGAGGGAGGACTGCATACTTCCACTTAGGAAAAGGGGAAAAAAAGGAAAAGAGAAAAGGTTAAACGGAGTAAATGAAATAATCTCATCTTTGTAACTGAGACTCCCCTATTCTGGGTTGGACGGATGGAGGAGAAGGGGGAATGGGGGGGGAAAAAAGGGGGAAAAGGAGGAAAGACATGACAAGGGCGTTTCAATACTTCTTTCTCTGAAAGGGTATTTCAATTTGATCACGATTCGGTGCTCTGGGAAAAAAGGGGGGGGGGGGAAAAAAAAAGAAAGGGGAAAACGGGGGATCTCGAAAGAATGGGGTGGACCTTAAGGGAGGGAAAAGGAAGGAAAGAAAAGGGGAAGAATGGAAAAATGATGAGAGAATTTTGCGGGACCCGGCACAGAATGACAACTTTTTCTTTCCTCTGGTGAGACAAGAAAAGAAGAGAAAGGGGGGGGGAAAGGGGGGAGAGACGTTCAATATGTTTTATGGGGAAAATCTCCTTGAAAGGGAAAAAAAAGGAAAAAACCAAAAAAAAACTGTCAATATTCTTAGAAAGAGAGCATATTCCTTTACTTTGGGGGGAAAAAAAAAAAGAAAAAAAGGGGGGAAAGAGGACGCACACATCACTCAAACATTTCATAACCTCCAACCAAAACCTGAAGAGAGTTGTGATCACCAAGAGGAAACAAGTGGAGGCCATTGCCAAGAAAAAAAGAAAAATGGGGAGGGAAAAAAATTGGAACATTGGAACATACTTAGGAAGGACCACCCATTTTCGACGTCCACTGGTCCCTCTTGAATTCCCCGAGCCAAGACGAAAAAAAGGGAAGAAAAAAGGGAAGGAGAGGAAGGATTGAAAGCCCCTGGGAATGGTCGTCCGAACGACGGTGTGGTGAAAACACCTTATCTGTTAAGCAACCAAAGGCTTGACAAGAGAGGAGAAAAAAAACAGAGGGAAAAAGGGAGGAGAGAAAAGGGAAACGAGGGACATTTTTTTCAATATTCACTCAACCTTGACCAAAAGACCTGGAACTTGTCCCCATAAGTGGAATGAAAGTGGGGAGGAAGGGAAAAAAAGAAGGGAAAAAGTAGTCAAAGACAACGGAAGATTTGAACCCGTCCATTGACCAGGGGGGGGAACATACCGAAACTCTAACGACATTCACAAGAGGACGAAAAGGAGAGAAGAACAAAAAGGGGGGGACCCTGCAAACAAGGGGACCAGGATACTTGCCATTTTGAAAACAGAGGGGAGAGTCGTACAGTAACGATGGACGCAAAGAAAAAGGGAAGGGAAGAAAAGAAAAGGTTTTACGAGGAACAGCAATGCGGCACACCGAACAGAAGAATGGCGGAAAAGGGAGAAGGGGGGGAAGGGGGGGAAAAAAAGGAAAAAACAAAGAGGGAGAAATGAGTTTTTTAAGTACTACTACGTGAATTACTAATTAAACGACCATTTCTCAGCCCACCGACTATGACAAAGGACAGAATTTGGGAGGAAAAAAATAAAGGGTAAGGGTAAAAAAGGCAAAATAAAGTCCCCCTTAATAGCTGCTTCTTTGGGGAATTTCGGGTTGCCATATAAAGGTGAAGGGGGGGGGGGGGAAAAGAGAAGGGGGAGGGGAAGGCAGAGGCGGACGGACGTCTTGGGCTTTCAGGTTTTCACATTTCGAATTGTTCTGGGTCACAAGGAAGGGGGGGGAAAAGGGGCTATAATCGAAGGGGACCAAATGGCTTGCCATTTTGGAATAGCAGGTTGAATCAACCTATTATGGGGGCAATGCCAGAGTCTATGGTAAATGGTCGGGGGGTAAAGTTAGGGAAATATTCCCAGTTGAACTATCACTTCTTTGGATAGGATTGTAGACATGTGTCGAATAGTATGGGGGGACGCAAAAGGCAAAGTAATGCATGCTAAGTATGTCCCCTTTATGAGGACCCGTGTGTGGCTTATGGGTCCTGGTATCCGGATGTGCTGCGTTCTGCCCGTTAGTGTGTCGGGTCGTTACCTCTGCCCCATTAGTTCATAGTTTTGGAGGGGAGGTGAAAACAGACGGGAAAGTTTCTTGTTTGCCTGGCCAGAAGACCTTTTTCCCGATCGTCGCGTCTAAGATAGGCTCACACTAGGGGGGGAGGACTGGTTTTGAATTTACAGCCACTAGAATGAGCTTTTTCGTATGTGTATAGGTTAAAAGGGGAAAATAAGAAGGGATAGAGATCTGTGCCCTTTATTGCAATTGTGTCGTCATAATTGTGGAAGGGTGGGGGGGGAGCAATGCCGGCTAAATCCGCCTGTCAGATAAAATAAAAAAGGATTTTGTTCTGCTTAGGTAAGAAGTTGGGGGTAAAAAACAAGGGCCCAGAAAGGAAAAAAAGGGTGGGAAGCTTGTACATGGTTCCCCAACCAACAAGGCCAATGTAAACATGTAATATATAGTATGGGGGAGGGAAGGAAAAGGGGAAAACAAGTCTGGAGTGCGTAGGGGGAAAGGGGGAAAAAGATGCATTCTAATGTTAAAGATCATCAGAAATTCCCTTCCCCAGCAAAACGGGACCCTAAAGTTGCTTAAAAAAAAGGAAAGGGGGCAATGGGAACTCCCGCTTCATCCTCCTGGATCGATCTTTCACCCCCTAAAGGGGACGAGGGCATTAAAGACTGTAACGTCCCGATAGGGGGGCGCCGATCTGATACGACGAAAGCTTCTTGTAGTGTTTCTGGTGTTAGTTGTTATCCCTTTTTATTATCGTTTGGCGATGTGAAACTGCTTTAACAAAAGAAGAAGATGGCAAAAGGGGGTGTCCCCCAGGAAATTTTCCCCTAAACTTACACCCCTTGAACCTTTGCAGAGGTTAATGAGGAACATAATGACCCATCCCCCATAACCTTGTTCATTCCGCCCTACAACATCCAATAATAATAAGCAAACGGTGCGGGGAAAGGGGTCTCACACAAACTTTTGATCTCCAAATGGCTGTCACTTGTCAAGATTGTGACAGGACCGAACTAAAATACTAGATGAACCTGTCCGCTCACGTCTCGTTCCCCAAATAAAGACTAAACTTATAGGACGGAAGCGGGGGGAAAGGGAGGAAAGAAAGACCCATATCCATCGTAATTCTCCGCTATACATTCTCATACTGGGGTTACAGGGGTGCGCGAAAACTATTTTCCTTCCCTCAATCCTTCTTCCTCCGTCCGCTTACGTATTAAATGAAAGACAGGAATCTCGCCAGAGAGGGGGTGTTCATGCTGTCTCTCAAATTCTGTCTGTCACTTCCACTTTAATGTGGGGCTAGAGTCGGTGCTTTGTCGCTTTGAATCTGGATGTATACTTTTCTATTATCCACGTTTTTGGACAAGTAGAGGGTGGGGGTGGGAGGAACTGTTTTCCGTTTTGCTTATTTATTAACACATTTCCTTTTGTCTTGTTGTGGTGGTCTGGCACATGGGAAACTATGTAGGGTGGTGTGGGTACAAATAAATGGCTCACCTCCATCTTCCCCTTTTTTTACTCCGCTTAGACGGCTATCTTTCAAAAGGAGAAGGCCGAGAGCAACAACAAACAACGAAGGAAGGAGGAAAGATTAAAGGGGGATAGTTTCCTTTAATGGGCATGTGCACTTGTGTGCTTAACGAAAACACAGCGGGGAAAACGACGAAGGAAAAAAAGATCTATCTATCCTCCAGGTCTCTGTTTCAAGCGACCGATTTAACAAAGTAAAATGGGCCAAAGTCTCAAATTTAAGTGTAATTACTCATCAAAGAAAACCAAAAAAATGATATTGATGAACTCAAGTTTGATAGTATTGGGCACAACGGGATAGGTAGAACCTAAAAGGGTATCATATTTTGGTCTATCGTCCCCTTCTCTATGTTTTAGCTAATATGAATCGTGGGGTGAGTAAAACGCAATTTGCTGTCTTTTCGCGCTTATGTCCTCCTTTTTTATTTGCTTCATCTCCATACTCGTTGCGCTTCCGTGATCCAGTGTGCGTTTTGCGTTAGATTTTTCTTGCTCTACCCTTTTCTCCTGTTCATTTTGTTTTCAATGCTGTTCAGTTTTGGTATGTCCCGTTTTCCCATATTTTGATCCCTGTGCTTACTGTGACCTTTCGCCCTCTACATTAGTTATGCTTCATTCGTCGTTGGGGTTAGCGCGAGGTTCTTTAACTGACTTAATACACGTCGGAAGACGGTATCTCCCCACCCAGTTTCCTTCTGCCTATGTCTTTTTATTTCCCGTTCCTCCGTGCCGTGTTGATCGTCCATCCTTTGGCCGGTTATCGTTATCTTGCCTTCCTTTTTTACCTTCAAGCGGGTATGGGGGAGCACCCGATGCCCAATATTTTCTCTCGCTCCACTCTGTTTCTTACGATTACGCTCTTCTCTTCCGTGTTCCCTCGCGTATTCTGAATTCGTTATTTGATATTTCTTCTTTCGCCTAGGAATGTCGATTTTTTATAGCTCGTTCCGCGTCTTGAAGTATACTGTTTGTAATCGGATGTTCCCTTGTCCCACTACTCTGTCGCTCACCTATGCTCCTTTATTCTCATTGCACTTATCCTCTGCCTTTTCCTCGCCTGCCTGTTATACGTCCATTCTATACCGATACTATTCCTGCCTTTTTTCTCTCGGTCAAGTCGTGCCGTTTGGTTATAGATGTCTTTTCATCTCTTCTACAGCCTCTGTACACACTTATTGGGGCTTCTCTTTCTTTCCTTCCTATTATTGTTTTCTGTTTACCTCGGCCAGATGTATCTCTTCTCCTTGCTCTTCTTCGTCTTCCTTCTTTTACCTAATTCTTGGTACTCTCTTGTTGTCCTATAATGGAGCCCTCTTGTTCCCTACTACGTAGTTACTTGTTATCATTTTTACCGTTTATTGTTATACTCGCGTACACTCTTTTCATCGTCCTTACCTGTTTTTTTTACTTCTTCCGTTCTCCTTATTCTGTCATTTAAATTAACAGTTTGAAATTGTTCTCTTTTGTCTATAAGAGGTGGTTTCCGCCTCTGCATGACCCAGATTATTATCTTGAGATTGATGGTATCTTCCTTTACCCAATTCATTCTTTTTATTCTCTATTTCTTGCACCGCAGCCACACCTTCCTTTTGTCTGCTTGAAAATCTCGACCCCATCTTTTGGTTACATGTTGCTCTGCCACCTGTATGAGTTACAAATTGCGGGGTGGGGTAATTAATTGGGGTCTTGTTTTGCTTTTGTTGGATTTGTCTTTTTTGGCTTCAATTGGGGGGGGGGGGGGGGTACCTTTGGAATCAGGGCGAGGGACAATAGTCTTACACATTTTCCGTTGAAAGGTGAATATGTGGGGAAGTCAAAGGGAGGATAAGCATTTCGGTTGTTCGCTTATTGGGGATTCTGTGCGTGGGGTGCGATAATATAATGTGGTTGGGTAAAGGTGGAATCAATTTTACGTAGTAAAGGTGGTTTTTTAAGAATGATGGTGTCTTGTGGTACGGGGTGATTAGGAAAACGGAGGAGGTCGAGAGTACTGAACTCGAATTCTTTGGTTAGGGGGAAAAATGGGGGGGGAAAGGAGGTTCTCACAAACTATTACTGTATTTTGATGTGTTTAATAATGCCATGCCTATAAGTATTTTACATGTCGCATAACTACGAGTCGGTTGACATTGCGGGGCTTGTGGGAAATTAGGTTGAGTCTGTCACCTGGATAATCTAGGGGAAAATATTGTAAGAGGGAAATGTTTGAAGTGCAGACATGGGCTAGTCGGAACTAGTTTTTGTCCAAATTCTTAACCCACTAGGGGCAGGATATGACAATCACATCGTATGTGTTTTCGTACGTAGTAGTTGGAGGATTCTTCACATTTACGCTCGTTGTAGCTGAACTAGGATATGGTGGGGGGACAGACCCACCCTAAAACAACCCACAAGTTTTTTTATTTTTTGATCCCGGTTTTCCGTAGGACATATTTCCTTTCTGAAGGCGATAAACTATGGGGAAAAACTTAAACGGGCCCTGCGTGTTTCAAAATTTTCCCTCTGCCCTCGACAGGGGCGCTATTTGAGGGGGGTGAAGAAAGGTGCGAATAACTCCCTACGTCCTGAGTTTCAAGGTCAAAGGAACACCTCCATAGCACTAACAAAATAATTCATTCCAGGTCAAGATTGTCTCGTACTGCTAGAACACCAATTTATTCCCTCTTCTGGCAGTTCGGTTATCAATAAAAAACAGGTACACTACGTAATGTCAAGAAATGCGGGGAATGACAGCGATAATATCGACACCTAACAGCACAACCATCGTACAGAGGAGATTGCGGTGCAACTTTTCTTTCGAGAGATTTTGCAGTAAGGCTAGACTCCCCTGGTCTCTATCGTAAAGTATGGGTATAGGGTCACCCGGCCCCACAGACATCGATATTAAGTGGCACAAAGTGGGGTCAAAGCAACGTCGGGTTTTACTTCAAGCTCCTTAAGCCTATCTTTGACCACTTACAGTCGTGTGTAAAAAGGGGAGTTGGATGTGAGGGGATAAGAAAGGGCCAGCAAACTTGGGAACCAACTTCCCAAACTGGGGGAACCACCATCAAAGTAAGCTACAATGTGAAACACAAATACAATTAGATATTAAAGGATTATTGAATCCACGTGAAAAATTTCTTGTCATATTTGATTTGTTTTATAAATTTCATTTTTTCTTTAGAGGAAAAAGCGAGAAACACATAAGTTGGTGTTTTACTTGCTGGTGACCTTCCCTAGGGGGTGGCCTAGGTTTGATCTCGACGTACTATCCCGTATCGAGGAGATTGGCACACCTCCATCCCAAACAAACTCAGCCGCTATAAGGGGAAATGATGAGAAGGGTGGGGCGCATGCTCTTTTAGGTCCCCTCCTGTTCTTCACTATATAAATCCACGGTATAATATAAAGAACCTTTAGCCCGATGACTACGCACATTTCCCTTCCTGCTCACTCAGCACGGGTGCGTTCGAAGTCGGGTTGTCGCTCTCGATCGCCGGTCGTCTTCAGCCTTTAAGAAAATGGGGTGTGGAGGGGAGGTGAGGGGGCTTATGACCGTGGTGGCTGTCCTGGGTGAGGTAGGCTGTTTCCTTAGTACTCACGGTAGTCAGAGATAGACAGAGAATGATACTCGTAGATTTGCTCCTTCTTTGGAACTGGTTTGGATTTTTTCATTTTCGTCCACGTATGGCTAAGGAAAGTAGGAAAAAAAGAAAAACGTACCAACCCATCCATCTTAGCCATTCGTTATATCCGATCCATTTTTTCGTTTAGATAGGTTTCGTACGCAACGTAACCATGCATAAATGTCCGCCAATTTACTTTACCTGCATAATTTGGGGAGGGTGAAAAGGCAGCTTCTTCTGGATATAACACGGGTTTTGAATATACGTGACTTTAGCGTCATCTGCTCTTGGTGTGCTAACTTTTAATATCAACCCCTTGTTTCTATCTTTTTCTTGTTTCGTTTATGTGTCCACAGTTTTTATTCTTGTCGCTGGTGGATGGGTACTTCTCCTTATTCCGCTGTGTCGGGGTGATTGCTTTTTTCTGGGGAATGGGGTTGGGAGGAACACGCTTCACCATTCCTATTGGGGAACGACCTCTAGCCGTCCATCGTACTGTAAATCGAGCACCGTGGCACCCCACTTGCACGATTACTGGGTGTCCGCCCGTTCGAGCTAGTGGGGGCTTGTGTATCTAAGGGGGTTTGGTAACTCAGGTAGCGAAGGGGGGGGGGGGTGGCAGTTCCTGGGGAAAAATAGAGTTAAACCCTCACCTCCTTACTATTGATGATAATGGGTGAAAACTACTGTTTAATTATATATCTTTTTTGAGTGTTCCCACTTGAGGGGGAAAAGGGGTCCAAAAATCTGTCTCGTCACCGCATTTCCCTTGTGTTGCAGAATTTTTCATTTTAGATGAATACTGTTCTCTTAGTTGATTGATTTCGGTTACTTTCAACTATCTGTTTAATGAGGTAGTTCTTCCCCTTTTAGGTATAGGGTGGTCGTGAGACTAATTGACACAGGTTTACCATGACATAAATGGGCGGGGGATTTTATCGTTCTTTTTATTATTTGTCTTGGGTATTTGTTGAGAAAGTAAATGGGTTTGATTATCAGATGCGATGACGCACTAATTCCTCCCAAGTGGAAGGGATAATCAAAGGCAAGTGTACGGATCATTAATCGACCTCCGGAAAAAATTGACTTTGAAGAATCGGTAGGAATCATAACAGAGGGGAATTTTGTTTTTTCGTTACAATGGTCTGTGGACTCCTCCTCTATTTGTACTTTTGACACCGTTCCCAGTAAGTGGGAGTGCTCGGGGATCGGCAAACTTTCTTGGGTAGGTAACTGCGCGTGGGATGTTCAAAAAGGGGGGGGGAAGGAACAAGATAAGGTGGAGCACAATGTCGGCCGTCGTCCGACCGACCAAATGGGACGATAAGGGACTGCACAATGAATGGTTTTTATAAAACTGTCGTTGGTGTGTAGAAGAGTCGGGAAAGGGGGGGGAAGGGGAGGGAGGACGGGGTTTACAGCTTTGTGGACTCCCTCCAAAAATGTGGGAATCTATCTGTGAGTGAGCTTCGGTCATAGTAGTGGTGTTACCTGGGAGTTACATTGTATTGGTGGAGTTTTGTTTCTAGTATAAATGGGGGGAAACAGAAAAAGAAAGGGGAGAAAAGCGCTCATTCCCGTAATAGATGGAGCTAAATCACATTTTATGCGCGATTGCTGAGGCGTGTGCCAGGGAAAAAGAGGGACCATGTCCATAAAGTGAATCCCCGCTGCACGCGGGGCTACTACTAAATACATACGTTGTCGACAGTGCGGATGGGAAAAAAGAAGTACAAAAAGAGCGAGGTGTGGTGAGTTTTTCTGCTGAACTGTTGCAAGATGGAGGAAAGGAGAGACAGACCTATCACCATTTTTATGGCATTCGAGGGGGAGGACTCAGAATCTGGACCTTACGCACAAATAAAAAGTTGGTAATCAGTTTGGCTGGGGCTGGTGTAAGCGGAGGGGGGAAGAAAGAAAGGAAAAAGAAGATTCGTACTTGTGAAAGCCACTTCTAGATAGCCTACGATACACCCTTGTTACGTCCCCTGTGATGAAGTAATAAAAAAATAGGTTTGGTCCTTGGGGATCTGAATATGCAGTTACTTTAAAGTGTAGCGGAAGATCAAAATAAGATAAAAAAAGAAGGAAAGCAAGTTGGATGCCATTTTCGACAAGGTGCACAATCCGCTCGCAAATGAGACTGGTTAAACTTTCGGGTCTGTGTGCATGAGGGGGTAATTTTTGGTTGAATTTGGGGAGGAAAGGTGGAAGGTTGGACATACGTAAGTAAGTACCCAAGTCTCTATCTTATATAAACGGTGAAAGAGAAAAGAAAAAAGGAAAGAGGGGAAAATTTCCTCATAAACCTTTTCAGATTCAGCAATTTATTCAGTAAGGCCCTTGTCCATGGTCGTCGAAAAAAATAGCGAAGGGGCGGGTGGGGCGATAACGTGTTGACAATTCCGCCCTATGCAGAAGCTCTAAAGGGGGGATAATAAGACCTCAAAAAAAAAAGGAATCTTTCTCTCCGGACAAATATAGCTATCCAACCCCAGGCGTGGAATACGAACAATAATTTGATTTTATGTGCGATATACACAACAATCGCTGTCAGGGGTGGTTCTTCTTAGAGGAATACTACGGAATAAGGGGGAAAAGGGGGACATTAGGCACGCAACATGGAAATCTTCAGGGCCTACCCTGAACGTGTCTCGCACACAGGGAGTGTCGTTATCACCTTCGGTGTCCCCTACGACCCACTCCTTAACCGCATGCTAATGTGAAGTAGAAAAAGAAAGGAATTCCATTCGGGAAACTGTTCACATTCTTCTACAAACTGGAATGAATTGGTGGGAATCACAGGCATTTTCCTAAATAAAATGCGAGTATTAACGGTAGGGCTTTTTTCTTAATGAACACTAGAAAGAAAAATGGGAAGAAGGAGACATTCCCATATTTCGCATGATCTTCGTTCAGCCTCTTCTATTGTTGCTGTTGGTCCTCATCATCGAACACAACCTTGTAAATGGGGAGGTCCATCTACACCTTCGATTTTTCTTGTGCTAAAAGCAGGGGGGGGCGCAAAAAAAGGGGGGCAACAAGGGGACCAGGATTCCTTTGCCAAAGTACTAGGATGGGTTCACAAGGGGTGGGAGATAATATGGGAGGCGGGATACAATTGTGAATCTTTAAAGGCAATGTTAAAGAGGTGGACTCCAATATATGTCCCCCGGGGAAGGTTGTCCGCAGGGGAAAGATTAATAGCCTGTTTACCCTGGAATTGATTCTTCTTCGTACTGGTTTTATATTGGGTTGGAGAACATAAGTCCGTTACGTCCTGATTATTGGCCCTTCATTTCCCGGCTTGGCACGCTTTTATGCCACTATCACTCTCCTGACTAGGGTTTCCCATTCTTTCCCTTCCCACGTATTCTGGTAACGACTCATCTGTTGTATGAATTACGGTTAAGTCCTATTCTTTGTCACTTCTGTGATTGTTCTTTCCATCTAGCCCTTTAACGTGTTCTCTTGGGATAAAAAATGGTGCCCAGCTGATCCATGGTAGTGGGAATTAACAAAATAATTGCATGCTATAGGCTGGAATGGTCAGCGGCGCAATAGTAGGGGGAAAAAGGAAAAATAAAAGAAAAAAGGAGAGATGGATTGGGGGGGGTCTATGTTACTTTTTCGGCAGGTTTCGGTTTGAAGGGGCAGGACCAGATTTTATACCGGCCTCCAACCTTATGGTTAGGGGAGCATTGAATACCAAATAATGCGTAAAACTTATCCAGTGTCCGAGGGTGGCAGACTGATAGAGAGTTGGTGGTGGGCTCACTCTGTTAGCGGGATGAGGAGAAAGGAAAAACAGTATACTTACCAGGCCAGCACCGTTGTGTGACTATGTACACAGACGACATATTCGGTGATGGGAGAAAAAATTTACATTCCTGCAGCTGCTAGGCTCACAGTTGAGGACTGTTTGTTATGCCCGGGCTTGAAAGCTCGGGGGGGGGGGGGGTTCACGAGGCCAACGTAATTCCCTTAATGGCTTGATTGGAGAGGGGAGAAAGTTGGTGCGTTGTCAACTTAGAATCTAGTGTTGAGGTCATCTTAGGGGGATAGAAAAGGAAGCAACCACAATATCCTGGAAATTTGTCGTTTTACGGTACGCTGTCCGGCGTCGGTCATGGGGAGTGACGGGTTAGTGGTCGAATCTTCCTATCTGCTGCTACAAACGCCGCCCTAGAAAAGACTTTTTCGGGATGGTTTCCCCTTGAAGTTGGTGGGTTATCCGGGCACAACAGGTGGGTGGCGCGTGGGTTCCGGGTCGCGGAATGGTGTCTTTATTCTTCAGGCAGTCAAAGGATGGGGAATGTTCAACTTACTGATGTCAAGTTCGTACCACTATGCTTGTTGGTTGGCTCCGTGGGGGAAGACTTCACAAAGCGTCATGTGGTATTTTTTGCATCTTTTCGGTGTTGTTTAATGTTTAACCAAAGGAGGGTTAGGGAAGGGGGCAATTATGCAGGCAAGTATTGTGCGCAATGTGAATTCTGTTTTTGGCCTAGGGGGGAGGTTTAATGACATCTCTATCGTCGTTACTTGGCGGTGGCAGGGCTTTTTCTAGTTGTGGGTCGGTGAAAGGGGGCGAGGTAGTTCCCTTTAAAAACAGTCATCCTATCAAGCGCAGGTGGCGAACTGAGTTGGATAAAGACCGCTATAAGGGGCATTTGTACCTTCAGATTTACTAGGGTCAGAAGGGGGACCGATCCGTGCTGTATCTCACATAGGTCTAACACGACACCGAATTTTCTATTTATCGTGTTGAATTTACAGCGCGGCTGGTGAGAGTCGAAAGGACAAATAAGGGGTGGGGGGTTTCCCACCCCCTTACCCACGCGTCGTTATTATACATAAAGGGGTGGGAAAAACGTTGTGTGGTTGGAGTTAGCTTTTTAGCTTCAATGGAGTCTAGGGGCAAAGTACAAGAGGCAAAAAAGGGGGTGACGTATGAATGGGGGGGGGAGAAAAAAACAGGGACCCCTGGTTTCCTGCACTTCCAATATTGCGTAAACTTGGGCATGGAGGTGGGGGGGTAGAGCTGGGTGTGCGTGAACTTAATTATCACAAACTCTAAGGTGCCTTTTTGGACGACAACTGCTCATTTGTAAAATGGAAGGGGGAGAGAGGAAAATGGATTTTTTATTACATCAACGCTACATACAGTAATAGTTTTTGTGCAGGAACATGCCTGGAAAAAAAGCAAAGATTGTTAGAAGTATTGCGTCTGAAAGGTATCGGGGGCGGCAATTTATGTCCCTGCGGGGTTACAAGGAGATGGGACACAAGACGTCCCATATAGTACTAATCCTTCACCCATCATGTGCTTTCAGCTTAAAACAATTAAAGATATCTCGAAAGAAACTTATACGTAAAAGAGTTGTATAACTACTCTCACGTTTTCTCACTAGTGACTAAGCAAGTGTAAGGAAAAAACAAAGGTTTCATCACTTCAATCTCTCCTTCCGAGGAGCAACTATCTACTGTCCGAACAATTTTCCACTTCTCACACACCAGGGGCATACAAAAAAACCGGTTTAGCCCGTTTTCTTTCTGAATGTGCTCCTTAGGCAAAGGGCTTGCAATTGGTCCTATCCCCCAACTGAAAGCTGGGAAAAAGGTTTCCTGGGGTGTTATAGGTACTGTCTTTGATGTTGAGAAAAAGGGGGGTGGGGAAGAAGAAACAGGGGTGCCATTGTTCCACTTTCTGGCATTTTATTCACCGCACATTCTTTAATGTTACTCACAAGGCGCGTGAAATTTGAGAGGTGGTTAGGGGTGGCAAGTTGTTATTGCGGTGCCCTTAAGGGAGAGAAATAAGAAGGCAAAAGAAAAATAGGTGTGTGTATCTTGTCCTTTTCCCCACTTCATTGATAAATGACATTACCTTATTTCCCCTCAAAGTGGCTAAAGGTTAAGGCCGGGTGGGTGTGAGACACATAGTAGGATGTCTAAAGCATAATTGGTCACGATCGAACAGAATAGGGGGGGAAAAGGAAAGAAAAGAGGGCTTGTCATTCTTTTTCTTAAGTTAGAACCATTTCCTTTTGTTTTGGCCCGTGAAGCTGGGGACAGGGAAAGTTAGGAAGTAAGAATGGGAAAAAATTTATAATCGACGGAATACGGAAAATAAGGGGAGGGGGGAAGAGGGGAGAGGAAGAGTGCCCTTGATGGGCAAGGCCTTGGGGTAAACAGTATCAAGGAAAATATCAGGCCAAACAAAGGAATATGTGTGTTTTTGTAAGGAAACAGAAAGGAAGTATGTGTATCGCGGGGATTGATCACATATGTCCATTTACCATAGAAAGGAAAAAAGAAGGAAGGGGAGAATCTCAATCTGGGGCGTGCATTGGACAAGGACAAGATACAAAAATATGTTGTGAAGTGGGAATAGAGAATAGGAAATAAGCGTGTACATTCGATGTTGGGGCGTTTAGTAATTGAAAAAAAGAAGGGGGGGGCCCAATCTTGGACAATGCACCTGTGAGAGGGAATGTTTGTATACACTTGGTAGGTGAAGTCTAGCTAAGTGAAAAAACTTTACAAAAGGCTACCTTGGGTGTGTGGGAATCTTAACGTTTGTCTTGGAAAGCAGTGGGCGAACGGGGGGGGAAAAATAAACGTGGGCTCCAGTGTCACGAATAACTAGTGAGGCCTCCGATATAGTCCTCCGTGGTGAAGCGACGAAAAGGGGGGGAAGGGAGGTGAAGGGACTGATGTGGTTGAAGCATAAGCGGATGGTTCTTGTGTCATTTGTTTGAAGGAGGAGGTATGAAGAGGAAAACAAAGCGGGTGGGGGAAATTATGGTGTCTATTATGGTCAGTATTGGTGGGGTACAGGTGGGAAGAAAACCGAGTACTGGATTTTTGATGTCACTCCTAATCCAACAAGAAGTGGGATTTCCCTTTGTGGGGGGGGTCTACAATGCGCCTGTGGCTTTATAAGGGGGAATAACTAATGGCCAGCCAGGCCAGTTTGTCTATGCTAGGCTGTCAGTTGCGGTAAAAAAAAATAAAAAAGCAAGGGTCACTGTTTTTACATGACCCAATTTCTACCTAAGCATCCAAATCCGTGCCTGACCTGCGAGGGTCTGAGAAGCGGCAGAGTTGGGTCTTCGCACTAAAAAGGTACATCTAAACATTTATTTACTCATCCTGGGCGTAGGAGGGGGTATTTTCAATAGTTTTCCTTTATACCTATTACTATCGAAAAGCAGGGAGGGGGAAAGGACTTGATCGTCGATATGATCAATAAAATATACTGAAAAACACCCCCGGTTTTTCGAAAAGAAAGGGGAAGAAAGTGGGGAAAAAGGGGAAAAAAAGCCCACAATAAACTTCCCGGCTGTTTGGTTTTAATATCTTCCATCGCATGGATTACAAAAACGGGGCTCAAAACGGGATGTTGTATTATTTCAGGTGTTAAGACACGAAGGGGAATGGAGGAGGAGACAGGCAAGACATGCCCCTGCAAAAGTGAGTCCTGTTCTCTACTCGTACCAGGTGTCAGGCGTGGAGATTGCTGTATTTGGTACTACAAAATGGTTTGCTTCTTATGATATTTAATGTTACAGATCGCATGGGTAATGGAAAGGAAAAAAGGGATTGACAGGCTAGACAACACACCACCCATGGTCATGCAGTGGTCCAAACAGGGAGTGGTGGTTAGTGACAGTTAGGTCCTATTTTAGTATGGACCGGCTTTAGTTTTGGTAAAGGAATATGTTAAAAAATGGAAGGGTAAAAGGGGAACACACCTGAATCCCCACAGACTTGAATACTCTTACCTTCCGTAACCTACACATAAGCGGTGGTGTTGGGTATTCGACACAGAAAAATTGTTGGTTAATTTAAAAGGATGCTTAAAAAGGATTGCGTTTTGCACTCATGGTGTAAAGAGGGAGGGACATAATTGGGGGACGTCGTGAAATACAAACATGTCGATTCGGGCGCCGGGGGCCATCGTCCAGCTCAACTTTTCCTTATCAGGTTAGTGGGGGGAATAAGAGCTGTGAAATAAGGGGGGGTTTGAAAATAAAACTTTTTAATTTAGCTGTCTTGGCGGATGTGGAAATAGAGAATAAAAAGGGGAACTGGTTACTTTATGAGTGTTTCAAACTTTATTACCTCAGTAGTAGTACTTTGATTAAGCAGAGAGTAAATATATGCACAGGTTTTGTTCAAACGTTCGTGCTTACGTTGTGTGGATACAGGCGCCCGAAAATTGGGGGGGGGGTGAAATGTACAATCTCACTGACCACAAAATTACGCAACCATCCATATCGATTCGGCGGAGGGTGGAGGTTATTGTTGCTTGTGAATAAAACATACGTTCATTACTGCGTGCGGTTAATTTTGTTTGAGAGATAGAAAAGTGCTACGAAAAAAAATTTCACCCCAACTTTCTTGTTCGCCCGCCTTCGTTACCACTTCACCATCTATTGGCACGAAAAGTGTCAGGTGCAACTGTAAAGGTACAGAGGTCAGTGTGAAAATGGATATTCCAATCATCCAAACGATATAGGAAAGGGAAAAAGGGTTGGGAAAGGTCACAATCCCGGGGTTGTTTTTTTCTTTCCCACTGCGTGGTGGCCAGCGGGGGAAAATGGCCGCCCTTTAATTTGCATCGTTCGAGATGTGTTTCTAAGTTGAAAAGGGAATGGAGGGTATGGCATGCGAAAATATGGGAAATATACTAAGAGTTCATACTTTTCGGTATGTCCAATCTTGGTTGCAAGTATGTTGGAATTTATACCTGCCCGTCCCCTTGAAAGCTTTTATGTGTTTCCTCTGGTAAAAAAAAAAAGGGGAAGGAAAGGTGGTCTGAAAACTACTTTGTTAAAACAGTATCTTCTTCACCAGCGAAAGGATAAGGATGGTTTAGGGTCCCGACAATATGCATGTACCGTTTACTTAACATTCGCTGGGAGGGGAAAAAAAAAGAAGGGGGGAAAAGGGATCTTTCATTTTCCTTCTAAGGGTGTAAAGTGTGGACACAAGTGTATGTGTAATAATGGGCTTAATGCTTCCGTTGTTAGTACATATCGACGATCTATGTTTTGAAAACCAGAGGGGGTGATAGGCATGAATAATGGGGTGGACCCCTTGGTCGGTTACCATAGTACGCTTCTATTCTTGGGTGGACGTCATTGCGGATCCACACAAGGTAGGAGGGATGAAGATCGGGCTTGAAGGGGCTGTTTCTTGCTGGTTGCGGGAGTCTCTTGTGGAGTGTGGGGGAAGATAAGAAGAAAAAAAGTCGTAGACGACCATGGACAAGGTCGGGTACTTCAAATACATACTGCCTTCGTCTGAAACGTTATGATCACGGTGGGAGATTGAAAGCACTAGGAGACAAAAATTATCGATAAGTTTATGGTCTTTTAATGGCGGAGTTAAAAGATAGATGGAAGGGGGGGGAAAGTGGATCTCGCGAAAATGGGTGTTTTCCCTTTCCTACGTATGGTCCAATCCCAATTGTGGTAAAAGAAATATAGAAGCCAGCACACAGATGAAGGACAGTTTCTGGTGGATTGCGCTTCTGGTCATTTTAGGGGGATGAAGGGAGGGGAGCAAAAGATGAATCCCAATTGACGTTGTAATTCTGTTTTATCAACATCATGATATTGCTTGCGAGTGCGAGATGGGGTGTTGCATGAGGTAGAGGGCTCTTACGGTTTCCCCTCCTTCTGAGGGTAAAAAGAGGGGCGAGGGAAGGACGTCAAATGTTTTATGTCATCGTCAGGTCCTAGAAGCTGGTCAACAAGTAAGATATCGCGATCACTGAACAAAAACAAAAAAGTTGGAGGATGAAATGTAAGCAGATTATCATCTGACCTACTTAAAAAGATGTATAAAAGAAAGGAAAAAGAGCACAAGAAACCATTTGACGTCAACACCTCCATCCCAGGCCCAAAATGGTGTGTGAAAGTGAAATCTACAAAAAAAGAGGAAAAGGGAGGAGGGGGGAATCACCAGAGGAAAAGCAAATTTTCGGCGATGTTTTTCGCACGGGACGCAATAACGAGATAAAGAGAATCAGCGGTCGTGTAAAGGGGGGGAGGACAAATTTGTAATTGTACATAATTTCCTACCTTCAACCCCATGTTTGTGTCGAGCGAGATTCGACAAGAGGGTGGGGTCAAAACCAAATATAAGCGCAAATAAGGGCCAATTTCTCTATGAATCCTCGGGCATGGGGAGAAAGGGGGTGAAAAAAAAAAGAAGAGGGATCAATTGCTTCATAAACATTCAGGGAGAGCAGCATTTATTTGAACTCCCTTGTCCGCAATAGTGATCCAGGCATAGAGGGCTTGCGTACCCTGACTTTAATAATATAGTGGAATGGAGGGGAGGGAAAAAAAGGCCCTTTGACACTCTCGTGCAAGTTTGCAGCAATAAGACTTCCCAAGTCCGAAGAATTAGACACGGGGGTGATTTTTGGGACTCACAAATGGTGGGTGTAACTTCAGGTCTGCTGTCTCCGGCTAAGGATGGGGGAATTAGGCAACGCACATGGAAGTGGACACTGTTTACTCCATCCCTGCACTTGGTCGCATTAATAAACGTTTTGGATGATTAATACCTGCTGTGGGGGGGAAGGTTGGGGAAATAAAAATAGCTTTGCATCCGATCTAGGGGGGAAAGATTTACAATTCGGGGTTTCGATGCCTTCACTTATTCATACACGGGAAGAGAATGTGAAAGAATGCACATCGGTACAGATCAAGAACTAGGTGTGCTTGTTAAAACTCTTTCAGAAAAATTTGTTCCTTGAAATCAATGGGTCGGTTGGCGAAGAAACGAAATTTCCCCTATGTGCGATTCTCTCCTTAATTTTGACGAAATTGGTACAAATGAGATATGCTTGCGGGTTAGCAGTGGTTATTGGGATTCGATCGGCGGGGGAATAGGAAAGTGGTACAAAAGGAACTCAAACCAAAACTTTTGTGACCTGCAAAACAGGGACCAGGATACGGGGGGGGCAAAGGGGGGGGGGGATAATAAAGCTGGCCCTGGTCATCGTCCGAGGGGGGAAGGAGGAAGAAAAGAACGAAGAAGAAGTGGGGTGAATGTGGGGTAAGAAGTACTTTTGCACCAGCACAGGGGTGGTTACAAAATTAACGTTATGGCGTTTGTTCTTGGCGGGTGGGGTGTATGGGGGGGGGGGGGGAAAAAAGGGTGTCCGTAAAAAAACTCTTTCTATCGAGTTAAACGTTTCTCTGGTAGTGGGGCTTAGGGAAGAAGTGTGTACAGGCCCCCTCTTGTCATCATTTTATTTTTGTTGGAGAAAAAACAGGAGTAGGATTTACTAGAAACCTCCAACTTTAACCATGACCAGTACAAATACTATGCACAAAGACAGATTTCTTGGTTCTGTGCGACAAAAAAGGGAAAGATAAGGAAAGGGGAATTAAGGGGCGTACATATAAGACAAAAATTAGAAAAAGGCTATCCCCGCTTTCTGGCGGCAAAAGAAGAAAAAAGGGGGAAGTCCCTATATAGACGTGCTGAGTGTTCTTTGAAAGTCATGTTATTTCGGTCTTCCAGATCAAGGTCCCGGGTAGGATACTCGGGGGCCCGGTTATGCAAAATGTAATCTTATAAAGGGGGGTTTCTCCCTTCCGTTTTTCCCCCAGTGAAGGGAGGGGAAGCGGGAAAATAGGCCTGGGAGGTTCAAGGTGGTTTCACCTTGATGGGCTACTTTGAGATGTGTCGCACACGGAGACGTGGGGGAAAAGTGCGATTGAGAGCGTCGGTGGTTGTGTCGCTATACAAAAAATGGTGGGAAAAGAAAAGGTTGTAACCTAGCCTGTCAACCTAAATCTTCTCGTTTTGTTCCAATGCACTTTGATGCGATGGGTGGTGAGGGGAAACATGGGGAAAAAAGGCTAGTAATGGCTCCTCATGCCTATGATAGCGAGTGGAGGGCGAAAAAGGGCAAGGCAGTATGCATGCTCAGTTTTAAATGTTGGCATCATACTGTGACATGATGTTTTTTGTCTTGTTTGGTCTAGTACTGGTTCGAAATAAGTTCGTGTGCCTGGAACGGGGTATAACTGGGTGTGGTCCACGTAAAATATTTGGGCGATGCGTAAAAACGAATGAGGCGGGAAGTTTCTTTGTGTTATAGGGGGTTCCTTTTTTCCATCGTGCGGTATAGAAAGTGAAGGTAAAAATGGGTTTTGAGAAGGCTCAAAGAAATAATGCTCTAGCTGTATCTCGACGGCACGGGAGGTGTGTTTTCGTATGGAATATTTTATACAGTAAAGTGACCCCCTTCCAAAAACAAAATAAACCAAACTAGGGGTGGGGGGGAGGTGGCGCGTGGTCCGTCGCCGACGTTTCGGCATAGTGACATGGATTCGCCCTTTACAATCTATTAAAAGGGGGAAAGAAAATGGGGAAGGGGGGGGGGAAGGCCTTTATGTACTAATTTGGTGTCCAAAACAGTGAACCCCTTGTCCTCAGGCCTAAACTGGCTTGAGTAATTGATCTGCCTGCGTTGCTTGCCGTTGTATGGGGGGTGGGTTTCCAACCATTCCAAGGGCTCAATCATGTCACTATCCTCCGTATTGAATTTATTATTCGACAGAGTAAAGAATAAAAAATTGAAGTTGAAGGTGTGCGGACATGGTTTCGGCTTTCTTTTAAGGAAAAATAGCATAGGAGAAAATGAAAATTCCTAATGTTAAAGGAGGCATCCATCCTTTACCTCCCCCTTAACAAAGAAACAGCTCTTTAATGAATACTCTCTACATATATTTGTTGCACGCGGAGGGGCAAAAAAAAAAAATAGGTCAAGCAATGAACTCCAATGAGTCATCCTCGTTTCTCTTCCCCCCAATATTGTAAGGGGACCTTTCAAAAATAATAAAATGCAGGATGTCATTGAACTTAGTTATTGAATGAAAAGGGAGGGGGGTAAAGGAAAAGTTCCCACTCCCCTAACTAGGGTTACCAAATACCACATTTCAGTTCAAGATCAAAGGCAGATATATTCGTTGAGACTATGGTAACTAGGGGTCCTGTTTATGAGTTAGAACGGGGAGGGAAAGGGGCGCACTTTTGGGGTCTAGAAGTCCACAGGTTCATTGTCAAAGATGGGGGAGTAAAGCAGAACTAGCTCTCCGTATTATGTGGGTGGGAAAAGAGGGGGAGTGCTTTCTGAGAGTACTCATCTCGCCCAAACAAGAGAGTTGTATGTAATGGGCGGGGGGGTCGCTATCACGAGAAAATAATTTCGGCTGTCCTTGTAAGAAAGATAATGAAAGAGAAGGGTTGTTGGGGTCACCATGCATTATTAACTGCTTCCTTCCACGGAACGGTATGCAAGGGGGAAAAAAAAATAGACGTGGTCAGGGGGGCGGCTTTGCTAATGTAGAAAAAAAACGCTCCTTTTTGTTTGGCATGATCTTGGGGGGGGAAGGGAGGGACAAAAAGGAAAGAGAATGCACCTAGAAAGAGGAG
>Ga0179593_1493740_pt1 | contig 27143 bp, 37 predicted proteins | sample CZODoug2_1_08_16_FD_185931 | JGI IMG/M metagenome (GOLD analysis project Ga0179593, IMG submission 185931) | Vadose zone soil fungal communities from Angelo Coast Range Reserve, California, USA - CZODoug2_1_08_16fungal (PacBio error correction) | ecosystem: Environmental > Terrestrial > Soil >...
CAAGGAAAAAAAAATAAGTGGTGGGAGAGTGGGTTTTGTTTGTACCCTTGAAAACTCTAAACCTGGGGGGTCGTGGGAAAAGATAAAGTCACAGGAATGGGAGAAAATAAAAAAAAAACCTGGGGGGCCGAAGTAAGGAAAACTTGGAAAGCAATCAACAATCCAGAATCACAGCTTGTTCTGTCCAGAACCTGCAAAAGGGCAACGAAAAAGACGTGCCAAAAGGGTGAAACGAGTCCAGGGGGGGGAAGCCAAGCAACACAAATGCCTCCTCTTTGACCAAATCTCGGACGGACCGTGATGAAAGAGCAACCCTGAACACGGAAGCTAAGCTTTCCCCAAAGAAGTCTCCGAAACTTTTACAGGAGAATGCACCAACGTTGCTGGAAACAGGGGGAAAACACTAAGAAGTTTGCAAGTGGGGGGGGGGAAGAGGAACTAATCTTGGCCCCTTGAGGAAAAAAAAAAAGAAAGGACAGAAGGGTCCCGGACAAGAAAAGGGCGCGTAACGAGTAGATCCCGTAACAGGGGTGGAAGCAAAGTCCCAGACCAAACAAGGGCCCCAGGGACGTCCCGGGCAAGTCTCACCAATAGTTTGTTTGGCGAGATAATTGTGACAAAGGAGAAAACTTGGGGGTAAAACGTTAACCAACAAAGAACACAGTCAAGCAAAAACGGGCAAAAAAACAAGTGGTTCCGGGCGGCGGTGATTTATCCCCATGGCGCGTTTACTTAAAGCAAAAAGAAGGAGGAACACGAAAAGGAAAATGTCCGCCGACGGCAGAACCATCGAAAACCGTAAAAGGCCAAACTTTCGCCATGGGAGAAAAAAAGGAAGTGGGGCGGAAGGAAAAAGCGCAGGAACGAAGGGTGGGGGCAGCACTAGCCGAAAGGGCGGGGATAATGGTCGGGGGGGCCAAGCCACGGAAAGTTGGTTGTACGATGGAGGGGGGAAGAAAGCCTCGGGGGGTTCAAGGGATGCAGAGAAATAAGGGACCAGAAAATTCCTCGAGCAAAACGTTTTTCGCCCCGCAAACCGAAGCGGTAGCGCTGGGAAAAGTCAATTTTTGGGTGGGCGATGTCGGGAAAGCAGGGGAGGCCTTCCCGGGTGTAGGGCCGCCGCCCCTTTATGTTAAGAATTCAGTCACTCCCAGAAAAGGAAGACATAAAAAAAAGAAAAAATGGAGCCTGCAAGAAGCGGGGTGGGGGAAGGGCCGCTGAAAAGTTCGGAGAGCGAAGCGCCCAGGTGGGCGGCCTGTCGCCGAAAGACCAGGGAGAACTCAAGCGGGAGCCAGATAATTCACCACACTGTAAACACAAAACAAGTTTTGGGGCCGGGGGGTAGAAAAACAAGTATCCGTTGCCGGAAAGGGAAAAAGAAAAAGAAAATTAAAAGTTTCCAGACTCAGTAAAAAGAAGACTTCCGACGCCATGGAAAAAAGACTGGGGGAAACAGAGAGACGCACCACCACATTAGGAAAGGCTCACAGCCGGCATGGGTACGAAGAAGAGCGTTGACGGGGATAAAGAGTAAAGAGCTCGCATTTCTCGTCACAGGGGGAGAAGGAAGGGGGAGGAAAAAAGGTGTTTACAGGGGAATGGGTCTTTCAAAAATCCCAAAAAAGGCACAAATAGGCCTTGATAGGAGACATCCTAAAAAAAAAAGGGAGCCCCTCGCTTCTCGACGGACAGAAAAGGAAAAGAAGTTGTTTCCAAATTGGAAAGACCAAAAAAAGAAGAATAATGAAAGGAAGCATGCTTGTGAAGAAGGATCAGGTAAAAGAAAGAAGACATACGAAAGAAAGAGATCAAATATTACAAAAAAGAGAAAGAAAGGAAAAGGGGAACTGCGAAAAGCGGAAGGGGCGAAGAAAACGGGGGGTGCCCGTGAGAGAAAAAAAAAACCAAAAAAAAAAAAAAAAGCAGGAACTCACCATTGTATATAAAGAAATGAAAACAAAAGAGGGAGGAGGATAATTCAGACAATAAAAAAGCAGGGGGAGGTGGGACACACCCCCAACCGCATTGAGGACTGACCGGTGGACGGATACCCAACTTGGTCTCCTCTCCCCCAGAAATCACAGAATCAGCAGGGAAAGCCAACTAAAAGGGGGGAAGGAAGGGGGGGGTGAAAAAAAAATCTCCGCGGGGGGGGGGGGAGGGGGCATTTCTAGAAAGGGGTGGGGGGAGTGACATTCTCGGTAATTGCTAGTGGGGAAACGGCAAAAGGACGGGGGACACGTAACGAAAAAAAAAAAAGGGGAACAGGGGGGGAGAGGGGGTAAATCCCTGCATGGGACAGGTAGGGGGAGGGGGGGAGGGGGTACTTGGAAAAATCAAAAGAAGAGCACAAGTTATCTAAGCCATACACCCTGGGAGGGGCCGACCCATGCTAAAAAAAAAATGGATTGGGGGGGGGAAGGGGGGGGGGGGGAAGGGGTGGAAACAGAACCAAATGGTGAAGAGGAAGAAGGGTCCCGCGCAGGCTTGTCACGACAGGTGATGTGAAAGGTGCAGGAATCCATATTCTGGACTTTGGGAAAAATTGGAAAAGTAGGATAAAATTGCCATGACAAGGACACCGAAGCGCCGGGAAAAACATGGGGGAGTAGGGGAAGGGATAATATGGGCAAGGCAGTCTGGTCCATTTGGGTAGGAAAAAGGGGGACCAGAAGAGAGTGGACTGCAAAAAAAAATTAGTGGGGGGAACCAAAAAAATAAGCGTTCCGAACGGCGGCCAGGTGGCCTGTTATGGAAAAAAAAAAGATGGGCGGGAAAGGGAGACAGAGGCAGGGGGGGGGCAGGAGGGGGATTAAAAAGAAGAGAGAGTACCAATGAGAGGAACCCATGGGGGGTAAAAAAAGTAAAAAATTTTGATCACATACCCTCACTAAGTGTTATTGAGTCTAAGGGGAAAAAAAAAGACCAAAAAAAAAGGAGGACTTTTTGGGATGCGTGGGTGGGACAAGTCAAACTGAAAAAAGAACAGAAAGAAAAAAGTAATTTTCAATAACAAAAAAGTTCTCAATGGCTAGAAATGTAAGAGACGGGTCCTGAAGGAAAAAAAAAACGGAAAGAAGAAGGGGGTGGGGGGGGTGAAATGCCATGAAAAAATGGGGGGAAAAAAAGGAAAAAATGGGAGGGAAACTGAAGTAGCCCCGTTTGGGGGTTGAGTCCGGAGGGTTACCAATTATTGTCAGGAATAGGGAGGAGAACTTTGCGTTAGGTGAATCGAAAAAACAAAGGACGAAACGAACCCAACCGACAAAAAGGGGGGCCCGAGGATGACACGGAAAACTCGGGTTTGCCTTTGCAAGGAAAACAACAAAACACACCTCATAACGGGGTTGGGGACGGGGGTAAACAGAAAAAAGGGTGTAGACATCCATTTTAAAAGTTTATATTATAGTGGGGGGGATCGAAAAAGGTCGCCGAAGGCGCAGGAGGGGAGGGGGGAAGAACCAGCGAATAGAGACGGAGGGGGTGTAATCGGGGCATCGGAACGAAGAGGACTTAGACCAATGTAGACACGACGAAGGAAGACCGTGGAAAGCGCCCCGCACAATAGGAAAAAGCTAGTCCCGAAAGGAAGGAAACGAAGGGCGGCGCAGTCCGCTTCATCAGGCGCAAAAAGGAGCCGACAACGACAAAGACTTCAAGGCCGTAGAAAACCAAAGAAAAGGGAGGAAGGGGGGGGGGGACTCACGCTCCAAAATTTATGCGGGTCACGCGGGAATAAAACGATTGACTAACCGCAAGCCTGGTAAGACGAAAAAAAAGTTTGCAAGCAACGAGGTGGTGACCTTGCTCACGAACTCGGGGTACTACCACCCGAGGGCGGAGGGGAAAAAAAAAGGGGTCCGCAGCACAGAATTGGCCCTATAAGAAGAGGTGACGGACGTCAAGGGGTAATCAGGGAAAAGGAGGCCAGCAACCGTTGGGCAGCCTGGGAAGACAAGAAAGGAACTCGATGAGAAAGGATGACATAAAAAAACGAAAGGCAAGTTAGGCCTTAAGTCAACGGCGGGGCGGACGTCTTGCAGTTGAAAGGAGGGAAAAGAAAGGTTCGCTCCTCTTCACAAGGCCAAGAAAGCCGTGAGCAGGAAAAATGCAAAAGGTGAAGAAGTAAGTTTCGGGTAATTTCAACGAGAGAATGGGTCCCAGAAGGAGCCAAACCTTGGTGCGGAGGGGGAAGAGCGGCAACAAAGAAAAGGCCAAAAAACCAAGGCACAGGAAAAAAAAGTGGAACGCAAGGATCGGGAAATCCCCGAAGGAGAGGGGGGCCTAACCTTCCGACTGTGGCCGGGGAAGTGCCAAGGTGCACGAAAAAAAAAAAAAAAAGAAACCAAGTTGAAAGAAAGGGAAAACCCCTAAAGAAAAAGAAATTTTCCTTTGTAGGAAGCCCACTGTTCCACGCTGCGGAACCGGGGAAACGGGGCAAAATGCTCTGAGGGGGGGAAAAGAAAGCTTGGGTTTGGAGTGAAGAAAAAAAGGGGAAAACAAATAATCCATGGATCTCGAAAAAAAGGGGTCGGAAAAGAGAGCGATTTATTTTCCCCATGTGAGGGAAAGGGAAAATGATTCCCTAACCAATTGGGCGCAAAAAGGGCCAGGGGCCAGTTTTCAAACCACTAACGGCAAAAAGGTCAAAAGCGAGGAAGGAGCTGAAAAAAAAAGCCGAACTTAATTCCCGACGCCGTCCGTGGAAAAGTGGAAAAGGACTCAAATGTTGCCAGGGGGAGGGGGGTCGGTGGGGTTGAGTCCGGGCCAAAAAAAGATCAAATTCGGAGTAAAGGTTCACGCTCGAAGGGGACGATCTCCACGCGCGTCACTGGCAGAAAAAAAGTGACAACCGGTGAGAGTTGCAAAGACCTGCGGGGAAGGAAAAAAAAAGAAAAAAAAGACCTTGTGGAGAAACAGGAGGGTTTGGCCTCCTCTGGGGGCGAGAAAGAAAAAGGTAGGCAAATAGCACCCGTGGGGGGGGGGAGAAAAAAGAAGAATTTTAAACCCCATGGAGAAAGAGGAACAGCTAAAAGGGAGGCGAAGCTGTATTGATCACAAAGGCAGGACATTCAACAAAAGACAAGAGACATTCTTTGTCAAGGTCCAGCAAACCTAAGAAAAAAAACGGCCAGGGGTGGGGACAGGGTCAATCAGGATCATCGAGAAGACGAAGTCAAGTGCAGACAGGGCGGCAACGTCCGAGGATAAGAATAAAACCTTGAACTTACGAAGGGGGAGCCCAGCGCCCCTGGGGGGCACAGGAAAAAAAACGGCAAAAAAACAAAATCGAATGTCAAAAACAGAGGGTAAGGGACACCGGCCTCTGACCCCTTGGCGGGCAAAAGGAAGGAAAAAAGGAGGTGAAGCACCGGGGAAGCTGGTTATCACAGAAGGGCCAGGCCAAAGTGCCAAGGGAGAAGTAAGCGGGCGGGGTGGTCATCACGGCATGAAGTCCGTAAAGGTCGGAAAACCTTCTCTAACCTTCGAAGGGAAAGCTAAAGAAGAAGGGGAAAGAGGTTCTCTGTCTTCTGCGACGGAAAAGCATCGCCCGGCGCGCAGGGGCAGGGGAAGAAGGCTACAATTTTAGCCGTGACCGGGGAGGAGGGCCCAACTATTTAAGAACCTAACTCCGATTCACCGACCACCAGATAACGCAAAGGAATGCACCGGCATCGGAAAACTATAAGACCTTTCTTTGGGGGGGGAGGATGGGGAGAAGTTTTTCGACAGGAACACACAAAGGTGCCACAAAGGAAGTCAGGGGGTCCGGACATCGGATTGCGGGTTGGGGGTCGGGGCAGCGGAAAAAAAGTTGGGGCCCTCGAATTGGGGGCAGGGGAGCCTAAGGCAATCACCTCCACGAAAGGTCAAGCAAAATGGAAACCTCAAAGGAAAAAGAGTGTTTTGGGAACAAACAGGGGGGGGGAACTTTCCGGTCCAATCAGGGTGGGGAGGGAAAAACCCCCGGCCGCGTAAAAAAAACGCCACACCACACCGGCGGCTCGGCCTGGGTGGGTCAACCGCCATGAAGCGGCTTGAAATAGAGGGCGGTTTATTGACTTAAATCTAGGATTGACTCACACACAGCAAGGGTAAAGCACTGGTGGGGTTTTTTTTTGTCAACGAAAGACCAAGAAAAACCTTAGGGAAGAGGGGGAAAAAATGAAAGTCGCAGCCAAGGTTTTTAAAACGAAAAGATTAAATGGTAGTCCCAGTGTTTAGCAAAAAGACTAACCCAGACCAGCTAAAAACGGCACAATGGCCAAAAGCCGTTCGCGGGGAGATTTTTCAATTGGGGACTAAGCCCAAAAAAGGACAGTGGCTGGGGGCCAAGCCTACTCGAAGGGACGGCTTTTCGGAGGGGAATGCCCTCCTGAGCAAAAAAAAAAAAAAAAAACGGGGGGGGATGATCCGCCTAAAAAAAGGACCACGACCGCGCAGTTTGACAACGGTGCCCTGAGAAAAGCATACGTTTTTGACAAAATGGGGGGAAACATAAGAGCTGAGGAATGCTCAGTGGAAAAAAAGCCGCAAGAAGCCGAAGGGGGAACAAACATGCGCGAAGAGTATTCACCCTCCGAAAAGGTTGGTTAAAAGTTCAACCCCACTCCAGAAAACGTGGAGCGCCGGGGGTTGCGGGAAGGCAAAGGTGGTTTTGAAGGGGGTATGGGGGGGCGTAATTGTGTGGCACTTTCGAGTATGTGTGGAAAGGGACCTTAAAGAAAATGAATGGTAAGAAAAAAATAAAAGAGGATAGAAAAGTTTTATCCGTGGGGGACACCCGTACCGTACACCAACGCCGCTCAGAGGGAACAGCAAAAATTGACCTGAGTTTGATTTTGAAACCGATGTAACTTTGGAGGGGATACGAGGAGGTACAAAATGGAGGCCGACGGGAAGGCATATACAAACGTGACCTTCCCACTTGTGGTAAAAAAAAAAAAAGGGGGTAGAAACGATGAATGAAGTGATGATTTCACTGTCTCAGAGAGGGGGGGGCAGGGGAATCCGAAGGAAACATGTAAAAAAAAAAAGGGCCGGGGGGGGGGGTTGGTCCTGCAAAATAGAAAATTGGCGTTTGCTTAATTCTGGGGGGGGGGAGCGCGCAGGGTTGCAAAGATGATATATTGGGGTGAGTCCAAAACAAAAACCCTGAAAGGGGGACACCACTTTTTCAGAGAAAGAAGAGAACGCTTTGGGAAAGGGGGGTCAGTCGCTCCAAGGGGAGGGGGGGAAGGAGCATGTAGCGTTAGCAGAGCCAGGGGGGATTAAAAGACGTCACTAAAAATTAACAACGCCGAGGCGCTTGGGGGGAGACGGAAAAGTAGAAGGGAACCGCCCCACGAGTTTCCGAAATAAAAGAAGAAGATAATCTCCCAGCCAAGTGGGGGCCGGGACCGAAGAAAGCATCTAGAACACGATTGGTTACATCATTCAAAAAAACACAGGGTCAGGTTTCCAGCCTCCTGCGCCGGACGAAAGGGGGAAGGGAAGGGGACGTGAAGCAAGCTTAAAAGAAGACAATTCACAAAAAATTCTTAGGACCTGCCCTCCCCTGGGAAAAAAAGTGCTCGCGAAAAAAAAAAAACTATTAAAGAAAGTAGTCCCGGCCTCCAACAAGCGGTCATTTGGTGACGAAGCAGGGGAGGAAAAATAAGTGAAAAAAAGAATTCGCGGAAGAAGAAAGAAAGAAAAGAAGAAGGGGGGCGTTTTTTACATGGGGGTCGTCCACAAAAAACGCTGCCGGCTCGTATGAGCTCAGTGCGGAACGACAAAAGCAAGAGTGTCTTCGGAGGCGTCTACACTCACAAGAAAGCAAAACTAACTACTTTGAGGGGGAAGGGGCAGGCCTTTCCTCGATCGAGAATGAATGGGGTTACGTAAGAGGCGGCTTGAGAAGAGAAAAAAGAACCAAAAACCGCTAGACAAATGATTGGGGACCCCAAAGACTCCAGCTTGACGGGGCGGGCATGGGGGGGGGGGGGGGTTCTTCGAGGGGATGATCTTGAAAGACGGGAAAAAAAAGGACGCAGGCATACACTTGGTAAACACCGAGGGCCTATAAAAGGATCCCGGCCCAAACGCAAAAGACGGGGGGTCCGTGGCCAAACCAAAAAAAACATTTCGTAAACTGACCTGGCTTCGGATGCAGGCCACCAAGTGAGATCCGAAGGGACAAGGGGGAGGTAATCACGGTCAACGAAAACGTACACGGATGCCTTAAAGGGAGTGGAAAAAGAAGGAGGGCGGAGCAAGGGGGGGGAGGGACCATTACCTAAGAAAAGAAAGCAAGGGTGACGGCACAGAATGGGATTCGAAAGAGGCACGGCACACCGGTGTTGTGAAGACCATCGGGACGGAGTGGACGGAACAGAAGAATGTAAACAAGACGCACAATTAGAGAAGGAACAAACACTCTGGAGGAAAGGGGGGAAGGGGGGGGGAAACTGAAACCCAAGCCAACACGGTGGGTGTAGGGACGTGGTGAAACCAAAAGGGTTTAAGGGGATGAGTATAAGGGACCGCCGAAAATGGCCTTGTTAAATGCCGGATTAGGGAAACCAATAAAGGGAATCGCGGAAAAGAACCTTCACCAAGTTTCAAAGTGCATTCTTCGAGTCCTCCTAAGGGGCCCTCGTGGGCCCATTGCGGAGGGAGGACTAGTGCCCACTAGGTGGGGAAGTCGGAAGTTTGACAGGGGGGGCGTTTGGAACCATTCCTTCCGATAGGAAACAAGGCCCCAAGAGGGGGGGGATGTTTTGCGGATCCAAAAGGACAGTGACCTAATCCTCCAAAAAGTAAATAGAAAAAACAAGGGGGACAAAAGGGGATGCAAACAAGCAGAAAACAAGCACGTGTGAGGTATATCACAAAGAGGGGAGGAAGGAGGAAAGGGGGGACAGGAAAACTACAGAGGGAAAAAATTGTATTGGACGATTTATAAATCTGGCAACGAAGAAAAGGGAAAGTATTTTTCGAAGAAGGTAAAAAAAACGTCCGCCAAAGAAATTTAGGACGTTGGAGTTTGTGCTTGAAGAACAAAAAAAGAGAAAAACAGAAAGAAATAACCCGAACAACCCGATTGTAACTATGGAAAGGACGATCAGGGGGGAAACACCCGTCGGGACCTTAGGGGGGGGGGGAATTCCTTGAAAAGACGGGTGGGTAAAACCGTCATTAGTTACGGATCCGCCCCGTTTGGGGTGGAAACACTCGTGCCTTGGGGGGGAGGAAGGGGGGGGTGCCCATTTTGCATGGAAAGGGGGTGGAAATAATTTAAAATAGGAGGGGGGGGGTCCATCAGGAGGGAATAAGCCCCCAAGGGGGGAAAAAAAAAGCCGAGGAAAAAGAAAACCGGGGACCATCAAAATTACTAAAAAAAACCGCAAAATAGAAAAGCCAAACTTTTTCAAGGGAAAAAAAATGGGCTGGGGGAAAAAAGGGGTCACCACTTGGTGAGTCGAACCCCCCCTGGGAAGTGCTGGTGCCAATCTGGTGATTGTGACCTGAAGTCGAGTAATGTTGGATGAGTCAACCTCGAACAGTGTGGAAGGGGCCTTTCGCCTGGGGAAGACCGCGAAGAAGGGGGGAAAAAGGGGTTGTTTCATCGGAAAGCCCGTCGCGCACGGGGAAGAAACGACAGATTAGCCTCAACGTAGTGAGCAAAAACAGGCTGGGGGACCCTGGATGGAAAAAGGGGAGGGGGAGAATTCGTGAACCACAATAGAACAGTAAGTCAAGACCACTAATTGGATAAAAATGATCGCCGATACAAGCCGACCGCCGTCCCTGGGGGGGGGGGGCGACCAAACCGCCCTTGTCAAAACACGTAGACTTACCTCAGATCGAACAGGGGGCAGGGGGGGGTCAGAATGTGGCAAAATAATCCGGGACGAAAATCACCGCGTTAGAAGGAAAGCAAGGAACTCAAGGGGATCCATGTGCACTCGGATGTTATCCTTCTGGAGTTTCTCGAGGCACTAAAGTGTGAAAAAAAAAACAACGGCAAAAAGGGGGGGGGGGGGAGTAAGCCCTGTAAATGTTCAAAACGTAAAGATGGGGTGCCCGGTCAGAAGTCAACCTGACAGACGGCAAAGGCTGGGAAGCCTAGTACGTTGGGGCCCGACCAGGGGGGGAGAGGGAAGAACAGGTGGGAGTCAATCGGCGAAAGGGGATACTGAGAAAAGGGACCCAGCAGCAAGATGGGGCGCTTGGGAGTCATGAACGTGGTAAAAACTGGGAAAGGAAGCAGGGCAAGGGGAGTGTCCGTCAAGTGGAGAAGACCCCTCACGGGACCCGTCAATTAGGGGAAAAAAAGGTGTGAGCCATTTGAAAGAGCAGGACACATGGGCGGGAACCGGGCTAGTGTTGGGGACGCGGGGGGGGGTTTCGGGGGGAGGGACAGGGGGGGACTGTCTCTTGAAGTTGAAAAAAAAAAGAAGGAACAAAAACACCGCGTTGCCGGTGAGGGGGGTTTTGAGGACCGTAGAGGGGGGCAATATTCCACTGCACAGAAGGAGGGAAAATGCATAAGGATCCTTGGGGGAAATCGGAAAGGGGAAAAAAAGAATGAATGGGAAAGACTTTGAAGAAGGGGGGGGTCCCGAAGGAACGTCCCAGGGATACACACTAACCCACTGAAAAAAAAAGGAGAAAAGTCCCCTAAAATTCAGAAAGGGAAATTTGGAACGAGCGGGGGGCCGTCCAAATTGGAGACACTAACCGGTAAAAAGGTTGAGAAAAGTGACCTGGAGCTGGGAGAAAATATTGGGGGGGGAAAAAGTTGCGACCAGCTGGGAGCAATCATCAGGGATTACAAGATAAACCAAACAACCAGATGTGATAACAGGGAAGAGAGTGGTCTTAGTTGAAAAGGGAGCACGTCTGAAAATGGGGGGGGGGACAAAGACAATCTAAGCAACTTCCCAGTCAAAACCACCAAGCTGGTTCTCCACTTCATGGGGGACGGGAGGACAGGGTGTTTAAGAATGCGGAAGTGGGGGAAACGGCATCTAAGTCCAATTAAAACTTGAAAAAATCAAGGGGTCCGGGAGAGGAAGGAAGGGGGAAGAGCAAGTGGGGAAGGAAGGTTTCGTGGTGAAAATAATGTTTGGGGCAAAAGGGAACTGGGGGAACCCCCAGAGGGGAAAAGGGAAAGGGGGTTGTACTCCGCAATGTTGGGCAGGCCTATCTATAATTCAAAAAAGGAAAAATGGACCGCAAGGGAAAAAGGTGATGGGACTTGAGAATGAAAGGGTGGACACCCCATCCTCAAAACCAGCAAGTGGGGGGTGTCGATTGCACAACAAGCGGGGGGGGGGCTCAGATTCACAATGCGAGAAGTTAGGGCGAATACGTGAAACTTGGGCCCGTGGAACACGGGCCCCTCCATTGTTGAAAGAAAGAAAAGGAAGACAATCAAGACCAAGGGGGAAGGGAAGAGAAGAGTCCACGTCAATGACGAAGGACGTGCCCTACTCCTGAAAAGGTGAAAGTGCCAGAACGTGTGAGCCACAGGTTGATGGGCGGGTTTCAGGAAAGAATTATCATCTAATAAAAAGTATTCTGAAAAGGTGATAAGAGCAAAAAGGGGGGGGAGGGGTGGCACAAAAGGAAACTCTGGAGGAATAAAATTTTAATTACTGAAAAAGCTTAAGTATATGCCCACTCAGGGGAAGCTTACCATGCCTTGGAGGGGGGACCGGGAAATAGGGGTAGCCAATGTACCGTCTTGATTAAAGGGAAAAAGAGGTGGCACTTAATTGGCGGGCATGGCTTAAAAGGAAAGGGGTGTGGGGCCGTCTTCACGGTAGGGAATAAAACGAAACACAGTCCAATCCAGGTGTCTGAAAAAAAGGGGCAGGAAGGGGGAGTGGCTATTGGGGGGGGGTCAAATCGAAAGGCAAAGCACGGTCGCTTCTTTTTGCCGCCGGGGAAAAGAAAGGGGAAAATAGAAGGGGGAAAAAAGAAAGGGTCTGCTTCAGGTTCAGGAAATATCTCCAAGGGCGCGCTCAAGAATACGTTTGCTGGAAACGAGGGGAAGAAGGGCGGAAAAAAGGGAGTCAGGTTGCAATGAAAAGATCCCGAGGGAACAAACTGGGAAGCCGATAACGGCCAAGCAAAAGGCGCAATCTTTTTTTTTCGGAGCAAGAGAAAAAAAGGGATGAAAAGAATTGAGCATTGAACCAAAACTTGAAGGAATGTTTAGGAAGGAAACAAACCGTAAGAGGTGAAGCCCTTTCAAAGGACAGGAGGGAGGGGTTGGGAGTCCAGAAAATGACCCCGGGGGGGGTCGGGGGGAGAGGGAGGGACGGGGGAGGGGGGGGGGGGTTGCTCGAACGGCGAAAAATATTGTCAAAAATCACACGGATGAAAATCAGGGGAGAGGGGTCATCAACAATCCCCAACAACGATGTTTTCAACAAAAACACCAAGGAGACTGGGTCCGTCGGAATGAAAGGTTGTGGGGAGGAACAACCCAAAGGGAAGACTCCGAGAAAAGACCAAAAAACCAAACACCGTCAGTCACGGTTTCGGCCACGCGGGGGCGTACTTTGGAAAAGAAGGGAAAAATAGAGGTGGGGGGAAATTTGGAAATTTGACTTGAAAGGGGAAGGAATGGACAGGCACGATAACAAGGAAGACGGATGAAAGGGGGGGTTGACCGAGGGGAAAATCCGAACGAAAAAGGAAGGGGAGGTTTAAAAAAATTGAACGGTGAGAAAAATCGCTGCCAAGGTTATCAAAGCGAAGCCAGGGGAAGGAGCGGGGGGGAAAAAGTGAAAACGAAAATCGCCGGAAAGAAAAAGAAGACAAACCAGTGGTGCCATGAACGGCATGGGGGAGGTAGGTCCACAGGTCCACATGGGGGAGAACCGAAAATCCTACCACTTCCTTCAGAGGTGGGGCGGACCCGACAACGTCTCGTTAGGGACCAAAAAATAATGGAACTCTCAAAAAATCAGTGGGGGGAAAACATAGTTGGGAAAGAAAGAGGTTGCAGGCGGGTTCACTCGGGGCCAAAATCATACGTGCAGGTTTGGGGGGGCAAAGCCGGTGAGTTTCCTCAAAATAATCTCCGGAAAAAAGGGAAGGGGAAAAAAGTATCGTAGGGGGGAAAACATTTGGGCCAGCGGGCGGAGAAAAAAATAAATTGGGGGAGCGGGGGGCGGAGGGCCTGGGGAAAAAATTCCCTCCGGGTATGGGTGTGGAGTAAGGAAAAGGCTTGGCTTGTTTTTAAATAAAACGTACCGGGAAAAGCTCCCTGCACAGACGGGCAAAAAGGGGTTGGGGGTTCTGCCTGATTTTTGAAAAGAAAAAGGTCAGTGAGGGGACTTGGGGGGGGGCTAATGGGGCAAAAGAAAGGGGTGCATCAAAGGGAGAATGGTCCCGAAGGACAGGCCAGGGGGGGGGGAACAAGAATCCGTCCAGGGCAAAAGGGAAACCGACAAAGGGGGGTGGAACTAGGGATTAAGAATCCAGGGACCTGGAGAGAGGGGAGGGGAAAACTCAAAGGGAAAAAGCAAGGGGGGACATCAAAGGGTCCAGAAAGAAATGGGGGGGATTCAACTAAAACCCGGAAGAAGTTGTGGAAGGAGGTGGGATACTTCCCAGGGAAGGGGGTGAGTGATCGACTTGGGGGTGTAAAACCAGACTATCCTCATAAATAAAGAAAAGTTGAAAAACTAAAAAACCAGAAAAAAAAAGAGGAGGACTTTTTCAAGGAAAGGTGGGAGCTAGAACCGGGGGGGGAAGGAGTGGGAAGGTCGCGTAGCAGCAAGCACAAAAAGGGGATGAAAAGTCCCAGGAGGAAAACTCCAGAAGGGACTCAGAGAGAAGGGCCGGTGGGATCGGCCAGAAAGAAGTGGTTTGGGGGGGACTTACCGGCCAAGGTGCCCCCCCCAAAGCGAGCGCCAACAGGGGATGGGGAAGACCTTTTAAAAGTCCAGAGGGAGAAAGGTCGTTGGGGGAGCCAGACTAGAACACGAAAAAAAAAAAATTGTGTTTCACTAATGGGGAACGGGTAATTCCTGGGGAAAAAAAAATGAGTAAACGGATTTTTGGATTCCAGAAAAAAGGCAGGACCAAACAATCGTCCTTCTAAAAAAGGCACAAATTGGGAAAAATCAGAGGCCTCTAGAAAAAAAGGGGGAGATGAGAAATAAAGGCTCCACATCCGGAAATGGCAAAAAGGACGGGGGGAATTGATGAAGGGGGGGGGTAGAGAAGGAAGGCTCTTCAGAAGGAAATACTCCGACTAAGATTGGGAAAAGGGCAGAAAAAAGGGGTGGTGGGCTAAAGCGGGCATGCTCGGGAGGAAGAAAAAATAGACAGCGACACAAGAAGGGAGCCATTCCGCTGTGAGACTTCGTAGTCCAAGGGGGGAAGGGTACAAACAGGGGTGACTGACCCTATCACCAAGAAGAGAACGAGGGATTGAGCCTTGCTGGGATGAAGAAGGGAGGGAAATAGAGGTGAGGATGAGACTGCGAAAATCACTTAACAAGCGAAATAAAGCTCTCCGCTGGGTGCAGGAATGGGTAAAATCGATGAGGGATGTCTGGGGGGAGGGAAATCTCAAGAAACCGAAACACCCTATTGAGGAGGTAGAAAAGAAAAAAAGTCAAACCTCATTTGAAAGTGCGTTTAAAACCCCCCAAAGGGAAGGACCTGGAGGCCTTTCGTGCTGAAAAAAGGAGGGGATCCAAACCTACCAGGAGGGGACTTGATCGTCTTACCTGCAAAGGGTCAATGGGACTGGGGGGGAGGGGGGAATGTGGGGAATGCGACATTCCTCTGGGTTTACGGGACCCATTCCTCCGCTGGCAGCCTAAAAAGGAAAAAATGCAATATTTCGTCCTAAAAAACAAGGAAAAAGAGTGGGGCTGTGAAGAGGGGGGCGGGCGGAGGGTACGAGGGTTAACTGATAAAATGCAGCAAAAGGGTTCCCTAAAAAATACAAGAGGGGCAAAGGGAAAAAGAAAAGCAGCGCACGGGGTCAGTGGTTCATGGGTACAGTTGGGGGGAAACCTATGTGCCCAAATGTAAGAGGGGAGGGAGGTTAGCGCAAAGGGTGTCCTTTTTACGAAAAGGGGGGAGGAGTGAGGGATGAAACAAGGAAGGGATAAAGGATGGACTGTGACAAACCAAAAAAAAAAAATTGGGAAATCAGGCGGGTCAGCCACCGAGAAAAACGACCGTCCAAGGGGGCCAAAAGTTATGGACGGGGAGGAACATAGAGGGCGTCCAAAGTGAAAGAAGGGTGGAGTAGACGACCGGGTCTAAGATGAGGGGACTGGACCACAAGGGGGGTGACGGCAGGGAAAGCGTGACATAACGTCCAGTGATGTTCCTTTTTCGGGAAAAAGCTGGGGCGAGTGAGCTGCTGGGCGGGGTGCTGGTGGTCTCTGCCCAGATAAAAAGGATAACGGGAAAGCTTATAATGAAACCAGATGAAGCACTAAAAGGGGGGGGGGTTGAGGGTCGGGAGGACAAACTGAAAGCCAACATGCTTACGGTTGTGGGGGGGAGTTTGTGACGTGAAAACAGCCAAACCGCAACAGGGGAAAACAAATCCCAAGGGGAGGAAGAAGGTCTAGGAAGGGGGGGGTAGACTAAGGAAGGACCGCACAAGTTCGGGAGGGGAAGGGGGGTTGTGGTTGGGAGAGGAATTAGACTTCATGGGGGGTTTCAATCACCACTTCAGGGTTAAAGAAGGACCGCACTTGGTGGTTGAACAAAGGAATCCGGCTGTCACACGTCGAGGGTCGGATGGAATGTGATTTCGTGGTGAAACGTGGGGGTAAAAAGGAGTCGAACAACCAAAGTCAGCTTGGACCTAGGCAACTACAAAAAAGGGTCCTATAAACAATGAAACAGAAAAAATACTTGGGGGGAATGGCAGGGGGCACACCAGTAAGGTACGGGCCTAAACACATTCAGTCGGTGCCATGTAAAAAAAATGTAAATGTAGATGAAGGAAGATAAAAACGGGGAAAAAAGTGAAGAAAAAAGGGGGAAGGGCCTGGGGGAAGTTAGAGGCAAAGATCTTTATCAAGGTTTCGCAGCCGGAAAGGAAAAAATAACTTTCTTCAGGTCTGGTACAGAAATAGCACGCTCTCTTTTCAACAAAAAAAGCCAGGTCCTAATTGCGAGCTCGTAGGGAAAAAAAACCGAGTCCTGAGTTCAGGGAATCGCAATCAACGAAGGGGGGGGAAAAAAAAAAAAAGAGGAAAGCGCGAAATTGACGTGAGGGAAAAAAAAAAAAAAAGAAAAGGGATGCTCCCTGGATGGCCCGGGGTGCCAAAGGATAAAAACGGCACGAGAAAAAAAAACCTCCTCTTGCCGTAACAGGGGGAAAGAAATGGGAGGGGGGGAAAAGGGGGCAAAGGGGGGCCTTTTTACCTCACGAGACCGGAAAACAGCGAAGGTGCGGAAAGGCCCGCCTGGGAAAACAGGGAACAGTTGGAAGGACCAGCCAAAAGGAAGTTCGGTGGATCGGACCTCCAGAGGTTTGCGGAGGGGGGGATTTGGATCCCTGCGTAGGGAAGAGGGAGGAAATGAAAACCAAGATTTACAGACAAAGTAACCCGGGCAGAGGCAAAGGCGGGACCGAAAAAGCGGAGGTCGGCATTGACGTTAACGGAAAAAAAAACAAAGGAACCTCTCTCCGACTTAGAGGGGAAGAGGGGGGCGAGACAGGGGGAAGGACTGCGGCAAATGGCAAAAAAAACAACTGAAGTTTTTTTAAGGGGGAGCTTCCCTGAAGTCAAAGGACTAGTTGGGCAAGAAAAAAAAGGGGAGACCAAAGGGAGGGGGGGGGGCATAGACAAAGGGTTTGGTAGGAGACCGTAACGCGTAGCAGTTCAGTCACCGAGCGGGCAAGGGAAGGGACGCAAAAGTAGATCGTAAAGCAAAGAAAGGGCTACCGGAAAAAAGAGGGGGCCTAAACCAGTTGGGAAACTACTTGGCCCTAAGGAATAACAAACACAAACCTCAATTTATCAAGGGACCTACGAATGGTCTGGAAGGGGGGGGTGGGGAAGGGGGGGAAAAGCAGGATCAAAAGGGTGTCCGCGCTTCGACCGGAGCGAAAGGGACCCTTAATCTGGGACGTGTGGAAAAAAAAAAAAGAAAGCGTTGGTAGGTAATTGAGACAAGCTTGCACAGAAAAGGGGAGGGAAAAATTCTCAACAACACAACTGAAGGAAAGGTGAAGGCCCCATGCTGGAAATTTTGGGGGTCATCTGTCCGAAAAGAACTACACAAGGGAGGGGGAAAAAAGGGGGGAAAGGGCAAACGAATTGGGAACAGGTTCAGAAGCCTGCGAAACGGTAAGGGGACAGGACAGGCCCAATCCACGCCGTCAGAAGACGGGAAGGCGGCAATTTGGGGGGGGGGCCCGAGGTTGGTGGGGGAATCCTTGCAACGACGGAAAAAAAAAAAAAAAGTAGGAAGGTTAGCAAACAATCAAGGGGAATTGAAAAGGAGGGTCCAAGGAAAAGACAAAACCGCGACGTTCAAAAAAGTGGCATGAAAAAAAACTGAATTACAGCAGTTAGACTCCCTCAAAAAACCCAACCTTAAAAAGAAGTTCACCACGGGGGGTTTTTGAGAAGAAGGGGGCCGAAAATCTCAAAGTAACCCGTGGAAAAACCTGGCGTCGTGAAACAGTAGAAAAACACCCAGACATTGGGGGGAGCACAAGCAAAGGAAGGTTCGTGACCAAAGGTTGAAAAAAAAAAAACAAAGTCCAGCCGAAATTCCGGGGGATGTCCAGCAAAGACGTAAAAGCAGAAAAAAGGGTGTGGGGGGGGGGGACGGGGGAACGAGGGTCCATAAAAAAAAAAAAAAAAAAAACCGCCGAGCATTGTTATCAACAAAACGACAAAAGGGGGGAGGCACCTCGGAATGAGGATAAAAAAAAACGTACGAAAAAAAAGGAAAGGAAAGCCACTAGCCCCTGCGCGGAAGTTCCCGGGGGGAATGGTGGGGGCCGGGCCAAGGGGGAAAGGGTAAAGACGCTAACTCACTAGTCAACAAAAGGAACCTTGCGGCAAGGAGGGAACTAGGGAGGTGGGAAAAAAATTAGTCAAGTGAGAGGAAAAGAACTGGGGAGACAAGACCAGGGGCCAGGTGAGCAAAGGAAAAAAGGAATGTCATTGTTCATTTGGTGGCATCCGAAACATTACTTCGAGGAAGGAGGGCTTAGTGAAAACCTCGCCTTACGATGAGCAAACCGAAGAATAGGGCGCGTCCAGGCGGGCAACACCTATCGCAATTTTGGGAAAGCACCTGCGGCAGAACCGTTCCTGTCCAGAAGGAGGGGGGGCTGGCGTGAGAAAGATAAACCCAAGCCGCGCAACGAAGCTAGGAAACCTCCAATTCAAAACGAATGCGGGGAACCCACCGCCAAAAGAAGAAGGCGTCGACCAATAGGTTCGTCAAAAATAGAGAGCTTTTCGGTAAAAAAAAAGGGGGGAGAGAAAAGGGGAAAAGGGTTGGGGGGGGCCCGACAGGCGGGGGTGCCCGCGCCGGCAAACCGAAGTTTGTCGGTTTGACGGTGTCAACATTATTGAACCCGTTGGGGGGGGGGGATGGCTCAAGAAGGGGGGGACTATTTGGGGGAACGAAGACCGCCTAAGCAAAGGATTAAGTTTGACACCATACATGCCAAGAAGTAACTCCCCTAAAAAAAACCAGGGAAAAAACCCCATCGAGGGGGGCCTTTTTTCAAAATCGAAAGGGCCGGGGGAAAGAAAACAGAGAGACCAGTCCCTCCACCAACCCCCACCCTGGAAGGGAGTAAGGAAATGATCAGTGAACTTAGGAAATCTCCGGCCGGTGGAAGGAGACTTCAAGGTGGGCGCTGTGTCCAGCTCACAAGACAACGAGACCTGGGGAGGGGAAAGGGGTTTTGGTCAGAGGAACTTTCCCCGAAAAAGAAAGGGAGGTCGGGGAAGTAAAATGGTATGCAAGGTTATCAATGGGGGCAGTCCCTGGGCATATCGGGCATTTTGAAAAGACAAAGAGAAATCAGGGACAGCCTGGTTTCTGGTCAGCAAAATGGGCGCACGCCCCGTAAAGTTCAAAGGATTGAGGGCGGCAACTTTGGCCTAGGGGGGGGGGAAGCACCGCATCAAATCAAAAAGAAGGACTAACGTATGAAAACACAAAAAATTGCCGCCACTGCGAAGAGTGAAAGGTATCCTTAAGAGTGGACTGTCTCATTAATTAGAGGGAAGCCTCAACGTTGCAAAGGGGGGGGGAACAGAGCAAATAGGGGACGGGGACTGGGGCAAGAAAGAACCTCCTTGTCGGAAATTTGCGAGGGGGACGAGGATCAAACCCAAAAAAAAAGACAAACATTTTGGGAGCTCACCGCAGAACCAGACAGCCCTTGGGGTCGGCATTTACGGGGATCCAATGGGGGGTGGGCGTCTATATACGGTATGTTTGAAAAAGAGTATTAACGGATAAAAAAGGGGAAAGGAAGTGTAAGAGGTACACAACACAAAAAAACAAGTACAAAATACCGTTATCCGACCACTCCGCCCAGAAAAAAGGTAATTCCAAAACAACAGGAACGAAAAACGTGTAAAGGAAGGGGAAAAATTGATTTTGGAGGCCAAGGAGTACAGTACGGTGCCTAGCAACAGAAAGAAAGTCAAACCAAAAAAAAACGAAGGAATGTCGCCGGAAAAAAATCTGGAGTTTTCACAACCCAGAATCACGTACCGGCAAAATAGCCGTGGAACACGCTAAGTGACGGGATGGTGGACGAAAAAGGGGGGGGACAAAAAAAACTTCCGATAAGAAAAAGTTAAGATAAATCGTGGGTGGGGGGGGGAATTTCCACCCGGAAAGGAATAGGGGGGGTGTGGAAAAAAAGGGGAAGGGGATGACTCTATGGGGAGAAACAAGGCAGCAAACGGGTTTGCAAGTCGGGAATTGGGAGGAACAGACCGATCCCACGAGCACCACGGTTTTAGGAGCCACACTGAGGCGCTTGGAGGGGGCTCTCTCGGGGGGGAAAAGATGGGCGGGAGCCGCCAGTCAAGGGGGTAAAGATAAACCTTCGGTAAAAAAAAGGGCAATACAGAAAAAAAGAAAACGCCGAGGAGAAAGGACAGTTTTTTGTCGAAAAAAAGTGGGGGCTGTAACAAAAATCAGGGAAAAACAGCTAAGTCCGAAAGAGATATCCGAAGTGGGGAAAAAAAGTGGGTGGTTCGGAAGGGTAGCAAAAACGAGCCAATGCAATCGAGCACAAAAAACCGTGGGTTTTGGGAGCCAGAAAAATAGTCCACCAAGTAACCAACCAAAAAAAGTTGACAAAGGGGCATCTGTATAAGTGTCACAGTCAGAGCTCCAAAGGTAATAGTCCCAGGACCGCAGGGGCCAAAAGATCAGGGGAGACCAACAGAACCGCTTGGTGCCCGATCCTCAAACAAACCCAAAAAAAGGGGGAAAATTAGATATATCAAGGGAAAGGGGGGGGGGTGCATGGGTGCGAGAAGGTGACTTGTTGAGATAAGGGAAACGGGGGTAAGGGTCAAAACAGAATACGCCGAAAATTACAAAGACGTGGGGTTGGTACAGTGGTATGTGAGCTGGGGAGAAAAAACCACCCGAAATCGACTCGAGGAGGTGAAAAGGCGACAGCCGACACAGCACGGGAAGGTTATCTTTCGGACTCAGCACGGAAGGCAAACTCGTGGTCGCAGAAAAGCCTTCTAAGAGAAAAATTTAAAATTGGCTGGAGTGTAAAGGGAAAAACGAGAAGGCCCGGCGGGGCTACGAGAAAAAAAAGGATCAACTTCCACCGATTAAGAACCGGAAGGGTCCAGCAATCAAGGAGGGGAGGGGGGGGACGGAAAAGTTTCTCTATAGGAAGGAAAGTTAAGGGACCAATATAAGCAGGAACTTCAACACCAGAAGGGGAAAACGCGAAATCCCTAATTAAAAAACCTCCAGAATCAGGTGGGGGGTTCACCACGGGGGGAAAAGAACATATCCTGGAAAGGGCCCCTGGTGGGAGGGGTAAGGGAGGTCTTGCACCCTTTCTTTAGCGCTCGGCTAGCGGGGAACCCATACCAGGACAAATCAAAATGTAGCAAAATCAAAACTTCTAAATTTTACTTTAAAGAGTTATCTTATGATGAAAATTTAAAAAGAAGGTTGGTCAAGGCCTCTTTCAATTTCAAAGGGAAAGTACGCCGCATTCTTGAAAAGGGCTAAAAAAATCAACTGGAAACCAAGGTTGGGGGAGAAAAAAAACCCTCGTTAAAGACCAGAATTCGGAGGTTACGTAAACGGGTAAACGGGAAAATAAAAATAAATCCAAAACGGATAGAAAAAGGCCACCCATACAAAGAAAGGGGGGTTTGGAAATTTCCAAAGAAAACCCACTCCAAAAAAAACACCTGTCCCTGGGGTTGGAATGGTGACCCCGATGCAAATGGGGTAACACCGGAATAAACAATCGGGTTCACGCAAAAAAGGGGGGCCGAACGCTTTTAATTATGCCAAGGCAAGAAGCGCGTGGTGCCAACGGGAAAAAACGTATGAAAAAATGAAAAAAAGAAGAAATGCTCCGTCCATGGAGGTAAGAGACAGAGGGTCGCACAGAGGTGTCAGGGGGTGAGCCCGGAAAAACCTTTCGGGGGAAAAGAACAGGGGAAAGAACAGTCCACCGGATTGATTGTGAGGGGGTTGGTTATTCCCCCAAATGGAAATCGTAAAACCGTAATTCTCTTGGGGACGTCAAAAGGGTTGAAAAAAAAAGTGTCTAAAGAGGGGTGCAGGGATTCCTCTTCGGGTGGCTTAAATGGACGAGAGTGCGGAAGGGAAGTCTGATAACCTGGAGCGGTACGGGGGGGTGGGGGGGGGGGGGGGGCCAAAGAACAAAACCTAAGAGTTTCGAGGGAAACAAAAAAAACCTTTCCGACCAACATCAAGTCAGGGAAAAGGGGGGAAAAAAACAGACGTTACAGAAACATAACAACCGGCAAAGAGGTCGACTTTTTCCGGGCCCTAAGAAAAGAGGTGGCCCGGGAAGAAAAACCGTAAAAGGTGGTTTTGCAGGGGATCGGGCCATGTTGGGGGTTAAAAAAGAAAAAACCGCTTCGGTATGTGCGACTGTAAGGGAGACAAAACCGGGGGTGGGTTTTTGTGGGGACCAAAAAGAAGGGGAGGGGAAAGTTATGCATTGGGGAATCGGGGGGGGGGAAAACTTGCTGGGTAGCAAGAAAAAATAGAAACAAAAGGAAATCCGAAAAAAACCAATAAAAGGTAAAAAAAAAGTCCTGGAATGACGGAAAAATAAAAAAAACTTGGGGGACACCGCGGCACCCTCCAATAACGGTGTGGGGAGGGAGAAAAAAAATATTTATGGGGAACAATCGAATTTTTAAGAGGGGGGGGGGCAGATGGCACAAAACCGCCCCTTCGCCCTTGACGTGAAGGTTTATCAGCCCGGAACAAAAAGAGATCACGGAGGGAAAAAGAAAAAATCGAAAGAACGGGGGGACAAAAAGGGAATTCTACGAAAAAAAGACAACGAAAAAAGCAACGCTCTGCACCTACAAAAACGGGCGCGCCGGCGCCGAATTGAAGGGAAAAGCTTGTGCCCCAAACCTCGAAGAAGAAGGAGACTGGGGGGAATCTGGGTTAGCCATCGAAGGCGAGGCAAAAAAGGAGAACACTCCATACGGGGGACACATAAGTTGAAACAACAAAAAGAAACTAGAAAAATCTGCTCACGAAGCCCTGGGGGGGTTCCACTTCGGGGGCCCCCGGCGGAAATAAAAAAAAAGAAGACGACGGACCCAAAACCTAAAGATCCTGGGGGGGGGACGCAATGTCAGGGCGAAGGGGTGGGCTAGAACCTGGAAGCAGGGAAAACAGGGGAAACAAGTTGAAAAAAAAACAACCCTGTGGCCAGGTTAAAAAAAAAAGACGTTTGGCCTACAGGGGGAAACCTTATCAACCCGAAAGTCAGTACGGAAGGGTATCACGAAAAGGAAACCGTAAAAAAAAAACCAAGTGGCTGCTGGGGGGGGGGATGAAAAACCGGAACGGCCTCAAAGAATGATACTGGGAAGTGAAAAACACCGCCACAAAAGAAAAAGGAGCGGAGAACCTGGGAAAAACCGGGTGCCGGTGTCGCAAAAGGACAAAAACGTGCCTGGGCCTCAAGTGGGGGGACAACTACGCTTTGCAAAAATCTTCGCCGCAAAAGGCGGACGCCAAGGGGGGGGTCTGGGAAAAGTTGGTCCCAACCCACGGAATGCACACAGGACACTGGCTAGGTGTTTAACCGGGATTTGGAATCTAAAGGGCGGGAAGAGGTAACTTCCCAAAAAAAAACCGCTTTGGTTCGGAAAAAAAGGGAGGTTACACGTAAGTGGGGTCGCAAATTCACGGGGAAAAAGGGCGCGGGGGCCGGACCCGGGGGAAAATAACGAAAAAAGAACCGAAACTGGAAATTGAATCGTTGGAAATAAAAGAAATTAAGGTTGCGAGGGCCGTCGTGACAAAGGAAGCACGAAACCGCCAGCCCAAATTGAGAGATTTGAGAGAACTGGGGGGAAAAACAACCTCTTCGAGAGGAATAGTGTGTCGAAGCTCTGCCGTAAAAAGTCCAAACGCTTGCAAAAATGGAAACCGCCGAAAAAAAAAGGAATGTGGAAAAAATTGGGGGGGAGGAATTTGGGGCAAACAAGGGAAAACAACATGGGGACTGCAATAATCACAACAGATGAGTGAGAAAAGAGAGGGGGGGGAAAATGTCCTGCAGGAAAGGAAAACTAGGGGTCGAATTTCTACACCCAAAGGGGTCGGTAAAGTAAGAATCGACCGGTTTTCCAGGTTCGAATGCGGAAAGTCAAATCCTTCGGCAAATAAAAAAAAGTAACGGAATAAAAGGGGAAAAAAACGGGTAGTGGAAAAACAGGTCGATGGAGAAAGGATCGGTTGTGTTCCGAAAAAAACGACGTGGAAAAGAGCAAGTAAGGGGAAAGGAAAAGGTGCAAGGGAGCTTTCGGGCCTAATCGCAAAAAACGTAACTACTGGGAAGAAAATTGAATGAAGTCAAAAAAGCCCGTTAAAAAGGGGAAACAAGGAAAAAGAAACACAAACCACCAAAAAGGGGTGGGGGTTGGGGGGCGAAAAAAAACCAAGGGGTTGGGGCTCCTCTGGGATAACCCAAAGTTCACAAACCGAAATGGGGAAAGGAAAAGGGAAAGTGAAAGGCGCCACGGGCCGCCATGGTCCGTCCACAGCCAACGCAAAAATGGAGGAAAAAAATAAAACGGAGTAACCTTTGACTTCCAGGGAAACATGGGAAAAGTCCGCGCCACAGGCGAAACCAGCACGGAAAGTAATCTCCCAGTGGGGGGGGGGTTCCCGGAAACCAGAACATGAGAAAATCCAGAAACGATCAAAACTTTGGGGGAAAAGAAAAAAAAAAACGGCGGGAAACTCAACAAAAAAAATTGACTTACTTTGGTGCTGACGTAGGCAACAAAGCTTCAGAAAGGGAAAAGGGCATTCATGGGAAAAAAAAGCCCCATCGGGCCGTGGAAAGGGGGGGGTGAGTCATAACGAACGAACAACACAAAAACCCACCAAAAAAAAAAAAAAGGCCTTGGGGCCTTAAAAAAAAAAAATAGGGGGTCTTTACGACGAAGGGGGGGGAAAAGCGGTCCAGCGCTTTACGAAGACGAAATGGAAAAAAAAAGAAAAAAAAAGGGGGGAACCAGGGGGCGAATCCGGGGTATTGTCCATTTTGGTTCATGACACGTTACGACCGGCACAAAGCAAGGGGGGGGGGACAGAAAGGTTGGTACTGGGGAATCTAGAAAAATGAGCCTCCGAAGGATAGGGGGGGGGGGGGGGGGGGGAGGGTCCCAACTCTACTAGGAACCATCCTACCCCGAAAAAGACATCCGGGTCCCGGAAGAGAGCCGCCGGGAGTCGTAGAACCGTCCAGGAAAAGATCCCGAAGAAAAACCAAAGTCGAAAAAGATGCGCTGGGCCGCCCTGAGGAAAAAAAAAAAAGAATGCGGCACGACCAAGAGGGAGAATAATCATAATAAACTTGGCAAAAGGGGGGAGATTGAAAAAAAAGACAAGGGGTTGGTGGTCGACAGTCAACAAACTGAAGGAGGTGCCGCAAAAACGAGGAAACCGAGTTGGGGGAGGCACATAAACATTTGGCCAGGGGGAAAAGGGCTCGAGGAGGACGGAAAAAAGTTGGGTTGCAGGAGATGGAAAAGAAGAAAAAAGGTATTCACCTCAAGTCCACAAAAAAAGAAAATAAGGGAAAAAAAGACCCCAGGCCCCGGGTCAGGGAAAAAAAAAAAAAACCAATGGCGACTGGTGGAATCAGAGCCCGGGTGTATAACATGCCGTCGCAGCCCTCCACCACAAAACAAAAAAACCGGGGTCCGATACGGGGGAGGCACAAGAAAAGGAAATGAAGGTGGAACTAAATCGGAGCGCAAAAAAAAAGGGGGTTCATTGATTTCAGCGGGGGGGGCCCCGTTGGGCGCAAAGAAAAAACCAAAAAAGAACACCAGTAAGCCGATTTTGGCGGAAGGGTTTTTTTTTGTGTCCCGAGGGAAAAAAATTCACTAATGGATTCCCCTGTCTAAGGAAAATCAAAAGTTTTTTAAAATGGCGAAAAAACTCCTGGAAAGCCATGGCAAAAAAAAACTCGGAAGATAGAGATCAAAGGAACCAAGATGGTTGGGGAAGGTGTAACCGGCAAAATGGCGCACGGTCCGGGGCATGGTCCATTGGGACTCAAAACTACCAAGAAAAAAAGTCCGCCCTAAACTCGGTGGCAGAAAAAAAAGACAACGAGTCGGATATCCACCCAAAAAATTCAAAGAGAAGCGGTTCAAGAGCCTGTCCCACCTCGCACGAGGGTGAAAAAAGGTCCAGTGAAGCGGTTGGTACGCTCCAGGGGTGGACGTGTAAAAAGGGAAGAAAACATAATAAACTTGTGCAAAAGGGGGTTGGGGGGGTGAAAGAGCACGTAAGCCAAAGCCAAACGGGGAAAAAAAAAAAAAGAAAAAAAAATGGCGAAAAGTAACGAAGGTACCTAACAAAAACGAAAAAAAAAGGAAAAGGGTTGGGAAAAACATACCCCCCAGTCCAAAAAAAAAAAAAGGCATTTTCCAAAGTTTTTTTTAGCGTGATTTGGGGGGGGGGGGTTAAAGTAAAGGTTATTGTCGTAAAAAAAGGTGGCCGTATGTAGCCTTTAATCAGGGCCCCGTACCGTACACCCCCCAAACTCAAAAAAAAAGGGGCAACTAACCACGGTTCCGTGCCTCTGGACCTGCCGTAACTTAAAGAGGAAAAAAAAAAAAAAAGGAAGAACAAAAAAAATTGAATGTGAGAAGGACGGCACTTTGGGCATCCCCAAAAAACAATCCGGTACCCGGCAAAGGGGGAGCCCGTGTAATACCCGCTGAATATGAAAGGGGGGAACGGGGCCGGAGAGAGCGAACCTCAGGTATCCGGACCGAAGGGGACTGCAGGGGGGGGGAGTTTCCAAAGGGTGTTGGTAAAACAACGCACGGATCGGGGGGGAGTTAAAATCTTTGAATACGAAAGCAAAGGGAAAAAGGGTTGTCCATTAGCAAGGATAGTGAGTCCCCAACAGAAAAAAAAAAAAAAAATCCAGCACCACCGTTTGAGCATCCCCCGAAGCTAGCGCTTGAAAATGCATGGGGAAAAAAAGAGGCTTTTAAATGGGTGAAGGGGAAAAAAAAACTCCGCGTAGCAAGCCGCATTGGTTAAAAAGGATCGTTCACTTACGCAAGGGAGAAAAATCGCCGAGTTGAAGCGGGTGGGATCGCAGAAAGCGTTTTGTGGCCCGGAGATTGAGTCCGAAAAGTAACCCCGGTGCCCTTGGGTTTCGGCTGTCGACGTGAAGAAAGGGAAAAGGAACAGGGGTGGTGGGGGTATCCATTAATGAAAAAAGGGGTAAAAACAGCTTCCCCCTTTTTTCTTGGTGGGGGGGGTGTCATCTCGGCGTATCCGGGGAGGGGGGAAAAAATGAAAAAATCCTTTTCCAGACTAACAAGTCAAAGGGTTGACAGGGTAAGGAAACATGCCCAGGCTGTAAAGGG
>Ga0179593_1588131_pt1 | contig 27134 bp, 39 predicted proteins | sample CZODoug2_1_08_16_FD_185931 | JGI IMG/M metagenome (GOLD analysis project Ga0179593, IMG submission 185931) | Vadose zone soil fungal communities from Angelo Coast Range Reserve, California, USA - CZODoug2_1_08_16fungal (PacBio error correction) | ecosystem: Environmental > Terrestrial > Soil >...
AGGGAGGAACCGAAGCTTCCGCCTCAAGGGTAACTGGCAACGGTGGGGGGAGGGGGAGGGTCATCACTTGGGGGTGGGGGGGGAACAATTTTTGCGGGAAGGAACGCTGGGCTATACGGACGCGCAGAGAAGGGGAGGCGGCTGTCAAAGGCCGATAAAGAAAGACGAGAGGGGTCCCGGCCGACTACCAACATGTGTTGGGGGATGCCATCACGAAAGAAATGGGGGGGCATCTACTTTCTTCATTAGGACACAAAAACTCGCTAGAGGGGGCAGAATCTAGTTCTCTTTACACAGTTCTGGATTTAGGGAAAAAAAAAAAGGGAAGGTACCAGCTAATTTTTTCGTCCAAATCGAAGGGGAAGGGCCGCCGGACCGAATTCGGTGGTGGAAGAGAAGCGCCCTCTTGGCCGAAGGCGTAAAAAGCAAAGAAATTGGAACGCTTTGTCAAGCGACGGGGGGAAAGGGAACTCGTCAGTGCGGGGGGGGATGGGAAGGGAGGGCGCCACTGTGGGTGGATGGGGGAAAAGGAAACGGGTCGGAGCCTTATCAAGGGGGGGAGGACCCACGACGCTTGAAAAAAAAAAAAATTGCCGGTGGCGGTAAGGGGGGGGGGGGGGAGCTCGCCTTCCTGTCCCGGCAGTTTCAAAAAGAAATTCAAACACCCCTTGCGGAAAAAAAAAAAAAGGGCGGAAAAATTGGGGTCGCAAAATGAGACGGCGAGCGGAGTCGTCCGCTGAAACTTCTAGAAAGAAGGGAGTGATTGTTGGGGGGTGTGGGGAGGGAAAGAGCAGCGTTTTCAGATGGTGACGGGGAAAGGGAATGCGTGGACCATTCACGTAACGAGAAGGAGGAAAGAAGGATGTTTGGCCTACTGGGAGGGGGGACAATTCACACTATTCGGGGGAAAGGGAGAAAAAAAAGGAAGGACAGGGGGGGTTAGATGATAAAAGAAAATAGCCCGAAAGCCGTCAAGTTCTCTCCAGAAAAGGGGGGTACTCAAACTCACATGGAAGGAAGGGGGGGGCATCGTCTTACATGCTAAAAATTCAAGGAGGGACGAGACTGTCTTGTTGCAAAAGGAAAAAATACCCCTATCAACATCCAGAGGAATAAGGGAGACGGATAATCATGAAAAGCAAAAAACCTAAAGGCCGTTAGTTGGGGGGGGACTGAGCAAAAGGTGGTCGAAAAGCGGAAACGCTGAGTGTGTGTGGAAATCTCGACCTGCCAAAAAGGGGGGAAGGTGTGGACGAGAAGAAGAAGGTACACCCTTCGGAGGTCAGTAACGGGGGAAAAAAGAAGACCGCAGCGGCTGCTCTTGAGATAGGTCTCAAGGGGGAGATGGAGGAGGCCGCCACCGAGTGGGAGCCGAGCGCTTTTCGCTTATCACGGGAAGAAAGGTAGTCCCCAGCAGTCTCATCATAGATCTCTCAAAAAAAAAAAAGGGAAAGGGAGGATCCCCTCAGCATCTCGCGTAGGAGGGGAAACTAGGATTATCTTGATCGGAAAAGAGGGGGAAAAAGAATTGGATTTCTTCTCCTCTAGGGGCGAAAAAAAAGACCGAAAGAGCAGCCCGACTTGTCTGCTAAAAAAACGGAACGACCGCGCAGGTTTACTTGAAAAAGGGACCGGAAGTTTCTCCACACGGGGTACCAAGGGGGGCGGTCTCTCTATTTGGGGGGGGGGGGAAAAAACCAACTCAGCGCTGGGGGAATAAAAAAATCTGACCACCTTTGGAACGAAAAACGGCCTTTCGGTTGCGAAAAACGAGGAAAAAAAAAGGAAGGCGACGTCTCCATCGCAGGAGCATGAATCAGGGAGGGAAGCGCCAAGAATGCTAGACCGAGAGCTTAAGGTTATGAAGTCTTAAGAAGGGGAAAAAAAAAAAAACCGCCGTCGGTCCTCATTACAGGGGGGGGGGAAAGGGTACCACTTTCTGGGGGGGGAAAAAAAAAGGGAAGAAAGAGAAGAACTTTGGACGAAAAAGGGGGACGATGCCGCAATGCTGTGTAGATCTCACCAAAAAAAGGGAAGCACACCCTCAATTTCGAGAAGGTTAGGGAGGGGAAAATCTTCTTACTTAAAAAGGGGAAACAAAAAAAAAGATCATTGGGCGGAAAAGGGGAGGGGGGCACTGCAATAGTCCCAGAGGGACCGGGCGCGAGAGAAAAAAAAGAACACAACCAAAAAATCAATCCTTACTGAAAAGGAGGTTGTCAAGGCGGCTACTGACTCTCGGGGCGAAAGTCGCGGAATGACAACGACAACGTAAGGAGAAGCAGCGATCGGGAAGGGGGGGGGAGTCGCGGCGCTAGAACAGGAGGGGGGAAGGAGGGAGCGCCCCCCTTACGTCCGCTCACAGGAAGAAATCGTCCTCCACATCGACCCGACCGTTGCGGTAGGAAGAGAAACTTGCACCTCACCGTGGAGCCCGCGGAAAAAAAAAGGACTCGTTCCGGGGGCAAAAAAGAAGACACCTCTTAAGTTTTGAGAAGGAAAAAAAAGGACAAGCGGGGGCGGCTGGCGGGGAACGAAAAAAAAAAAATTGTCGTATCGGCTAAAACCGGGAAGGGAAGGAAGGAAAAGGCGCTGCGTACAGACCGGACCAGGGAAAAAAGGGGGAAAAAGGGGGGAAAAAAGATCAACTTAGAGGAAAAAAAAAAAAAAGAGGGGGGCGTAGATGATTACTCGGGGGTGGAGGAAGACAGAAAAGGAACGGTATGTTGGCCCAAAGGAAAGAGGGGACATACACACCTTTTAAAAAAAAAGGCCTTGACTCTCAACGAGAGGGAGGGAAAGAAACGGCTTTGCCGCCAAAGGAAGAAGAAAAAGAAATTAGAATGCTCGGCCGGTAAAGAGGGGAAAAAAAAAGAAACTCTCAAAACCTGGGGGGGAAGAGGAATCTCAAACCCCTTGAAAAGAAAAAAGGGACCATCTTATGGGGGGGACCGGATTGCTTATAGCGGAGGGATGAAGATACATTCCCATCGGGTTCTTCCCTCCAGGAAGGAAGGCGAAAAAAGAGAGAGATATATTCATAGGAGGAAGCGCCTACAAGTTAACGGACAACGGTTGTACTGAGGGGTCCCGTCCATTGGTGGAAGAGGTCCTTTTTACCAATTGGTTTGGAGGAAAGGTGGGGGGGGTAACGCCGGGGGGGCATAGTAAACGGGGACGCTAAGAAAAAAAAATGGGGAGGTGCTTTCTGGAAAAAAAAAAAAGGAGATGTAAGCTTCACTGGCGCAACGCTGGCAAAAGGAACGACCAACATTTTTTTTTTCCAGAAATATCCTGAGGGGGGGGGACAGAAGGGAAGAGTGGGGGAAAGAAAAGGGGGAATCTCAAAGGGAGGAGAAAAAAGAGTACAGAGGGGGAAATCTTTACACTGTCGGCGGTAAGAAAGGAGATTTTCGCCAATGGTCAGAAAGGGGTCGCCGATACGACAAGGTCCAAGAGGGGGGAAAGAAGAGAACCGGCGTGGACTTCGCGTCCAAGGAAAGGAATGGTAACGCTTGAGTCAGCTCTTTGGGGCAAAAGGCGTCCAGTCTGTTCTGTGTGCAAGGGGGGGTCCTCTGGGCTCCAAGACCCAGATAAATACAAAAGGGCGGAACAGCCTGAGCAGGTACGCTGTTTTCCTACGCTTGAAAAGAAGGGGAACCTCCGGTAGACTTAGAAAGGGGGGGGGACGGCCGCTATGTTCTAAGGAAAGCGACCGCACAAAATTCTTCACTATATCTTCGCAGGAAGGGGGTCATAAGGAAAGGGAACAAGACGAAACGCTATCTGTGGAGTTAAACTTCTCTGCAGGAAGGGATGGGGGGGGGCAGGAGATGGATTAGAAGCTTTCAAAAGTAGAGGGGAAGGGTCACGTAACTATCCTTCTCCGCTCCAAGGGAGGGACGTTTTTTCAGATAAGGGGGGGTGGTTGGGAAACTTGCGTGTGATTCATGACAGGTGGGGGAAAAGAGCGAGGCCCTCATTCATACATGGTTAGGAGGAAAAAGAAAGACAGCTGTTACTAAAAAAATAAAATGTAAGGAATCACGTCTGACAGCGAAAGCACCTTAACAAGCGCATGGCGTGTGGGTACGAGGGAAAGCAGGCCTTTCCGCCTAAGAGGACCGCTTGGAGAAGGGAAATCTGACAAGAGCTTGCCGAGTTTTCCGAAAAACAAGTGTCATACCGCGGGACAGATTAGGGGGGGGTCAGACTTATTTGTGTAGAAAAGGAAAAGGGAACAAGACCGGGCCCGCTTGGTGAAAGGGGGCATCCCTTCCTTTCTCTTAGACCTTGCCTTCGATTTCGGAAGGAGGGGAAAAGGAGCCGAAAGATGGGGAGGCTCTAATGATCAGGTCAGAGAAGTCTCCGCCACTAGGTAAACTCCGGAGAAAATTAACTGAATGATCACGAACATAAGAAAGGGGGAAGGCCGCAGATAAAGAGGGGTTCGAAAAAAACACAAAAACGAGGAGGCTTCCCCGATCTCTCTCATCTTTCTCGCTGTCGGTGGGGAGAAACTATACTTTTCTTTGGAGGGGGAAAAGGAGGGGGGGGGGGCGGGGACGAAGACCTCCCCCTTTCATTCCCTGAGCGAAAAGGTCCTCATAATTCGTCCCCTCCGAACACAGGGGATTAGGGAAGAAAAATATCCCTTACTGGGAGAAACACCTTAACAACGGGAAGGGGAAATCTCTCTCTGTCTAAAACGAAGGCTGGAAACCTTTTGCTCATAAGGATACTTCCACTAAAGGTGGCGGAAAAACTCGCAAGCCGATGTGAAGGAAGAGCATGAAAAAGAGGAAAAGAGGAAGGCGAAAAGGAATGGAGGAAGTACGCCCTGCGACTTCGGGAAAGGTAAGCCTGATTCACCGAGGAAAAGGGGAGAAGGGGAAATGGTATGAAAAAAGGGATCAACCATTGACGTCTTATAAGAGACGAAGGTGAAGGGTGTTTTATAAGGGGGGGTTTTCCTTCTCCCCCGCAATTGGTCGGGGGTAGAGTCCAACAAATTACTGCCAAAAGAAGGAGAAAAAAGGGGGGGGACGGAAAGGGTCACTTCAGAGCCCCAGAAGGGGGGAAACGAGAGATATCCATCTACTCCCCGACCAACAAAATAGGAGTTCATCGGCTCCTCCGATAGAGGGAAAGGGAAGAGCGACTTATTAAAAAAAAGACATCTCTTATAGGAGGGTGGGGGGAGGTCGCGTGTCGCTAGAACATCGCAAAAAAAGAAACAAGGAAGGACTCTCCCGGGAAGGGGGGCAAGCTTCGGCTCCACAGAAACTGGGGGGAAGAAGGGCCGGAGTCGATGTGTACCGGGGACCCGGGAAAAAAAAGAAGGGGCGCCACCCGGGAAAAAAGAAAAGAAAAAACACATGCACTTACTGAAGCGGGGGGGGGGGGACGCAAAAAAGGGACTCAAGCGGGGGGAAAAAAAAAAAAAAAAGGGGGAAAGGTGGGAATGAATTGTGACGTCGAAGTCAAGAGGAACGGGCCCGAATTCGTCTACATGGGGCGGGGGAAACCAGGAGGGGACACGATTTGTCTAAAACCTTCGGGAGAGAAAAAAAGGGCAAGAAAATGACAGACCTGGGTTAAATATCAAAGAGGAGGAGAAAGAGAGAGAGGATTACTCGTTGTACAAATTGATTCAGAGGAGGGTAAGGGAAAAGGAAAGATGTCTGGGGGGAAAGGGTGGGAATGCGGCCTTTTACGAACAAGTAAATCGCCGGCTTTTCCTGCCAAAGAAAAAAGGGCACAAGGGGAGCGTCCGTATAGCCCAGCGTGGAAAAAAAGAAAAACAAGGGGGTCACCAGATATACGGTGGGAGAAAAAATGGTCTTACCTCAGTCCCAAACGGGGGAAGTATTCTGTACAGGTGATGCGTACAGACTGGGTGGGTTTTTCTTGTTTTTTGTTTTTTTTGCTGGTTTGATTCGTGTTTTTTGCTTTGTGTTTTTTTTATGGTTGTTGGTTGTTTTTTTTTCTTGATTTTTTTTTTGTTTTTTTTGTTTTTGTTTTGGTTTTTTAGGTGGTGGAACGTTTTGTGCTGTTCTTCTTCGGTTTTGTTTTGGTTTGTGGTTTTTTTTTGGTTTAATTGTTTGTCTTGTTTCTTTCGGTTTTTCTTGTTGTTCTGTGTCTTTTTTTTTTTTGTTCGTTTTGCCTGCTGTTTTCTGTTCTGGGGGATTTTTGTTTTTTCTTTTTTTATTTCTTTTGGTATCAAATGTGGTGTTGTGTTGTTTTTTTGTTTCTTTTTTTGTTTTCTCTATTTTTTTTTGTTTTTGAAGTTTAATTCTGATTTTTGTTTGTGGTTTTTATAGACTGATCTTCCCCCCCACCCTCCTTTGTTTTCTTGAGTGGGTCTTGCTATGCTGTTGGGCTTTTTGGTGCTTGGGTTGGTACGGTTCTCTGGCCCAAAAGGGACACCATCAACCCCGCCTTCATGTTGTCCGGATTAGATAAGGAGGTGGCTTAGTCAGGGTAAGGACACACACAACGGGGTCATCATGAAAGAGAGAAGAAGGGGGTTTTCCTGTATCGTTACTAGTTCAATGAGGGATCAGGAAAGGGGAACCACGGTTGGGCGTATGGGTGGGGTTGTTTTTTTTTCTTGTTGGGGGGCCAAAGTTCTTTTTCCAACATCTTCGTTTCGTTGTCTTTGCTTGGCTATTCTCATCAATCCTTTTTACCCCATTATATCCTACCCCCTCCATCTATTTAATCTATGTATCCTACGGCTCTATATCACGGGAATGTGGTCGCTCTGTGTTGGTGGACTGCGGATTTCTGGTCAATGGGGGAAAAAAATTACTCTATTAACCCCTCCTATCACCACACAAACAAGAAAACCACACCCCCACAAAAAAACGAAAAAACCCCACACACACCACCACAAGAACCCTCCACCCCAGACCAACGCTCATTGGGTGGGGTTAGAGTGGGAGTTTTCTGGGTTTTTGAATATAGAGACTTGGCGGACGATTAGTCCGTCAAGAAAAAGTTGGTGCTAATGTACTGGAGCGAAGGGTTAAGAGGCTGGCGAGACACACCACACTCCGAAGAACAACTAACGACATAAGAAAAAACAACCCAAGACCCAAAAAGCGCTCATAACCACACCCTCCAGACCAGCGGTCAGTCCAATAATACCGCGTGTGAAATAAAAACCAACACAACAAAGGGGGGGGGATGCCAGCAAGGCGTCAATAGAACCAAAACAACCCCCTAACGACCCCCAAACCAAACAGTGAAAGGACCGGGGTTGGGTCTTCTCTACCTCTCCTTTCCCAACTCCAGAATCACCCAAAGCAATCTATAATCCTTGGTTAGCTGGGGGGGTGGCGGCACCCGAGGTAGTTCCAGGTGGCGTTTCGAGGTTGGGGGTGCTAATCCAGTCGGATCCACAGAAACACCATAACATAAAAGGCTTCGACGGTCCTCATTCTTCCCACAACCCCCTACACCCCCCCCCTTGCAGCGGGACCCCCGAACCCAAGAACAGAGAAGGTCGAAGCTACCCCCCCCCCCCCAATCCCCCCCCCGCCCCCCCACCCAATCCCCGCCACACAATAAAACCAACCCTCCAAAATGCATACTTGTGCCACTAGGGCGGACACATGGATCGAATACAACGGCACACCAACCACAAATCCAGACAGGTCCGAGGGCTCAGGTGGCACCACCACAACACTCCCCCTAACCAGTAAGGAAATAGGTGTTGGATGTGAACTCTCTCTTCTGGGGCTGGGTCCTGACCATTGAATGGTTCTTTTGGGGGGTGTGGTTGGGTGTTGTGTTGTTGGTATTGGAATTCCCCTATAAACAACTCTCCTGTAGTTAGGCGGTCCCCCATGGCTGAGAATCTATTGGAGCAGGGAATATGTAATTCAATGAAGGGGGATTAGCCTCCTTTTTCTTGCCAGTCGAATTTGGCCGAGGGTTGGGGGGCGTCCGTTGATTGTGGGAAATAAGTGTAGGTTGTCTGTCGGCTGGCGGTCCTGGTCGCAAAAAGGTGGAAGGTCACAGACCCGCGCACTCTCTCTAGGGACGCGGCCCTAGGAGAGAAGCCAAAATACGCACAGAGGGGGAATTTTTGGTGACCTGCGTCTGCCGCACAAGCACCCTTGTACACGGTCGCACACTGTGGAATCTGGGGGCTGGACCTTATCATTTTGTTGTTTTTGGTGTGGGTGGGGGTGGGTGAAATGGTGATGTGAACAGGAAAGGGGATGAAAACCACGGGGGAGACAGACGCTGTGGATAAGCCTAAAAGAAAAAGAAGTGGGGAAAAAGAAAGAACAAGGCGATTGCTAGAAACAGCGACTCACGGAAACCCGGAGGCTGGAAGGTGTGTTTGTGGCGTGTGTGTGGGGTGGTGGTTGTGTGTTGTTGGGTTTGGGGGGGGTGTGTGTTGGGGGGGAAAAAAAAAAAGGTGGGGGGCCAAGATTGGGGGGGGGGTGCTTTAACTTCACGTATACACAACAGCCGTCTCTCCGCACCCAATAACTACCACAATCCACAGACTAACATCACGGAACATCCAATACCAATTCTAGTGAATCGTTTGACTGCTCAACGATGCTGCTCCAAACCGTTCTAAGTGGGGGGCTGACTCCCAAATGGCAAGTGGTCCTACCAAAAAGTCACAGACCAGTCCGGCGTCACCTTTACACACGTCACCATCCCAGAACGGCAAGTACTCCTAAGGTGGGAAAAAACCAACACGAATGCTGTGACCAGGTGTCGGTGAGGCATATTCGGAATGTGATCCTCAGAGGCAAAAGAAAGAAAAAGGAGGTGTGGTAACTAAATTCCCCCACCCCACCCGCTTACCTTCGCGTCGAAACCAAGGGCGGCACCGTCCCTACAGGAAGTGCGAGGTGGGGAACAAAAAGGAACGGAGTGGGGTGTGTGTGGTTTTCTTTCCCCTTAAAAGATGTGGCACTGTTTGAGGGGTTCAGAGGGTGAGGGAAGGGTGTGGGGGGGGGGGGGGGGTGGTGTGAGGCTGGGTTGGGTGGGGGATTGGGGGGGTACTCTTATAAACCTCCCCTCCACCCAACCACCCCTACACGTCTGCTGCTCACTACGAATCCTTCGCACCCCCCACCCCAACCCAAAACAAATAGAAAAAAACAGGAAACACTGGACCAAGGGAATAGGAGGAGAAAAAAAAAAAAAAAAAAAAAGGCATAACAGGGAGTAAGGAAGAAAAAAAAAACCAACAACAAAGAGGGGAAACGGCTACGCGAATAGATCAACTGAACAAACCCTGTAGAATCTCTTCCCGCTGTCCGCTACCGCCCACCCCCCACCGAAAAACCCCCCCCCCCACACGCGTCTCTAAGAATCCGATATACGACGGTCGTGTGCCACAAAACTCCAAAAGAACTCTTTATTCTACTACGGAAGCGCCCACCTAAGAAAATTAAGCCGACAAATAGAAAAAGGGGGAGAAAAGCTGACAAGAGGGCCTTGGTGGGATTTGGCATGACATAAGAGGTGCCTTGGGTGCTATTGTGCGAGGCGTACCGGGTGATGTAGATGGGGGAGTTGGAGGGGGTCCCCAAGGGATTGGGGTGGGGTTTGTGCCGTGAGTGTACGCTTGGGGAAATTTCCGGTTGTGGCTTTGGTTGTTTTGCATGTAGACATGCTTTTGTTGAGTTGTCTGGTGGTGGGGGTTGGTTTGGCGGGTATCCGCTTGAGTCGTTTTCGCGGGGGAGTCCAGCAGGGAAACGAGACGGGGGGCCCTAGAACGCGCACGGGCTATGAACGCGGCGAGTGTGGGGGATGAAAGAGGGAAAAATGCCTCAAATGCAAGGAGTCCGGCCGGATGGTCTTCGGTTTAAGGCTGGGGTACAACATAGGAAGGCCCGGTCAATGACCACCGTGCAACTCCTGTTCGGTAGCACTGGCCGAGGGAAAAGAAGCCGCGCACAAGTTTCGCTCAAACAGTTGATTTTGTCTTTAGTGGGATGGTCCCTTGATTCTGGGGGTCTGAGGTGTGTTTCGGGCGAAGCCTACCGGGTTTGGAAACATTGGTCTCGCTATCTCGGGTTGTCGTAGAACAGACCAAAGGCGCGAAGATCCCGTGCGGTGGGTCAAATTAGGCTCGGTTCCCGCGTTGAAAAGAGAGAGTTAGTTTGGTGTTTGTGGATCCCTTGCTACTAAGTTGTTGTTTTACCTATAGTTTTTAAATGCGGGGAAAAAAAGAAGATCTAGTGGGTCATTAGTGAAGTGCATGAAGGACGAAAGGGTTCGGCCGCACTAGGACCATGTTCTGCTATGATTGGGGGGGGTGAAATGAGGGGAGGGAAATAGGGGTAAAAAAGACCTCCATTCGGTGGTGTTGGGATTGTGAGCTGTGTCGTTGGTAATTCTGGTGTTCTTAGTGTGGGGTGTGTTTATTTGGAACGACCGTCGATTAGGTGTAGGGGGTGTGGTCAGGGGGAGGGGGGATAAAGAAGTGCGGCCACACCTTAAAAAAAGGGCGGACGACTCTCGCTATGGGAAAAAATCATGCGAAAAAAAATAAAAAAGCACCTTTTGCTCAGAGAAAGAAAGAAAGCGGCTGTAAGGTTGCGGAAAAACAAGAAAAAAGGTCATGAATTACCGTCTCCGGAAAGGAGGAAGGGGGGGAGGGGGAAAAGTTCTCCAATGAAGGCTACAAGTCGTACGCCCAAATAAGAGAGGAGGAGCCCTGTCATCGAGGGGGGGGGGGGGAGGGAAAAAGGGGAGAAAAGGAAATGTGTATTGAAAACCATCTGTCGGACTAAGCATGGGACATATAAGAACTGTAGAAAGGAAAGAAAGGGGCGCAGTCAGAACCAACCTTGAGAAACGAAAAAAAAGTGTGAATTCGTCCAAAAAGGAGAGGGAAAAAAAAAAAAAAAAAAAAAAGGGGAACGGCCAACAAAGAGAAAGAAAAGGAATCGTTTGAAGGGGAAAAAAAGGGGGTGAAAAAGATTGACCTGTCACCATCAGGAAAAAAAAAAAAAATATCCATCTACTGCGAAAAAGACACTTCTCGCCAAGATAATGGAAAAAAAGAGGGGAAAAAAGGTGGCGCGGGCGATAAAAGGAAGAGGGGGAGGGAAAAATAGGGGGGGACACCGGAGGGGTAAACAGATGGGGAAGGGTTGCATTGCGTGAAAGGAGGGGAAAAAAAAAAAAGAGGCCGGCCCTTGAAGGAAGAGTAACGTACTCTCAAAAAAGGGAAGGGAAAAAAGGAGTCGGCCTCGCAAAGAAAGAAGAAAAAGGAAGGAGGCCTACCCTTGGCAACCGAGGTGTAGGTGAAGGGGGGGACTCCCGTCTTCCGCGAAAAAGAAGGGAGGAAAGTTCCATTTACTCCCACCCAAAAAAGGGGGAAAGCAATCTTCGCATTAATATGAAGGGGGGTACGCTTAAGTCGCAGAAAGGGAAAGGAAAGAAGGAAGGGGGACCTTTCGTATCGCTACAAAACGGCCGTATTAACCTATTTCAAAAAAAAGTGCGGAACAGAGCTGGGAAAGGGGGGGGCAAGAATCAACTAGATTCTGCGGTCCGATCGCGAGAGGAGGGGAAGAGGGGGGGGAGCACGAACGCCCAGCGCGTTCCCTTTATGGTGGTCAAAAACATTTCACAAAAGGAATGGACTGCAGAAAAAAGGCCGTGACCGACCCCGTCCCGCGTGGGGAAAAAAGGGGAAAAAAAGAAGCCCATGAAAATCTCTCGGCTTGGAAAAAGGCCACCATCCTCATAGGAATGAGCGAAGGGGTCCCATCAACTCGCAAACCTTTGGGGGAAAAGAGGGTGATCGGTCCTTGATGTTCAAAAAAATTCTTTTTTCTGACCCGAAGGAAAAGGGCGTGCGGGTTTCCATTCTTATTTTCTTATGTTTTGTTTGTGGCAGGTACTCTCATTGTCGTAAATAGTTCATCATGCCTTAGCACATTTCTCGAGAGGGGAGGAGTTGGTACAGGGGAGAGAAGCGAAGCTCTCTCCGGGAGCTCTCTCTCAGGGAAGGCGATTCGTTCCTCTCTCCCCTGCAATATTCCTCCCTTAAAACAGGAATCTGAATTCCTCCTCTCTACAAAAAAAAAAAAAAAGGAAAAAAAGAAAAGAGCTGATAGAAACCCTCAATGTACGCAAAAGGTGGGGGAGGTCAGCAATGGGTTTGAGAAAGGGAGAGAGGGGTACCAAATTTTTGACCGGTTGAAAAGACGGTTCTATACTAGCAGAAGAACATAAAAGGGCGGCAAAGAAGGAAGAAAAAAAGGGGGGGGAAAAGGTCTCCAAAATTTCTTTCACTGAAAACAAAGAAGCAATACCTCTTCATTTGGGGGGGGGGGGGGGGGGAAAAGGAAACTTGACATCAAAAAGGAGGAGTGAAATCAATTTTGAAAGGAGAATCATGACGCGGGGGGAGGGGGGGGGGGAAAAAAATCTAGTTGGGAGCGGGGAGGAATGTTGGCAGGCACACGGGGAAAAAAACGGCAGCCGGGAAAGGCGGGAAGGAGAAGGAAGGAAGACTGTACAATGACGAAAAAGGTCCGCGGGGAGGAAATATCACTTCAAGGTGAATCTGGAAAGAGGGGGGAAAGGGAGGGGGGGGGGCGCCATGGAAAAAAAAAGGCTTTGTCGAAAAAAGGGAGAAAGGGGGGGGTGAAGGTCGGGCCAGAACTAAAAAAATGAAGCAGGAGGGGGAAAAAAAAGAGTGAAACTCCGTTACCTGTAGTGGGGGCGCTCGCCTCCGGCCCGGGAGAGGGGAGAATCCGCACGCGACGCAGGCCACTTAGTCTCTTCTACAATTACGGGGGAAAAGGAAGGAGGACTTCTCTCCCCTCAAAAGAGAAGCGGAAAAAGGGGCGGAAAAGGATTGGGGAAAGGGGGGGGGGGGGGGGAAGGGGGGAGTAATACTTTATATCGTGTCTTTTCAGCTTTGTGCCGGGGAGAATGCCGTGACCATCACGTAACGAGCATGAGGAAAGAAAAGGGGGGGAAGGGACTTTTTTGGGAAGTAGAGAAGTAACACTATTCTACAATGCGGAGGACAGGGGGGAGATCTACACGCAGGGAAGAAGAAGGGAAGAAAGTTCTTCTACTGACGCCGGACAGAAAAAACAGCTTGTACGGAAGAAGAAGAAGGCGGGAAAAGGAAAAAGGAGACGACTTCACACCTTAAGCCGGAAAAGGAAGGTCTTGTTCCCAAGACTTGTGCGCTGAAGGAAAAAAGAAGAAGAGAATGCGCTGGAGACAGATGCTTTCCTAGTTTGGAAGAAAAAAGAAAGAAGTGAGCAAAGGGGGGGGAGGGGGGAGGGGGGGGAAGGCTCAGCGCTTAAGGAGTTGGGGTGAAAAGCCACATCTAGATAGTCGTCGAAAAGGGGAAAGAAAATTCCGAAATATAATGGACGGTGGGGGAAAAGAAGGGAAAGAAAGAGGGGGGGAGGGAAAGCGGGACTCCTTATTGAGGCACTCATAGGTGGCAAAGGGAGAAAAGAAAGACAGGGGGGGGGAAGAGTTCGCCTGCCACCGGAAAATATAGCGCTGGTCCTGGGGAAATTAAGAAGAAAGGTCGGAAGCATGCGCAATAGATCGAAGAATCGAAAACGTAGGATTATTACCATTAGGGGAGATCCCTGCGAAGAAAAAGGATCATTAAGTTTCTCAGGAAAAAGGAGAGAGGGCGGAGAAAAGAGGGGGTTCTTCCTACAATGACCTCAACTTGAAGAAGGGAAGATAATGTCCGGAAAAACTACAGAATTTGGGAAATATATACCTTAAGTGCTTCCACACTTAAAAAGAAGGACGAAGAGATCTATGTGGAACTCCGCTATGAATAAAAAGGAAAAAAAATACTTCTCTTCCACTAAAATGGGAGGAGGGAAGAACTCTTCATCCTCTTGGGGACATCTCAATACATTCAGGGAAAAGGAAAAAATCCTGCTTGAACAAAGAAAAGGAAAGGCTACTTCGCTTAAGGTGAAAGAAGCGCTTATTCACCTCATTCTTATCAAGAGGTGAGGGGGAAGGGGGCTTTCGGGAGAGAAAAAAAAAAAGAGGAATCTAATAATGTCTTCCGTAGGAGCCGCACCAACCTGTCCTGAAAGCAAAAAAGAAAGTGTTCGAAAAAAAATGCCTTCTTACTTCAAAAAAGGGGAAAAAAGACGGTGGCTTGGCCGAAGGAACGGGGAGAACGGATTTACCTGTCACCATGAACCGAGGAAGAGACTGCCGCTCCACAAAAAAAAAAGGAAGAGACAATATCATTTTCAAGCAAGAGAGCCGGTCTATCCTAACAGAAAGGGAAAATGGGTGGCGCATCCGAGAAGGGGGGAAAGAGGGGGGGGGGTTTGCAAGAACGCGTTCTCTATCAGCGGAAATTAAGGAGAGAAAACGTACGCGCAAGGAAGGGTAGGGGAAGCTTCTGCTCCACAGGGAAAAAAGTCTTCCTGCCCCGTGTCTGGGAGATTGGGGAGTCAAAATCACCGTTGCTCAGGAGGAAAAAAAGAAAAAGCCTACTGACGCGAAGAGCTCTTTACTCAATCTTTTACAATGGAAATATGAAATTGAAGCAAAGTGCCGTGCTTAAAAAGGGAAAAAAGAAAGGAAAGGGGAGTATCCGCGACATCTATAAGGCCGCCTTAGGGAGGAGTGTCTTAACATCCTTACTTTAAAATTCCTAAAAGGGAAAACCTGGAGAAGAAAGGGTAAATCGCGTATAGGATTACTCTGGTGTGAAAAGGGAAAAGGAAAGGAAAGGGGGGGGGGCCCCAAATTGAAAGAGGGGGGGGTATTCGTTCCTTTGAAAAACACCCTAGGGGGAGAAGCCAAGTTTGCCCCAGAAGCAGGGAAAAGAGGGGGATTCTCGTACGTAGGGGAAAATCAACTCGCACAACCTTTTTAAACTAGGAAATCAAACCGCATTGGGGGAGGGGGAAAAAAGAAAAAATTTGCCATCGGGGAAGGAGGAATCAAAAGGACCTCACTCATCCGAGACCTTGCTCAAAGAGGCGAGCAACCGTACAGAGCAAATCGCAGCACTCAAAAAAAAAAAAGGCTAGGGAGATCACTCGGGGTCATCTCAAAACGGGAAGGGGGGAAGAGTACCCCTCGCTCGATTCTAGGGGGAATGGCTCCTGGCCTCCCGTACCCAACGGAAGGGGGGAGCCTCGTGGAGAAACTTTAAACTGCTGAGTGTGGCAGCACTGGGGTGGAAAGAAAGATATCCCACAGGATAGAGGGGTGGAAAGGGGGGGTGTGATATTTTATTGAAAAAAGGGACTTACTCTCCTCTAATGATTTGGTGCGGCTGATGAGGAAAAACGGTCTCTCCACGGGGCGGGGAAAGGGGGGGAGGTGAAAAAGAAAAAAAGGGTGTTTTCTCCCTCAGACTCTTTAAGATCCTCGGGGAGGGAGGGGAAAGAAAGGGGGGGGTACACACCCGTCGTCCTCCTCAGAAAAGGCATAATCTATGGAATCTTGGGGGAGGGGCAAGTTGAGGAAAAAGAAGGGGTTCGACAACTCTGTCCTACTGAGAAGAAGGGGAAGAAAGACGTACCCTTTCCGAATTCGGAAAAAGAAAAGCACTCTGGACTTAGCGTTCATGGATCCAAAAAAGATGGGGGGAGGTGTGGGCGCACATTTGACGAGGAAGGGAGGGGGGGGGAAATTTCCTCTTTCGCCACGGGGGGTCGGTCCCCACGCAGAGGGACACGGGTCAGGAAAGGGTGGAGCCTACGCTTTAAACCCGGGGAAAGGAAGGGGGAAAAAGGGGGGTTCTCTCTCTTCAAGGGCCCGGGACTAGACGCAATTCAACCACCAACTGTATTAAGAAGGAATGGAGGCCATTACGGTGGCCAATAAGGGGGGGGAGGAAGAGGGATATTCTCCCCGAAAAGATTGGCTAGCAGGATTTATTGGGTGGGGGGGGGAATGGCAGGCGCTTTCACTTTGTGAAGCAGGGCTCTGGGGGCAGGGGGGGGGGATAAGGAAAAGTCACTAACAGAAAACACGGCCACCGGCTTTTTTGGGTCCTTGGGTGGAGGAAAGAACACTATCGAACAATTGCGGGTGTATTCAGGAAAGGGGGGGGGAGGAAGAACCGCATGCTCATATGCTCCCCGGCAGACAGTAAAAGAGTGGATCCAGCAAAGACAACGTGGGGAGAAATAATGGGAGGGGGGAAAAAAAAAGGAAACACGAGACTTCCCTCACCCGGGGGAGGTACGACGGTCGTGTTCAAAAAGACAGTCGCGGAAAAAGGCGAGGTCGCTGGAGAGGGAAAAAGAATGCTTGCGAGTTTGTTTTAAAGTAGGGTAAGATCCTGAGACAGCGTGGACGGATCTCAGCGAGGAGGGGGAAAAAGAAAATCGTAGTTGTTCCGGGTGGGAAAGCACGAGCCCGGGATATGAGACGGTGGGGAAAGAAAACCGTCGGGTCTTAATCGGGGACGCAGGGACTCGAAGATCATTTCCTCAAGTGAGGGAAAAGGGGGTCCCGGGACAAAGCGGGCGGAAAGGGAAAACAAAAAAGGGAAGGAATTACCTGATCAAGATCATCAAGGCGCAGATAAGATCTCTCAAACAAAAAACGAGGTGAGGGGGACGCCGCGGTCCGTACCTTTTCATGATCTGAGAAGGAGGGGGGGGGAAGAAAGAGGATATGTGGATTTCTTGCGAAAAAGAAAAAATGGGAGTACCTATCTTCTATGCATCCCGAGCTTCCATAGGCCACCGCTACCGAAAAAAGAGGGAGGACCACCGTCTCATATCCTTAAAGTGAGGAAAAAAAAAAAGAAAAAGGGTTCTTTCGACGACTCCTCTAAGAAGAAGAGTTTTGGAATATTCAAAAGGAAAACGTCGGAAAGCCCTACGTCCTGTAGGGGGAGAAGGAAAAGAGCTTGTCCTGAATTCTCCGTCTCAAAAAAGGGGGGGATAGGAATCGCAAGCCGGAAAGGGGGAACAAAGAGGAAAGAAGGTGATGAGTCGGGCCTGTCAGAGGGGGGAAAAAACGCCTTCTTTCTCATTAAAAAAACAGCGTCTGGACTGGAAAAGGGAACGGAGAGGGGATGGGCACGTGAGGCCTATGAAGGGAAGGAGAAGAAAAAAAAAAAGGTCCGAAGAAAGGGGGGCACGGGAATAGTGTTAATTCTAAAAAAAAAAAAAAAAAACTCCAACAAAGTAAGGGAAAGGGGGGGAGGAAGAAAAGGGTCGTTACGTGAAAAAGAGGAACATATTGACCTGCCAAAAGCGCGATATCCATCTACTGCCAGAAAAAAAAAAAAAAGGAGAAGGATCGTCCAAGGAAAAAAAAATCCGCGCTCGGTGCGCTGGGGAGGGAAAAAAACCCAATCTTGGAAAAAGGGGGGGGGAAGCCTCGATGGGTGTTTTTGTCAGTGGGGCGGAGGGCGGAAGGGGGGAAGGAAGGGGGCCCGGAAGTCCGAGGAGACAAAGAGGGGAGGAAGATAACCTTAAGTTCAAAGGAAGTCGTCTCCAACACGGATGGACTCAGAGGGGAAAAAAGGAAAGGTCGATGGGTTACGCGGGAAAAAAAAAAAGGGGAACAGCCCTAAACACAAACATGTCACATACGGGACGCGGGAAAAAAGTGTGCTCAAAAAAAAAAAGGAACCTCTGAAAGTTATAATTGAAAAGAGGAAAAAAGGGGCTCTCATGAACTTTCACTAATGAAGGGAGTACAGCTAGAATGTCCTCAAGTGGACTAGGGGACAAGTAGATTCGTACAAAAAAAAAAAAAACCTGTTGTAAAGAAAATAAAATAGAAAGGAGGAGAGAAGGAACTCTTTTTTATCCAATTTATTCACGGGAAAAAAAAGGGGAAAAAATTAAAGAGTCTGATTGCAAAAAAAGGTGGTAGAAGGGGAAGGGAGATCCCGTTAGCGTAGAAAGAAGGAAAAAAAAGGAACCTCCTCAGTTAAAGAGTCCGTATAGCCAGCGGAAAACCTCTGCAAACAAGGGGGCAGGGGTTTTAGCTAAAAGTGCTTACCAAGGCGGAAAAAAAGACGTATGCGGTACCGGAGGGAAACGGGGGAGATCTCCCATCAATCACAGAACTCCGATCCTTTTACATCTCGACAGAGGGGAGTAGTGCACCGAGAGTCTCTGATAAAAAGACCCTCCTTCCATCCTCCTTTCCAGACGAAAGCGGTCCTCAATTGGTTGAGAGAAAAAGGGATAGCGGGGGGGAAAGGGGGAACGCTGGGCTGAGAAAGGGAAAAAAAAAGGGGGAGGGGCCTGCTTCTTTCGGCAAAGCCGGAGAATCAAAGAGGGAAAGGTCGTCACGGCCGACTCAAAAGGTGGGGATGAAAGAGGAATTCATTTGGGGGCCACCTACCGTTACCGGGGGCTTAGTGAAATCAATTGGGTGAAAAACAAGAAAGGGAATCCGCCGAAAAAAAGAGGGAAAAAAAAAAAAAGGGAATGCGAGTTGATCGGGGAAAAAAGGGCTTGCCTTTCTGAATGTGGAAAAAAAAAAAAAAAAAGAGGAATGTTTCGGGGGGAAAAGGGGGGGACAATCGGGAAAGGAAAGGGGGGAAGGGATCGCTGTCTCCGATGACGAAAGGGGCCGTTCAGACAAACAAAGGTGGACTTCAGCGACGGAAAGTAAAAGGGGAGAGGGGGAAAAATTTTACAACTCTTTCAGGAAAAGACTCACTTTAGCGTCAGTCTGGGAGGGAAAAAAAAAGCCGCGGGCGCCACGGTGAAAGGGGGGGGGGAAGGAAAGCTACTCCCCGGCCACGGGGACGCAGATAAAAGAGACCGACGCTTGAAACGCTCGTGAAAGGAAAGAAAGAAGGGGTGAAGGTGTCTCTAAAGAAAGGAAAGAAATAAGAGAAAAAAGGAAAAAAAACAAACCCTTCTTCCCTCCTCGCGGAGAAGGGGGGGGGCCAATCCTTTGGTCACCGGAGGGACAAGAGAAAAAAGAGGAAACTCTTTTACCCTCTTCAGAGGGTAGTGGGGGTGGGGGGGGGAAGGGGGGCAGTAAGATGTATATGGGAAGTCCGATTTTCCCAGGGCATCTGGTACTCTGCACGGAAGTCACGGAGAAAAAGGAAGGTTCCAACAAGGGGGGAGGGGAAAGACTTTTTGGGAAGGAAACGAATCACACGATGCGAAAAGTGGGCCGGGGGGGGGGGGAGAAAGGGGGGGGGGGGGAGATCTACCAGCATGCAAAAAAATGCCCACGCAGGGGACAGCTGATTCACGCCGGCAAAAGAGGGGGAAAAAAAAAAAGGGAGGGTCCTACCAAGAAGGCGGTGAATCAGCGGCTGACAGGATAGACTAAGAACCTTAATTCGAAGAAAAAGGACGGGCTTGGGTGCCAGGGCACGGGAAGGGGAAGGGAGAAAAAAATCCCTAGTAAATTCTCTTTCGCTGGAAAGGGAAAAAGCCATGACCATATTGCCGAGGGGGAAAAAGAGTGGAAGAGAGGGAAGAGGGGGGAAGAAAACGGATCCCTCGTCTGAGGGGATAGAGATAGTCAAGTAAAAAAGGGTAAGTGTGGCCGCACGGGCGGACAGACGTTGGTAGGACACCTTCGAGGCAGAAGGGGAAAAGGTGAGTCCGCATCGGGAAAAAGGGGCCAGTCAGTGGATGTCTTCGTCGCCGCCAAGGAAAAGCAATCCCAAGAGAAAAGTAATGGATCAAATCATCAATTGCGTAAAAAGGAAAAAGAGATCAACACCAACAACTTCTTAGGAGGATCTCTCAGGGACACCTTGATGAGAGAAGATATTGGGAGTGCGGAGACCTCGTTGGACCGGAGAAGGAAAGGAAAGAAAGGTAGGGGGGGGAGCCCCGATTGCTGCCTCCAAGGAAAAAGGGGGGTAACTTCTGTCAACGTCTAGGACCGGAGTGCGTCAAAACGGGAAAGAGATACGACTCTCTCTATGTGGAGAAAAAAAGAGCTCTGAGATCCTAAAAATGTGGGGAGACACCTTTCTGCTACACAGACCCGACAGGGGGAGAGAAGTCCTTTATGTTGCAACTCTTGTCATGATGATACGTTCAAAAAGTAAAAAAAGGGGCAGCCCCCGTTATGTTGTAGTAAAAGGAAGGAGGGACCAACAAATCGGAAAAAAAAAGGCTAACGAAAAAAAAAAAAAAAAAGAAAAAAAAAAAAAAAAAAAAAAAAAAAGAAAAAAAAAAAAAAAAAAAACCGGTCCTCCTGCGGCGGGTGGAGGGGGTAAGGAAGGATGTAAAAGGGGGAGATTTCAGTTTGAGGAAAAGAGTATCCTTGGGGAAAAAGCACCGCCTTCTTTCTCAGAAAGGGGAGGGGGGAAGGAGAATCGTTCTTTCTGGAAAGAGAAGACTGTCTGCCTCGCCTAAAAAGGGGTAAAGAAAAAAGAGACAAAAAGGCATTGTCGACTAGTGTGGGAAAAAAGGAGGAAAAAAAAGGGACGGGAAAAAGAGGTCCAACCATCCTTTTCGGGAAAAGGGACTGTCAAAAAATTGACAAGTTCACAAAGAAGATCCATCTACTGCCCCCACACAAAAAAAAAAAGTGGAAAAAAGGGCTCTCAAGAGAAAAAGGAGCTCGCTGGACTAAAGGCGCTCGGAGGGGCCCCCAGTAATTGTTGCGATACTCTATAGTGAAGAAAAGTGCGTCTCGTTGAAAGAGAACCTAACAAAAAAACCCAAAAGGTCGTAAGCTCACCGGAAGGTCACGTAGGGGGAAAAGCAGACACAGTCTACTGTGCTCATCGGGAAAAGGGCGAAATGTGTCCCTACAGTAAAAATCAACTTGGAGGAAAGAAAAAAAGACTGACTCGTTCCATGGGAGCAAAAAAACGAGGAGAAAAGGACCTCTGAGTTATACTTTGACTCAGGGAAGGGGCACGAATTCTTCCCTTTTCGGGAGAACGGAGGGAAGGCCGCAGGAAAGAAAGAGGGGAGGACATCCGGCCTGGGGAAAAAAAGGAAGGAAAGGAAAAAAAAAGAAACGCATATTCTTCTTTCCGATCGCGAGGGAAAAAAATTGATTCACGAGCCATCGAGGGGGGGGGGGAAAAAAAGGAAAGAGTCTGGCCGGGCCTCCAAAAGAGAAAAAAGGAAAGACCCCTTCCAGCGTTTAGAAGGGGGGAAAGATCCGGCTTGATCACAGGAAAAAAAGAAGAGGCGCCCTCCGTATAGCAAAAGAAGAAAAAAAAAGGCGCCCACCTTTTTTCAAAGGGTATCTCCCCTAACGCATAAAAAAAGTATGGCGGTAAACGAAATCTCTGAAAACTTAAAATCCCAAAAGGAAAACGCAAAAGATTGCACATCACAAGAAACTAAAAAGGAGAGTTGAGCAAAGAAATCCCAAAGATCAAGTCGGGGAAGCTCCTAACAAAAACAAAAAGGAAAAGGATGAGTGAAGAGAAAGGAGGGGAAGAATTCCTACTCTTACCGCCTCAAGGGGAGTACGCTGGCAAAGGGAGGGGACAGAACTGGTTTTTTGGATCAAAACCGGAGTCTGGGTGGGAAAAAGGGGAGGAACTCTGGGCTAGCGGGGGAAATGCCTGCTTCTTTCGAGAAAATCACTGGCGACAAAAAAGAGGGACAACCGGGCCAAGACCCACATGTGTTGGGGAATGAAAAAGAAGGGAAAATTGTTTCCAACCTAAAGAAGGGGGGGAAAGAGGGGGCAATGTGTACAAACGCGTCATCCCTCAAGGGCCCGTCAAATCTATTTGTAAGGACACAGGTCTTGCATTTTGAATGTTGCAAAGGCCCTGTACTCAGGCAGGGGGGGGGGGCAAAGTCGGTCCTACATAAGATGCCTCATACTAAAGCCCCGTTCATCGCAAAGGGGGACCTTAGCGTCAATGAGGAAGAGAAAAGGAAAGGGGAACAGGGAGGAAAGCGCGTGGTGGGCGAAAGGTCCATTCTTTGAGGGCCGTCGGGAGGGGCCACGTTAGGGGGGAAAAAAAAGAGACCTAACGGTACACCCAAAAGAATCGCTTTGGTATCCGAAGAAGGAAAGGGGAGACGTACGTAAGTGGGGCACTCACGGAGGCCCTGCTATGGTCGAAAAAAGAAAAGGACCAAACAACCCCTGAGGAAGGGCTCCCTTACTGTTGCCAATATTGGGGGGGGGGGACTCGATCGGAAAAAAAGGCGAGCAGGGAGTCACGCAGGGAGAAAAGTGTTCTCGAACGGATTGATTGGGAGGGGATCTCAAATCGCGGAGGTCTGTGACTATGCAGGAAAGAACCGAAATAACGATCCTTCGCAAAGCCAAGGGGGGAAAAGGGCGTACTTTGGGTTTGAAGAAGGGGGGGGCAGAATTCACACTATTCGACAATTGAAGGGGGGGGGGGTGAGATCTAAAAGATAAAAAGGCTCACGCATACAGTTTTTAGAGGAAAAAGGTGGGCCAGAAGCTGTCTAAAGAAGAAAAAAAAGGAAAGACTTCTGTAATCAAAAGAACTACGATCGGCGGGAGGGCGTGTTCCAGAAGGCAGGAAAAGAAGAAATCCCGAGGAATGCTCTTAAAGAAAGAACTGACAAGATGCTGGAGAGGTTTTTCCGAAAGAAAAGGAAGGAAAGGTGGCTTAGCAAAAGGGGGGGGAGGAAGAAGAAAAAAGGATTGGTTGATGCCAAGAGGAGGGCGTCTGAAAAAAAGCTTTTAAGGTGGGGACAAAAAATTATACCGGTGGGGGAAGCCGGAGAGTGAAAAGGACAAGGGGGAGACTTATGAGGGCCAAGAAAAAATTTCAGGTCCGGGATGTCTTCGTGAAAAAGGGAAACCGGGGGAAAAAAAAAAAGCTGGTCCTGAAGCACTGAGAAGGGGAGTCCCCAGTCGCAAGATGAAAAGAGCACAACAACACGGAGGAGGAAAAAAAAAGCGCGCCTTCGTACGAAAGGAAATTAGTGCTCATACACGCTATATTGGGGAGAAGGGGGAGAGGGTGGGAGGACTCCTACCTCAACTGGAGGTCTGAAGAAAGAAAACGATCTTCCTCCTAAGGCGGAAAAAAAAGGTCTGTTGTACTAAAAAAAAAAAACTCACCGTAGAAAAGGAAAAACCAAACCCCTGAGGGCGTTCTGAGAAAGAAAAAAAGATCAAGAGCGAGATACGTCCCCTTACGACCAAAAGGGGAAGCTTCCTTCTCGTAAAGGGGAAGGTTTGCGTACCAAACTAATCCAAAGTTCCTGGAAAAAGTAAAAAAAAAGAAAAAGAAAAAGAGCAATTACTCGGGATTTTGATAGGAAAAGAAAAAAATGCCTTCTTTAACTGACGTCGTACTCCCGGCAGAAAAAAAGGAAAAGGAACTGTCACGTCTGATTCCCCGGACGGGAGGGAGGGGAGTACGCAGCTGTCTTGAAGGGATTCATATAATGGTCTAGGACTATGCGCAGAGGGGAGAAGAAACCAACCTTTCTTACGCCAAGGGGGAATATTTGAATTCGTAGGGATCCATTACTGGGGTCCACAAGTACGGGGAGGGCGGGGCAGAAAAGATCGGTTTGTGAAAAAAGAGAAAAAATTGACCTGTCACCATCTGAAAAAGACAGGCCCTCCACACCCCAAACGAAAAAATTCCTCGCCAAGAAAGGGGAAAAGAAAGAAAGATCAGCCTGTGCTGCCGGCGAATCAGCTAGAGGAGAAATCCCACCTTACTGGCGGAGGGTTGTTTTGCATTGTGTCCCGTTCAAAACAGTCGCCGGTCCCGGAAGGCAAAAAAAAAGAAGGGGGTAAAGGAGTTTCAAGCGGAGACAGAAAAGAAGCGTCCGACCCTTTTCTTTAGAGGAAACCGTGGCGCCCCGGAAAGAACACAGCACAGACTTACGCCGGGGAACAGGGAAAAAAAGGGCAATCAAGAAGAGGGCCACTTCCCTCTGAAGTTGAAAAAAAAAAAAATCCAAGCTTGCGCGGCGGAAAGGGAAGGACGTATCGGCGACAGCGATAAGTCCTCGAGAAATTGTCTAAAAAAGGGAAGGAAGGCCTGAAAAAGTCCCTAAATGGGACAGAACCTGGGATAGATTCCTGCGGTACAGAAAGGAATCGGGTGTACATGGAGGAACTACGCAATCGGAGGGGGGGGCCACCCAATGAAAAGGAAAAAAAAGGTTGTGTATTCTGCCGTGACAGAAAGTGAGACTAGACTCCGAGTGCCGCCATCAGCAGAAATAATAAGGGAAAGGAAATAGCAAAAGCGTTCCATCCAACGCCGAAAGAAAAAAAAAAATTCCTTTTGTTAGAGGCTTACCAGGGGGCAGTCCCACCGTGGCAAAAAGAGAAGTGAGGAGGAGCTTCGTAATGCAGCATCATCAGGGGAAACAAATCCAAGGTAAATCATAGAAGAAAAAAAAAAAAAACCAACGGAGGAGGAGGGGGGGAAAGATTCAGATTGAGAGAAGGAAAAGCCTCAAGGTACCCGCTACTCGGGCACGGGAAAAGGCTAAAAAGGTATATACAACCGGGAGGGAAAGGTAATTAACTCTGTGCTAGAAAGAAAAGGGGGTGTCCTGTTCTTGGCGGAAAAAGAACTCACTGGCTCTCCACTCTGGGAGGAAAAACATGTGTTTGTGTATTCCACAGATCTGGGGGGGGTGGGGTCCACCTAAAGGAAAGAGCAGATGGAGTCGTGAAGAAGAGACCTCTAAACTCAGTAATCTATTTGGGGATTTACACAGGGAGGGAAGGGGGGGGGGTCCCAGGCTGTACGCACGAAGGTTGTAGAAAATAGAAAAAAAAGGTCTCTGCTGTCGCCGAACGACAAGAAAACCGAAATTGGACTAGCGGGCAAGGAGAAAAGGGGGGGGGGGGGGAACGCTTGATTCAAGCGCGGGGGGGGGAGGAGCGTCATTCTTGCTGTGTGCGAGAGGCCACGGTGATTGGGGAAGGGGTACCCAAGAAGAAAGGGAGGGAACCCTACGTCCGAGTGGGAAAAAAAGAAAAAAGCGTTACCGGAGAGTTTGTTGCTCTCGCAGAAAAGGGAAAAAAGAGGGTGTCTAGGAAAGAACCCTTCTTCACTAGAAAAGAGTCCATTACTTTTCAGTGTCAGCCGAAAAAAAAGACACCGCTATCGGAGTGCCGACAGCTTGGGAAGAGGGGATTTTTGTGTGGGTGATCTAAGGGGGGAGTGTCAGCTGGGGGAAGTCAATCTGTCACTTGCAAAACCCAGATCCTTCTCCCGCCACGGTGTTGGGACAGGAAGGGGGGAGGTAAGAAGAATTTTGTGGGGGGGGGGGGGGGGGGGGGAACGAATTCACACTATTCGACAATTGAGAGGGGGAGTCAGGACATTTGGTGAAGATCTACAACGCATGCGGAAGAAGCCATACAGTTTTCCGGGGATCCCATAAACCAGAAAGTGGTACGAAGGGGGAAAAAAGAAGGGTCGGTGAATCAAAGGGAGGGAAAGGAGACACCTTACCTCGTCAGGCAGGTCTGTACGAGTCGGGTGAAAAAGAGTGTAATAAGAAAATCCCGAGGAAGGAGAGGAAAATCATTACAATAAGGGTGAAAAGAAACCTAAATTCCGTAGTGGGAGAAGGAAAAAATTTTTTCGAAGCGGAAAAAGATTGTTTTATCCACATAGAAAGAAAGGGGACCGCTGTTACGGGGGTGGCCGGGGGGAAGGAAGGGAAAAGAACGGGGGCAAGAAGGAAAAAGAAAAGGGGTTCCGCTGGTGGAGATAGAAGATCAGTCATAGGGGGAAAAAGGAAAAGCAGTAGCCTCATCCCAATATAGGAGGATGGTAATGGGGAGCAATTTCTTCCTCATGCGAGTCTCAACAAAAAAAGGGGGGAGGGAGGATCATAATCTTCGCCTGGCAGGGAAGACCTTGATGATAGGGGAGAAGAGAATTTTTATTGAGGCGACAAAGGGCGGCTCCTAAAAATAAAAAAAAAAAAAAGGAAAACAACGATGCGGCCTCCTAAGGCGTCCAGCTAAGAACCCAGAGGGAAAAAAATCTCCTATCCTCTGACTTGCAAAAGAAAGCGTTCTGTCGAGCTAAAAAAAGACTAGGGGGCAGAAAAAAAAAAAAGAAGAAAGCTTCTACCACCTTTTGCCGATACAGGCAGAAAAAGAAAAGAAAAGGGGTTTCGGAAAAACTCGGAAAAAAGAAAAAGGACTCCATCTCAAGATGGAGGGATGTGATAGGAAAAGGGAAAAAAAGGAAAAAGGGAAAAAGAACCGTCGTAAACGAAGGAGAAAAAAGGAAGTTCTTATCCTGTCAGCGCTGGAAAAGGAAACAGGTGATTTTTGTAAAAAGCAGCAGTTCTGGATCCACCGGGTGAAAAAGAAACGGTCTGCCGTGAGCCTATGCACGAAGGCGGGGAAGAGAAAAAAGGAAAAAAGAATTGTCGAATAGGTGAATCGTCCAACATTCGGAGAAAACAAAGTCCGGAGAAAAAGGGGGAGGGGGGGACGAAGATAGTTTACGGCGAAGGGGAAGGGAAAGGAAGGTCACCATCGAACGCGCAGAGAAAAAACACCCCCCAACACGTCAAATCCAGGAGCCAAGATAAGAAAAGGGAAAGCGCGGCGGGGGGCAGCTTGCGATCAGAGCGGAGGATGAAAAAAAACATTACTTTCTCAAGACAGGTTTTTTATTGTAGAGGCGCTAGAAAAGGAAAAAGAAGGGGAAAAGGAGGATGCCGCCCCAGCTTACGTACGCTCACAGGGGGGGGGTTTGGGTGAGTGTTTTTTTTGTTGGGGAAGTTTCAATCGTAGGAGAAAAAAAAAAAGAGGGGCGGTCCGACCCTTTCCCGGGTCCGAGTGAGAAACGGAAATGCGCACACAGCACAGAGACTGGACTCCATGGGGAAAAAAAAAAAAAGGGGAGGGTTTCAATTCCCTCTTGAAAGTTGAGAATGGAGAAAAGGACTGGCTGAACTGCACGAATTCGTCCCTGTGGGAAAGAAAGGGAACCGGTAGGACCCTATGTCGAAAAATAGGGGAAGCCGGAGAAAAAGGAAAGGAGAAGGAAAGATAAACTAGATACTTCTTTCCGTAGAGAGAGAGAAAGGGAAGTTATTCACTAAGGAAAGGGGGTGGACCTCCAAATAGAAAGTCCGGGGGAGAAAAGGGTGGGGTAGTCGGCCTTGACCGACCCCGGCAAAGCGTGGAAAAGAAGGATCTCCGGCTTGAAAAAAAAAAATCCTCCTTTATACTCCAACGTATAGAAAAAAGGGACAGCA
>Ga0179593_1481269_pt1 | contig 27130 bp, 22 predicted proteins | sample CZODoug2_1_08_16_FD_185931 | JGI IMG/M metagenome (GOLD analysis project Ga0179593, IMG submission 185931) | Vadose zone soil fungal communities from Angelo Coast Range Reserve, California, USA - CZODoug2_1_08_16fungal (PacBio error correction) | ecosystem: Environmental > Terrestrial > Soil >...
CCGAACCCCTAGAAAGGGCAGTCGGTGGCGGGTGCGTAGCCACCCTTCCCGACCCTGCGGCCCCGCCTAGCAGGCCCTGGGGGGAAGGCTCAGGCAGACGCAGGCGAGAAGGGCATTTTGTCTTTTGTGGTGTGGGGGGTGTGGGGAAGTGGGTGTGTGGTTGAGGAGGAAGAGAGAGAGGGAGAGTTGTGTTGGGGTGGGGGGGAGGGGAGAGGGGGTGTGGGGTGGGGGGGGGGGGGGAGTTTGAGTGATTGGGGGAGGGGGGAAACGTTGTTTAGTTGGGGGAAGGTTTGTTATGGGTATTGGTGGTGTGTGGGGGGAGGGGGTGGAGGGTTGGGTGTGTTGTGTCCTTGGGCGGGTCGGTTGTGGGGGGTTTGCGGGGAGGGGTTGGGGGGTTGTTTTGGGGTGGGAGTTTCTTTTTTAGGGGGTGGGGGTGGTTGTGGGCGCTGGGGGGGGGGGTTTGTGTGGGTTTTTCCGTCCCTCTTCATCGCACTCACCCTCCTTAAACCTCTACGCCGCCGCCGGTGCATCGGCCAAAAGCTGCGTGGCGCTCAGGCAGCTCCCACCAAAAGGGCCAGAAATTGTAGAAGGAATAAACTGACTACCTACCAGAAGATGACGAATAAACTGAACTCCTGCTCCCGTTTGGCTGTAGACTGAAGGGGAACAAAAATCCACGTTGTGGGACATAGGTAAAAAACCAAAAGAAAGAGAGGGAAACTTAAAAAAAGCTCTTCCGATTCCTATTGGGTCAGTGAATACTCTGTCGCCTACGGAAGAGGGAAAAGAGCTTCGTCAGCGCGGCGGCAACGTTTGTGTACTATCAAAAGTACCGTGCGACGTGGGAGCTAAGACGGCAGCCTGGGCAGAGGAGGAGATACATTGCGACCTGCGCGCAAGAGTGTAATTGCGGACCTGAATGTAGCTGAACCAATATATCGCATCCCAAGGGCAAAAGGCTATGTAACGACGGGAACCTTTCCCATCGACCTACGAGGAAAGGAGAAATCAGGAAAAGTTATCGTTACTATCCCGGGACTAGTAAACGAGATGGAAGAGATAAGAGCTGCGCGATAGAAAGGGAAGGGGTTTCGAAGCGGGCCGCTGGGAGAAGGGAGAGTTACAAGAAGAGAAACGCAGGTTCAGTTGAGGGGGGGAAGGAATTCGCAATCGTAAACGATGGGCGTTCCTTCAGAAGCAGAAAACGCTCGGGTACAAGACAAGAAAGGCGCGGTTAAGAGGTCAAAAAAATTTTCGGAGGGAACCCCCATCCTGCTCGAAGAAAAACGAGGTCAACGAAGGAGAACAAGGTCCGCAGGCCAAAAAGAGAAGAGGAGAGCTACTAAAAGTCTCCTGGGGGCAAGGGGGGAATTAAAGTAGGGGGGATCGGGATGCTTAATAGGAGCAAAACAATCACCCAAGAAGAAAAGTGAGTATGGAAAGTCCCCGATTGCCTGCTCGCCGGGGGGGGGGTTGGAAAGGTCCAGACCAAAGGAGGGCACCAGGGGCAGGGCAAAACTACTCAGCGTGGCGCGATTACCTTGCCTCCTGGCTGGGAAAAAATAGGACTGGGGTCCTTCAAATGATTTATTTTCAGACTGTAAGCGAAGTACCAAGTGCTGTCTTTTTGATCCACAACGACTCCTATTTACTACGCGGGGGGGGGAAGCAGGGACCTTGGGTTCGATAAAAAGAGACTAGTGAAGGACAAAAAAAAAATATACAGAAGAAGCGGACGTTATCCGAGAGCTATCTTCGTGCATGTACTCTTTCAAGAAAAGAGAGTGTTTTCCTGGCCAAACGAAGAGTTGTCCTTAACCAGAAGACGAGAGATGCTTATCTGTTTTTACTGGCAAAGAGCATGGGAAAAGGGAACACCGGTCTTTCGGGGGGGGGTTTATATGACGAAAGAGAAACAAAGGGGAAAGGGGAAATGAGGATGCGGGAGATCTGACGGAGCGGCACGGACATCGACCCTGGAAAGAGGAAGGAATGGATAGTGACTGACCAGAGCTTCCAGGGGAGGGGGGCCGGGGAAAAGATGGAAGAGGTGGCTTCGTTGGGGGAAGCGGAACCGGCCGGTTGACCTTGTGCCCGAGCGGAAAAGGGAGGGAAGTTCGGCTGGTGCATCTCGAGGGGAAGGAGGGTCTTGGGGAGGGCCATCTCTAGATACAGAAGGGGAGGCTCGTTGTGTCTATCCTTCGGCAAAAAGTCGGGAGCAAGGGAGTAGCCTTTTCTTGCTGGAGAAGCCCACCTTCCAGATGGAGAGGTTTACAAAGGAGGGACCTGGAGTTTTAGAGAACGTCACCGTTAAAAGGGAACACTGGGGCTGGAGATCCGTATTCCGGGTGGAAAAAAAAGGGAGTTTTCCGGATGTGACTGAGTGAACTCTGGACGGCGAAGGAGTTCCTGTGGAAAAGATCAGGTTTGGACTGATGCTCTGCCAGGGGGGGGAAACAAATTCCTTCCGCGTACGCCCCCGGGAGGACTCGAAAGAAATCATCGGCTGACGGAGAAGTGACCCGATCTGAAAGATGAGGGAACGCTGTCCTCGAGGCAGCATTCCGCAAGCACTGCCCGGCCAGGGGGGGAAGGCGCGAGTCGAGTCTGGGCGGACCGAAATCATAAGAACGTTAAGAGGGGTTAGGAAGGGAAGTCCGGTCTGGAAAGATTTACCCAGTCTCATCAGGGGGGCAGAAGGTCATCTGGGTCCGGTCAACGGCGTTCGCGGGAAATGGCCCGATCACCCGAGTGGCGTGAAGAAGCTTGGGAAGAGAATGGTAAGCGGGGTGGGGAAAATGCTTCCTTTCTTCGAGGAGTCCGCGTGGCCAACATTCAAATCCGGGTGAAGGAATGCCCCTCTGGAAAGGAGGAGACTAAGGGGCCATAGAGCGGCCAAGGGGACAGGGCCTTGGAGGGAACTGGCTTTACGATAAAAGGAGATTGCTTCTTTTGCTGGGAAGCCGGCTGCCCAATATGAAGTCGGCAACGACCGACAAAGAATGGGAAGTTCGAGCGAAGCTTCAAGATGTGCAAAAGGGAATGGGGAACCACGAAAAGGTGTGGAAAAACGGAACTCCGAAGGCGAAAAGAATCCCGTTCTGCAGGCGGGGAAGATGTGGAAAGATGACGGGCGTGTGGTAAAGAGAGAAGCGGGTCTCGGCGTGCCCAGGTTGGGTCGTTGAAACCTGAATCAAGTGGAACGGGGAGTTCTTAAAAGAGGGAACGATAGCGTATTATGACGTCGGCGAGGATGCACGCGGCGGCCGCCTTCGACCGCCGGGGTGAAGCGGGGTGCCGGACGAATTGGCCCGCCGACGTGCCGGACCGGGTCATCGACAGAAGAAGAAAAGTAAAAGCAGCAAAACTAAAGGGGGGAGATTGTCCAGGCGGGCGGCACTTCCCCTTTGAAGAGATTTGAGACCGCCAGAATCCATAAGGACGCCGAAGACTGGAGGAGGGGGTTGCGCTGTCGACACAGGGGGAGGGTACGTACTAAAAGAAGAGGAAATCCTTAGCGGATCACTATCTTCCTGGACTACTTTGTTGGTCGCAATAGAGGCAAGGTGGTCAAGAGGCTGATACGACTTTTCAACTGTAGAAAGTAGCCGTGGCACGCTGGGGATCAAAAAAGAAGAAGGGGACTACGCCTGGGAAACCGAGGAAGGCACGCGGTGGACTTGTGTCATCCTACGAAGGACAGCCGCGGGGGTTTGCCGCGGTGGAGTAGGGAAGGAAAGTTCCGATGTTCCCGCGGCGGGAATTGTCGTCCATTCTTCGGAAGGGCGCTGCTCGATGGAAAACCAGTCCTTTTCACGAAGGGGGCTTATCCCTCGCTTGATCGGGGGGAGGGGGCTGATCGTAAAAAGGAAATGGACGAGGTTCCTTCACGGGTGGGGACATGGTAGAGGGTAAAAGGGACTCAGTCTGGCCGGTTGTCCTGGGATGGCCGGCTCACGGGGTGCCGAGGCAACTGGAACGAAAAGGATCTGGTGGGACGACGTCGCGCAGGGGGATTTCGGAGTCCGGGAACCTTTAGAAGTACTCCTTCAGTGAGGGGGCAAGGGGAAAGAGGGGGAGGTACCAACAGGCTCCGGCCGGTAGGGGTTCCTCAAGGGGGGAAAAGGCGGGAATTCAACGTCCTTTCTTCCGTAAGCCTGGCGCCGCGCTGATGCGGACAAGTACATTTGATCCAAAAAGGGAGGGGGGAGAAAATATGTTGCTGATGGAGAGACCCAGATAAGAAGGGAAAAAAAGTATCCAAGAGGGTTGGGGGCACTGCACGTCAATTAGAAGCTCAACACAACAACTGCGGGGAGGAAGGAAATAGGCTCATAAGACCCGCATGCACAAGAAGGGAAAAAGGAATTCGGTCGAGCCATCAGATGGACACATATAGCAACGACAGAAGGGGGAAAAAGTCAAAAGGGGAGGCTCATAAAAAAAAACGCGTCCCGGCACCTGCCCAAGCCGCCCCGGCGTCTGTATCAGCCGTCTGAAAGAGAAAAAAGCCACGACCCCTGGCCCGTAAACGTCGAGAAAAGGAGTCGAAAACAAAACTTGGGAAAAAGCTTCCCCTAGGGGGAAAAAGAACCGGTGGCAGCGTACAGAGCCCCGCCGGGCCTTCGAAAAGGGCGTCCAAAAACGCAACAAATACTAGACTCAAGTCAGGCAAATAGAGCAACCTTTCCTTGTGAACAACGACACCCGTACACTCAGGAGAGGAAAGAAGGCGAAACATGGGCAGTAAATGGAAAGCTTAACAGGGCAACGTCCCTGTCTTACGAACCCGACGCGAACAGCAATCGCATCGGGGGGAAAAAGAACTTGGACTCGATCAGCAGCCATAAAAAACAGGAAAACCTCCGCTCCACCGGCCGCGGGACCAGCGCGTACTCCAGGGGACGGACGCCACCGGGGGGGAGTAGACCGACCCTCTGACTGCGGCCCGGCCCCCCGTATGAAAACGTTTGAAAGACTCAGGTGAGTCAGGAAAAGTCCGTCCCGGACTGGGATCCCCCGTTCCCTTCGACACGATAACAGCTTGCCCAAGGTCTTTAAAGAAAGGGAGGGGAATTCACCCATTCGAACCACCAGCCAAAGGGAGTATGATCCGAGACCTAGGGAGAAAGGTACCGAAACAGAAGCCTCGGTTCGTCCCTATCAGCCCAGAAGGAGAATCGTGGAAGTCCAAGGCCGGTTTACGGGAGACGATCACCGGAAAGGAAAGCCTTAGCCAGATTACCCCTCCACCATTGAGAAGGGAAGCAGGGTCGATTGACCCGGTTTGGTTGACCATGTCGCAGTCCTCGGGAGGAAAAAAAGACGGACCTTCGACACAAGGAAAAACGGACATCAATTCTTATAAAAAAAGGTCCGACTTCTCAGCTAAGAAGGGGAAGAGGGAATCGAAGAAAAGGGGACAACTCAAATCTCATCTGCCCTCAGAGGCGCAAGACACAAATTTCACGGCAGTTACCGGAGAGGGGGGAAAAAAACGGCCGTTAGGTAATCTTCTTCCATCAAAGAAAAAAGAGAACTTCTTGAATGTGAAAAAAATGCCGTTCACCTCTGAGCACCAGGGGCGTGTAAAAAAACACCTTTCCCGGAAAGGAGGGGGGGGAAGGACGCGACAAGGACCACACTGTGTGTGGGAGAGGTCATCTGCTAAAAAAGAGCCCTTCCTTTGTACGCCCAGCAGGGGAGAGACTTTGGAATTGGACGCCCAAAAGAATAGTCCTATGGCCGAAAAAGACTCAGGCCTCGGACGACCGGGGATCGCGTCTGGAAAAACCATCGGTTATGTTAAAGAAAAGATGACCTTTGGGAAAAGAGGAAAAGTCAAAGAAGAAATCTAAAAAAGGAGGGACAGAACCGATCCCATCTACTTACCACGGGGCACCAACTCGCTTCCACGTATTAAAGGGCGAAAATCAGGACAAATCAGAACTAAGTTCCAACATGAAAGCTTTACTCTCGCCGGGTTACGCCTCCTTATCGTGCTCAGGCCTCAAAGGGGGAGAAAGGTAAACAGTTGACCGAGCGGGGACCTAGAGGGTCAGGAAAACTACTCTTAACACGGTAACCCAACGTGTTGCAGCGCGTCCTCGGCGGTCCGGGGGGGACAGCTCGTGGATCATCTGAGAGAGGGTCAACTCGACCTCGCGATGAATGGAGTAGAACGCGCATCCTCTTCAGTGGTGCGTACGCGCCCAGCAGGGGAAAGACCTTCGGACAGGGAGAAAAGGAAAAAGGAGCGGTCCTGAAGACCGTAGTCGTGCAACCAAGGAAGGACGCGCCTCAAAATTCATATCCAGGAAACCCGGTCCCGGGTCCCGTCAGCTAAGAAAAAAAGGGGGGAGGGGGAGAAAAGCTCAACAGCACCGGTCACGTGTGTGAAAAAATTACAAAAAGGAAAAGGGAGTTCTGCGAACTTATCTCCGCCAAGTTGCCGCACGAAAGGGGAAGCATCAACCTGGGCTTGGTGAGCGGCGCGTAGAAAGGAAAGCGAACTCAAACAAAGGAGTTCGTAAAGAACCTCGAACAAAAAGCCCACGCCTCACCGGTCGATCTCGATGGATGAAGAGAAGGAGACAAAGAAACCACACGCCGGGTCCTCTCAGAAAAAGGATCAAGGGGGACGACAGCCCGTTTCCGCCGCCCCGGTCGAAAGCCGGCAGCCAGAGGAAAGGAAACCATCCAAAATGACGTTAGCAGAAAGGAGGGTCAAAGAAAGGTGCGGGGGCACCGTAACTCGTAGGTGTCGGTTCCATTCCAGCGGGCGGGGAGAAAAATTTGCCCCGCAGGAAAAAGCGCCGAGGGCCAAAATCTCTAAGTGGATCGTCGTCCATCGTTAACCAAACGAGGGAAAACGTGGCTTTTACCGCTTGTAAGGGGTGGCCCTAAACCTCTAAAAAAGGATCTCTCTTAGGGAGGGTCAGGAACTAAGAAGGTGTCTTAAGGGAAAAAAGGAGTACAGCACTACGGCCTGCCCCTGAGAGAAGCGTCTAAAAAGAGCCATGAAAAGGTTATCTTGGTCCTATCGTCGATGAGAGAAAACCATTTCCAGGCACCAAAAAACCCGTAGTAACACGAGAACGGCTTGTTGTCCCCTCCAGACCTGCCGGGAGATCATCCGGGCCGAGGGAAAGAAAGAGTTATCTGGGGCCACAGAGGAAGAAAGCCAAGGCGGCAAAGATTAGCGCACGATGGGGGGGAGTTCACGACCCGCAAAAAAAGAATCAAAACCTGTTTCTTGCCTCACGCGAGCAAGGGAATCCGCTTTTAGTTGCAAGTCAAGAGGAATTGGGGTAAGAGGGTGAAGTGGGGGGTGAGAATAGGACTAAAACTAGGAAAACGACCTGACCGGCATGATCCGGGACAAACCAGTGCCGTAGGAAAGAGGGAAAAACATCTAGGTAGTGGCCTAGAGGGCCGTCCAGAGCCTCAGTTTAAAAAGAAAGGCGCTCGACCGGCTGTATAACTCCTCCATTCAACCGCGATTGTGCCAATCTAAGGGGGGGGGCAAGGTATGGAAACCAGCAAGGGGGATCTGCGAAAAGAATTCTCGGGAAACGTAGTGCCGCATCGCAGACGAACTCCAAAGGGAAAGTAGGGGGGGAGAAAAGGATGTGGTAGCCCAAGCAAAAAACACACGTAGAAAGGACCGTTCGAAGAAAGGAGAGATATCTCTTCATCTCAACTCGCCGGTATCGTCTCAGATAAGCAGTGGCCCGGATCGTGCCGCTCGGGCCGATAACGTCATGGGGGGAAGGGGGGCGACTTGTCAGACGGGCCAACATGGTGGAGAGGGGGAGGGCCAGTAGAAGGGTAAAGGGACCTTGGCCCCCAAGTTCTGCGCGCAGTCGACTGCAGCGCGAGTCTACAAAGGACGGCGGAACAAGGACGAAAAGTCCGACATAGGGGGTGGTGCCAAAAGTCCAGGCAGAGAGGGGACACGCACAGGGGAAAACTCTAAGGAAGGGCGTCGCGAGTAGTCAGCCCTCGGGGATCTGAAGTCGATTGTCCGTCAGAGTCCTTCAGGGTGAAAAGAGGGAAAGGGGGGGAGAAGTTTGAAACGGGTTTTGGTAACTAGAAGAGAAGTAAAACACAAAAATTGAGGGAGGGTCCTAAGAAGGGGGATAAATCTTCGTGTCGGTCGCCCGGTGATCGACGACAGGCGGTCAAAAGAAAGGCGAGGGAGGAATCAACGGCCACGACTACTAAATCTTGGGCTGAGAGATCTCGATGAAAACAAACATCTCGGCAATTGCGGCGGCGGCGCGCTTAAATTTCGAGGGAAGGGCTGGGCCCGGTCGTGCAGGGGCGAGCAGGGATCCAGGGGAGGGGTTACTCTCTCAACAAAACAAACTAGTAAAAGGGGGAGAGCATAAGCCGCGGGCCCTACCTTATCCCGCCAAGCACGCCAGCGCCCCCCGTAAGGGGAGGGAACGAAGGGCCGCCAGTAACGTTCCTGGGACTCTTTCTTAAAGGGGAAGGCCCGAGAAGGCCGATCTATTACAAAGGCGTTGCGATCGCGAGCCCTCACCTTGTCGACCGCAGGTTCGGAAAGGGGAATCACGACAAGAAGAGAAGAAGCGGCTCTTAAAGAAGCGCCATTTCTGGCAATCGAAGTACTCAAACCAGGGGGTGGAACCAAAGAAGAAAGGTTGCATCGAACCCTTCGTCGATTTAAGCAACTTAAGGGAAAGATTGAAGGGACTACGCCTGGCCTGACTGGCGACTGTCCACGATCTTTTATGCCGCTCGAGGAAAAAGGGGAGAAGAAGACTGGTAAAATTAAGAGGAGGATGCAGAAAACAGTTGCGTTGCTCTGTAACAGGCAACCTGCGCGCAGCTCGAGGTACAAGGCAATGGGCAGGGAAAAGGTAGACCTGGTCAAAGAAAAAAGAGAGGAAGCCAAACTTTCAGAGACCAAAACGGAAAAAAGATAATTCCGAAGCGGCATCAGCGCGCGACTCCTGGCAAAATGGAGAGAGACGATAAAGGAAGAGGGGAAGGGGGGAGATTAGACTAAGGGGGAGCGCGAGAAGGAAAATCACGAGAAGAGGTAAGACCTGTTCAGCGTATCATAATTACGCACCATGGTTAGGTCTTCAAGGAAAGAGCGAAAATCGGTCACGGGAATCAAAAGTTCATGGTCAGAACCGGCTTACTGGTCAAAAAACGGAAAAAAGAGTCCGTTTCGCACCGATGGGGGGAGTTAAAGGGTCCGGGGAAAAAAAAAAGCACCAGGAAGCGCTGACGCCTAGTTCAAAGGCCTGGCCAGGGAAATGGGGAAAACAAAAAAAAGAAAGTGAATTGCTACGGCTGCGGATGGCAGGTTGCTCAAAAAAGGAATTTGGGGACGTTGTGGGAAGTCATGCTTGACGGGTATCGCTACAAACGACGCAGCCATGAAAAAAAAAAAGAGGACCGTGCCTTCACCTGTTAGGAAGGATTGACAAGAAGAAAAGGGGGAAAGAAAACGCGCCGGGCTAACTACATCCCGCGCTCGCGGCAGAAGGGAGGGGGAGCAAGGCGATGGGGGCCATAGGAAAAAAGTCGTCGGGGAACAGGATCATCCCGTCCAATCTGCATTGGATCTAAACAACGACGTCGGGAGGCAGTTAAATGGGCCGGTGGGGGGGAAAAAGGGGGAGGTTACGAAGACTCCATGAAAAGGAGCTGACCCCATCCGCAAAAAAAAAAGGCAAGGGGGCTGATGTCCCTATCTGGTGGGCCAGGAGACGCGTTTTAGCAGAGGGGGGGGGGGGGAAGATAACCGGACGCGAATCCCATGTGGGGGGGGGGGGGGGGGGGTGGGCCTACGATCTCATAAAGGAGGTTTGGTATGAAAATAGCATGTTAAAGAAAGGTGAAAAAGAAAAACTGAAGAGAGGTGTTTACCTATAAAATGACAAACCGATGCGAGGGTACCGAGGGGAGGGGATCTTCGGGCAGGATTGAAAATTAATCAAAAACGTGAACGGGAGTCAAAGCTAGTGCGACGTAACTGAAACGTTTTTTCGGTTCGTGCTCCGAGTAAAGAGGAAGGAAGGGGAGCGGGGGGGTTCAGAGGCTCCGGCGGGAATTTGGGCTTAAGAAAAAAAGTTCAGCGCAACCTTTGTCCTTCTGAGCGAAAGCGATGACGGCGTTCTGGTTGAGGTCCCGATGCAGGTCAAGAGAGGGGGGGGACAGGAACTGGGTTAGAAGGCTCAAGGGGGACATCAAGAATGGAGAAATCCGGGAGCTCTTCGGCGACCGTTCTTGGCTGTTTACAGCCCACGGAAGCATTTTTATGAGAGGGGGGGGGGGGGAGGTTGAAACGCAGAGGAGCACAAGGGGGTAGTTAAAAGGAAGGGAGGAAAAAGATTCACGACTGCCATGGCGAAGTTAATTGGATTGGAGAGGGACCGATTTGGTTCAATTGGACTGGGGGAGTTATCTCAACGGATCAGAAGGAAAGACTCATCGTGAAAAGAAAGGGGTCAAGCTTGCCGCTCACGATGTGTTCACCCCTTATGGAAACGTAAGTCCAACACGACTGAAGGCCGCGCGTGTCAAAAAAGAATAGAAGAAGGGGGAGCCATTCTATCAGAAGGGGGGGAAAGTGTCAGAAGGAAGAAAGACAGAAAGTCACTGACAAAACCTTGCCGTGCCCTGCGGGAGGAAGCTTGACTGACACCTCGGTGGGAGAAGTGCGGGAAAAAGGGGGAGAAACGGGGGAGACTATTGGGCGAAATTCCGTAGTCCAAGACTTAAAAAAAAGGAAAAGGGGAGGAAGCAACAAAACGAGAATCAGCTGGGCCCGGGCGGCCTGTTCTTTCGCGCCGGTGGCCGTCGCCGTCGTTCACGGACAAACGGCGGTTGCAAAAAAAGGAAAGGGAGGGGTCAGGGCCAGATTAGCGTCGAGTGAGGGGGGGGGGGCTTCATCAAGGGAAAGGGGACGAAACTCCGTGGGAACTGGACTCCCTTTTCCTGTACACGACGCGATCCCGGGCCAGGCCGGAAGTGTCCGTCAAAAATCAGGGGAAGAGGGAAGGGACGTTCACTCAGAGACACAGGGGAGGTAAGAACCTTTGGAAGGGGATTCAATTTACCGCCAAGATGGTTTTTTTTCCAACCCACGATCCGACCTTTACCCCCTGGTCAAGGTTCAAGGGGACCCCAAATTGTAAAACCGGGTGAAAGTTGAAAAACTACCAGGGAAGGGGAAGAGGTGAACTCCGCCGATTCCACCCGCCGTAGTCGAGGTGAGGAGATTTTTTTCTAATAACCGAAGGGGAAGGTGGGGGCAACCGCGATAATTTGCTGGAGGAGGGAATTAAGGGTTAGAAAGAAAGAAAGGACCTATGCGAGCGCGGGCGGGGCGTCTTGATCGAGGTGCCCGGGGACGAGAGACGTCGCAGAAGGAGGCCGGCCGCCTGAGACCTGCGGGGGCCGAGGGGAAAGGGGGCTGGGGCTGGGGCCCCGGCAGGAGGCCAGGCCGAAAGGGGGGGGGGAAAGTCCAAAGGGAGAGAAGCAAGACGGCCGAATGTGCTCGGGTCCAGCGGGGCGTAAGTCGGGAAGGGCCTCTGGGGAGGGGATCGGCCGACAGGGAAAGGGGAAAGGGAGGCCCGAGGCGCGGGGTGGAAGCGTTTTGCACCGGGACCCGCCGCGCGGTTCGGTACGGCCCGCGGACCAATAATCGGGATCAGAATCGTAAGGGGAAAAGGTGGTAGCTCAGGGAGGAAAAGGGGTTAAAAGAGGTATAACCTGGAAAAGAAAAGGCTCAGTTTCCTCTGGGCCTGATCACACCGGAGGCGACGGTTACGAGGCACAAGCGGGAACGGGGGAATAGTGGACGGGGTTCACCGGGAAGGGGGAAGGGCCTCTCGGGAGGGGGAAGAATTGGCGTCTTTCCGTCGGGTTCCCGGGTCCCGTCGGCTTTTGAGAATGGCCGGGGAGAAGGCGGGGCTCATGTGACTTGGAGGGGGGAGGGAACCAGAAGGGGGGGGGAAAAGAACTTGCGCCTTATGTCCGAGACTTAAATCTCGATTCGGGCGGCACGAAGTTCGGGGGGGGGAAACTGTATGCAGTCCTGGTTGTTTCAACGGAGAAGGGCGCGGAAGGCCTTCGTGTTCGTTTTGTCTTGGCTCAGCCGGCGAACGGGAATAGGAAGGGGCATGGAGAGAGGAACAGAGCTCAGGGGGTCTGACAAAGTAGACGGCCCGCCGGGTCTTCGGGCTGTACGCCTGACGACCATTTTCCCTATGAGGAAAAGCCAGAGTGACGTGTGGAGGGAAGGAACGCGCAAGGGGGATCGACGGCTCCGGGCAACGGGGTAGGGGGTCGGGGCATGTGAAGGAGAAGAAGGTGCGTTGTTCCCTGGGTTCCTTGCGTTGAATGGGTTGAGAAGTTGGGGGAAGCTCTTGAGGGAAATGAAAGATCCAGGCCCCTGTTTCCCCTTGCCGCTGTTGGCCAGACGAAGACGACCGGGAACTTATCGGAGGGGGGAGAAAAATGGGAGTCGTTCAAGAGGGGGGGATACGTTCAAGGCCTATCTCTAACCCGTATTAGGGAGGAAAGAGATATAGGCCCGGGATTGAACTACCATGGAAGGGAAAACGCCAGGCTTAGTTGGTCATCTCCAAAGAGTCCCCGGGGAGGGACCCGTGAAGAAGCGCTTTATCTAAACTGGGGTCCTTGACCGTATCATCAACGCAGAGAAAGGCCCTACCACGCCAATTATCAAGGCAGAAAATCCTGCTGAAAAGGGGAAGCACCACACCTGAACACCTTTGCCTTAGCCGTAAAACCGATTCGAGAACAAAAATCCAAGGTCTGGCCCCCTCAATGGGACGCCTCGGGGACGGAAAGGAAGGCAAGACAGGCCCTTCCTGGAAGATAACCTGGGGGGGAGGAGGAGAACGAGCTGCTCTCCTCCGGGCGCCTAATCCACCCCTTCCACGCGGAGCCGGAAAGAAAAGACCACGCGCAGTCCCTCAGTCCTTGTACCACCAACCGAAACGGCACTCGGTGCACGACCAGTCGTAAAAACGCCTACTAGGAAGAAAAGCGAGGAAGAGGGGAACCACGGATTTTGGGGGGGGGGGGGGGGGTGGGGAAAAAAGTACTCGTTGCAAACTCGAGATCACGCAAGAAAAGGGCAACGACCATTCCAGGCCCCCCGACGGGAAACAGATCAAAAACTGAACGACTCCAAGGGAGGGCTGGCCACCCGAGAGATCGAAAGGGGACATTAAAAATGAAAAATGCGGCCGGAGAGGTGAAGGAAGGACCTCCGAAGGGGGGAAGAATGAAATCGTGAACCCTGAACCAAACATCTTGCCAGGGAGTACCAAGTGCTGGACAACATTTTACTCGAGCCCCAAAAAGAGGGGCACGTAAGATACTGGATCCCTAATAAAATGAGGGAAGAAACCTAAGCGAAGCCAGAGCTCCCTCTCCACCAACCACGTCTCGTCTTATAAACTAGGCATTCTGAAGCCGGGGGGAGAAAAAAAAGGACCGTTAACGAGTTGGAAGAAAGAAGGGAAACAGAGAAAACAGGTCGCCGAAGGGGAGGACTATGTCCATGGCCTGCAGGTCAGATGGAAATCGCAAGGCCTACTGCGGATGGAACCCCAGCCCGGTCCCGGCACCCCGCGGAAACAAAAGAAAGAAGGGCGCCAATCGCGATCATCGCCGACGTCTAAGCGGGGCTACGAAGAGAAAAAGGGAAAACCAAAAAAAGAGAAAGAGGGGTCTCGGCCAATGCCCCAGACCGCACCACCGGGAAGCGACAGAGAGTCCAGATCGACGGGGGAAAAGGACGTCTGTATCCATCTAAAAAGCGACGCCTTCAAAGGACTAACTTCTGGGTGGGGGAGAAAGGGGACTGAGGCACGTGCCCCTCCGTTCTGGGAAAAAAATTGCGCACCAGGATGGCCTTTAGACCTGTAAAACGAGGATGGGGACAGGTACTCCAGCTTGGGGGAAAGTTACAGTGAATTTCCACGCCCACGCCAGTAAGAGCCGTGATCGTCGACCGCCTCCGGCAAGAGAAAAAGAGATGCCGTAAAACAGAATAATTAAGCGGCCGAAGGGGGGAAGGGGAAATTCATCTTCGTACAGGCCAGCGGGTGCAGCCCGTCCGCCCGTTTAACGGTCCCGCTGATGCCCAAAAGAAAACATCGAACGATGGGGGAAAGAACCTCTCACAGACTAGCCGCCACAGGAGACGTCTGCACGATTACGGCTGATCCGCAACCGCCTGGAAAGCCTACTTGGCCCTTAACGGCGCGCTGAGCGGGGAGGAGGGGAAGAAAAAAGGATAACGGCGAGACGACTTCGAAAAAAGAAACTGTCCGGGAGAAAAAGGACTCGAGAGCCCCAGGGCTCTACGATAAGCAAACTGCCCACGACGTTAGTTTGAAGTGAAAAGGGCAGCGGGGAAGAGGTACACATCTCGAAAAAAGGAGGGAGAGAAAAGCACGATCCCGGCCTATTAGTACAGGACAAAGGCGCGAAGAAAGACGGAAGGGTTGGTGTACGCGGCCACAGGGTGTGAAAAAAAGAGCAGCGCCCAGTAAAGGGAGGAAGTCCGTGTAAAGAACTATCGTGAACTCCCGAGTCATAGGAACAAATCCCGGCCAGGAGAAAAAAGAAACGCCGAAGAGTGGACTATCGAAAAAGGGGAAACTTGTGGGGGAAGGGGTGAACCCGTGCTTGAGGCTTTGCGCCGCCGTAGTTCCGCCACGTGCGCCCACAGAGAAAAAAAAAATGTCTGGGGGAAGATAGGGGGAGCTACATAAAGAAGGCGCCGCTTGCTCACCACAGGTGGGGTGTCAAAGCCGCAAAGAAAAAAGGAAGACTATCACAAGTCTGATCAAAATCCACCGTAGACAAAAAGAAAAGAATTCCTAGGGAAGAGCGCCGGGGGCAGGTTCCGCTGACCCGGGAAAAGAAAAGGAAAAGGGACTCCGGGTCCAAAAGAGTCCTACTCCCACTCCTGCACCGTTGGGGGGCGCTGGGTCCGAAAAACACTAGAAAAATACCAGTTAGATTTCAGCCCTTCGCACTCAGATTCCTCATGAAACCAGGTCGGTGAGGACGTGGAAAATAAAGGGGGAAGAGACCACCTCAATTTAAAAAAAGGCCTCGTCTGTCGTCATCTGTAACACACAATCAACCAAGGGGGCTTAGTGTCCAGGGGAAATCAGTGGGGACCAAACCAAGAAGAGGTCAGATAGTAAGGTCTTTGCCGGAACTCGCGGGTCAAGGGGCCCACCTCGTATAAAATACTAAAAACTAAGAGAAGAAAGGAAGTCGGTAAACCTCCCGGAGCTTGCGCCGGAAAATCTTGGTTAAAGTATGGAGAGAACAGGGGGGTCCCTGGGACACCACCGGCCCTGCGTCACACGAGACTAGGTGGGTCCACTGCCCGACCAATGGGGAAGGGGATCGATCCGAGGGGGGACTTTCAGTGTAAAAAGGGAGGAGGGGCCCCAACCATTCGGCCAGGGACTGAAGCGCCAAAAGACTTGAATGTCGTGAGAAAAAGAAGATGGTGATACGAAGGGTAGTCACCCGAGCATTAATGAGGTACTTGCCCTCCTGGTCACTTGGGGACAGAGGGTAGGGTGGAGACGATGAACAGAAGTCGAAGGGACCTGGCACAAACCAAGAGAGGGCCACCCAGCAAGACGCCGTCGCCCGACGAACCGGTCTTGTTAAACTCGGGAGGAAAGGGGGGAAGCGAGGAGTTGAAAGCTTGGGCGAGGAAAATGAGGGGAACGCCCATGCGCTAAGAGTGGAGCCACGATACCGTGGGAGGATAAAAAATCGTGTGTAGCGGAGAAATTAAGGCCATCTTTAATAAGGGGGGGGGGAGATAAAAATTCATTAAAAAGCCCGTCCACGGGTGGAAAAACGAGGGTAAACTGGGACCAGGGTAAAACGGAAGCCGAGGAAGAAAGGCCGTGTCGAAAACTACATAGAGTAGTTATCCCAGAGACGAGGGCAAGAGACAGGCAGCCCCGTTGGACAGAAAAAGTGGCGATCAATTAAAAAGGAAGGGGAAGGCTGAAAAGTTTGTTGGGCCAGGTTGAAAAGGCGGCGAAATATCCGTGCAGAAAAGGTGGGCTGATGAGTTCAGGGAAGTATAAAGGTTACTGGGGAAAAGGATTTCGGTTCGAAATACCCATGTAAAAGGAGTAGAACATGCTTCAAGACGCGCTTCCGTCGACCAGGAAATGTTGGAGACTTCCATTTTCCAAAGCGGGGGAGAAAAGGGGAAAGAATCGCCTTTCCTGCGCGCGAGCTTAAAAAGGGATAAGTGAAATGGTGGTGGTCCCGGGACATCTCGTCCCATTTGAGATGCCAGGGGATCGGGGGGGGGTTCAAAAAAAACGGGGGTGGGGGGGTGGGCAATAAGGGGAGGAAAAAACAATTTTGGCTCCGGGGATCGCGTGAAACAGTCATCTTATGGGGGAGGGAGGACAGAAGAGCCCGTAAACTTGTGAGAAAAGCCGAAGGCGCCGCTCCAAACTCACGAAAAGGGGTTCCCTTATGTCGGCAGGGTCGGGCAGGAAGTCGGTCATCGAACTCGTTGAGGCCTGGCTCGGAGGAGCACGTCCAGTGTCGGAAGGATTTCGGATTCTGGAAGGGGAAGGGGGGGCCGAGAGGAGCCGGGCGTGAAGGTCGCAAAAAACCAACAACGGGAGGAGGAAAGGGAGAAGTCGCCCCGGTTGAAAGCGAATAGAAAATCTCGGGAAAGAAGGGAGGGAGAAAAACTGGACGCCGCCGCCCCACCAGTCCTAGCTGTCCCGAGGAGCAATTCTCTACTGCAAGGAAAAGAACGGCCGGACATCCCGGAGGAGAAAAATTCACTTACTGGAAGGTCGACCGAGAAAACGGTAGTACCGAAGTGGAGGGAGGGAACCGTGCCTCCCCGACAACAAAAGATTAAACACTCTCTTAACTCTGCGCCAAAGGTGCAGTAAAAAGTCACGAGTGAAAGAAAACATTTTGGTGGACACAGCAGCGAAAGGGGAACAAACTGTAACCTGACCACTATTCAACGGACCCTATGGAAAGAAGACTCGAAAGAAACTGCGAGCTGGAAAAATCGTGTCCCGCAGCGGAGGAAATGCAAAGAGAAACACCAAGGGAAAATGCTGCTGAGAGGGGGAAAAGGTTCCTTACGCTCTAAGCTACCCTGCGCGCACACATATAAGGAAGGGGGAATTACTGATAAAAAACCAAGAAGAGATCCAAGGGAGGAAATTCTCTGGAGCTTTCAAGGGAAAGCTGCGCGCTACCAAAAAAACGCGGAAAAAAAAAAAAAAAATATCGAAAACGGGGCGGAGCGGCGATCCAATAGGAGTCTAAAAGGGGGAAAAGAGATAATCTACTATCGCTTTCACTCTGCGGGCAGTGAACGTCGGGGACAGCTGAATAAACTGGGGTCAAGCGTGAAGAAATAACCCCGAGGGAGGGGGAATTGGCGTCCTGCCGCGCAACTCGGTCACAGGCTCAGGACATGCGCTCACTACAAAGAGAAGGTCAAAAACCGAGGAATTAAAAAAGAGGGAGGGTCGCACTCTATGTGGCTTCATGCGTTCTTTCATCCCACCTGGAGAAGACGAGGGAAAGAAAGAGGGAAGCATCAATGCCTAGGTGAAAATAAAAAGGTAGTTAGGTCAGGGGGAAGAGAAGTGGTGTTCTCACCGGATCTGTGACGGTTTTCAAGAGGTCTTCGTGCGGAGTAAAGACGACTCCCCAAAAAAGCTGAAAAGAGAGGCCAGGTAGGGGACAATGGAACGAGAAGAAAAAAGGGGGATTCAGGAAAGGAAAAAAAGTTGACCTATACTTGCTTCTCACGACAGCAGCTTACTCGAAAGGAAGGAAGAATGTATGGAGGCCCAGGTCGCGGTTTCGATTCAAAAGAAAGTAGTTGAAGAAAAGAGGAAAGGAGAAACTTTCCCAGTTCTGGCATTATCCACAACGACGGCGGGACTACGTTCCTGTTTTAAAGGGGGACTTGGGAGCGCAAAGCAGGGACAAAAACCTCGAAGCGTACCGGTGAATTCGACGCGTCTGCTTCGGGGAAAGGGAAAGCTGGTTCCAATATGGGCAAGCCCACCTTCCCGAGTTCCTGACAATAGAATACTATCTCATACCTAGGGGGTGCAGGAAAAGAAGAAAAGGGGTAAAGGGGGGACAAAAAACAACTTGGCGGACTGGAGGGGGGGAGGGTTTAGAAAAAACGAGTCTGAGGGAGCTGATGCGGGGGGGGGACTGGCGCTGGCAACGTCATCACCGGGGACCCTCTGTAATTCAGGAAATACAGGGAGAAATTCCCTGAAGAAAAATTGACTGGGGAAAGCGGGGTGGCTGGGGGGAAGAGACCAGCTTCGAAAGGGCTTCGGTGGTGGACTCTTGCAAGCGTCCAGGGGGTAAGGGTAGTTTGAAAGGGCAAGAGATGCGGAAAGGCTGACGCTCCGCAGTACGCTTTAAGGGGGCGGATTGAAAGTGAGGATTTCCATCAAAGACGAGAGGGGAAAACGGTTGGCGCATTACCAGGACTGAATAAAAAAAGGATGAAGAGGGGGGAGTCCGCGGCATTTAAACCAGAAACAGATCCAATCAGCCAGAAAAGTGGGCTTCAGAGGTGTGAAATGGGGCCAAAGCCGGATGAGAGGGAAGGGGGGACAACAAGCCCGTTCACTGCACCACGTGACCGGGTTAAAAAGAGGAAAAACATGAGGCTAGCGAAGTTGGCGGGGCAAAGAGGATTTTGAACCTGATATGACCTTGGCAGGGGCAAAAAAAAATGAATCGGAAAGAGGGGGGTGACCCTTCTGTGGTCAAGAGAGGCCGCTGCCCGAGGTGGTGACAACCTCTTGCCTTCGAAAAAAGAAGTGTCAAAGGAGAGGGGGGTCCGACACAAAAAAAGCACTTGCCTGAGGGACCCGGACTAAGCGCAGAAAGTCGAAAGAAAAACGCGCACTGCAACTACCAAGAAGGCGGGTGCTCATCGTCCGAGAGGGGACAGAAGGCACGAAGAGGTCGATGCGTGAAAAAGCGCGAGGGGGAAAGGGGGACCGGAGAGAAAGGGGGGAAGGGGCGGGAAACTACGACCCCGCGCATCTCGCCACTTGGCCGCGCAAAAAAAGAGGAGGGGGTGCGACTTCGGTGGGCGGATCACTTTCCTCGCAGGAACGGCGTGTTCCAGACTGGGCGCGTTTTCTTCCTAAAGAGGCGCTGTATTTAGGGAGCAGCAAAAAAAGGTCCGGGGACACCTGTCACCCTCTGGTCGGGTACTACAAAGAGAGAAGGAGGCCGCGAAAAAGATGTGGAAGGAAGGAAGGGGAATGAAAAAATGTAGGCGTTCGGAGAGGCCGGCGAGTCACGGCGGAGGGAAAAATTACCGTTACGGAAAGTGAAGAGCGGCCAATGGAACACTAAATGGTAAAAAAAAAAAAGTCGTCAACATGAGTGGGGGAAACAGGCAAGTTGAAAAAAAAAAAATTTGACTTCGGAGGGGAAAACGCCGCCAACATCCCCGGCGGGCGGATATTTTTTAGAGATAACGGCCCGGGGGAACCCGAAAAGAAAGGGTAAGGAGACGAGAGTGCAAGGGGAAAGGGATGAATCAACCGATGCCGAAGGATCGGCGGGAGGAAGGGGAGTCATCTTCAGAGAAAAACGCGGAGTCTCTCTCGCGGCGGCGCAATAACGGCCTTGGTGCAAGCGGGTGGGGGTCCTTTACCCTTCTAAAGGAAAAAGCCGACAGTCGGCCTGGCCGACCTGTCCGCGACCGAAGGGAAAGGGACCTTTGAGAAGATCTTTAAAAAAAGGGTGGCAAAAAAAGGGGTGGAAAGGGTGCTTCCCACTCGTGCACGGCCTCGTGCTGTGAAGATCCTGCCATTACTTAAGGAGAACTTAACGGAGAAAGAAAGGGGGGGGCGGCGTGGGGACAGACCCGGGACACAGGTAAATCATTTTCCGGCTTGGTCGAGAAGGATCGATCACTGATCGTCGGGCCGGGGTGGTGGCGCACATCGGCTAAGGGGGGGGGAAGCGGAAGGATACAGAAAAGGGAGGCTGTAATCCGGTCGACATTTCAACAGGGTCCCAAAGCTACGACGGAGGAAACGCACCTCTTAAGCCGGACATGGTGGAAAGGGGGTCACCGGTTCCGGAAGACGAAGGGGTTGCAGTCCTCGGGGGCGGTCGGCCGAGTTTGACGGGATCTTTTCCACTGGAGGGTTAAGGAATGGGTATTGGAGGAAAATGTCTGGAAGAGGGGGACTGGATGACGCAAGAGGGCACCGGGAGTCTGGTTGCCTACTGTCCGTCCGGAGTGACTATCTTATCGGCGGGAGGGGGGGAGGTAACGCAGAAATGGAATGTGAATTCCTGGGGGGGACTGTTGACGGGTGAAAGCTGCAGGACAGGCCAATGGTCCTGGTGTCGTTCTGGAGACGGCTCACCGGGGTTTCATCCTATTCAGCTTGTAAAAGGAGGAGAGAGGAGGGAGGGCGGGAGCACGGGTCTGATCGGGAAAAAAGTACGTAGTGAAAGAAAAGACGGGCCACTTTCACGAGGTGACGCCAGACCGGGACTTCTTGGGAGGAGAGAATAGCTGGCTTGATCCGAACCGGTTAAAGGGGACATGAGGGGGGGGGCTTGCTTTCCTCGCCGCTTCGGTGATGGCAATCCTTTTCTGGAACTTTCCTGGTGCCGGGGGGCGCGGAGATTTGTATTGCTCGGGGGTCAAAGGAAGGTCTATCGGCAAACCTGGTTTCCCGGGTGGGATTGGGCCGCCAGGTGGCTGATGGACGAGAGTAAACCCAAATCGTAATCAAGGAAATGCGGTGCACTGCGGGGGTTGCCAAACGGAGAGAGAAAAAAAAAACGGGTAAAGGAGGAAAAGAGAGGCCGCAGGCAGAACCCGCAGGGCAATGCATTCACTGGTAAACAATCATTAAGGGAATTAGTCAACATCAGCTGCAAAAGAAGACGAACAGGGAAAAAAATAAACTGGAAGGGGAAGGGGAGAACGTCCAAAAAAGCCGCGGAGGGAAAGGCACACTCGGACCCCCAGGAAAGAAGGGGTCAGAAAAGTCCGAGAGGCAGCAAGGAAAGCAACGCCCGGAAATAAGACTTTTACGGGTGTGGGCGTCGCGAAAGCACCAAAAACTACCTTCTTCCAAGGGCCAGAATAGGGGGAAAAGGGTCCATGCTGACTAAAAAGCGCCCTTGCAGGCCGCTCTCAAAGGGGAAAAAACGGTCTCGTCGCGGGAGAAAAGAGAGAAGAAGAAAAACCTTAGCCGGAGGGGGGAAAAACACACCGGACCACGTACTACGGGCTACCTATAAAGAAAAGGTCCCACAAAAAGGAACGGAATAACTGCCACTAAAAAAGGCGGGAAACCAGAGGGAAGAGAGGAAGAAGGCCTGCCCTTCGGGGGGTGACCAAGCGCATGAAAAAGAAGCAAACCCAATCCATAAAAACATACAAACCGGAAAGGGACAACAGCTCTTAAAAAGACTGCCTATCGGCGGCCAACCACAGCGGCAGGATGGGTCAGAAATTCCCAAAGGGGAAAAAAGCCACCTGAGGAAGGCCTCGGGGGATCACGTAACGTCGCCATCGAGCCCACGAAAAGGGAAAGAAAGGTCCGTATCCGGGGGAAAGGGATTGCCTTGCCGCCGAGTAGGTCCAAACCAGAAAATCTGATCTGGAGAACCGATCAGGATCCCGCAAAACAGGTACTGAAGGACGGGCTGCCACAGCCTAAAACCACCGGACAAAGGACGTATTCCGGGGGGATCTCCAGTTCCTGGCCGGCCGATCCCACACCTATTCCATTTTCCCTAATTAAAATAACGAAGGGAAATCTAAAACCCTTCGAAGAGGTGCTCGAGACCGGTCCTTAAAGAGCAGGTTACCAGTTCCGACGGCCGTCTCAGCCCCAAAAGGGAAAGAAAAAGGCACCTCGTCGAAGTCTTCCGCCGCCGCAGCGCAGACGTCTCCTCGGGAGTCGAATTAATAGGGGAACTAATCACAAAAAATATCCGCATAGGGGGGGCCTCAGGTGAGCAAAAAAACCCCGGTTTCCAACAGATTAAGGGGACCGCTGACAAGGGAAGAACATATAAAATCTCCGCCTGCCCGGCCATACTTGCTGGGATGTGGCGAAAAAAGGGAGGACGCAAATCTCCTCAGCTCCTGGGGGAGGGGAAAACACAAGACCCGGGAACACTCACTCTCAAAATGGGAAAATCTGAGTCAACAGTCGACTCTCTGGAACAAGAGGGGAAGGTTATGGGAAAGGGCCACACCACGCCGTTCTGACGCAGACACCAAAGACATTAAAGGGAAGGGATCTGGCCACACCGGCGCAAAGGGAAATCGGAATTCGGAAAGGAAAAAAGGGGGGGCAGTTCCAGTCCCCAGGCGTGGACAACGTTGGCCAAATTCCCCCATTAGAACATCTGAAGAGAGTATTGGGGAAAGCAGAAAAACACACTAGCACTAAAAACTAAGAAAATAAGGAGGAATAAGCCAGAAAACTCCGAGGGAGAAGGAAGAGGACCGGCAACCAAATTAGACTAGCTGGTCTGACTAGAAAGTTTAGTCGTCTCCACACGAGCGCAGGGAGGGAATTCCTCCTCTACCTAGAAGGAAAGGGCAACAGCCGACATCACTGCCCCGGAATGGATGGGTCACAGGCCGAGGAAAAAGTCGTTTACACGCGAGCTCGATCGCCGCGGGCAAAAGACCGGAGTCGTTCTTACCTCTAAAATCAACCATCGGCAAAATTATCGAGGGCATATTAAAAAACCAGGCGAAAGGAAAAAAAAATATCTTGGAAAGGAGGCAGAGCGTGCCCTTTAAGGGGCAAGGAAAGGAAAATGGAATAGTCCGGAAGAAAAAAAAAAAAAAAAAAAAAAAAAAAACAACAAGAACCAAGCAAAAGGAAGAGTCTCCAGCAGCAGGTTCTCCAAGCCCTGGAAAGTTGAAAAGGGTGCCCGGAAAGGGAAAGAGTGCGCGCCGGGCGCTCCGACGGGGGAAGAAAAAACTAGCGAAAGACCTAGGACTGATCTTTCGGTAGAACAGACGGAATTCTCCTCCTCCTGGGCTCACCTAAAAGGTGACTTCAAACCCTGGCCACGCTTCACTCAAGGTCGAAAAAGCGGGCAAAGGGTACACACGACCAGCACGTCACGGGACGCCGGGAACCACAAGGTGCTCTACCCTTTCCACGACAACCCCCATTAGGGAATCAACACTCTTACAAAAAAAAAAACCAACAAGCGGAGCAGAACGCAAGAAAACTTCAAGGAGGGCAAAAGGGGCTTCAGCAACCGTCTCCCTCGTAGGTCAAAGTTCCAGCGGTCGGGATGAAATTCCCGGCGACTGAGGGGAGAAAAAGAAAACCGCGTACCAGCAGGGTCTCGGAGTGACCAACGCCCCAAGACAGGTGCTGAAACAGCAAAAAAAAAAAAATCAGCCCCTTTGCCAGAGAGGGGGGAAAAAGAAAAAAAAATACGGCATTCGTTAATTGGGGGAACAGATGGCCCGGTCCACTCGAGAAAAGCTAAATGCGTCAAAAAAAGGTAGTAAGGATGAGAAGCCCAACAAAGCGCTTCCTTTGGATTCATGAGAAGGAACTCATTTCAAGGGCCACCAAAAGGGCGTCCCTTCCTACTCATGAGGAGAAGGCACACACTGGGACCGGTCTACGCCGTGGGGGCTCTCCGCAGAGGGGTAAGGATGCCACTAAAAAAAGTGACAAAACAGACGAAGGGGAAGAGCGAAAAAACGCTGGTGCTGTGCCGCAAGAACCCTGCCTCTGAGGAAAAAGGGGGGCGTCCTGGGGCTCACCAGGAGAGACGGATGTACGCCAGGGGGGAGCTGTTTTCGGTGGCGCCGAGTACGCCGGGAGAATCAAATGAAAAGGGGAAAAAAAATCAAGGGTGAGCCACAGTAACCGTACGAGCAGTCAAACCACGAGCGGACCCAGGGGGGGACCTCCTCTCGTTGGAAATCGTCCGCCCGGCTGGGGATGAAAGCAGGAATGATGACTCGAGGGCGCCCAGAGGTGTCGTCTTTCCAAATGGGGTTGGGTGGGGGTAAGGATCTCATGACGCGCGCATAGGGTGACCGATTTTCGATCGGGGGAATTGAAAAAAAAGACCACCCGGTCGGAACTGTGTGTAACGCGAAAGGAGGCCCGCTGTGCCGCCGGCCGAGGCTCGCGCATCGATAGGGGGGGGGAGGAGACTTCAAGCTCGAACGGGCCGGAGAAGATAAGACCGTGAAACGGGCCGAAGGGCAGGCCTGGGCCAGGGGGGGTCTTGTGAAAAGGACCGTGACCTCGAGGAGGTTTCCTTTCTAGGACCCTTGCCCATGTCCAGATGGCTTTCGCTCAAGTTGAAAGGGAACGCGAATCGCAACGTGGGGGGGGTGGTGGAAAGTCCCTTACTCTCTCTCCCCTTCGACCATAGTGTTGAAACTCGTGAAAACAGAGCGGCCAGGGAAAGCGGAAGTGGAGAAGGGCTGCCAAAAAAGGCCGAGTGAAGCCCAAAGACTAGGGTGTCCGGTAAATCTTCAGGCAGTTGGGAGAGAATAGGGTCTCATTTGGTCCCCCAACAGGGTGTTGAAAAAATAATACACACAAGGTGGCAAAGGGGAGGGGAAGCGTTGTCGTCATCTCTGGACGGTCGGCCCGGGATCTACCTTCGTTCTGGCCAGAAAGGGGCCCCAAAAAAGCCCCTCAGCAATGGTAAGGAATCTGGGCAGGAACTAAATCGCGCACGGGGAGTAAAGAGGGCAAGGAGGGGGCTGAGGCGTTTTCCAATTGACCAGAGGATGAATTTAAAAACCAAAGAGTGGCTCCTTCGGCTATCACTATGGCCCGCGTCGTAGGGCGCTCAGAAAGAAAAAAAAACACTTAGTAGGACAATGCCAGAGAGATTCCTCAGATAATAGGCCCCAAGACCAATGATCCCCTAAAAAACTTCGGTCCCCGCATGACTAGGGAAAGGCCGAGGGGAAAGGACGAAGACAAGCCATGCGAGTCTCACACTGCTAGGCCTAGTAATTCCCTATAAGGGAAGACAATAATTACCCTTCTTGGGCCATCAGGGTGTCTTCACCAAGAACGTCTGGTACGCAGCCGAATCACCTGGAATACCAAAGACGACACAAAAGAAGGACTAGGAGCCAAACTTGTTGCTGCCGGGTTCGAGGACGCCAACCACCACTTTTGGACAAAGTCTCACCGCATATGGAAGGGGCTCTGGAAAAAAAAAGCACGGAACTCTTACGTGGCGGGAGCGCTGCGCCCGGACGGACGATCCGAAGAGGTTTCCGTCCTCTAGGGGAGGGGAAAACGGAAAGAGAAAACATCCGGGGAAGAGGACGCGGACCGGGCAAGCCGGGAAAAAAGCGCGCTTCATTTCAACCACTGACAAGGGCAAGAAGTAAATTCCTGTCCAGAACATAGGACACTGCACGGCTCTGAAGCGACGCATGGAAAAAACGGGAAAAAGGGGACTTCTAGGGGCATCAACCCGAGTCACTAGGCGGTCCCGTGCGAAAGCCAAGACCTCGGGAGAGAGGGAAGAATATTCCGAGCTGCGCGAGCACTCCTGGGCTGAACGCGGCGCTAAACCTTTCACGCGTTATAGAGGAACAACCGGGGAGGGTTACCGAAAAGCGACCACTAAAAAATGAAAGCGACTTGGTAGCGCGACTACCACGCCAAAAAAAAAAAAAAAAAAAAAAAAAACACACACACAGATGGACCCCCAACCTAAACAGGAGTTCAACGCGAGGGCGGCTGGAGTTTCAGCCTCAAAAGAAGCACAGGATTTCAACAGAGAAGGCAAGGGCACAACCTGAGGAACAATACCCGCGAGTCGGTAGACGGAAGTGGGGGGGGAAAAGTCTGCAGTTGTGCAATGAGGTCTTCGACGCGTACTCGAAGACAAGACCATAGGGAAAGATTAAGGGAAGGGACACTTCACCTGGGGGGGGACCAAAGGACAAGACGCCAACGTTGGGGAAAGAACTGGAAAGGGGGCGCTGAAGGACCATGGCAATTTGCCTGGGCGGGGAAAAGGTCTGTTGCCATAAGGAAAGGGAAGGATCCTCTTCCAACGGAGGAGATCTAAAGACCCAGGGCGGGGAGGTGTCCAAAACGAAGTAGGGAGAGTACTACTTGGCCTTTTGGCCCAGGAACGGGTACACTCCGCGGAAGAAAGGAGAGGAAAAAAGCACCCTGGAAGGGGTAACTGAGATTACCTCGGAGGCAGGGCGTCGCGCTGTTTCTCACCGTGGTCAAGGGAACACCGACAAGTACGGACCAAATCCTAAAGGGGCTCCTGGACGGTTGGGGGGGGTTTCCTGCAAAGAAAAGTGTGAAGTACAATAAAAATCGGAGTGGTTTACCATATTACTACGGAAAGGGGTTAGGAGGTAAATGACTACGAAGGGGTGATGCGCTCGGGAAGTCCTCACCTACAGGAAACTTCGTACAGAGGTGATACTTCTTAAAAGAGAGAAGGAGGGGCCACCGTCATCAAATACAAAAAGGGGAAATAAGGGTTTTCGGAGGGGGGAAGCAGGAGAAAAGGCGTGGTTTTTCTTGGGGTGCAGCGGCACAAAGTGCGACGGCTCTCGATTAATAAGGGAAAGGGAAGGGAGGGAAAAAATGATGGGGTCTGTCTGTCCATATCAGTAAAGATTTAATCAAGTCTTGGGCTTGTTCGAGACAGCTTTACCAAACACGGGAGGGGAGGCGGGACTCCGGTCGAAGTCCCGAAGTACCGCCAAGGTGGTAGGAATCGGGCTTCAACTTTCGAGAACTCCGGCCCGGGCGCAAACAAATCACTTCAAAGGGACAAAGGGACAAGGTGGCTGGAGATCGTCACTCCTGCGGCTATAGGGACGTTACACGGGATGGGTGGAAGGGGGGAATGACTTGTGCGTCATCAATGCTCAGATGCACAGAAATTGAAGGAGGGTCAAGATGATAACCGGCCCGAAGGGGGCACAATGAAAGTCCCGGATCAACCCAAAAAAGGCCGGGAGGTCCTCGCGTGGCAGACATCATCGCGGAGGGGC
>Ga0179593_1425170_pt1 | contig 27128 bp, 26 predicted proteins | sample CZODoug2_1_08_16_FD_185931 | JGI IMG/M metagenome (GOLD analysis project Ga0179593, IMG submission 185931) | Vadose zone soil fungal communities from Angelo Coast Range Reserve, California, USA - CZODoug2_1_08_16fungal (PacBio error correction) | ecosystem: Environmental > Terrestrial > Soil >...
AACCGAACGAAGCCATGGGAGGGAAGCTAAGGAAAAGTGCGGATCAACTTCGAATAGTAGATGTAGAACACCGTGTCAAGGATAACGGGAGGAAATTGACAAAGAAAGAGAGGGCGAAACCTCACCCTCACCCTGTGGCAAAGGGGGGGGTAAGCGCCCTGGATCAAGGGAGGGAGATTTAAGAAAAAAAAGCTTGCTATTTGTTACTCTACGGTAGACGCCGGGTCCGGGGGGGCGTAGAGACGTTAAGGAATACTTCCCGAAAGTTCTTAAAAGGCGGCAAAGAATAGATCAGGATTGGGGCAGAAAGGATACAGGGTCGGCGCCAGACGACCAAACCGAAGGGGACGGGGCCTGACGACCAACTATCTCGCCAACTCTGGGATTAAGGAGGGACTCGGTGGCAGATTTGGCGAGGTGTGGCAGGGTGAAAAAACCAAGAAAATCTATGAAGAGGGGGGTTCCCCGGAAGTACTATTCCAAGCGAGCACTGGGGAGGGACTACGATTGGGAGGCATTCGGTTTTGAAGGCGTTCTTTTTTCGTATCAAATCGAAAAAAAAAAAAGGGCACGGCCTGCGGAGATGGGAGATAGGGGGGAGTGGGCACGCTGGCTCTTTGAGATGCGGGGGACCAACGGCCTGCAGGGGGACTTGGTGTCCCGGGGTAGAGTTGAAGAAAAAAGGGAAGGGAGACGAGAGGTGAAAAGAAAGAAAGTGGCCCACCAGGAAGTACGACAAAGGGGGGCAAAGAGGGGGACGTCCAACAAATTTTCTCTTAAAATTTTCGAGGGGGGGACTCGGGCACGATAGGAAGGTGTAAAAATAAGAAACAACATGGGAACATAAAGTTAAGAAAAGCAACGCAGGGGACTCCGTTTTTAATCCACAAAAATCGAAGATCCACATAAAGAGGGGGGGGGGAGAAGAGTGTGAGGAGGTCAGTGAAGGAAAAGAAAAGAAGGTTCGGTCGTGAGAGCATTAATCTTTAAAACGGTGGTCAGTTCTTAGTCCAAATTTGGAATTGTGTTCGGGGATTCTCATGCATAGAGATGCGTCGCCACATGGTCAATAGAGTGTTTATTGGCGTATTTTTTTCATGGGCAATAAGATCAAAAAATCTAACCGAAAGGTTACACGGGGAAAACAGAGGGAAGGAAAAACAAAAGAAAGAAAGGAACATCCGGGAGCCATAAACCTCCGGCGGGAACGGGAGTATTTTCAGTGAAAGGAGCGTGAGCATGCAGAGATGGGAAAAGCCGCGCGGCGGACGCCACGACCGAGAAACAGCCCTGGGCCGTAGTAATGGAGAAAGAAAAAATCAGGGTAGATGGGAAAGGAGGCAGAGGCCTCGCCGAATCGGTGGACACGTCCTCTTGTGGGGAGGGGGCAATCTTCAGCATGGAGAGGGAGGGGGATCAGGGGGAGTCAATATACGGGTGTTGTGTGAGACTTCCGCCCCCAGAAAAACCGGAGGGGTGCTTTACGCCGGTCCGAAAAAAAGCATATCCTGTTGCCCTGGGAAGGAAATGGTTTGAAGAAAGAGGAATTTGAGGTGGTCTGCGACCAGCAGTCGGGTGTCTAGTGACCTCCAGGGCACACCGTTAATTGAGGAGGGGAAAAAGACACAGAAAGAAAACGGGGGCCGCCTGGCTCAGCAGTCTCCGAGAATCATACAGTGCCGAAAGACGGTGCAATTTAGAAGAGGTGCGGGATAGGGAAGATGGTGGTGAAGACGTAGAGGGGTGGAAAGCTGGCCCCACACATGGTCGAGGAGAACACACCAGGGGCCAAGATCGCGGAGGTGGAGAAAAAAAAACAAGTTTCGAATTGGGGCGTCTCAACGAAAGGCTTGATCTGGGCTGCCCTCTTCGGGTTCGGCTTTACCTAATCCGAGAGATTATCTACGGGGTGGTCCGAACCGGTAGAGGGGGAATAGCTGGACTAAAGAATCATAGCAGGGGAGACCTCATGTAATTTTCCATCCCGTAAAAAGAGGGATGTGGGCAGGGATTATGGGGTACTGCCAACCTCCGGAGGGACGACACGTGGCCGAATGGGAAAGTGGGGGGAAGTTTGTCCTCTGTTTCGGTTATTGTCAAAGTCAAGGGGTGGTGGAATTCTTGTACCCGTCGCTTTACCCTGAAGATAGTGGATGAAAAGGATTCCACAACGAAGTTCGAGAAGGCGGGGTGCGAAAAGGAGGGAACCCAATAGGGGGACTGCTGTCTCGGGAAAATGGAAAATTAGTCCAGCGAAGGAATCACGACCGGGCAAGAGGGGGGGACTAACTATATCCGGGGGTTCAGAGGGGGATCAAGTTGGTTATCTGGTGACGATATGCCGGGAAATGTCCCGCTAAGAAATCCTAGGTGAGTGATTGCAGTGAAAGCCTTTTCTAGGGAAGGTGCTGCGGAGGGGAAAAAAAGCTTTAAGATCGGGTCCAAGCTACAACACAAAGGGCGACGCCCAGGCAGCGGGCGACGTCGAGGCGAAATCCCGCAGTCATTCAAGTGACATCTGGGGGGCTTGGGAAAGAAAAAATGAAAGTGTAATTAAATTGGTATCACTGTAGGAGGTTCCAAAGGGGGGGGGAGGCCCAGGGTCAATCCTTTGACTCTCGCTGGTCAGGACCGAGTAGAGGAGCCATCCTTTCAGCGTCACGAAAAAAAAAAAAAAGTCAGGAGAAAGAGAGAGGGAACGTCTGAAAAATCAAAATCAATACCTCATTTGACACGGAGAGGGCAGGAACTCAGACCAATAAGTGTAAACAAGAAAAAAAAACTAACGACCCCAGAAGTCCGGGTGTGGGACCCGAAGCCACGGGGGGAGGGACTACGAAAAAATCCGTCGATGGGAAAAAAAAACGAAGAAACTATACGTCCCGACCGCTACTCTTGAACCGCGAACCCCATCCCGCGGGAAAAGGAGATGAACAGCCGGGGCGTAAGAAAAGGAAACACGGCATCTGCCCCTGGGGTCTCAGGAAGCGTGAAAAAAAGTCCTCTGAAAAAAAGGAGGTCCATACGGGAAAGATCTTCGGGGGGACAAAGGACAGGCACCAAACGATTATGACGGCGCTCCAAAGATCCGCCGAAGACTGGAGAAGTCTGTTCACGGAAGAAAAGAATCCAAAGTTCGGGTTCGACAAAGGGAGTATAATGTTTACGGACCAGGTGCTTAATCAGTTAGGGGGGAACTACAGGGGGGAGAAAGAGCGCGGGAAAGCGGGCTCCTTGGTCAGCGGTAAAAAATCCCCGCAGGTAACTGGTCATAACTAAAAACCTACACGAATGGCTGGCGCTCGGACGGTGAAGTAGGGGGCCGGATCTCAGAAGCCAGAAGCTCCCATGGTCCCTGTACGAGGGAGAAAAAGAGCCGCTATCCGGGAAGAGGTTGATGGCAAAAAGGAGAAGGCAGACCGAGTAGGGGGGCTGTTGACACCTCGGCACAGATACAGCCGGATCAAAAAAGGGTCCCGAAACTCTCGCCGGGCAAAAAAAACACCAGCCGGAAGGGGACAAATCTCCGAGCAAAACCAACAAGGGGTGAACACCGCCTACTGAAGGCCGGGGCTGGGCTCTCGAAGTCCTTTAAAACTAAGATCACCAAACTGCACGGCGGCGTGAGGGGCCTCTAGTGGGAGAAAGAAAAATTCAGATCCCCGTCACGCGGGCTGGGACCTCTCTCGCAGGGAGAACTGAGGGCCAGTCATCAAACAAGGGCCCTTTCTGGGGTAGAGCAAACAAAAATCATGTGACCCCGATTTGCTCCTGCCCCCCGACTCTTTCGCTCCTAACCCAGAAAAAGAGGGGTTCAAGCGACACATAAAGGCCAACCATTGCCACGGGCTGAAAGGCTCGGAAAGGATCAACCCACGATCGTATATGCAGGAACCCACCACCGTGGGCAAACGCGCACAAATAGAGTCAGCCATTATAAGGTCCACCCCACGAAAGGGAACCTTTACACTTGTAGGCGGCTCGGCTATGGGCCGGAGACCTAAAAAAACCATCGGTAGCCGACGAGGGATAACCCAGGATAAATCGGAGGCGATATCGGGGAGGTCATAGGAATGTAGATCACCGAAACCATCTCTGAAAGCTGGCCGGCCGGAAGACCCGGCTCGGGTCAAAAAAAAGGTTGTGGTCTGGTTCAATAACCAGTGGGGAAGAACTGTGGGCCAGGGGGGGGAAACCGCGCGAACGTATCAAGACAACCACGACCCGTAGCGCCAGTGGAGAGAAGCATCTGGATGAGACAGGGAAAAAACCACCATACCCCACCTAACCCAAACAACGGGGGGGGGGCCCTAACAAGAAGGAAAGGACTTAAACCCTCTGGGGCCCAAGAACAGCGGGGACAAGGAGCGGAGCATCTGCAGGGAAAAGAAGGAAAACAGACCTCTTTTTATAACGTGAGTCAGGGGGTCGTTCAAGAGAGAGGGCGCTTCTCGCAAGTGGCGATCCCGGGTGTATAGCAGGAGAGTATCGCGGGTATAAAAAAGCTAAACGGAAAAAAGCCACCAAATGGTGGGGGGGGAGGCGAAAAGAGGAGGGATCTCCTCCTCGGGTCTTTACCCGGGGAAATTCTTCTGGCATCGAATGATCCGTAAACATCATGGGGGGGGGGGGGGGGGGGGGGGGTCATAAAAAGACTCGAAAAAAAAGACCCTCCCGGCACCGGGGTCACCAGAAGCCCATTTCGACATAGAAGAAGCAGCACAGTTCGCCAAAACGACACAACTCTCAAAAGCTGGGGGCAAGGTCTACGCCCCCCTCCTAGCTCCCGTCCAGCGGCCCCAGGAAAATCGTTGCCCTCAAAAGGTAAGTACTGTTCCCGACCAGGAAAGGGAAAGCTGAGGTCCACTCAGCCATTCCAAAGAGCGGCTCAGCGTAACGACCGGATCCCACTTTGCAAGAAAAAGAAGACGCAGCCTTGAGGGAACTTTGGGCGTTGATGAAAGTTGGGGGGGGAGAAAGAGGACGTATCCGTTCCTCGGCGACCTTTCTGCGCGCCGCGAATCGGAGGGGACGGGGGAAAGGCGGCCAAAGAAAACTGTCTGAAGACCCCCTGCCACGGTGCAGGAGAAAAAGAACCTCAGCGGGGAAATCACCCACAAAACCCCCCTTTGGGATTTCAAACTCAAAAAAAATCCCTACAAAGGAGAAATTCTTTTCGGTGGGGCAAAACCGGGGGTTTTGCTACGGGCAGCATGGAGTCGACGTAACACAGCGATTTGGCCTGAACCGTTCCAAAAAAAAAACCGAAACAAAGATAATCTTCGACAGTGGAGAAAAGGGGAGAAAATGACCAAGTCGTCCAGGGGGAGAAGAGCTACTCCAACACTCGTAGGAGGAAACAAGAATGCACTCCTTGACGAAAAAGGGGTCAAGTCGATGCAGTCAAGTAAAAGAGTAGATTGTCGAAAAACCGGGGGGGCCAGGGAAGGAAGGAGGGGAAAAAGGAGCTTTGCAAAAAGAGAGTTCCAACAAGGGTGCATTTATTTCCAACAACCTGACCCGGGTCAGTAAAGGGAGCCTGGCCGCTGCTCGGTGACCGAAAAATTCATTTTCTTACCGGGGAGAGAAAAAAGGGGGACGGGCAAAGAGAGACGCAACTCTTTCGCAAGTTATGAAGAAAAAGGGGAAGTCTAGCGACCGGGAGAGGCCACATACGAAAGGGCCGCACTATAACAGCGCACGATGAGATACGCTTTTCTTAGTGGGACGGGGGGCCTGTGTCGAGGAGTTGTCGCCCAACGAACCACTTAAGTGCGGGGTCATCCAGTTTTCTATTAACAACGATTACGTTTCTTTCTCTCTTAGAGGGAGAGGGTGCGTTTGTGAGGGGGGGTCTTTCACGAGAACCTCCTGCGTAGAGAGGACGAAGCGGCGTGGCGTCACGTGTGGGGTTCTTCGGGAGGGAGGGGACTGCCTCGGGGGAGAGTTTGGGCCTGGGAGGCGTTTTGGCACTGGGTGTGGGAAAGGACGGGGGTGGTACATGCCAGGAAGGAATCAGGGCAAGATGCCAGAAATACTGTTACCAGGGGAAAGGAGAAAGAAAAACGTAGGCACGAAAGAGGACGAGCCAAAGGTGGTTCTTCGAATTTGTGCCATGAGGGTCATCAGGACTGCTCACCCATCCATGGTCCATCCTTTATTTAGGCATGGAAAGAAGGGCAGAAGGGATGCTCAAATAAAACACGGACCCAGCACATCAAAACGAGATGCCGGCCCGGCCACGCCGGCGACATAAGGTAAGTACTTACAATCAGGGTGAAGAAGGGGGTTTCATCTGGATGCCAACTTTGGGGGGGGGGGGGGGGGGGGTGTGGGGGGGGGGGGGGGGGGGGGGGGGGGGGGGGGGGGGTCCCGGTGGGGGTGTTTGCTTACAGGTTTCCTCAGACGCGGGAAGGAGTTAGAGAGACCGAGATCTAGGGTTTCTCTTTTTTCATTGGGCCCAGAGTCATCGCACCGAAACGGGCACGAACCATCGGGTGAACAAAACCGAAGATACCCCTTTAGGAGGAACGTCCGCGGAAAAAGAGGGAAATTGTGGTCCGACCTACGTAACGGAACTCTCTAAAAATGGGACCTAACATGGGGGACTATTATCCAACCATGAAATATGCAAGGGCTTTTAAAGGAGCCCGAGACGGTGCAGGGTAAGAGGAGACGCCTAGCTAAAAGGAAAACTCGTGCGGGTCCTGACCTCTTGCGCTCTGGGGGGAGCAAAAGGGGAGAAGCCTAGCGGTTTGGGGGTCAAGTCCCCCAGGAGAAACCCTACGAGTGACGGGGGGTCAGGCGCCGGATAGCAGTTACAGGGGCCGGGAGGGGAGGGTCGCTCGAGCAGCGGATTTTTTGGGTAAAAAAAAGAAAAACGCCATAAGGACTGGGAAGGGTGTTTCTCGGAGCAGAGGGAGCATGTCCTTGGAGCTGTTATACTACGGGGCCCTTTGTGGGGAAAATCCGCCAAAAAAGCTCCGGGTCATCTATTCCGAGGAAGGGGGCAGAACTGGACAGGTAAAAGGTCGCATGCGGCTCAAGGAAAAAAACTCAGCCCCTAGGTCGCATTGCTGAGGCCCGCATCAATTCAGGAAGGAAACAACGCCCGGCCGCGCTTTTTGTCTCCAGACGGCTTTTGCTTGTGCCAGAATTATGATAGTTTCTTTAGATTTGAGGGCCTCTGCGACGCCAGTCAAGGAACTCCGCTCGAGGAAAGCGGGTGTCACCACTTCAAACACGCAGGTCTGAACTTTCCCTCAGCCGCAAACACTCAGACCTCTATAGACCGTGAGAAAAACCGGGAAAAAAGTAGCGAAAGGGAGGGGCCTGCGGCGGAAAGCGGGAAAAGGGGGAGAAAAAGACCGAGGGCCCGGGGAACGGATACTTCTCCGCCTCGGGAGATTGCGTTCATCCCGTAGGTGGAGCGTCGGGGGAAACGGTTCTCTCAGAGGAAAACCCTTGGAAGCGGTTCCACCGGGCAGTCCTCTTACAAAGAAACGGCCGAGAGGACAAGCCTGGAGAAAAATCGGGGGACGAAAGTTAAGTTAAGGGGAAAAACTGGAAAAAAGGCCACAAATCCAGGTTCGGTCGAGCCGGATAGCCGGAGGGATCTATCCGGGGGCGGAAAGATGCGCCCTGGGTTTCTCGACGTATAAAGTGTCCAGAAGATCTGGTACAGCCCTAGTCTGTCCATCTCACATCCACGAAGGGAGGCTGGAGTGGAAGAGGGAGCACGTGCGAGTTTCGGTGTTTATAATTCCGGCCAAAGGTGTGCGCTCTCCGGGGTACACGGCGTCTAGGTGTGGTTGGGAAACAGCTGGGAGGGCTTACGAAAAAGGAAAGACACGCGTAATCGGGGAACCATCAAATAGTGGGTGAGGGACCACCGGCGCTGAGAGTAAAAAAAGTCAGTTCTGCGGTGAAACCGGATGGGGAGAATTTCATCAGGCCTCGAGGGGTCCCAGAGCTCGGAGTAGCACTTTTTCAGACAGCGCGGGTCATTAGATTCGACCGGATAAAAGGAAAGAGATATATTCCCGTGACCTAGTCCAAGAGACAGCGCTCGACACGGAAGGGGGGAGGAAGCAAGCGTTCTCCAGTTGTACCGCCCCGCTAAGCGGCCCCAAGGAAGGCTTCCTGTTTTTAAAATTACAAAGGATTCCTAAGCCCCACGGTCTTATCAGCGTACTATTCCAAGAGGACTCGGTATACCGTTCGAACCCAAATAGGATGAACTCCAGCCCCCGTTTTTTGGGGTGTGGTTACGGACCCCTAAAAAGGAAAGACTTTTACTAACCTACCACCGAAAAAGCCCGGGAGCCGGCGGTCCCTTAAGTAAAAAGCGAAACTCAGGTTCTATCAGACTCTTTCCACCCTGCTCACGAGTAATCAAAAGAATACGGTAGTCCGGACCACATTAAGGCTCGGGGGAGTGAAGCCCACCTTAGGAAGGGAATCATATCCTTCTCTGAAAACGACCCTGGTATGACGGGACCACCTTTGGTAGACCGCAGTCAAACTGTAGGGGTTCACTCCAGTTAGCGGAAAAACTCCCCCCAGGTGGCCGGGGAAGTGAAGGGTGCCTAAAGGTTTCAGAAAAGGTGCAAGGAAGCGGGCATAGGCGAGGGACCCATTTCCACTCCAACTGTACACTTGGACGCAGCAACAAAACTAGGCGGAAAGAACGATGTAAGGGGGTACCCTCTTTACGCAAAAAGAGAAGGTGAAAAAAGAGGGTGGATTCGTCCTGCCATCCCACCTGGTTGGCAATGGAAAGAGGGGACCTCTCCCGGTCTGAAGTGGAGAGGTATGGAAAGGATGGTATCGCACGGAATGTGTGCGTGCAAAACCTGAAAACAACTAGGGAGGATTGCCCGCCGGATTCCGCCATGGACCGAAAGCACTCCAGGGCACGAAGAGCCAAAGAAACACGCGGCGAAAAATGCTCCTCACGAAGGAAATGATTGGCTCGAGCACATGGACAGACACCATGCCCCGAGCGGGGGGGGAGATCCAGGCGGAGCAGAAAAAATGAAGGGGGGAGCCCCTGTAGTCGTGAGCATCGAGCCTCCGGGGGGTGCCGGGCCGCCGCTGAGAAATATGCGCAAACGGGCCAGTTTTCACGAGTGGGCGTAGCAAGCATCCATCCAGTATGGAGACTGATCCCACTACGTAACCGAGGGGAGGATAAAAAAAAATATATAAGCGAAGAAACGGATAAGCACCAGTTCACTGATACCCGAGAGAGAAAGGGGAGCAACATAGATAGGTTCTCTTCCTGGGGGCCGGATAAAACACACAAAGAGGGGAGAACGAACCAGTCTCCCAAGCAGAAATCATTAAATGGGAAAACACACGGGCCAATTCCACTCTGAAACTAGGGGAGAGGTAGAAAGGGACCGTCGGATACGGAGAGCAAAGGGAAGATTAAGAGGGGAGACGGGGTGTGAGTAAGTTAAACGCCGTGGTTTCCTGGGGGTCAGATCGTTTGACTGAAGGCGGCCTCTTTCGTCCAGACCAGGCTCATGGGGAGAGAAGTTTTCGGGCAATCACGAGTCCGGGACGTTTCAGGGAAAAACGAGATCTAAAAGAACAAAAGAGGAAAACCACGCCGAGTATAACTCCATAGAGAGAAAAAGATAGAGGAAAACCATTTATCATCACCAAAAGAAAAAAAGGGGGGCCAAAGGGTGTGGTCTCCGACCACACCAAGGAGACGCACCGGACAAGGTCGCTGCGGGACTGAGGTCAAGAAACGGAAGACATCGGGAAGAGGTTCTCTGTGGGGTTGGGGAGTGGAAAGAAGAAAAAGGCCTCGTGGTCCGGCAACTCTACCTAATCTGTAGAAAAATAGGTGAAAAAAGGGTGCGTAATCCGAGCACGGCCGCCAAAAAGGGCAGTTCCTCTCCATCCGCCTCTTGTTATCCGAACCTGGCGAAGGTATGAGGTACAAAGGGGGGGACACTGAGAGGAACGCAGGGGAAAAGAGGGTGCTGTAACGACTCGACAGAAAAAAAAGAAGGAAACAGGTTTCGCCCACCCGCTGGCAGGGAAAAAAGGGAGACAGGCACCAAAGGGACTGGGGGTACTGCCGCCGCGTGAACTTCGCGCTGGGAGGGAGGCGCCCCAGAACAGAGTCCGCACCCGAAAGGAAGAAGGGGCTGCCTCCACTTCTGATGGCCAGAGGGAAATTCCCTAGACATCGATGGCCTCGATTCTGGTCTATATAACGCCTCAAACCATCGGGGACGCGGACGGTCACTGGGACTAGGGAGGGACACTGTCGAAGGGAAGAAAGGTCCGGGTCGTAGGGGGGGGGACCCAAAAGAGGGCTTAAGAAGGCCGAAGAATCCATCCATAAATCGCAGGAAGCATCGGGCGGGTGCGGCTACGGCCGGCAACGTTCTAAGCCCGCCATGACATTAGTTGACATCCCAAACAAGAGAAAGGTGGAAATGGAGAAGTAACTTACCCGCGTCCTCGGCAGGGGAGTATCAACAAAAAAAGGGGAGGCGGCGGGCGGGAAAGAGGGGGGAGAGTCGTCCCAGATCAGTTGGACTTCCGGGGCGGGTGAATATACACTGGAGAGAAGCCTCAACGGAATCGACTTACCTAAAAAGTGGTCCCAGGGGAAAGAGGCAACAAAACGGAGAAATTAGAAAAGAGATAAGAGAAAAGGGGGTGGAAACGTTCCCGATGATTGCGATGACTTAGGTAGGGAGCCGTCAAACAGCCACGGAATCAAAGGGCGAAAGGTTGACGAAAAAGGACTAGGAGCCCCCGCCAACAAAAAGCCCGTGTGTCAAAGGGGGGAGGTCCACGCCCGTAGCCGGGTCAGGTAGAAGGACAGAGCGTTCTAGTACGACGGGGGCTTACGCCTGTATGTTAGTTTATAGGGATTGCAGTCAACCGGTGACAGGCCCCCGGCTCACAAAAGAGGCTGCATCTAACCAAGATCAAGGGAAGGAAATTAATCTACACTTACCGCACCAAACGACCCGATCTTCAACAGGCAGGCAACGAAAAACATGGTACTAGCCTGAGGGAGGGGTACCTAAAAACGCGTACAAGTGTTCTCAAGGAGAAAAACACTAAAAATCGGGCTTGAGGGAATCCCATGAAGACGAGTCAGAGGGGAAAGGGGGCGAGCGGTCGAGTTGCGTCGTTCATCTGGGGGGGAGAAAGACCCCCGAAGAGGTACCGATCGTCAAAGGTGGCGGAACAATTTTCGTGGGTTCCGTTGCTTCCTCCTCCAGGGGAATGGAGGGGGGGACACCTGGGGGGGGTAAGGGGTGTGTGCGAGGAAAAAAGTGTTGAAGACGATGCCGAAAGCAGGGCCCACAGGCAGAAGAACACGCGCGAGGAAAGAAAAGGACTATGAAACGGTTTTTCTGGAGAAAAGGTGCTAGGAAGTCCCGGGTCGCCTCAGAGCAAACTCTGGAGCAATGAAGTGATCCGCGCCATCCTTTTGGTGCAAATAAAAAAAAAAAAAAGGGAGAAAAATCACGAAGGGTGATGAGGTTGAAGAAGGGTCAAAAACTTTCTGTCGTTGCAGTTACATCAAAAACAGGTCCCTGAGGCTTCGGCAACCGGGGTTGGGCCAGGTGTTCTTTTTTTGGACTGCACTAATCGAGGTCATTCACAGAGACCTCCTAGGGGCAGCTGCGAGGTCAAGGTCTCAAAGAGACGAAGCACGGAAAACCACGGTATTGGGACCCTAAAAACCCGAGAGAAATTATTCGCAAGAAATGGGAGTCCCACGGGGGGTTTCAAGGAGGGGGGCCGACGTCGCTCTATGGGACCTAAAAAGACCAAGAAATCGTAGGACCTGGCTTCGGAGATAAAGGAGGGACCGAAAATCCAGTCCGTCGCGGGAGAACCTTGAGGGCCGCGCAGAAAGAAAAAGTGGCACCGGCCCGTTGTTAAAAAACTTAGCAAACTTGCGCTATGAGGGGTCGAAGTCTGAGTCAGGCGTGTTGGTCTCCTGAACAAAGCGAGACAAGGGAGAAGGGGGGACGTCCGGTTCTCAGCCGGAAAACGACGGGCCGTGGGAGGGACGTTGTCAGCGGTCAGAAACGGGGTCTTGGGGTAGGCGTACTCGCGGGATACCTGGGTGTTCATTCGCCACAGGGAATACCAATTAGGCGGGCTCCTACCCAACCTACCGTTACATTTAAGAGATAGGCAACAAAAAATCATAGGGGCTCTCAGGTGGGAGGGAGGGGCCTAGGGGATTCTCATGGGGCATACGAACGCATTCGGTGCATTGGGGGTTCTACTTGTCCAAAAAGAAAAAGTGTCTCGATAAAAGAAACAGAAAGACTCTATGGGGGGGAGCCAGCGTTGGCGGGGGGTTCTCTTAGCTGAAAAGGAAAGCTGCTGGTGAAGGCCAGAATGCGAACGAGAGAAAAATCCTCTAGGAGGATCGGGCCGGTTCGAAAAAATTCAGGCATTCATACCAGGCCCTCGAAAGCGAAAGAGCAGCCTCATTTGAATTTAGGAGAACAACGAAAAATACCATATCGTTTGCTGCTTGCAGTCTGCGGCATGAAACATATAGCAACCTTCGAGAGCTAAACGCTGGCCACCGGAGCGGCCGCCTCGTGGAAGGAGGACAGTTTCAAGTCCCTTTTTAGGGGGGTGACGTCGGGGAAAAGCGAGAGTGAGTTCGGAATTCATCGTGTGTGACCACCAGGCGAGCCAACGAAATGCTCCAAGCACTCAGGGGCTTCAGATCGAAGGAGGGAAAAAAAACGAAGGTGACTGCTATGGACCGGGGATGAAAGAAGTTCGTCACAGGGATCGAAGGGGGCTCGGGGAAGGCTAACGATCCGAGTGCAAGCAGAACGTGGGTCGCCCGGTGGGAAAGGAGATTTACCACGGGACCGAGAAGCAGAAGCTCCACCGAGGTAAACTACTGGAAACCGGTCGCAACGAGAGGGGGCAGGGTGTTGTACAAAAGGTCTGTGCTGTGAGAACGGGTCAAAGGCGGATCCTAGGGCGAGTAACAAGGTGGGAGAGAAGTAAAGAAGAAGCCTCGCAATCGTAAGGGGACAGCCTGGTGCTTCTTTCCGTCAAAGGACCAGGGAGGAGGCGAGAAAAGAAAAAAAGAAAAACACCCCCAAAAAACCCAACCACCCACAAACACACACACAAAATTGAGGGGAAAGGCGGGTTGGGCGAACCATGAGGGACTTCCGGGAAAGATAAACTGGGTCCGTCTCGAAAGGGGTGGAAGCGGGCCTCCAGCATCTACCACACACTTAAGGAGGAAAAGATAGTAACCATGAACGGAGAGACACCTCACTCAGCGTCACTGTAGCATTACCGGGAATCGGGGCGGCCCAGCGTTGACCAGGGCCCAGAACGGGCCAAACCACGGGACAGCATGTTGACGTCCAACAACCCACTTCTGGGGAGGGGAAAGGGTTCCGAAGGGAGCTCACTCAAAAGAAAAAGAGAAAACCCGACCAAAATGGAAACAAAAAAAAACTACCTCATGGAACAAAGTTGTCGTCTCCACGGAACACCGAGACCTCAGCTGGGAAGAGGACAAAGGAAGCAAACCAAAGGGTATGGGAAAGGACCATCGGTATGAGAAGATGGCACGAAATCGTCCCATGAGAGGAATTCCTCCGCCCAGGATCGAAGCGGGAATGCAAAGACGAGAATACAACGAACGGGAACGGAAAAGGGAAGGGAAAAAGCCAGGTCTGTTTGAGATAAGGGATGAGATAGGTGAAGTACCCCAGTGGATGGCGGGGCGGTGGAAAACGCGCCGGTGGCCTTAAAGGGCGGGATAGGTCGCCGTCTCCCCGGGAACAAAAATAACAGTGGGAAGTTCAGAGAAACAACTAGGGAGGACGATATGGGCAGTGGACAAGGATCTCCTCGGGAAGGGTGGACGGCGGGGGGGATGTCTCAGCCATATAGCATCTCCACTCAGGTTCCTTGCTATGCCCCCGATGAAGGAGAGGATGAGGGAGGTAAAAAATAAAAAAGAAAAAACAACCTGCAAAGGGCAGGGAACAAGGAAAAAAAAACTAGCCCTCTAACTCACGTATCGGCGCAGAGTAGGAAGATGGTCAACCACAAGAAATCTCCATTTTCGGCAGACGAAAGCAAGACCGCGAACCAAAGCGACTGCCGGGTGCGTAAAAAGGTGATTCGGGACAGAAGATCAAATGAAAAAACTAGGAGGCGCGGGAAGGCAGATGAGGTACTCACCACTTCCCTGACAAAACCCAGGTTAAAATAAAGAAATCCATGACCGGGGGACTTCTGATCAAATGCTAGGAAAATCGTTCGGTGCGGATACCCTCATCACATAACTATTTGGGACCCGATGTCGTACTAAAACACCGACACCTGGGCGTCTCGACCCAAGAAAACTATAGAAAGAGCTAAAAAAGACTGCCAAGCCAAAAGTTCCAAGAGAAGGCTTACCTTTACAGCCAAACGTAGTTTCCGATGCACGGGAAGGAGACCCAAAGAAACACACGCACAGCGAGACACCCGAGAAAAAAAGGCGCAATCAATTACGAAAACAACAACGCGAAAGAATGAAATCGGGGAAAAGGGACGTCGGGTCCACTCCGGCTACTAACCGAGACGAAACTGCTGTCGCTCCAGAGGGAGGCCAATAATCCGTGACCTCGGAGGGGCGTAGATGTTAGAAGATCATAAAAGCAAAAGGATACGGGTCTAACCCCTTTGGGGGAATGTCAAGAAAAACAAACGGGGAAGAAAATTAGAAGTGTTAACTCGACAGGGTTGGGGAGGGCCAATCATGGTTAAGTGCCCCGTTCGGGCCATGATAAACTTACCATCACGACATAAAACACCAACAGGGAGCCGGGAAAAAAAAAACTAGATAGAACAATCGGGGAGTGAGGAACATGGCCTAAAAACCCATAAAACCAAGGAACAACCATTGAGAAGAAAAGGCGGCAAAAGGCCCGCGGACGCAGAAGCAACGGGGGGACCTAAATTTAGGGAAGGAGGGAAAAGCTAAAGCGACCATACCTCGGGAAAAAATCTGGTGGAAAGGGACTGTGGGTGGGCTGCGAGGCCTAGGTCCCTAGACCTCCTCGGAGGGAACGAAAGATGGAGGGGGAGCAGCGGGACTATGAATCGAGCATCGGCAAGGAGCAACCACGGGGTTTGAAATTCGTCTCTGGCTACCGGGCAATGCGTTGCGTCGAACCAACTGGGGGAGGACAACTGTAGGAAGATCGGAAGGCAGCTGGAGTACCACCGGAAACGCAACACCGGCCACCCAGCCGTACAAAAATAAGCAAAAACCCACCGACCGGTTCTTCTTCCCGCACAGCAAAAAAACGCAAACTTACGACAAACCTAATGGCCCAGGGAAGGGCTCACCCTCGGGGGACGCTGTGTCTAACGCCCAACCGCCTAAAAGAGAGAAGACGGCACTGCAAAAACGCAGACAGAGCTTGACCTCGGGATGTCGGGACGAAAAACCATGTCCGATAGTCTGGACTCATAAAAAACCCCGAACAGAGAACAATCGGGAAATCAAGAGACTCCATCTCTTCTACCCCCAAGGGGGGGCTGGGAGGATAAAGCTGGCGAAAAGGCCTGGGAGGGGGGGCGTTCGGGGGGGAACCCTCTGTAATTGCCTTAAATCCTTAAAAAACTCAAAAAGACGAAGTATCCATCCTTTTAGGTTCAGGAGAGTTGAGGAAAAGTGGTCCAAAGGCTCGACTGACACACAAAAAACTTAAAAAAATCCAAACGGGGTGTTAACCAGCGACGGTAAAAAACGCTGCGAGGGGGCCCTTCATCGACCTTAACCAGGGAAGAAAAAGCGTTTACTGAAACACCGCTTGGATGGGGGGTCTGCTGTCGTATTATTTCAGTCCCAAGCGATGGACCAAAAGGTGAAAGGCCGGTTCAATAACACTTGGCCAGGGGGGGAAAATACGCGTTACTATTCCTATTCCGAGGGGGAATTGGACATAAAACATTGTGTCACAACGTGCGCACTCGCCCTCACCAAAAACCAAGGGAAATAGCGTGATGATCTTCGCCTTTCCTCCCGAGGTCACGATAAGAAAAGTCCGTGGAGGATCACCGGCGCGGTGACAAAAAAAAAACTGTCGACGCCCCGTGGGGGAAACGGGACAAGCGGAAAATCGCAATGGCGCGACTCGGGTTAAGAACATAACACTGCCCGGGGGGGGCAAAAAGGGGGAGGGAAAATGCAGGAGGGATGGCAGGTCCGAATGAAGGCGGTCCCGCGAGGTGCTCTGGAGGACATCGGAGGTGGGGCAAGAAGGCCTATGGCGTAAAAGTGCCTCCAAGGCTGCCACTCCAGGCTGGGTTAAGTCCATAGAAAAAGGGGAGGACATACGAGATGCCAGGATCGCTACCTTTTAGGCCCGAAAAAAAAAAAAAACGAAAAATCCTCCGGCAATAAAAAAACTAACCGGACTAAACTCTTGGCTGGCTCTGCCGCGTCTCTTTGGTCGAGGGGGGATGATGAAACCACAAAAAAAACCCAAGAAAGACGCTCATGTTCGCGCCAAGCATGACTAAATCGACTTAAGTTGCGTCCATCGGAGGTTTTCTCTTTTTCAAATAAAAAGGGGGGGGGTTGCTATCCTCCCGGAGCCCCGCCGGGAGGGCTGTGCTTGGGGGGCCAAACAAAGAGTTGGCTTTCTTCTCCAACTTTGGGGGGTATGTTTTTGCTTCTTTTACTCTTAGGTTAACAGAAAACCGGGCAAGGCGGGGTTGTGGCCAATTCGGCCGGAGGCGTGGTGACTAGGCGGTGGGGGGGAAAACGACGTTCTAAGGGAAAGGCCCAGAGGACCGGGACCCCATGAATTTAATAAAGAAAAAAAAGGCGAGAAAGGGGAAACACTATGAGCGAAGTCCACATGAAATCCGAATGAAGGATCCCAAAGCTAAATGATCTGGGACGGGCCTTCTCAACATCCTAATCACCTCAGGCCTTTAAAGGAAAGAAGGAAGGAGAAAGAAGCCTCGAGAGACTTTTATACCACACGAAAAATATAAAATGACCCGATGCCACATCTTATCTACGGGCCAGGTCTAAAAGCCTCATGCAATCCGTAACAGGTAAGGAACGAAAGCGATAAAAAAACGTTGTCAATAAGGAAGGAAGGAGATGCTTCTTGGGTCCCTTTGTTGGGTTTTTGAGGGCCAGGTGTACAGAAAGAAGAGATGCGAACGGAAGAAGAAACTTGCAAGCGAGGTTGGGGAGGATCAGTTGACCAGGGGGTCCTTCATCCCAAAAACGGGAACCAGAATGGCACAAAAAACCAGACCAGGACGGGACCGAGGCGGGGAAAGCGGAAGTCCCCGAGGGGGGAAAGCAAGACGGTGCGGGGGAAAGAACTGGGAAAAAAAATAAAAAAGCGCAAAACGACCAGGAAACTGGGGATTCCGGAGGCGAATCCGAACTAGCAAAAAAAACCGCAAGGGTGAAGGCACGTAAAGTAGACCGGAGGCCTCAGAGCGACCTCAGACCAGGAAACTTGGGTTCGGGGGGGCGAGAACAGTAAGACAAAAAAAATCTGTGCGTGCGGGAGTGGGGACTATGCTGTTTTGGGGGGGCTCCGTAACCGAAAGAAAAAAGTCGTGCATTAGCTGAGAAGGGAGGAAACAGAGGGAAGGGGGAACGGTTTGCCGGTATCTGTCTAGCAACGCTAAAAAACTGGGTATGTGGGTTCGGAGACTCAAGTCTTTCCTCATTTGGGGGGCTAGCGGGCCATTTTAGCAAGCTCTCTGGAGTGGACGAAAAAAGAACCTCGTGGGGGGAAACCGTGACCACCCTGGCAAAACAAGAATACCGAATCTGAAAGTACTGGGGAAAGTTTCCGAGGCCGGTCAGGTTATCGGATGGGCAGACCGCGGACTAAGAAGAGAAAGGGTCGGCATGGTGATTAATCATTCCTCGCCAAGTGCGCAGATACAAAGACGGCAAGCGCTGGAAGGGGTGGAAGACACAAGTGGGCCTTGGGGTGAGGCTGCCAATTGGGGTGGGGGGGGGGGGGGGGGGGGGGGGGGGGGGAAGGGCTGGGAGCCATCTAAGAAAAGAGAAGTGACCTAAGCAAGCCTCTCGGAGGGAGAGGAATAGTTTGAAAAACATCACTAAGGAATGCCGAAAAGTGCCACAAATCCAGAACAGGAACTATAGGAGTGGTACTCACTAGACCGAACAATTGCGGGGGAGCGAGGCCGAGGAGCGGAACAAAAACCAGAGAACGTTCTAGCTACACGCATTGGAGGCAGCTGGGATTCTTCCTCCTCTGGGGCGAAAAATTGGGGAAAAAAAAAAAAGGCAAGTGGGAGGTGTGACTTGTGTACATCGCTCGGGGAGGAGGCAATCAATGGTAAAAAACAAAGGAGGGCCAAAAAGCAATTCAATCTGGACCAGCTACGTTGGCCGGAGGGAGCCATCTAGACCGGGGGTCAGACCAGGCGGTGAGTCGTTCGGGGGGGGGGACGGGAATTGGAACTCTCATCCCTTGGGGGAGAATAAGGACGGGGGAAGAAAAACGAACTTTAAGGGGGAGGTAGGAGATAATCATTTTTGTCCTACTATATTGAACGAGCGGTAAACCGGGTTCCAAGAATACCATCCTATTTTGGGAGGTGACTTCCGATGAAAACTTCCTGCAACAAAAGGATTTCGTCGTCTACGAGCAGGTAGCTCCGGACGTTGTCAGGAGGAGCAGAGGGTGGTTAGCCAGGGGGGGTCATCTGTGCGAAGTCAAGCAGGAAAAGCGATCAGAAGAGAAGTAACTCCCCACATACGTGTGCTGCTTATCCAGATTGCCTTAGTGCGGAGAATATTGAGGGAGCAAACAACAGGTGCGCCCATGTCCCATTATGGCACTTTTCCGGTCTTCCCGAAGTTATCCGGGTCATCAAAAGGGCAGAGATGAAAAAAAAACACGAGGGGGGAGGAAAAGATAGGATGCCAGGATAACGGGATACGACATCCGAATCATACGAGAGAACTGGACAGGGCGAGCAAGCAGACAGAATCCAGAACGGGAACGACCGCGATATTAGTGATCCATCAACGACTGGCAGTCGAAAGAGGCCTCGGGGCGCATCGAACTTCGCGCTGACCCACAGGGGACTAACGAAAACGATTCTTCCGCCTGGCCCCGGAGAACTGTGGAAGCACGAAGACCTCGAAAGGGGGCCGGCGTCAGCGAAGAGCACGCAACACCTAGGATCGGATGTACCATGATCCGCGGTCACTATCGGAAAAGACACCAAACACTAAACCTCCCCACGGAGAAAAAGCGGAAAAAAAGTAAGGGAGAACGGGAAGACCGGAAAGGATAAAGAGGGACCGGACACGGACTAACACCGACTCGGGTTTCGACTAAAAAAATAGAGGGGAAAAGAAAAAAGCCACCGTAAAATGGACAGCATTGAGGGGCCTCAGGGGGTGGACCCAGTGGCTGACGGTGAAGCGAACAATGGCACCACGAAAAACGTTAACGCAAGAAACCGAGGAGACTGAAGGAGAGGAGGCCATGAGAGTTCGAGATCTGTGAAAAAAAAAAGCGTGTCCAGCCAGACCCGAAAAAAAAAGCCCCAAAAACTGGACGCGATTAGCGATCCCTAAGGATAAGTGCCGCTGAGGAGGGTTTGGGTTCCTACAGGGGGTCAGAGTGGGAAAAAACCAATTTAAAACTCTACCGAAAGGGGAGCGTTAAAAACCAAGCCCGATTCGGGGAACCGGCACCAAAACTCATTCCACAAAGGGGGGAAGACAACCCAACGCAAAACGGTTCTACTGACTGAGAAGGGAAAATGAAGGGTCCGCCGAGGAACCTAGGGGCAGTCAGATCACCAACCCCAGGGATGGGGAGGCAGAAAATATGAAACAAAAACCAAAGGAAAGAGACCACAGGTCAACTTTCATTGCCACTGAAGCTGCAAGATTTCCTGAAAAAAGGGCGCCAGGGTCTCCACATTCACGGGAGGGCCAAGAAAACACAGACTATGGGGGGGGGGGATAAACCTAGGGCGAAAAAAAAAGGGGGACGTCCCAATGCGCGCCGGGAACAAATCCCGCTCCCGAACTTCACCAACCTCTTCATTACAGGGAACAAAAAGGGGCCGCGCGAGGAAAAAGTCCAGGACCTCTTAGGGGGGATACTGAGACAAAAAAGGGCATTCGACAAAAACCCTTAATACCACCCGCAAAGGGTTGAACTCACTGACAACACAAAACGTTCCAATCTTATCTCTCTGAGAAGAAGAACTAAATAACAGCTCTTCTTAGTTCAGCCGGTATAGGGGCGAGATCACGTTCTCGAAACGAGGGGGGGGACTAACTGGGGGTTACCGAGAAAAAAAGCCGGGGGGGACAAAACCCACTTTTATCCCATCTGTCAGAGGCCCAGGACCATGTTTCAACAGGGTTTCGGTAAACAATCAAGCCGTGGAAAGTGAGGGGATGACAGTACAAACACAACCAACCTCGGGGAAAGAGAGGAGAGCTAGAAAGGAAGGCAAAGCCATACCCCACAAACCCACCCCCTGGGGGAAAGGAATAAAAAACTAAATACCACCCGAGGGGCCTCAAAGGGGAACCAGAAAAGGGGGAGAGGAATCACCGCGTGGACGTCGCATCACTCCTAAAAACCTTTCGTCAGGGGCTCGGATTGTGTGTTCTTGATCAGCCCAACAATAGTCCCTCCTAAAAGACCGAAAAAGACAAGTTCAGAAAGGGGGAAGGAGGGGATAAAAGGAATCTATCGTCGGGGGAACTCAAGGAGAACAGTCACCGAGAACCCACCTGGTGAGCGGGAAAAGAGTATAGAACCCTGAGTGTCCGGAGATTGCCTTGGTTTTTCCCTCCGTCTTCTTGGCACCTCATATCAAACGGAACAGAAGAGTATGCAAAAAACACTCAAAAGGAAAAAACCAAGTAGGGACCCGAAAGTTTGGACCACCTCCACTTTTGCAACATCCCGAAAACCAAGAACTCCAAAAAGACCCCAGACTCCGTACTACCTAACCGGAGGGGGCGTCGCTGGCTAACCCAAAGAACTCACCTGACCACTAGAATCGAAATTCCGCCGAGAGGCCCCCCGTCAATGAATCGCTTTCTCTGTCCTCTCCTGGCCCGGACTAAAAACTGGCAGAGATATTTCGTGCTGTCCACAAAGCCCTCAAATCGAGGTCAGGACCGAACTCAGCTATCCCGTTGAGGGACTTCAGGTCGGCTGCGGCCTCGGGGGGTATGTATGGGTAAAACCGGTTTATCTTCCCAGGGTCTAGTATAGTGATCTTCCCGGCTAGGAAATACCAGGGCTGGTACTCCGCCAGACCAAGTAGGGGTGGGGGACAGAAAAGCGCGAAAAACGGATCGAAAAAGCCCCCGGAAAACAAAACTGTCAGGGAAAGCCCCGGAAAACCAGGCCGCGGGGCAACAGCTGAACAGCACCTAAAAGGCTTTCCCGTAAACAGGTTAGGGAAAAAGAGGTTTCACAGGGGGGAAATTGTTTTCGGGAGGGGACAACAGAATGGTAGTCGAAAAGCTGTGAAGGGACGTCCACTTCCCAAAAACAGTTCGAACGGGAGGAATAAATTGGAAAGACCAACAACTTCATAAACGGGGTGACAGCAGAGTCAAGGAGAATCGCTCCAACAACAAAACTAGGGAAATAAGAGCACCCGGTACACCAAGTGCCGTAAATGAAGGGGGATGGTCAAACTAAGATTTCTATTATCGAAAAGGTGGGGGGTGTTATTCAAGGAACGACACGCGTAAAAAACGATGCCGAACACCAAACCTGGGGGTGCAATTGGGAAGGTCCGCGTTCCAACTGAGCCGGTTCAGTCAGGGTTGGGAAACGGCGAGGGGTAGATTCTTAAACCGGAAAGGGGGGGGGGGAAAAGGGCTTATAAGACGACCGGGGCCCGACGCTTGCGCCACCTCACAAGGCTTTCGTCCACGAAAAGGGGAGGAAAAGAAGGAGGAACTGCATGTGGGGGGAGTGAGTCACCGTATCGCCCACTAAAAACGTACATGGGCCGGCTGTGCAGAACATGCACTCAAAAATCGGGGGGACGAAACTTGAGCTGGATAGGGTTGGTTCGATAGAGGAGACCCACGACAAAGCATAGTCCATCGTGGGTATCAAAACAGTAATTACCGAGCAATCAGGTAAGGGGGGAACCGGGGGGGGGAGAAGGGGAAGTCGTAGGTTTGGCTTTGCGGAAAAAGGATCAAGATTATAGTGCGGATCAATGCTTGAGCGAAGGTGCGGGGTGCGTGGTCAAGTCGGGCAAGAAAAAGGGGGAGGGAGGGACCGAACCTTAGGGACGCGGCTGGCAGGCGAGTGTTGAGTTTTTTATTCATCAATAAAGGACGGAAAGGGGGAGGGAAAAAAAGAATACCGGGGGACCAAGAAAGGAATAAAAAAGAAGCGATCGAATAGGACGATTCCCACCAGTTTCGGCAAAGGTGCTCTATGAGTAAAAGAACTCAATCCTGAAAGCAAGGAGAACCCCCCTACTCGGGATAAACAGCCTAGGGTCATGAAATACCATCCAAGGGGGGCACGAAACAAAAAAAATAGAACACCCCCGGAGCCAACATCGGAGACTGGTGGGTAACTATTCCGCGGAAAACGCCTTAGGAAGGGGGGCGGGTCGGGGCGGCTGAGGTGAATCGGGGTGAACTTTGGCCTGTCAGCAAACAAAGGTTTGCCAAGGTTGGGTCTGGGGGGAGCATGGGTCCAGAAAGCGATGGGCTTCGCTCTCAGAAACCTATGAAGTTGGTGGGCGGCACTGACGGTGAATGGGAGAAGAGGACAAAATTGCAAGGAAAAGAGGAGGAACAACTAAAAACCAGAACCTGAGCACAGCAAACCGCGAAAAAGGGAGAACGAAATGGGTTGTAAATATGCGATCTGTGAGGGCGCTAAAAATCTGGAACCTCGGGTACCAGAAACGGTCAGCGAAAAAACCACCTCTTCCCTTCTTCCGTGCTCGGCAATAGAACTTCCCGAAAAAGCCGTTCTTTGTAGGTCGTAGAACCCAATCCACTGTGGGACCACCCTGGGTGCGTGTGGCCTTGACATATTTTGAGCTGCGGGGGAATGGAGGAGAAGAGCGGTGTTGGGGGGAATCCTCACCCAGCATACCCAATCCGGGGGTGCTGGAAGAAGTGTCCCTAACTCGGGGCTTAATCTCAAATGGGGGAAATGGGGTTCAGGCATGGATCTTTGTGAGCGCTCCGATATGTCTGTGTGGTAGCCCGAAAAATCTTTACGTGGTAAGTTTCGTCATTAACGCCCTCTTTCTCCAAAATCTTCTTCTTCGTGGTCTCATGGGCACAAAAATCATACGGGGGCCCGGGGGCATGTCACTCAAATGATACAAGTGCTTCCGAGCATGCTCGGTAAACAGTGTCCAGGGCGGGAAATCGAAGGGGTTTCTTCAATAACGGCCTGATGAAGCCTTCTGGGCTGGGATCGAAAGGGAAACAAGCAGAAGTTTCCATAAGAAAAAAACAGTCCATGAGCGTGCGGTTGGCCGGCCACATGGGGGGGGCGCGTCTGCTGGACCGCGAGGCTTTTTCAGGCCCATAGAGGGAAAAAAAAGCCATAAGTCGGAGGTAGCGGTCGGACGCAACCACCTTGACTAAGAGGCTGGAAAGACCTGTCCCCTGAATCCAGCAAAAGGGGAGATCCCAGCGGGGAATGGCCCATCAAAGCAAAAGGAGCGGTAGCTGTGCTGCCGGAGGGAAGGCAAAATCTGCGCGCACCTGTCTAAGAGACCTCGGGAAAAGGATAGAAAGGAGAAACAATCAGGGGGCAAGGGAGTAATACAAGGGGAAAAGGTGCAGTCCGGTGGGACACGCTCAACAGTGCGGAACATAAGTGAAGGAGGTTGAAAACACCCTGCTGGACGGAGGAATCGTGGAGGAAGTAGTCCGGTGACTGACGTTCGGGGTTACGGCCGGTCCGGCTTACAATCCATGGAGGAGACCCGTATCGGGCATTTTTCATAGGAAGGGGAGATGAAGTGGCGTAGAAGGCTCCGGTGGGATGAGGAGCGTGACCTATTTCGGCTCTACAGAGAAGAGAACATGGGGGGAATAGGCTGACCGCGAAAAAAACCGTGCTATTGACTCAGTTGCGGCTTCTACAAAAACCAACGGGATGTTCCTCTCATTTCAACAAGGAGCGCGAAGAGGGTTCCCCTGGTGGTCAGAGTTACCGACGGCGATGCACAGAACCAGAAAAGCTTCACAGGCAACGGTGGTGCTTCGGCGACTAAAGGCTCGGGGGGGTTCCGTCTGAAGGACTTGGAAGCAACGTTTTCCCCCGATTAAAGGGCCACATGGAAAGAGGTCTTTCCGATTGTGGAAAAAGGTTGATCTGCTGGTTCAATAAGAATCGGAAAGCATAACAACAAAAAGGAAAGAGGAAAATAGAGGGGGGGCAGGAATGAACCCACTCCTCCGCGCAGAGCAATCCAGAAACTGAAATCTTTCCCAGCGGTGTACCACCTAAGAACGGGAGCTCCCTAAAAACAACGCCTAGGTGACCAAAAACACGGAGGTTGGCACGAACGAATGAAAATCGAGGGGGGCGCAAAAGGACTACGCGCCCAAAACTTACCCAAGGGAGAACCGCCAAGAGACCAGCCCTGGCACCACGATTAAACGCCTGTTCGTGGAAACAACAACAACCTATCCCGGGGCGCAAAATGAGTCGCAAGGGGGGAAGGGGGTGGTCCGCACCCTACGTGCGAGCGTTATCTTCCTGCGTCCAGATCTTAAAGTCGTCTCGATACAAAGAGTCAGGGTTTCGCAAAAATCTCGGGCGAGGGACCAAAACTGCGACCATCGTCCCGTAACATGGGGGAACCGGTAAAACTGGTCCGTACAAGTCAAAAGGAATAGGGGGGAGAACAACTTTCGAGGAGGGGGGAACCGGGCTTGGCAGCATGCCTGCCCGGGTTAAAAAATGAAGGCAACGGTTCGGGGGGAGGAGTGGCCCCTACTTGGAACCAAATAAAAAATGAAGTGAACGTGAGCCTCAAAACTAGTCCGGGGGCAGACTCGAGTTCAGGGGTCCAGGTTAGACTCGAACGAGTTTACTATGGTGGCAGGAGGAGAGCACAGCCGCAACTAAAATCCCGTGTGAGAGGGCCAATCGCAGACTTCTTATCAAGGGGCGCTGGATGAGTAACAGTTCGGCGCTTCGGGCAAGTACAATCGGCAACCCCGAAGGCTTTGCTCCCGCAAACGAGGAAGAGGGCCTGCAAAAAGCACAAAGCCAAGGTCTAGCCCCACAGAAAACGCGTTTGAGGAAAAGCGGCGACATCCGGAGGGGGGAAAAGCCTGTGAAGGGAAAGAATGAAAAAGGCAATATGGAGGCCGGGAGAAAAGTACGATGAGGGGCCGAACACGCCATCCCTTGCCCGCCTCTTCCCTGCCTAAGCCAAGGCAAATTCTTATAAAGGACTAGAAAAACCTCCAGGGAAGGGGTCCGCAGGACCGCAACACTATTTTTCTCCCTTTAGAACACCGAAGGACGCGATGGAGGGCGAAACACCCAAAAAATAATCGCCCAAGATTCCCTTCCAGGGACCTGAACACCCGCCGCGTACCGTCAGCACCTCGAAATCGGTGTAAAAGGGGACGAAGAGAACTAACAACAACAGAATAGGCGAAAGACCCCGCCGCAGAGCGGAGAAGAAGGACAACCGAACCATTCCTGGTCCACGAAAATGGAAGAAAAAACTATGAAAAGGAAGAACACCTGCTTGGTCGGGTATGTCGAAGCCCCAGGGAATGTTCCATGGCGGGGCAGCGCGGTGGGATACTGATAAGATGTTCGACAAAACGAGAGAAACAAACATCGGCTTCAAAGAGGAGGCAGCCGGCTCCCGGAGAAGTTCACCGCGCAAGGGGGTTTGAACGGGGTACAAGACCGATGGTTCCAACAAAAAGGGGAACGGTAAAAGATGAGCCGAAACTAACAACGGAGCAACCACCACGTAGCTCAAATAGGAGAGAACTAGAGGAAGAAGAACCATACAGCACAAACAAACCAAAAACACGGGCAGAAGCGGCAAACCCCGTTGGTCAAAGCACGCACAGGGGGAAAGGGGAAGAAGTTCGTGGAGGGCTAGTAAGGCCCGCACGCGGGGGAGACTCGCTGGTGGGTCGATCAACAACTGCGGCTAGGCAGGGATGAGTCATCTAGTTGGGGGCCCCTAGAAGTAGGAAGGGGGGAGAAGGCGGCGGAGCTCGAGGACTCATATAGCAACATTCGACGAGCCCCCGGTGGCAATAAAGAAAATCCTTAGAAGGGGAACCGGCCGATTCTCCAGAACCGGCACGGGGGTCACACCCCGGTCTTATGGGCACAAGAAGACGTCGCCAGAATCGAGTAAAAAGAAAAACTACGCACAAAAAAAAAAATGCCAAAAAAATTCACGGCACGGTTGGGGCCCCACAACCTCCACCTAGGCGAGCAACGAGAACAAGAAGGCGACAACCACCAACTTCGACGCCCACCATCCTGGGGAAGGGGGCCCCATCTATATCTAACGGCGTGGGTCGACCCCAAAAACCTCGAAAAGAGGAAAAAGCGAAGCGCGAAGAAAATAGCGCGTGCGGTCCTTCCTGTAGAGATACACTTGGCCGCATCGGGAGAGGTAAAAAGCAGCCGCAGTCAACAGCGGCTCTGTCATAGTCAAACCTCCGTTGGAGGAGTACCCCGCGGTCGGGGCCCGACTAAAGTCGGGTGTTTCTTGGGGGAAGAATCGAATTAGAATTGCCCACTGGCCTACCCCGTGGCGAGGGAAGCAACAAATTTTTCCGTCAAGGGGCGGAAAGCCGTACTACTAACGCCCACGTCTCAAATGCAGGCGGGACCCCGAGCCAAAATCGCCGCGGAAGAAAAAAAACAGAAAAAAACAAAGCTTTTCGGACCTCTCCAGGGCAACAGACTGGGGCGGGGAGGCGGGCAAATTAGTTCACGTGACCACAAAAGAGTCGGGAGTTCTGACGGGCCACGGTGACTATAGGGAAGAGTGAAAGAAAAGTAGAAGTGACCCCAACAAGGTCAAAGTCCCGGGGC
>Ga0179593_1287399_pt1 | contig 27125 bp, 26 predicted proteins | sample CZODoug2_1_08_16_FD_185931 | JGI IMG/M metagenome (GOLD analysis project Ga0179593, IMG submission 185931) | Vadose zone soil fungal communities from Angelo Coast Range Reserve, California, USA - CZODoug2_1_08_16fungal (PacBio error correction) | ecosystem: Environmental > Terrestrial > Soil >...
GGCCTGGATTCGTCAAAACCGCTATAGGAAAAAAGGACGCGGCGGATGGAAAAAGCCGGAAGGCTAAGAGTTTGGGGGGGTGGGCCCAATAGACCGACGAGTCCATACAATTCACTGGAAGATAACTCAAAAGGGAAGTGAGAGATCGGTATCTTTAGAGAAAAATAGAGCGCTCATCAGAACATAAGGGGAAGGACGAGCTGATTGGGCAAGTAACGTGCGAACCTTCATTTGGGGGAGGAAAAGATCATTTACACGAATGTGGTATTGAAAATCACGCTGAGACAAGAGGACAGGTCGTGGGGGTCCTCACTTGTATTCGGGTCTAGGGGAAACTGAGCTCCCCTAGGAGGGGGGAGCAAAGAGGGAGTCGCGGGTTTCTCAGAGGTTGAAACCTTATGTCTGGTGTCACGAGGAGGGTCCATGCACGTGGGGCGGGTATGTCAGGGGGGTGATACGGAGAACTGGCTGTCGGGTGGTGTGGGTCTGATAGAGCCAGCTCGGGGATATCGCAGCATTGGTGGGGGCACCACAGATTTTTCGGCACAAGCTCAAAAAAAGCGCGGGGGAAGGGCGAAAGAACAGAAGAACTGGGGGAGGAAGCGGCGATTCTTGCGGGCGCAAAAAGACGTATAGGATTTTCGAGGAGAAGGGGGATCCTTAAGGGAGAAATACGAGTGGCCGTGATAATGCAAGGACGGTCGGAAATAAAAAAAACTAGCAGACTGGACCCGCTCCAACAAAAAAAACTTCAGTGCTAAGGAAATAAGACGGAGGGGTCTGTCACAAGGTCTACGGAGACGTATGGACAAACCAGTTTGCTGGTAAAAAGCGGAATGCCAGAGGGGCGGACGGGGTAAAAACAAAAAAAACAAACACGGCAGGAAATTTAAAAGAAGAAAATCGGGGGTTCTCAAAACTCGGGAGCTAAACAACCGCGTCTCTAAGCAAGACCAGGAGCGGACCATTCGTAAATAAAGTCAGAGGAATCGGAAGCGGGGTCAGGATGAGGAGGATGAAAGAAATAACCCGAAAGTCCTAAAAGATTGGGGGGGGGGGAAGCAAATTCATACAGCCACCTGCTGATTAGTCCGAACTGAAAAGGACGGTGGAGGGGAGAAAAGTCACGACTTTACATAGAGATCTAAAAAGACGGGGAGGAACTACGAGGGGCGATTCTTTGCTTTAGAAAGAATAAGGATTGATCCGAATGCCCTCTTTTTTGCGAAATCTGGGGGTGCGGAGGAAATTGAGAAGGGTTTCCTATTTGAAAAAAATGCCATTGAAAGTCATGGGAGAGGTGGCTAACTCGCTAGAAGTTCATGCGACTCCTTAAGGAGGGAAAAAAAAGAGACCCAAATCAACAACGGAGGGGGGGGGGGGTGGGGAGGGGGGAGAAAGAGAGAGATTGCTAAAAACATCTGCGATTCGCCAGAGGAAAGGAAGTCTGGAGTGTAAGCCGCGACCTGACGACAATCAAAAATCTTGAGGATCCGAAGTTTACTGAAATCTCTTATAGCGCAACACAAAATATGGAAATCAAAATGAATAGTTAGGAGAAACGGAGGGGAGGGAGGGCGAAAGAACCATAGTTCAACGTGGCATTCATCAATATAGGAGTAGCAGGAGAAGGGGGGTAAGACCAAATCGGAATCCATCAACCATGACTGGCGTCAGTCGGCCAAGCAGAAGCGTAAGGGCCATGAGAAACATCTGGAGCGAAAAGCGTAGAGGAACGAGATATCAGGAAACTTCGGTAGTTAAAAATTCCTCGGAAGAGATAATAGGACCGTCGAATCTTGCTTAGAAACGCGCAAGGATTTAGGCAGCGCCGGGGAGCCCGATAAACTTTTCGGAATATCGTAAAACTACGGCATCCGCGTTGGGAAACATGACAGAAAAAGGTCATTCGACGTCCGCCGGTACTCGATTCACACCACTCAGCTACGTTCAAAAAAAGCCGGGGAGCAGGGAGCGACGGGCGGTGCTCAAGGAAATTCCGTGAAGAAGAAATAGGGGAGTGTTTAGATCTACGGCAGCGGGTGTTCAAAGCCCCAAGCCTCAAAGCAATTACGGGACAGACTCCCCTCCTTCATGACTTTGAACTTCACTCTGGCTAAAGACCGACGGCCGCGCCCCCGCGTCCCGTTAAGTGCGCAATCAAGACGCAAAAATAGACATTGGGGGCCGAAGGGGCGTCATCGTGGCTGGGGGAAAAAACAATGCCTTGCCGATATTGAAGCTTAGAATCAAGACACACGCCAAGAGGAAGATTACGCGAGAGCGTCACACTCTTTTGGTTGCTTAAATGCGACCTCATGGACGAATTGTGTGTGAAGAAGCAAGGGGGGTGGGGCCGAACAGGGGAATAAGGTCCGCGAAAAGCCGAGCCGTCTTCTGATCAGGAAGGCGAATAGAGAAGGGGGGGTCCACAAAATTCGCCGTAATGTGATGGAACAAGTCAGCAGAGAGGTGGGGAGCACAGTAGGGGCGGCAGAAAAACGGACTCTCTGTGAAGCGCTCAAGGCTAAAAATAGGACGATAGATCAATTCAGTGGGGGGGGGGTGATCTTTTAGTCCTTATTCAAGGGATCGAATGTGGGGGGGAAACAAAAAAGGCCTGAAAAGACTTCCGGGATTGAAAAAACTCCGGGGAAAACTTTTCTAAGGGGTGACCAGGAAGAATCGCGCTGGCCAGCGCAAAAGGAAACAGGTCACCGGGAAAGGCAACGCGGCGGGGAGAGGACTGTATGGGGGATGTCAATGTAGGGGGCCAACAGCAAACACTGGGGAGACACGAAAGGCCGAAGCCCCGGCGGGGGGGGGGGGGGGGGGGGCGCCAAACAACAAAGAGGAGTTCGAAAGGGAAAAGAAGAAAAAAGACAGGAAAAGACCGAATAAGAGTCTTGAAGGCAGAACCCGCGGCAACAGGGTTCCAAGGGGGGGGGGTGACTAAGGGGAAAAGGAACTGGAAAATGAGGGCGGGGGCTGAATTAAAGGACCCCCAGAAGGGGGAAAACGGGAAGCCAGCCTCGCACAAGCATTGCAAGCGCGGAATCTACGGAGAGTGAACAAGAAGAAGGAGATCAAGACTCGGCCGAAGCAAAATCGACGACAGAAAGAAGGGTGGGAGTCGCGGAGCAAAATCTGCAGTAGCGACGCTTGGGTCACGTTGCTACAAAAGTCAACAAAAACCAAGGGGGTAAGGAAACGGCATGCCAGAAAGGCCAGGGGCTTCCGGGAACATCGCATCAATCTATCCTTTTAAATATTACTGTGGGAAAAAAAGATGCAAGTGGGGTTGCAGAGGTTCTAAAAACTCCTCTAATTCCAGACCCCTGGTGCGTGGGGACGGATGGGGAGAGAACATACATGAAAAAACGAAATACAGAGGAGCTAAGTTCATGCTAGGCCGTAAGGGGAAACCAAAAGTTAATATCCACAAAAGTCAGAGCGGCGAAAAAGGTTGCGTCAGTAAATGCCTATAGCGACGAAAAAGACGGGCAGGTATCTAATAAAAACACAATGGGAAAACGGGAAATGGCTGTTTAAACAACGTGAGAACAAATAAAGAAGCATCAAACTCTGGCAGCGCATGATCATCCGCCCACGCGTCCACCCCCACTCACTACAAGGGCCCACTCGGGTCACGGCCCCGCAGAAGCGCAGGGTGTGTCGGCACGGGGGGGGGACCTCCCTCACTCCACGCGCGGGTTGTAGTTCCAGGGGACGCCTCACCGGGGAGGGGAGGGGGTCTTGTAAGACATGGCCCGTTGCGTACGTTGGTGGAGAGGCGCAAGGGCGTCTACGGGGCTAAGACCGACCCGGCAGGGGGTCGGGTGGGAGGGGGAGGCGGGAGGGGACATATAGGGCAAAGAAGACGCAAGTGATTGATTTTTGAGGAGGTGAGGTAACCGACACTAAACGGGGGGCAGCAGGCGGTGACCGGGCGGTAAAATTGGGGGGAACAGGTAGGGTCGAATGAGAGGCAAGCGGACGATGTGTGGAGGCAGGGGAGATAGAAGGGAGAAGGGGACGGAGTGTTAACCATGCAGCAAGTGGGGGGCAAAAAGCGGGGGTCAGGGGGGAATGGAGGGTGTTTGGCTTGGGGGGGGGGTATATGTGGTGTGGTTTGATAGTCCGGTGGGTATAGGGGACCGGCGCCCTTTAGGCGGTGGAAAGAGTTAGGGCGATCGGCGGCGGGGATGGACGGTGCCGAAGGAGAGAGGGGCCAGTGGCTCGCACGCCCGCGAATGGCGACGGAACGAGCGAAACCAATCGCGAGAAGGGGCTACAATTCTAGCGCCTTTGTAAGGTGTCGTCATTTCCAAGCACGGCATTTTTGCCCCGGGGGCGCCCATGTGAATTGCGGGTCAGGTGATGACCAAGAGGTATTTTTAGACAAAGCAAAAAGATCCACACGAGGAAGATATCGGGCAAGCTTTAAGAAAAAGAGACGGCGGGGACCACCGGCGGCAATTTTAAAAAAAAATCCGGGGCGGGAGTAGGGGGGGCGATGAAGTACGATCGGCGCTGAGACGACAAGCCTTCAAGGGATCGTCGGGGTGGCGCCCCTTTCGTGCCGCTGGGTTTCATTCTCGGGGCACGAGCCATAAGCGGGATTGCGAGACGGGCTCAGTGCAATTAACGGAGGTCAGGGGGAGGGCGAAGTTGTACATTAAAAGGATGAAAGTGGGGGTAGACGCCGAGGTTTGCGGCTGGTCCCGAAAGGGAGCCGTCGGGGGGCTCGCGAAATGCAACACTAGCATAAAAGCTTAAAGGGAGGGGGGAATATAATCAGGTATTGGCATGCACAATTGCTAAAAATCAGGAACTCAGCCGCTTGAGTGCTTTGGTGAAAAGGCTCATGTTCGGGTCGCAAGTACACCAGGGGAAAAAGGCTGCGTGTAACCTCATAAACACCACTGTGGGCGGTCAACAGCATCCTTTCTTGGAGAAAAGAGAGAGTGAGCCGGATGTAGCAGAAAAAAAAAGAGGGGAAAGTGGAATGAAAGGCGCAGGAAATGTCTGGTTGGGCTGTTTGAAGGTCCGTAGCGTGGTCAAGGAAGACGGCTCTAAGGAGATCGCATTCACTGAAAATGCGAAACGAAAAAAACTCTCAGAGGTCGTCTAGGACGTAGGCCGTCGGGGAAATCGCCTTCAGGAGGTAAATAGCGGAGGAGGACCCGCCAGCGGGGAAATCTGCTGAGAGGGTGCTGGACGAGGGCTGTGAAAGGGAAAGGGGGGAAAAATTATCTTGGAGAGTCAAAAGCCAAGGGGCGTTCAGTCGTAGGAATCCAAGGTGTGTTCAAAAAACGCAGGTCGCGTGAAGATAAAGGATTGAGGAAGAGGAAGAGTCTGTGGACAGCTCGACAAATTGGAAAACTGATTCAAGAATAAATAAGGGAGAAGCAGACCACAACGCGGTTTCGGACTCTTGAAGACGGTCCGAGGGGTTTTGCAAGTGAAGGGAAATACGGGGGAAGAGTACGTCAGCCGGGAAGTCATATCAAAAAACACGATCGTTTGCAAGAACCAAGATTGAAGGTGGCGGGAAAGAAGAGGCGGATTCGTCATTTCTAAAGCTATCACGAGGATAACGCCCGCATAAGAAGAGGGAATGGAAATAAGGTGGGGGGGGGTTCCAAAGTAATCCTACCTTAGGCCAGTATCATAAAGGGGAGAACTCAGATCTCTTCGATATCTATTTTAGAAACAGAAAAATGACAATCCGCTAAAAAATAGGGGGAGAAACCCATGTGATAGAAATTCGGGTGCACATCCTTTGAAAGGGGGAGAAGGTAAGGGGGTTCCTCTATTCGCGATGGTCTTATTCATTGTATTCTTTCAAAGGAAAAACATGCTGGGAGAACAGCGAATCCCCGGGGAGGGCAAACAAAATCTATCAATTTTTGGGGAGGGAATGGGGAAAGACGACATCTCGCGAGAGCTCGGAAGATTGGGGCGGGTGATACGAAAAGCGAGCGCAAGGCATTGGGATTGTTTGCATACACAGAATTCGCAACCATCAAAGAGCAGTGGGACGGTGGCCGGAAAAGAGGAGTCATGTCTAGAACCACGATCTAAATAAGACGAGGGAAGAGGGGAGAGAGTAAGGCCCGCCATGAGAGTACTGGGGAGAAATACGATTCATCCTGAAAAAAGTTGACAACTAAAATAAAGGGGATTAAACTTCCGGAATGACACCAATCAAACCTGAGCAAGTGAAGCGGGGGGGAAATAGGTAATAGCGAGGCTTTCAGCATAGAGTCACCGTAACAAATGGGGGGTGGAAGGGAGGGGACAACCTTAGAAAAAAGGTAAAATAGACACGGGAAGGAGGGGTAAGAATAAGCGTTTCGAAGGGCTCTACCGCTCGCGAGGCCTGCTAAGCAAAGTGCTTACCTTTATCTGGAATTATGCAGAGACCGACCGGGGTTTTTCTTATCTCTGGAGGGAGAAAAGGGCCGAGCGGGGAGCATCAAGATTGGAGTGCCATTCAGCTGGCTAGGAGTACCGAAGAAGAAAAGGAAACGGTTGGGGTCGCCCAACTGTGGAAAAAAAACCTTAAGATATCGTATGAAAGGAATGAAGAGACGGCATAGGTCTTTTGCGGGAAATAAAAAAACAGAAGTCCGGGTACTAATGCCTCGGAGGGAGAGAAAATAGGGGTGGGTTCAACGTCGAATTCAAATATCGTCCGCGGAGAGAAACGTGGGACGAGCACCTGAAAAGTCGTCTAACACTCATAAAGGAGGACGGGGAACGTCAGGAAAGGATGGAAAAGCTCTCACACAACGGGAGGAGTAGAAAAAGGGAAGGAGGAATTTCTACACGTCTGCCGCTTCCATTCTACAGAAAGGAAAAACGCTGAAGGGCAAAAATAGGGGCCGGCTGTAAGGAACCTACCTAAATTTTTACTAACTCTTTCGAAGGAGGAGGAAAAAAACCAATATAAACGCAAAGGAAGGAGTAGCGTTGCAAGAACGAAACGGGACGGTCAAAAAGTCTTTACCAGCAATCGGAAGAGGGGGTGAGAAGCAGAGGATATATAAGGGATGCTCTGTCATTTTTAGCAAAGAATGACGAGACCGACTGACTGTTGTGGAGGCAAGGCTCATCAAGCCAGAATTGAATTGCCACAATTTGAGGATAAAAAGGACGGATCGCCGAATTCGGTAGGCTTACGTGGGCCACGGCAATCCTGTACGAGGACTGGACTGGGGAGCATCTTTGCGGAAAGGAGGGGGGGAGGAGGGGCAGCGAAAGGGGGGATTAAAAGAAGAGTACGATCTTCAAGGGGGATAGATCCACCGACTGGCAGTCCTTTACCATAATTTTCCCACGGGGTAAAGAGAGAAAAAAAGAGGAAAGGAAAAAAGCAGCGAGAGTATTCCTCTGACTATGTTCGCAAGCCGGAAAGGAGCCGGAAGCAAGTCATAACCTAGTTGTGTGAAAGCACAGTACTAGTCAGAGTCAGCGTGTCGAAAACACGGACCTGAACGAGGAAAAGTACTACTCTAACTCCCTCCGGGCTCCTGGAGATACTGGAGCGCAGACCTATGCCCTACGTCTGACTACAACCGCTATTTTGTCGCAAGGGGGAAACAAAAAAGATGTTTGTGGAACGAAAAGGGGGCGCAGAGGGGGCTTAAACCAAGCACTTCTAAGGGAAGAGCAATAAGCTCGACAACGCGACAAGTTCCTGGCTAAGTAAACGAGAAAAAAAAGGCGACCTCAACCACTTAATGTTTTTTGGGAGGGCAAACGGGGGGGTATTTTAACTCAGATGGAAGAAGTAGCCTATCACAGTAAAGTTAAGAACATAGAGATAGAGAGGGGACAAGACAAATTTCGTCAGAAAGTGGATTGAAATTTCGCAGAGGGATGGGTTCGCCATTAATGGGAGCCGCATGAAGAGACTCTAGTAAAAGCGCTCAGGGGAGAAAGATATATAGGGAATATCCAGGAAGGGGAGTCTAGGAAGATGGAACTGTGGGAAGAATATGTCGGGTCGGCTTCTGGAACCAACAAGGTCCCGAAACTTCCCCTGGAGAATCAGTTCATCAAATGGGATACAAGGACAGAAAGCCAGCGCGACGGCCGAGGAAACGTCATTCCTCTCTAATCACGCGGGGTGTAGGTTTATTTGATCTTGATTTAACGAGATCCAGGAAAGACATGGGGAAGGGGTGAAAAGAATCCATGGTAAAAAAAAGCGGCCGCCTGAAAGGGCCTCGAAACCTAGTTGTGGAGGAGGCAAAATGCTAGTAGGGGGAGAACTGGTTAGCCTGCCATCATCAAAAGAGTCGACTAGGGATGGTCCTAGAGAAGCAAGAAAAAAGGAAAATTGGACCAAACAACGGGGGGGGAAAAAATACGAGGGAACAACGTGAAACTTCTTGGCCGTTATTCAGGAGTCAACCTTTAATAGCGAACCTGTCCTGGAAAGCAAGCATGGCCAAGAAAATAAGCAGTTATCACAAACGGGGGCTGGAACTATTTGACCAAGCCCGAATTGAGATCCCTAGAACGATCGACGAACGAGTAGTTGTGCTAAGTAGGGGGTGGGGTATTAGCAGGGTTTTCCGGAAAGAATCCAATGAAACTGAAACGCAACAGAACAAGGGGGGAGGGTCCTAAGGGACGCCCCGCGGCAGTGCAAAAAGGGTGTTCACAAGAGAAAACTCCATGCGTCAGGAAAGGGTCGTACCTCAAGTGGGTGGCAGAGGGGGCGGCCTAACCGCTGCGGGAATGTCCATTCTTGATGCTGGGGGGGGGGAACGAAAAAGGGAACAAGAAAAAAACAACAAAAGCAAAAAGCCTTTCGAGTCCGCGAGAAAGAACAGGGAAGGCAACAGGACCTTGAAGGTCTATTAAACTCTCAGACAAAAGGAAAGGGATAGGAAAATCCGCCAACTCAAAATCGAAAAAAGGTCCAGCTGTTCCATACAACTAGAAATCAATGACTACAAACTTCTGTCGCCATAACGGGATCGACTTCCTCGCCATGGTTGCTCCCACGGTTCCGACTCGGTTTGTGTCGACACCAACGACGAAACCAGGGAACGTGTCCTGGGTCAAGGGACACGGGGCACCGAACGTGGACCAAAGACCCCAAAGTCGGGCGTCTGTCACCCCGCCCCAGTTCCGCACTCCCCAAATACATCTCTGCGGTGAGCACAGCATGAAGGTGAAACACAAGAGCCCCGACGAACGACATGAAAGAAGCTTTAGCGACACACCCCCAGGGCTCCCGGAGCTTGCACTTCGCAACACCTAGAGACACCCGGGTACAAAGCGGAGCAGATCTCGGAGGGCCACAAAACCGCGGCCTTGAAGCCGGGATCGACCGAGTTGGGTACCGCAGCTGACCAGGACGCGGCCCCCGGGAGCGGAGATCAGTGCAGGTTCCTTGGGCACGTACTACGGGGTTCGATGTCAGAGGTAGTTCGGGTTGTTCTATTTGTTGCAGGGCACGCTTGGTGGACAAAGAGAGCGGCTGGTAAAGTTGGTCTCAGTGGATTCGGCGTAGGACTGGGGCAAATTTTCTCCAATTCAGAAGGAGGGGGGAAGTGGGGGATGCCTTACCCATCCGCTTATTCTCACATTTGGGGGCAGCAACACAGCGGCAAGCGCCATGTGCTCTAAGGAGAAAGGGGAAGGCCAGGGAGCATGTCAATCCTGAGCTTCGTAGCCAACGTGCAAGCAAACCGACGCGGAACATTTGGCTACGTCGGGTTAAACAAGGAGGTATATGTTGAGAAGCAGGGGGGTCAAAAAAACAACAACAAAGAGAAGGAAAGAGAGAGGGGAACAGCTTTCTAGGCAAAAGATACGCTGTTTAGACTCAAATTGGCCACGCGTCCAGGGCGAGGAATGCAAGTGCTAGCTCGGCGTTAAACGACAAGGCCGTCAAGCGCTCGCATACAAGTGCGCGGTGAAAAGGGGGGGGGGGGGCATGATGTGCGAAGCCATGCTTTAGTGAAGCTTCGGTCTATGCAGGAAAGCCGACCAGGGGGGGATGAGTTCATTGATCCGTTTATTGAAACAAGGACCTGGGGGACGAATGTTTGGCCGCTCCAAAAAGGTGGAGGGAAAAGGGGTGAACATCAATCCCGGCATTGGAGTTGAAATAGGTCCTCGCTTGGAGCTCCTCCCTGGGGGAAAGAAAAAAAGAAAAAAAAAAAAAAAAACAGAAAGAGGAGGAAAAGCAGGATTGGGGGGTGAGTTTTGGCGCAGGGATTATACAAAAATAGACTCAAAAGGGTTTCCCGGCGAGGTTAAAACTTAAAAACCACGGGGAGAGGTGGGAAGGGAGAAGCACTTGGCAAGAATCTTTTCATATTGTTTCCAGATCAATAACGAGGCTGAGTTTAAGGACGCCGAAGTCTGGTGAGGGGCATGTCGGGCATGAATGGGACGTTAGGAACAACTCAGAAAAAGCTACTGGGGGGGGGAAAAAAAGAGGTCTCGTCAGGGAGGATTCGTTTTATCCCGCGAAGAGACCATAAGATTGGAAAGAAGGGTGAGCCCTCCTGTTTATAACTTTTTGAAGTGGGGGGCTGGTGGACAGCTGGCTGGGGGACATGGACGGGATTTCGTTGAAAGAAAAGAAAGTATAATCGTCAGGTCCCAAACGGGTTTGAACCAGCTGCATCAGCTTCGGTGATAGGAAAAGACGGTGACTTCTGAAAAAAAAAGGGGAAAGTCTTTGGCAGGGCGGAAAAAGAATAACTTCTTCAAGCCGAGGAAAATTATCAAACCAGACGGGGCATCAAAGGGGAATCTGTGAATCGCGCTCGGGGTTTGAGTTAAGAAGTGAGAGGGGAAAAGAAAAAGAAGGCTTTCTCGTCAAGCACGAAGAGAAAACCAACACGAGCGGGGAGAAAGAGCAAGAATGTGCCGTTGGCGAGAAAAAACAGACTGGGGAAGAAAAGGGGGAGCGGGACAGCTATCGAAAAAGAAACCGGGACCTAGTAAGGAAGTAAGAAGGGGTTGGGGGGGTAAAAAAGAAAACCGACGTAGCCATCTTCAAAGAAAAGAAGATACTCCAAGAACTCTGGAATAGAGAGAAGGGCCATTATCTCTTCAACATAGGAAGGTACCAGGCCAAGCGCCCATAATTAGAACCAGTCCTCTCAGCTTGGGCCAATGCGTGAAAAAGGATTGTGTGTGAGGGAATAGCTATTCGCTATTGGACGTCATAATGGGGTAGAAATTCCAAGGCGGACATGAGGCCCAGGTCATCGCGGACAATCCAAAAACTGTGCTGGGGTACAAAAAAAACTGGGGAGGGTGTCGAAGTGTAGGGAACGCTCTAAGCGCATAGCCGAAGCTAGGCTGGTCGCGTGGTGATTGTCGAAAGTTCGAAAGGAAAGAGCAGGGGGGGGGGGAAGTGGGTCAGCCCAGATTCGGAAAAAGAACCCAGCGATGTGGAGAGGTGGGATTGAAGCACGACGGTGAGGACGGTCGTCGTCTTTGCGAAAGGGACAGAGAAATTGAGAAAAAAAAGTGGAAGGGTCTCAGGCCTCTATACGAGGGCCAGTAGATCAAAAGTTTTTAACGGGGAAAGAAAAAACTAGGCTTAGAGGCCGGGAACCGCAAAGAAAAAAAGTCGAAAAGGTGGTGGTAAAGGAAAAGAACAAGAGGGTCTTTGCACAAGCTACGGGGAAAGTAACAAAGGGGGGGGGACCCCAGTGGGAAACTGATGGTACAAGTTGAGGAAAGAAGGGGTCGGGAAAAAATACTGCCGATTGGATCTTTAAAAAAGCCGGAAAAGACTTCATCGAATCGCGCGGAACTAAGCAGATTCAGGACTCTGCACCATGATCTTAGGATTCTCTGGGAAAAAAGTCCGAAAAGGGGGACGGATTAGCGGGAATTCCACGACTGGATCCTCAAATGGGAGCATAAAGACAGCTGGCTAAAAGGGTATCCGCGGTGAAGGCCCACAGAAGTGTGGCTACACCGAGCTCATAAGGAAGATCAAATGATAAGGGGACAGAAGAAAAGGGGGGTTAAGGGGGCTTGAAGAATACAGGAAAGCGGACGAAAGTAAACGAGGCCAATTCATTTTAAAAGGGTGGAACAATTAAAGAAAAGTTACTAATCGTCCAAATTGTGCTTTCGTTGGTGAAAAGTGCAGAGGAGTGGGAAAAGGGGGGGTCATTCGCGCTGGAAAAGGAGAAAAAAGGGAAGGACGGGAAAAAAAAACGCGAGAGAAAAGAGGAAAAAGAGAGATTCTCCGCTGCAGGAGGTCCCCCCTAATCAAGCTTCTGTGCCACGACAACGGACTGTGAAGAAAAGGGGGATGTGATCAAGAAATTGGACGATATGAAGAGATTAGAATTCGGCGCAAACCAGAGGGTCAAACGCAAAAAAAGAAAAAAGAATCGTTTCAGAAAAGGAAGGGGTCTGAGTTCTTCTTCGATCTCGGGTCGGAGGGGGGCAGGCATCAGAATATATTAAGAAAAATCATTCGTGTCCAGGACGTTGGATCGACAAAGGTCCGCGAAACTGCGGATCATCAGCACGCTGTTGTCATGGGAGGAACACAATCTGAATAAAGGGCGCAGGGGGGGGCATTCTCAGAAAGAGAAAAAAGGAGAAGATCGGGGAAGACAACCCTGTAGGGAATGCAAAAGCGAAATGAAACTGTGCTGGGTAGAAGACGAGAGGGATGACAGAAAGAGGTGATGAAAAAAGAGTACTGCTTAGAAGGAAAAAGTGTATCGCAAGATGGACCGCGGGTCCGAAGGTTCCCATCCACAAAGGAAAAAGTAAACAATGAGGTGAGGTGCCACTCGCTCTATTGAAAGAGGAAACTAAACCGTAGCACCTGAGGGGGGCTGGGAAAAAAACGTCCAGTTAAGTGGGGGGGGTCAAAACGCATCTATGTAAGGCAATCGTATTTCCCTCGAGCGTGGGAAAAGGGCCAGAGCTCGAACACGAAGAACGTGTCGAACTGGGAGCAAAAAAAAGCTCCTCAACCCTTCCAAACACGGAGAAACACAAACTGGGGTGGAAAGGGGATATAAGGGTGGCTGCCCCAAGCAGGGCCATAGAATCGTCCGATAAAGACACAAAGAGAAAAAATGGCCTACGAATTAGACGAGGGGAAACTGCTACATTGCAAACAAAGAAGGGGAGCGGATGTTGTTCCGCAAGTGGGAGGAAAATCGGAATGACAATCTCTTGAATAGTGTGGGGGAAGGATCATCGACCAATCTATGAAACAGAGGTCGAATAGAGTGGGAACCAAAAATGAAGGTGATCACGTGAAGGGATAGTCGCAGAAGTATACGTTTCGAAAGGAAGGGGGAAGAGAGGACGTTCTAGGCACCGCTCAGGAAGAGAAATCTAAGGGGGGAGGTGTCTATTCTGGAGATTGCTCGGAGGACCATTTGGGAAAAAACAGGAAGGAACCTGCCCCGGCGTATCACCCGACGTTCTTGGAAAGAGGTTCGGACAGGGGGGACTAATCTCAAGAGGAAAGCACCGGCAATGAGGGGAATGCTAGAGCACTCCTCGTGTGTTATAAGAGGGGAGGTAGATGGAGGCCCAACAGTTGGAATGTTCGCAAGGAAACACTTGTAGGAATGCAACAGCGGGATTCAAGAAATAGGGGCCGCGGGGGGGGAGGCTGGACAAGCAAGAAGAGGACTGGAAGGTGTACGTTGGAAAAGAATCAAAGAATACAGAATCAGTTCGTATAATCAGAAGAAACTCGAGGGGAAATGCAGGAGCTGGGTCAAATGGAATATAAAGAAAAAAATTCGGGGAAGGGGGAAAAGGAGGTCAAAGATAAATGTACCCCTGTCAGGTCACAGCCCGTCAAAAAAGAACAAGAGCCAAGCAGATTGAATACGAGGATTGAAAAAAAAGGGGATCAAGAGGAAAGACGACGCGAAAGTAGTCCGAAAAAGGGGACAATGACGATGGCATTAGCGTCGGTAAGAGCCTTACAGGAAAAAAACAAAGGGGCGGCGCGGCACCCGAAACCGCGGGCTGCACCTTTAAAAGACCCTCAGAAAAAAAGGAAAAGGCGGAGGTTAACTCAATATAGGTTAGTGCAGGATAAAGCCCGTGAAGAGAACCAGACAAGGCCTGTTTCTTTATGGACGAAAAAGCGAAGTACACGAAAAAGCAAATGAGGGATCAAAAGCGAGGAAACTAAAGTGAAATCTCACATAAAGTCTCTATATTGCGAGGTGGTACAGAAACTCACTTCACTCGCGAGAACAAATCTAAGAAGCCCACTCGAAACAAGGCAGGGGCTTTTCAATACAAAGGGAAACACATGACTAAGAACAAACGTGTCTAGGGAAAGGATCGAAAAATTCCTCGGTGGTCCACGGACGGCGGACCCAACGAGTATGGGGTCGGAAGCTTGGAGAGAGAGGTATGAGGGGGAAACAGGCCGCAGTCTAAATACTGGGCGATTAAAAGGGGACGGGAGGGGGGGGTAACGGAGAAGGGTGGATGGGGGGGAGAAAGTTTTAGAGCAAGGATGGAATTCGATGCGAAGGACGAAGTAGGATGGTGGGGGGGGAATGCGGGGGGGGGGGGGGCTGAGGAAGAGGGGCGCGGGGTTGGTATTGCAAGATCGGCAAATGGTGTGGCGGTGGGGGATGCGGAGATAGTCGGGCTATAGGGGGGGGGGTAGAAGGATATGAAGTTTGGGGGGGGGGGGTGGGGTGTGGCTTTTGAACGGGCGTGCCCGCGATTGTCAGTCAGGCTATCACTTCCGCGCGCGCCGTCTTCGGAGCGCGGGAAGGAAGGGGCGCGGAATACGGAAGAGTAGTGTCACTGGTGGCCTCGCCCTACTCGACTGCGGTTTGAGGGTTAATCCTGCAGACCGTGTCATTCAATTCCTCGTGCCGGGAGGACCTGGAGACCTTACTCCCCCGATTTAAAAACTTTGAGACGGGTTTATCACAACTTAAGAAGAATAAATAGTAAGGGGTTCGGGTCTCAACAAAACGTTACAATAAGATATTGTTCAAGATGTATCAAACATTAGAAGCTGGGATCAAGAAGCGTTCCGAGAAGGGAGCCTTCGGGAGATCCTACTCTCTAAGAGGAAGCACAGGACGCAAAGGGCTCTCATTGGGGGAGCAAGGGAGCTTCAAGCGTTTGAGAGTGGAACGATTGCAGATAAGTGCTTGCTCAGATGTTCACTCTCAGAAAAGGGTGAGCTTATTAAGGGGGAAAGGTCTCCTGGTATAAAAGACATGGGTGTAGGCGAAATTTTTGCGGCGGGAAAACTGGGAAACGAGTTATTACAAGTAAGAAATGAAAGGGGCCTCGAGAAGTTATGGAATCGTTTTCTCATGCGTGAAGAGGGGAAGAAAAGAGAGCCGCTAGGGTTGACGTTGTACTGAGAATGTTCGTCAACGTAAAGATCAAGAAAGGATTTCCAAGCGGCGTTGAGGCAACCTGACTGTCAACACACGACTTGCGTTCAACGTCCGCATCTGCCTTGGACAGGAAAGAGAGGGTGAGGCAGTGTGGGCAACATCAGCCAGAGGCGAGGGGAAGAGAGGGGCCTGACAGGGAGGGGTGCAAGTTTCATGTCCTCTCTGATGTAGGGAAAGCGGCGGAGGAAGGACACATCGGAGGGCACTCCCGCGACTGGCAAAAACTTCTTCTTAGTAGTCGAGCGGCGTCAGGAAATATTTAAGATAATCGATGGGGAAAATATCGTTTATGCACCGCGCGGGATAAAGCGGGAGGAGGGAGGGGACAAGGAGGGGCCAGGACCGGGGCTTAATCGGGTTGGAAACAAATTGCAGCAGCAAAAATGGTAAAGGGGAAAAGAATGAACCAACAAGGGGTCCCAACGCGCATCAAGACTGAGGGAGAAAATACTGAACTATCTTCAGGAGAGTCGGAAGTCAGAACCAAAAGGGACGGAAACTTAAGGGAAGCCTAGCTCGAGTTGCAATAAGGCAACCACCACGGGGGGGAGAGATCTCCTGGAATGTGGGAAAAGGTCAGACGGGGGTTAGGAATGAAACAATTACGGGGAAAAAGAAATACAAGTAAAAACGAAAAGGAAATTGGATCAGGCAACTAATGTACCAGGGGGAAGGGGGCAAAGAGCGAAAAATAAAGTTTACCTCGGGGAAAAGGACTAGCGGAAGAGGAGAAAGAGGGGAGGAGTGTGGGGTTTCCCAATAGCCGGACAAATACAGCACAGAATAAAATCAAAAAGGATTGAACTTCTGATATCTGGGTATCAATAAGCAACGCACGCTCAAAGGAACCCATAATGGCCAAACCAGTCCTCTCTTCCTTGTCCAATCGGGCATCAAAGGAGGTGTTTGGGACCTCTCTATTTCGTAGGGAGGGAGTCAAATGATTGGAAAGTACGGCGAGCGAGGGGTCCAAGAGGTCGGAGGCGGAAAGACACCCCCGGGGGAGAGAAAACAACATAGAAAAAATTTTTGGGAAGGAAAGAAATAGAAGTGCGAAAACGTCTAGGAGAAAAAGCGTCGCCGGAAGAGTGGCTTTGTATTCACCACTTCGGCGGAAAAAGCATTTGGGGGTGGGGGCATCCAAAGATGACAAAAGCATCAAAAACATCAGGTGGGCGCATGGCGAAAGTGAAAAAGACAGGTGAGGCGGCCCGAGTTGCAGAGGGCAAGGGAAATCGACATCGGTCAGGCGGTTGAGTCGAGGAAAATGGGCCAAGAGCGGGGGCGAAAAAATACGGGGGGGGCCGTAAGATCCTGCAAGTGATTTAAAAGAAAAAATAGTTAGAGAATGAGGAGGGCCAAAAAAACCGGAGCAACGGGAATAAAGTGGGTCCTAGGATACGTAGAGGAGACTGGCACATCGAGTAGAAAAGAAAAGGAAGAATGGGACCAGTGTGGAAAGCTTGAAAATACCCGAAAAGTGCGGAAAGAAATAACAGGGGCCGAATTTACATAAAGGGGAACCCGCTCTTGAAGGAAGCTGCGCGGAAAGAAAAAAGGAACTGAAAAAGTACAAGGAGGAATTCTACAAAAAAATTACGTATCGGTCTAGAGGCACGACCTTGAGAGAAGAAAAGTGTGAGCAAGGGAGGACGCGGCTGATGATTAGACGAAGGGGCGCGGTTGGAGGTCTCAAACCACGAAGGGGGGAATCACAGAACATCATCCTTAATATCCCAAGAGGTTTGCACGCCATCGATGCTGGGTGCAGAATATAAAAGGACAGACGTAAGTTGGCGGGAAGGGACGGTGAAGACTGACTTTGCGCTAATATTGGGGGGGGGTGGTGGAAATCAAACCTGTCAGAGGTTCAGGGGCAGACCGGATGAATCTGTCGCGTCTGGCAAAAAATCGAAGGGAATGAGGGAGCTGTCAGCGGGCGAGAAATCTCAAGACACACAACAACGGGAGAGAAAGGAAGGGCAGAGCCGCTGCCAAGGATTCCAAAGATGAAACTCGAGCAAAAAGAACGGAAAGAAAAGGACCAAAAAACGTCACGCGGGGAGAAGGAAAAATCGATATGAACGCTCAGATCTCGCAACCCACCAATTTGAGGAAAAGAAAAGAGGGGGGGATCTTTCAATGACCACGGACGGGATGTGGAGGGAAAAACTTCTTCCCGAACAGCAGGGAACGTCACGGGAGGGAAGACAGTATTGGAGGGAGAGAGTGTATCCAAATCGTGGAATATCCTAAAGACCGGGGAGAAGGGAGAGGTAAAAGAAGAAGCTGTAATGGCAATTCGGGACACAAGGACAGTAGATCCATGGAGGGACATCGTCGAAGAAAGGTGAAAAAGTCCGAAAAGCAGATTGAGTCCTCTGAATGAATCCCTTACGATATCCTTTCCGGCGTCGAAGAGGGGTGCTTAGAAATAAAACGAGAATTGTATGCAGATAAGGAAGTGAGGAAAGATTCAGATTTAAATGTTCAGGTCCGCAATTGCACGTTTACCATGCAACACGTTCAAAGGATAGGGGAAGGGAAGAGAATCTAGGGACGCAAAGCGCGTATTGGAATCCACTTGGCAGGGAGAAATTTTTGCGGGGGCGCACGGGAGGCTTTCGCGAGGGGGGGAGGGGAAAGCCCTCTGCAAGGGAAGCACTGCAAGACGTGGTCTGCCAAAAAAAATCACTGAACCCCATTCAAGACTACTCACGAACTCCTCAGTCTCTAAATGAGGGAGCGCAAAAACAGACGGTCCTCTTCCTCAACTCGCGGGATTTCAAAATCACCACAGAGAGTGGTGATAAGGGGGTCGCATCAGTTCTGTCCCCCACGAAAAAATGCTATTGCCGATAGCGAAGCGGGCGAGAATCAAAACAACGGAGAACAAGAAGCTCCGCTGACTCTCATCAAAGAAGGTCAGCAACTTTTACCGGCGACCTCGAAATGTGGATCGATGTGGGGGGGTGGGTCCAGGGGAGGGGGAACGATCTAACTCGATCAGTCGCCCTCGCGATCCACATTCTAAATATGAAAAGAAAAACAGAGAGGTGACAAAAAAACGGTTCCAAGAATTGGCATAGCAGAAAGGGGGGGGTCCATTATTGGACTCGGGGTCACTGGAAATAGATTGTGAAGCAAAAGCGCTCAATGGGAGAGATATACTAAGAGATCAGGGTTTCTAGTAGGCATGTATTGGCGCGCTCTTGACTCGGGGGGGGGGGGAACCAACCGAAATGACGTACGGAGAGCAACCGCTTGGGGGTCCCGAGGTCGGAAAAAGACATCTAAGAGAGCTTGCAAAAAAAAAACCGGCACAGTAGGGGTGCACTAGGACAACTCCTGGGGAGGGGGGGTACGGCTTACTGAAAGTTTCCGAAAGTCATTGTGAATGTGCCAGACGAAAACATTTCATGAGAACATGATTTCAAGAAAGAAATGCAAAGGAAGAAACTCAGAGCTAGGATGGAAAAAAATATTCGAACGTTGGGGACGAACCAAAGAATATCAAGAAAGGAGAACTAGAGGGAGAGAAAAGACAAAGCACATGCGGCGGTTAAACGTGTGGGGGGGTTGAATGGACGGGAAAAGCTAGAAACTTCTTGTGGATCTGGAAAAAGATAACGCGAAACGGGTCATTAAAAAGAGGGCAGCAAAATTCAAAGAGGCGGGGGGGAGTCAAGCTATGGGAAATCCAGAATTTATATATACTCAGGGGGAAAGACGCGCCTAAGCACAGAAGGGACTATGTCAGAGGGGGGATAGTGGGAAAAGGGATTCCGTCGCAGAATGCCCAGGGTAAACGGCAAAAAAACAAAACCCGTCTCTACCGGAAGAACAAAGCCAAAAGAGAGGCCCGATCGAAAAAAAGGCACACTATCGATGTCACTTGGGATGGCGGACGTTAAACGGAAAGAAAGGCAGTGTTTTAAGAGGAGGCGCGAGTGAAATAGAAAAAAAAGGGGGATGGGATTCCTTTATGGAAACGTACCAAACGAAAAAGCAACTGGGAGGCAGGCCGCAAGCGGGAAACTAACATGAAAAACACAACCTTCTAGAGGATATGGCTAGGGGGAAAAGAAAACCGAGAAGAAAACGACTAAGGACGAGAGGGCCAAATTTCTCAGCGAACAACAGTCATGGGGAGGGCCAGACATCATGACCTGAGCTCAAAAAGTCTGCGTCTGCAACTGATAGCCAGCTGGGGGGCACCGCACCCGACATCCCTGGTATCGGGGACCCCGGCTAGGTGGAGCAGAACGGGTGGGGGAGGTTGGTAGACGATTGAGGAACTGGCGGGTCAGGAGTTTGGGACGAACGGCCGAGGAGCAGAAGCGAGAACCACGGGGGGTTGGGGGGGGGGTACCAAATGGGGAAGGAAAGCGAGGGCGTGAGAGGGGGTAGGAGAGGCCGGGTTAGATGAGGAGAGGAGGGGCAAGGAGCTAGGATGGAGGGGGGCGCAAGAGGAGGGGGGACAGGGTGTTAGGGCGGAGTGGACAGCTCGTGGGGTGCATGGTCTGGGGGGGGTTGAGGCGGGACTGGTGTGGGTCGTAAGGGAAGGGAGAAGGAATGGGGGGATTAAACTTTCCATTTTTCTCGCGGTGGGGGGACCGGGGAGATCGGAATGGGAACAAGAAGATGATAGGACAAAGGTGGTTAGGGAATGTAGAGAGGGAAGGAGGGGGGCAATGAGGGAAATGGCGAGATGTTACCCGGGTTTCTACGCAACTACCCAGTAGGTTCTAGCACGGGGCCATCCCACCCAGAAAAGTGGATGTTAAAAAATTCAGGAGCAAAAATACTTACGGCACTCGGAATTTCAACGGGGAACAAATGACCGTGTAATCTGAAAGGGGCATAGGGCACAAACACTTCTCCCACTTGCTGCTGAATTGGATGCGGTTATCAAAAAAACCTCAGGAGGGGGTAGAGCACGATGAGCTAACTCAAAAAAACAACGAGAGAGGAAACTCTCATCAAGCGGAGAAACAGGCGCGGGTTAACAAGGAAATAAAAATTGGCACGCGGGGCGCAAGGGGATCATTGCGAAAAAAAAACACGGAATGCTACACTCCGAAGGGAGCTAGGAATTGGAAAAAATGCGCGGTGGGAGGTTGGGGTCATGGCACGGCGAGCACTCGAAGGCGGGGGACTAAAGCCATACAGGGGGAGCTTAGTCAAAATTGTTTGCAGTGTATATTAAAACGCAAAAAAAAAAAACCGGGGGGGGCGAGCGATGGTGCGGGGAGTGCGGAGCCGGAGTTGCGAAGCGCGTGAAAAGACACGAGAATAGCGGGCCTGCGGGGGAAGGCATCGGAGTTGGCCTAAAGGATGTTCTACGAGGCCAAGAACAGGAGCGCAGTCTTGGGTGCGTTGGTCGAATGCGGTCCAAACAAATAAAGACTCACTCCCGTTCTTTGGGGGGGGGGGGGGGTGGGTTCTGGATTCCAGCGGGGGGGAAAATCGAAAAAAAATGGACAAATTCGGGGTATAAATACTTGGAACATATATCCTAGGGAGAAGGGTTGGGCCAATCGGCAGCCCTCTTCTGGAGGGTAAAGCCTGATCCGGACCTTGGGGCCGTTGAAAGGATCTATTTAAAAAAAAGCGCTAAGGAAAAAAATCTCCTTGCCTCCCGAGAAAGGTCGACACAGTGAGGTCCGAGGCGAGGGGATGCCTAGAAGGCAGAGAACGTCTGATGTGTAAAGAAGAATGGACCAAGTGGATAGGGATGTGCGGGTTGCTTAACTGAAAAAATGACCGAGTTAGTCAGTTGACAGAATTGGGCCACTCCAATAAAACAAGTAAAGGGGGGGAGGGGGAAGCGTCAAGGAAAAACACTGTGGAACCTCGAAAGTTTGCTCGGTTCCTTATTAAAAAGAGTCGACTTCTGAAGAAGGGCAATTCAACATTCAGCCATAGAGCGGGGGGCTAAGCAGAACAACCAGTTCGGAAGAGGGCCTGGAAAGGTTGGGAATGGAAGACAAGGGTAAATGAGGAAAAAAGGCCAAAATTAGAAGCTAGTCAAAAGAAGGATCCTATAAATGTGCAGGTGAGCTGGACCAGCGCGAGTTAGCTCTGGAACCGCTATCGAAAAGAAACGCTGGCGTGATAAAAAGGGAAAGTCCGTGAATCGGTTGGGGGTTGTCAAAGATAAGCCGAGGGAAGAAAGGAGCACTAAAGGACCAAGGAATTCTAATAGATTGGGGCCAGGGCTCTGCAAAGAAGATCGAAAGAAGAAATAGGCGGAAAACCATTCAAAACGACTTAGAACCTTGGAAAGAAAAGTGCGAACCGGGAGGGTTGCTTGGAACCAACTCTGGACGCGAGGGGGTCTATGCACGATTCGCAGTTGAAGCGCGAAGAACTTGGGGCACAGAGGTTCTATGAAAGGGGAAACACCCTTTGCTGGGATCCAAAAACTCGATCAATGGGGGGGATCGCCGGTGCGACGAGAGAGCGAAGACTTCAGCAGAAACTTGGCTCGTGGTAGGGATGAAAGCCATGCTTCGAAAGAAGGCACATATCATTGGTTGATGGGGGGAAAAACAAAGCGCCCACGAACAAACGAGTGGTGGCCTTTTGATCCGGGCAACGAAGAAAGGGGGGGATAAAGGACTAGAGGTCGCAAAAAAAATATCTACAGCGCGGTGAGAGGGAGGAAATGGAATCAGGACAATCCTGGCAAAAATACTCTTGTCCGTCCTCATTAAGGGGGAGGGGGAACTCCAACCGAGGCTTCATACTTGGTCAGGGTAAACTCCAACACCAGGACTCAAGGGGGACTGAAAAAGACAGTAGTCCATCTATTCTAGTCTAAGATAAAAAAAATGGGAACAGGAATGCATGGTCACAATCCGCATATGACGTGAAGATCACTGGATTGACAGAAAGAGGGCCTGGAGCTGACTCAAGATCTCGCGAGGGAAGGAAAAGAAGATTGCTAACGAGTAAAAAAGGGATAGAGTACAGTAGGAGGCCGGACGAGCCTAAATAAGCGTGATCTGCTCTATAGTGACGAGGTAGAAGAGATTGAAACGCAATGGACATGAAGCTAAGTCTCGGTTGGGAAGATTCCAAAAAAATTCTACAAGAAGAAAACATCCGTATATCCTCGGAGGAAGGGGGAAAGAAGGGAATCGGGGAGGGGCGGTATACGCATCCATAAATCCGTGCTTCCTTGCAACGAGGCAACTCTTGGTAAGGGTTGGAGGGAGAAAGGAAAATGAGAAGTGACGGGGAAAAGAGCAACAATTGCAGAGGGAACCTCGAGTCGGTCACGAACAGGTACTCCTGGAAGAGGAGAGAATCTCACTCAAAAAAACAAATAGAGTAGGACTCGAGCTAAGACCCCAAGGCGACGAAATGACGGCAAAAGGATGGGAGAGGACAAATTTTTGACGAAGCTCGTCGAATTGAAAGCGGCCACCATCGGGAGGAGAAAAAAAGGAAAAAGTCGGGTTCAAGGCAAAAAAGGACGTCTGTCTTTCAAAATCCGGGAAACAAACAAAGCAAGGGCGTTCCTTCAGGAAAGAGGAAGGGCTGCGTGTGGATCCAATCGTACTGGAAACAGAACCACCCGACGTGTCGTCGTCTCGGAAAAAGGCGAAAAAGGGAAAAATGCGCAGCATCGAGGAGAAGCAAGGCAAGAGAGGGACAAGGCCGTATTCCTCCTGTAAATTCAGAGGAAAAGATTGGGGGGGGGGGGCATTATAAGCGCAGGTAGTGCTAAGGGGCCCCGGGGGGTAGGCCGGCTAGGAGGAAAAGGGATCTGCAACTGTGCATACTACTTTTGTAACATCATTTCCAACGGGGTATTGCAAGTAATCCGTAGACTCGTTGCAAAAGAAAGGGGAGTCGAGTCACGAAAAAATTACAGGGAGAAGGGGGGGGGAGTGCGGAATAAGGGGAAGATTGGAGGTCAATAAAAATGCCTGATAAAGGCAAGGGGAGTGTGACGGGCAAACCAGGGTCAAATGAGCGAGCAGTTAAAAATGTACTCAACTACTGAAAATGGTGTAGGAAGACTGTGGATTGGGCAATCATAAAGGACTAAGAAATGAAAACTTAAAGTTTTCAAAAAGAAAAGAAAACGCAAAAACGAGGTTTGTGAGGGCGACCCTAGGTCGCAAACAATCAAAATGGATTCTCGCAAGCAACATGAGATGGCGAAAAAATCAATCAAGACACCGAGAAAGAAGTCCGGGAAAAAGAGAAACCAGAGAGGAGACATGGCACACGGAATCAAAGGGTGAAGAGGTGGTTTGAGAAAAAAGAAAGGGGTGGAGTGTAGAGGCGACAACGCGCTTATATCGCAGGATTACCAGGGAGAACCAATCTATGATGGAAAGACCACTCGGCGTGAGATGGAAGCACAAATTTCGCAAGGAAGGGGGAAGGGGGGCCGTCTCAAGGGGGGGGCAGTCAGAAGGCTCGCTGTTACTCTATTGAAGAGAGAAGTAGAAGAAGGATCTAAGAGTGAGGCCGTTTTAGTTACGCTTAGAAAGAGGGGCGACGGCGCGAGGAATACTTCCTGCCATCGCGTAAGCAAAAAAGACGAGGGGAACTGGTGCATTTCCGATGGGAGGGAAAAGAGCGCAGAGGGGGGGAGAGGGACGTCGCAAATTCACCAACATGTATTGCCGTGAAAAAAAAAACGCTCGTGTCGGATCATAAAGGGGAAAATTCAGCCCGGTGAGTGGGAAATGTGTCCATAAAGAAAAAAAACAAACCTCTTTCAGAGGTCCAGAGGGTTGGGGCAGAGGAAAAAAGAAGAGAAACTAAGTGAAGAAGTTCAACTTGGGGAGCGGAAAAACAAAAGAAATATAAGAATCAACAAGTCGGGACTGAAAATCGAACAACGCAGAGGGACAACACGTGGGGGTTACATTAAATACGCATGGACGTGGGAGGCAATTCTGGAAAAAGAGATCGGAGACCAAGGCCATGGCACCCAGATTTGACAAGAAAATCACCCAGGACATCATTCCATAAAACCATCCCGAAGGAGATTCATACGAGCCTACCGCTCTAGAAAAAGAAGAACGTGAGGGGAATAAACGGGTTAAGAAAAGGTCATTATCGGCAAGAGTTTGGACCGGTCCCCCAGGGAAAATAAAGCAGACTGGTCGGGGGCGCAAAGGCAAGCCACAACCCGCTTGGGAAGGAGAAAAACTCGAAAAGCAAGAGAACCGGAAAAAAGATCAGAAGCTTACGGTTACAAAAAGGGGGAAGGCAGCTGGCCAGGAACTGGCTTGAAGTATTTATTTTATGGAAGAAAAAAAGTTAAAGGAAAAGTATCACCGTCAACTCATCTTGCTACGCCGGGAGCATTCAAAAAAAAAAAGTCGTAGGAAATACGAAGAAAAGAAAATCACATACAGTCCTCGCGTGTCTATGAAAGAAGGGTCACACCTCTCTCTCCACTACTTAGGGAGAGGAAGAAAAAAATTAACTAAAACGAACACGGTAACCTGTCTTGGGAAAAAAAGAAAAATGAAGAACAATCTGTCGGAGGACATGAACTCCAATCAAACCCCCCCGAGTCCGACGGCGCAGACTATAGCGACGCAGACGAGCTAAAGTGGGAACACACGCCTACCACTCAAGACGTGGTAGAGGGCCGTTGGTTGGGGACACAGGGGAAAAGGCATGAGATGGTAGTCCTCTACTCTAAAAAAACGATGTCAAGGCACGAGACATTCAACCAAATCGGCAAAAGAGGGTGAACAATTCGGCTTACTCTTTTAGGAGTCCTCAATGTAATAACCAAAAAAAAAAAACACAAATACAAGGGAAGTACGGTCGTTAAAAAAACAAAACGCCGCCTGGACGATTGATACCAGAAGTTATGTATTGTGGAAAGAGGAACTCTCAAAAAACAACGGAGGGGATTTTTGTTAGAAGCTGGGGAAAAAAGGTCGAAAAAATTAAACGACAGACGGTCGCAAAAGGGCCGCTTCCCGGGCAGTAAGAGAAGAGATTAAAAAAAACCCTGAGAGCTCCATGGCGCACATTGGACTGAGTTTACAGAGAGCCATGAAGGAAGTTGCAGAGTATTCTGCACGGGCTATCGTCAGAGAAGAAGGGTCTATAAAAATTGGATTTCTCCGTTTCAGACCAGTTAAAGGGGGGTCGAAGCGGAACTGTTGGGGGGGGGGAAGGACTCAATACAATGACGGGCGCTAGTGAGACAAACAATAGCTCAGGGGTAGAGAAAGGGGATTTGGAGGATCGTTATTTATCTTTTGAGAACTCTCCTAAAAGGAGCATACTGGGAGGGGGAGGGGGGTAACGGGGGAAGCAGGGTCCTTCGAACAATAAGACTCAAAGACATCATGGGGAAAAAGGCGCGTTAAACTAGGAAACCCCAATTAGTGTCAAAGTCCAAAATCTTCTTGATCAAGAGAGTGTTCACAGAGGGCACACGGAGAAAAGGGCCGGGCGGTAGGGAAGGACCGGACAGGTCTGGGTCATTTAAAGGTAAAAAAAAGAAAGATGGTACGGAGGGGAGCTAATTAACTAGTTGTGCACAAAAAAGGGGGAGAATGACGACAACGACGTCTTCGTTCAGGAGGGGTCCCTAAGGAGGAAGAGAATGAGAGTGGAAAGTAGGCGTTCTTCCCAAGCGAGATGATTGGCGAAAAAAAAAAGAGGCTGGGGGAAGGAAATCGTTATCGTTGAAGCAAACAGAAAGGTTAAATTTCGCATCTTCCAAGAAAGTGTTGGGAAAAGAAAAACCTGTGAAGGGAGTCTGATAGAAAATGACGATAGAGACTAAAATCTTGATGACTAACAAGTTGGAAGTATTCAAAAAAGATGGAGTCTGCAAAGAGGGCCCAGCGAAATCTGGAGCGCTTGTGGAGGACAAATTTGGGGGGGAAAAGGAAGGGGGGCAATTAACAAGACGGGCGGAATCTCTTCAAACAGGTAATAGAAAGAAGGAGAGCAATTGGCAAGGGGGGTCGTGGCCAGGCGGACAATGGTCTCGAACCGCTATCCGATACCTTGCGGAAGACGGAAAGCAGTGAAGAAGGGGGGGGGGAAAAATAAAAAGAGGAGACCATACGGATCACTCAGAAATAACGTCAAAAAAAGGATCTCGAGAATATGTAGCCCTGAACCGACCTATATTCGCGAACAGCGCTCAATGGGGGCAAAACGGTCAAAAAATACTGGAAGAATCATTTACGGTGCCGAAACGTCTGGGGGGAAGCATCTCTATTCGAGGGATCATAGCGAGACGGTCGACGACGGGGCCTTATTCCAGCGGGTATCGCGGAAAGACACACGGGCTGAAAGAAGAAAAAAGCGGGCAAGGTTGAGGTAGGGCCTTGTATCAGGTCTAAAGCCTCCGATAGCAGGGGAAGAAAAAGATGGGAGCGTCATTGAAATGAACTGCGACTATCGGCAAGATCATTTTGTGTTGGGGAAGACAAAAAGCCCCATAGAAGAAAAGCGGGCAGAGTGGGATGTGAAAAGGAAACAGGAAAAAAAGACACTTTAGAAAGAACGGAGGGAGTGAGGAGAAAAAGGGTAACACCTCAGCGGTGGGAAGATGCGATGTGGGTCTCTAAGGCGGATGGGGCGAAAAAATACAGGTGCCGGTATATGAACTTAAAAAAAGGAGAGGGACCTCCAAAAAAACTTTAAGATGAGCGTACAAAAACCGGAAGACCTGCTAAAAGGGATTCATAT
>Ga0179593_1392540_pt1 | contig 27119 bp, 24 predicted proteins | sample CZODoug2_1_08_16_FD_185931 | JGI IMG/M metagenome (GOLD analysis project Ga0179593, IMG submission 185931) | Vadose zone soil fungal communities from Angelo Coast Range Reserve, California, USA - CZODoug2_1_08_16fungal (PacBio error correction) | ecosystem: Environmental > Terrestrial > Soil >...
ACGAGTCGAGAAATAGCCAGTACTGATTTCCACTCCGTCTCTAGCCTAATGGGATTAGGGTCCGAACGGCATTCACCGGGAGCTCGAGCCAGTTCTATGAGGGGGAGTCAAGAGGGTCTTGGTACTGCGACTGCGGAGAGCTTCCACGGTTGGAGTCCGCCCTTCGATTCTAAGACCGTGCGGGTCGTCCAGAGGAAGCCTCATGCGCCTGGTAAATCCTCGCAGGCGGGGAAACTCCAAAAATCTTCGATAAAGGCAGAAAGTAGAGGAAGGGAGGGGAGTGTCTCCATTTTTCATCTTCGCCATAGAGAGGCATCCCTCCTCGGACCCAAAGTAGACTCGGTCGTGGGTTAAGGGAAAGCCCTCTTCTCCACTTAAACTCGAAAAATTTGAGAGATTTGAGAGTTGCATCCGGGGGGGTCTCCCAACGCCGTTAGCTAAGACGGCGGCCACCGGGCTAAGTGTGCATCGGTTACGAACGTGAAAGGTTGGCGCGTCAGGAAAGCAATTGCCTCCTCCGCTACCACCATACCCGGTTCAATGATCGGGATTCGGCGAAGAAGGGTCAACTCTAATCGAGGAGGGGCCAGTCTTCAGGTACGAGGTACTCACTGAAGGGCTTTCTGAAGGGGGAACTTAAATTAGCTGTTACCTGGTATATGCTGCCCTAGTTCAGTGCTCTATGGAAAAAAAAAGCTTCATACTGTCTTTCTGTACTGCTATTGAAAAAGAAAAGAGCGTTCTTTTCTCTGACCGGGGAGAGGACGATACGCAAAGCTTCTTGAGACTAGCAGGAGAAAAATAAACGAGAAAATCTCTGTCGATTCGGGGTTTCTCGAGTGAAACGAGTGGAGGCAAGAAATAAGTGCCTTCCGTACCACGTGGGGTGACAATCCCTTCTTTGTAGGGTGAAAAAAACTTAGTCCAAAACGTTCCGAGAAGGAGACTGGGTTATCGTGCGAGCGAATCGATCCCACAATGGAAAAAAATGGGAGAAGAGACAAAACCATCTTAGACCTCAAGGCAATCGCTAAGAAGTAGCGCGTCAGGAACTTCGGCTACATCAGACTGAAAGGCAACATCTTCCAAGGTTTGCTGGTTCAAATTCCTCCTCGATAAAGGCTGGCTCCTTTCTTTCAACGGCTGAGAGGGTTCTGGTGGACGACTGGGCAGTAGGGAATGGAAGGTGCGTAAAACCATGTAAGTGTAGGCTGGGATGTCTATTTAACAGAAACATCCAAACCACCATAAAGAAGGCGACAACGACGGAATCAGAGTAGGAGGACCCTACTATCTAAACAAGAGGGAAAAGAGAGACTGGGCCCGCTCCTTCACATCACTTAAATCACATTAGCCCAGAGCTCTCCACCAGGAGGGCCTTACCGAGAAGAAAAAAGTGAGGAGAGGAAAGGGCTTCTTTCAGTCATCCACCCTCTCCCTTGCTGGGAACTCATAAGGGAAAGATTAGAAACCGCATGTGACCCGGATTACAAAGGATATCCCCTGAAAAAGAGTCGACATATCAAGAGGACAGGATACCACTAATTTCTCTCTCATCTTCACAAATACACCTGAGAAGAGAAGAAGGGGGCGAGCAGTCTCCTTTTAGAAGCACTGCGGGTCTGTAAAGTATGAGGGCTGGGGCACTCTTGAGAATCCGTCCATGGGCCCTCTTATCTTCCTGAACCGGACCATCGAGAACCTGAACAGCCCTCTATGCGCTCAAGACCTATGCAAGCCTTGAGGGGGTCACGGTGGAAGAAGGTAAGAGGAGGAATAGACCGTAGGAAAAGCCATTTAATATAAAGCCCCCTATATCTATCCAATGATCAAAGAGCTCATGCGAAAAGGGAAAATAGTTGGGAGAAAAAAAAAGAAATCGGGTAGATATAAAGAGGGAAGGAGAGAATGTCCAACTCAGTGGGCCCTCCTCTGTAAGGTCTCCCTGCGCTCGTCAAAGATGGCCACAAACTCCTATATGGAGAGGCTTCCCATAGCTACTATATCCTCTCGGGGTGTGGGGTAGAGATGGCATCGCTGTATCAAACTACTTAAGGATAAAGATGCTGGGCTGGAGAGAGATTGCATTCTTCAGTTAATCCTGCGTTTTCATCTGGATCAGAATCATGGGGGAATCTCCCCGGAACATCGTTCCTTGAAAAAAAATCGGGGAGTAGAGGAGGTCAACTCTAGTAGACTCAACAATTCCACTTCCAGAGGGAGAGCGGATCGCACCCAGAACTCACCGAAAGAGAGAAGTTTCGAAGATCCCTTTGAATCCAGGCCATGGACCAGGGGGGGGGGGGTGGTGATGATTTAATCAGGCAATCGAAGGCGTCCTGCGTCTAAGAGCCCACTACGACGGCGGGGGAGCGAATCAACTCTCCTATCGGAAAGGGACGCAATCCGAGAGGGAAATTTATCTCTAGTAGAGAAAAAAAAAACAGTATGCGAAAGATATCAAAAAAGCCGCGCTAACATCCCGGAAGGCGGTCTTGCGTCGCGGGGAAGTAGAGGGGGAAGTTCGAAAAAAATTGCGTAGGGGGCCGATGCGGGGAGAACCTAGGATCCCCCGAAACGCACCAACCAAGTAGGGCCTGAGCAAAGGTAGACCACCTTCGCCGGTTCTAAGCAAGTGGGGGGGTCGGAAAGGGAGGAATACCTCCGAGCGAAACCTGGCTGGTCGTGAGCTGGAGCATACGAATCATAGGTTGCAGCCTAAAACCTCTACTAGAAGGGGAACGGCAAAAAGAGGATTTTAAAAAACTGAAACGGGGAGGGGCCGCAACGAAAACACGCGGATGCACGGCCGCGAAGCGCGCAAGGACCAAGCCATAAAGGAGATGCGGAGGGAAAGTCTAGGAAAAAAAGAATTCCCACAAAAGGCCTCTCGCCTCTCTTCGTCGGGCGGGTCAAATAAAGCGCCCGCGGTCGACGAGTCAACGAACAGGGAGGGGAAGGGGAAGAGGAACCAAACTTATGTATAGCTACATTCTCGAGAAGCTTTAATCTGCTTCATATAACGCATGGGCAAGAATGACACGGCTCTCGCTTAAGGAAAAAAAGGTTGATATGAGAGAGGAGCAGGCTGAAGATCTTCTTGCCCGCGGCTGCCTATTTAGAAAGAAAAGGCACCGGAAAGGGAGGACCAAACTTAGCAGAATTCTGCCGAAGAGGAGGGCTGGGGGGGAGGAAAGGAGGGCTGTGCGAGGGGGGAGATTTGCCTCGATGAATTTCCTTCTTCTCTAAATGTCGGGAGGAATGTGAGCAGGGAGTTGGGTAAGGTGGGGGTGGGAGGGGGAGGGTGACTGAGGGGGGGATGGGGGGTTCTGGCCCCCTCCTTCCAATACGAGCTCAGGGCGCTCGTTAGAGTCCTTTGGGACGAGCTAGCGAAAAAGATCTCGGGGGACTGGGGGAATAGGTGTCGTATCTATCAGCCTCTTTCTTTTAAGAGTCCTCTTATAGGTTCTCCGAATTTATCTTTTCAAAGACGAGGGCATAAGGAGAGATATGACAGAAAGGGAGAACATCTCCAGAGGAAATGAGGCTTTTCTCAGTTTCGGGGTTTTCTGACCAAGCTAGTCTCGGTAAGCCTCATCATGTTGAACAGGACCGCACCTGGCATTGGGGGAGACTATTTGGAAAAGGGAGGCGGACGTGGCGTGAAGGTTGAGTTTCCAAAATCTAGGTAACTCGAGGGATGAGCTCCGCTCTCCGTCGATGCGCTGACTCAGGAACCTCAGGGGGTGTTAGAAAAAAGAAGTTGGGGATGGGATGGGGGGGCTTTTTCCTACGTCTACGAAGAAAGCAACACTTCCGCTCGTGGACCCCGGGAGAAATTCAATCCTAAGAAGAAAGTAGAGGAAGACCGCCCTCTCAAGTGTCACTCAAGGATACCGAGAAGAGCGTTCCCGATCCCAAGAAAGAAAGGGCTACTTAAAGGGGCAAAGGGAGAGGAGTGATGGTCTTCTACAGACTAACCATGTTTCTTATCTAGATAGGAATTGACTTCTGTTTTAGCTGGGTCAAAGATAGAACTTTGGGGGGGCTGGGACGAGACCTCCGTTCTCCTTCTTCGGAGAGCCTCGCTCATGCATAAGGGTGACCGACACCGTCTCAGTGGGGGAAGGGGATCCCGTCGGGGGAGAGGGCAAGGGGAGAAGTAGAGGTCATCGAGACCGCACTGTTTGAGGAAGAAATTACATCTCAACGAGCGCGGCTGCTCCTTGGGTCCTAAAGGCCGAGGAGGTCTCCTCGCAGGAGACGTTCCCCTCCTGGTGGGGAGAGACTCCACTGAAAAAGAGGGGGGAGGTGCAAGCAAGACAAACATAAATCGACCTCTCTCTAGGACGCTCCCAAAAGCGAAAAGAAATCGGGCCTCTCCCTTGAGATCTTCCTGGAGGGATATGCGGAACCCGGTGGGCAGCTGGGATTTGAAAAAGTAGTTACGACATCGGACTATGCCTCTTACTACGGTGCTTCTGGGGTTAGCTTTGGGGCTTTCAAGGACGCCTAGATAAGCAAAATAATTGGGGGGAAAAAAGAGTAGGACGAGGGAAAACTGATAGGGAACCCTCCGATGGCATACCTATGAGAGTAAGTGGATATAGCGACAAGGTCTTCGACTAATGTTGTTCCACTCGCCCGTAGTTAAAAAGGGGAGGGATCACTTGAAAGGGGGCGACTCTTTTATAAAGTTATAATGTTCTTTCTCGATTTAATATGAAAAAAAAAAAATTGGGAAAGGGTCACTCTATACTGGCGGGGAAGGGTTTCTAGGAGTGAGGAACGGGGGTAACTGGTGTGGGGAACTGCTGGCCCTTGGCGGGGAATGGGGACACGAGTAGATTTATCCTTCCGGTCGGTCAGAAGAAATAGGTGTAAAAGGACGGGCTGAGAGAGAATCTAATCAAAGAGCAAATCCGCAATTGTCCTCATCACTTCGGAGATCCTTCTCGGGACGGCTTAACGTCGTCATGGGCAAGCCGCCATTTGGAAGTCCACAGACAGGCGAGCGATCCAGTTTTAGATTCTCCCAGCATACAGTCGGAGAGGCGCCGGAGGAAAAACCCTCAATGAGATTCTCCTATGAGGCGAGGAGGGACGCCTGCAAGGGGCGCGAGGGCCTCGTCGATTTCCCGTCCATGAACCTTAAAAATCACCCGAAGGGTCCTATTCGAGGTGGAAAGTTACGAACGAGGAAAGTGCTCTCTCTCTCAGGACCCCTCCAACACAGGCGGAAAAAAGAGGCAATACGCGGGGGTTACTAGCGCGGCCCTCCAGATCCTGATCGGAGTGCAAGGACCGAAAGAGGACGTCAAAGCTGGTCTCCGGGGCAAGGAGGCTCAAAGACGGCCAAGCATCAACTTGCGCTCGTCAGCACGACACGTAAAACGTGTCAGTACCTCCAGGAAACCCCCCCTCGCGCGGCAGAAAAAAGGGGCTGGGGCAAACAAGGCGCCCTGGCTTCCGAGGGGCCTGGATCCTAGATAAAAATACCAGCGGTGAAAAAACCCTTGATCTAACGAACAGGAAAACCGTTTTTCTATAGGAGAATTCTCAGGGGACGAAGGGTTCCCTAAAGGATAGGGCTGGTCGAGCGACCTCTCAATGGATCTTCTCTGGCTCTGAAGAAAACCTGCCCATCACCCTAAGATCAGCGTCAAAATAGTGCAAAAGTAGCCTGAATATTGCGTTCGTCATCGGGGCCGCGAGTCCCACCCTCGGCCCGGGAAAACGCTCCACCTTGAGAACTCCCCCTCACAGATCAGCCCAAAAGGCGGAAGATTCCTTGGGGGCCGGGAGGTAGGGCCTTCTTAGGCTACGGGGTCGGCATTAAAAGGACACTATCTTCAGCGGGCATCCTCCTAGGATTCCTGCAGAGAGAAGGGAACTTTGTGAAGGTTAAGGGGGAGACTCTGGAGAAAACGTCCGGGGGTGGAGGTAAGAGGGAGTAACCGAAACTAAAGGCTAAGCCAGTGAAACGACGAAATGGTGGCCTGAGCATCACTGAGGGCGGGGGGTATAGAGTGTCAAAGTCAGAGATCGAAAGGAGATGACGCGAATGTCGGGGCTAGCTGGGCTATCTTCTTTCACCATGGGGGTGAGCGAACTACGCACCTTAGTTCACGGGAGGATAAACAATGTTCAAAAAAAAAGGGACTTTCCAAATAACTTTCTCTTGTAGGGGGTTCTAACTACATGAGGGAAAACTCGGAGCCCAGTAGAAGCAGAGGAAAGGAGCGCATAAAACAAAAGAGGAAGAACTCCGGACTGTTAAACCTCCTTACGAAAGATCGAAAACATTAGGGTTTCTCCGGGCTGGCAAGTGGGAGGAACTCGGCTAAAGAAAAAGAGGGATATCCTTGCTAGTAAGAACAGTACTAATCTCTCGGAAAACCCACGGATTATTAGGACCCCCCCCAAAATCCCGCGTCTTCTGGCTCGGGAGATTAGATCGAATGATCGCGTTTGTAGGTAACCCGTCCAAGTACTCTAAAAAACTTGGAAAAACCTTTGCGGAGGGATCGTCTTTCACAACTTCGGATCTACTCGGCATTAGGAAGATCGGGTCCGGCCCTCCTTTGCCGATGAAGAATCTACCTGGATTAATGTGAAGTCGTCTCCCCAAGAGCTACCTTCGGAGATGGGGTCAAAACTTTGCCAGTTTGGAAAGAAATTAAGCCAGGGGAACACTCGACTACGACGATTTCGGTTTGAAAAGCAGAGTTAAAAAAAGCATACCTGTAGGGGAAGAAGAGAGTACACGAACCAGACGAGGGGGGAGCTCCTTAACCATCCCCGGGGGGTCCGTATTCGCTAGGGTGGTGGATTGGATTAAGAGAACTTGAAAGCGGGCCACTTAAAAAAAAGGGAAAACAAAGTCTGCAGAAGAGTCTCGATCATGGAAAACTCGCTGGCGCCATTTGGTCATCTATCGGGCGGGGTCACCCTCAGAAAACTGGGAGTGCGGGCCCCACCGACGGGAAAGGAAAAGGGCTCGATGGCGGTAGGGAGAAGGGCGTAGGGGGAGGGGAATTCAATTTTTTTATTTCTGTAACCTTAATGACGAGGTGAGGGGGCGCGGCCACTATACGCCTCTTCAACTGAGGTCTGCACCCTCTAATCTGCTAGGGGGACCTTAGTATCTGTTTCCAGTGTCATGAAAATGCCCGCGAGTGGGTCTGGGGAAGCAAGACACGGGAAACGGGGGCTATGGACTCTCTGAGGCTATCTCACGCTAGATAAAGGAACGTTAAACATACTAGGGAAGGTAGTCTGACACTGCGCTACAAATGTCGTATCTGTCATCCTTCCTAGACAGGGCTAAAGAACTGAGCAAGGGGGTGAAAAAAGGGAAAAGGCGGATCAGGAGCCGCTCTATGGACTTTTTTATTTATAGAAACCCTCCCAAACGTTTAACGCTCCTATATCGGGAAAAGGAAAAAAGCCAGGCGTTGGATGTCTAGTAAAGAAATCTTCCATAAAGGGATGTCCTCCCTAGGAAGTCCGGTCGGAATGGTTGCACGCCAGAGAAGATCGGAGGGAGGGGGATAAGTATTTCCAGAAGAGGAATTTGTTCCTTCTCATTAGGGTCTTGGCCTCTTCGGTGAGAAAAAGGCACACTTTCGCAGGTTTCAGATAAAGAGGTCCATAAAAGAAAAGAAAAATGGCGGCTTCGTCCTATTTCGTCCATTTTCTATTGGATCCGCAGGACATAGTTAAGCTTCTCTCACTAACAGCCATCTTAGCCTTCCATGAGAAAAAGTTCCATCACGAGCGGTTTATTCGTATGAGAGTCTGAAAAAAAAAGACGCAGCCCGCGGGGGGGGAGGGTAGCTGGGTTCATGTGCAATCAATTCTGTCTTTGGGCCTTCTCTTCTCTAAAGAGTTCTGGGAAGAATCTACTCTCTCTCCTGGACGGTCCAAATGAGCCCTCTCTGTCGGCCTGGGGTTGAAATCGCGATCGCTATTATCACACGTGACTTCTAGGCGAGGCTTCGAGTATGGGAGTCGGAGACGGAAGAACTGTTATCGAAGAGGCAGCCTATAGAAACCTCTCTGCCATTTCTAGAGGGGAACCGTACGCAAGGAGGGAGAACCCACAGAGCAATTCCCGATCTTGACGAAGAGAAGGCTCGTTCTAGCGTCTAGGTCGTCCATGTCCGAACAGGAGAAATAAGATTAGTCGGCAGCGGGATGAAAAACCCTTCGGGGGGAAAAAGGAAGGTCGGTGGGGGAGGAACAGCATTAGCTATTGCATGCTCTTCTCTTGACATCGAGTATTGGGCAAAGACCATCGCCAGCCGGTGCGGCAGTCGAATCTGCGGCGGCGAGGATACTTAAGAGGATCAAGTCAGCGTAGTAATTCTGCTATAGTCTCTCTCAAAGGGCGGAGGGACTGGGGGATATGTGGGGTGGATCTTAAGCGGAGGTCTTCGGGAAGGGGACAGGGCGAGCTGTGGCGGACAGAAGGATACTTGGATGAGCGGGTGAAACCGAAAAAAACTTGCTGTCCTAGAAGCGAGAGTTAGGTTCAGAGCCAAGGTCTGAGAGCCGAGAGCCGGGAAAACGCACGGGACTAAGATCTCTGTCCGTGCAAGTCCCCTGGTTTGGAACCCCCAAAGAAGGAGGGGGGGCTGATCCTTAGCACACCGTTTTTTCCATGAGAAAGGAAAGGAAAGGTGGAAGAAAGGCACCCGGGGGAAGAGACTCAACTCTCCTCAGGACGGAAACGGCAGAGGAAATCTCAAGATCCCAACCATTTTCAGTGGAGAAGGGACCATCTCCGCCACACGAGAGAGAAAATGGTTATGGTATGAAGGGTCGCATAAACACTCTCCCTCAGGTCCCAACACTTAAAATGAAAGTTCGGATAGGGGTAGGAAGCTCTCAGGGAATACGAATGCGTGCCTCAGAGGGGGGGGGGGGGGTGCGTCCGACTACGTAAAAGGAGTTCCTGCTCCGGAGGACAAGAGCGTGCGTTGTCATTTAAAGGAGAGGGAAATCATCCATAAAAGAAAACTAAGAGCTCACTTCCCACGCGGGGAGTTCGCTTCTAAGCGGACATGAAGAGAGAAGCCTTTTAAAAAGAAAAGACCGGTAAATCAGCGGGGGGAAAAGTTAAATGCCACTTCACACACCTGGAGAGTCCCATATGAGAAACCATCTCAGGGGGTCCTGAGAAAAAAAGGACGAGTCGCGAGAAGGCTCGTTCAAGTCTAGCAAAAGAAACAACATCTCCGGAGAGGAGAAACGCAATTACGAGAGGCTGGGACTATCGTAAGAGGAACTGCTCGAACTGACGTAAAATTAAACGGAAGGCGTCGACATAACGGGGTCTGACTTGCTCAAATAAAGAATTCGTCTAAGCTCGGAGAATCGGGGGGGAAAGCGGTAAACCTGCTGCTGTAGCCGCCGGCGAAAAGCTCAAGGAAAAACGCAGGTGGGGGGCGTTGGGCAAACGGGCTTTTGCGCGGGGAAGCTTGGCAAGAAGGTACTAAGAAGGCCAGGCCGAAAGGGGAAAAAGAGCGTAGGATCCAGCAGAAGGCGAGCCAGAGAATTAAACCTCTGCCTGGCGTTGGCAGCCCTGCTCTTGGGTGGAAAAGGGGAAGGAGTAGCAACGCATCCCCTCCTAAGAGAGGAAAAAATTAAAGAAGCTAAGAAAAAAAATCCTACGAGAGGAAGGGCGTTGGGTCAAGGCGGCCCATGCTATCGAGGCTCGGTCCTTCTAACTATTAGGAGAAACAATCTTTCAGCTTTGCCTATCGCGGGCGCGCCGTATCGGGAGCGCGGAAGAGCCGGTTTCTCTTTTTCAAAGCAGAGTACTAGATGAGAGATAGTTTTTTACTCATAGAGTACATCTACATCGCTTCGCGAAAAGAACTTCCTAAACCGCGGGAAGTAGTAAGACTTTGTCTAGGGTCGTGATCTCGGTCAGATTCCTCCTGATTTTCAGGGGCGCAGTAAAAATAGCATAGGCAGACCGGCCAAGAGTGGGCGTGAGCAGAGGTACCATGAGGATTCTATCAGCACCTCAACATAATAAGTGAGCTATGGGGGACGTTACCAATAAAGGTGGGCACAAAAGAGAAACGAAAACTCGACGGGTGGGTGAAGAGACTAATTGCCAGACAGAAGTTCCGGGGGGAAAAACAAGGTCCGAAATCTTTAAAGAATTCTTCCCTTCTGAAATATCCCACTACAAAAAGAAAAAGGGGAGTCGAAGGATAGTGCCTCCTCGACGCAGAGAAAAGAAGATTTCTTCATGGGGGAAGGGGAGGGAGGGGGATGACTCAGAAACACAAACTGAAAGTATAGCAAAATAGAGTCGAAAACTCGAGCTCCCCTGTGACGGTAAGAGGAAGGAGGCCCTAGGGAGAAGGTGCAGACCGGATCAAGTAGTCCTAAGTAGTACTGTATGGGGGCCGGTCTCCAGACAGGACGCCTCTATGCCTCCGATTAAAAATGGGACCCTTAAATTCCTTCTCGGGGGGTTCTTACCACCGAGCGTCAAGGTCATTTGGTGGCGGCACCCACTGAGGGGGCCCGAGAAAAAGGGAAAGGAGGTGGGCTTGGTCTTTGGTCATGAAAGTAGTGCAGCTCACGGCTTTGAAGTGAGGCAAAGGAGCCGATGCTTCCGCGACTTACTGAGAAAACTGCGCCACATGACCCACGCTTAGTAGAAGGCCCGTCGAGATCGAAGACCAAAGAAAAAGAAAAGAGCTGATCCAGTAGGATTCAATCAAGGACGATGAGCACGGAGAAATTCGTCAAAAAAAGCGCGCGAAAGTCTCTGAGGGGGGAAATTTTCGTGTGTCAGAACGCCCGAGCTCCGCAAGAAGACGGGCGGGGAGCAGAGAAAAGGAGTACCACGAGAGAGGAAGCGAACTCCTAAATTGAAGTCAGTATCATAATCTCATGGGCCCGCCCTTCACGATCCTCTTCGTTGCGTAGATAGCTCAGGGAAGACCTCTCGGAGGGGGGGGGTCTGCGCGGCTGGAAAAAAAAAATTGGAAGACTGTAGAGCCTCACAAAAAAGCTTCCCGCTTCCCCCCGGGAGCACCGGGATTCCGGTCTTATGAGGGTTGAAATACTTGGCGGGGGGGGGAGAGGGTGATGGCGAACTATTTCCTGTCAAAAGGCCTCTCACGCGGGGTCTGTCATTGAAAACTGACTAATTTCAGAGAAAAAATGAACTGACTACGAAACCCCGGGGGAACTCCGTGGAGAAGTATCTGGTTCTACGATAGGGGTCGGGGCCCAGCTTCTATCCTGTTGAAGGTCGCGGGTGAATATCGATATGGGGCGCACAAGTCTGTTCTGAAGGGAACTTCGACGTCAGGGGGGGGATGACTCGTGATCCTTCACTCAAAGAGACAAGGGCTCGCCTAGCTGGACCGCATGCGCCGGGAAAGGTTGGGCGAGGAGAAAGGGATATTGATAGCTCTTCTGCCAAGGGAACGTCCTTCCTCCCAGGTCTCTGGGTGAGATATTGGGACTGAGTGACCGGTTCGGTCAAAAGAAGGATTGAGGGTTGCTAAGGGGAAGGGGGGGAAAAGCGATGTCCTCTCTCTTAGCTCTGTCGAAAAAATTCAGAGAAACTGAAAGGGAAGGTTATGAGTAAAGGGTTGGGGGGATGGGTTGGAGCTTGATGTGGGGGGAAAGAGTCGAAAAATCTCACCGCCACCTTCAAACTCTTCGTGTGCCTGAAAAACTTCACTCCCTGAACAAGTCTCATGACGAACTACCATCGCAAGATTAAAAAAGGGAGGGTACCGAGATCTCCCTGCTTACCTTTTCAACCGAGCCCAGAAATGCCGGTGGGGAAGGGGGAAAGGGGGTCCGAGGCGGGGGCGAAGGTGAAAGAATACCAAAAGGGTGGCTTATCTCTAGTTGAATTCTAGAGCATCGCACTTCGGGTGGGAGTAAAAATAGCCAAAATTGGGGGAAGAGATTCGCCGAGGGAAAGCGGCACAAGGAAAAATGGACGACAGGTCCTATAGGGCCTCCGGGTTGCACCGGTATGAAAAGTGAACTCTCTAGTTCCCTGGTGTACTGGGCACTGGCGAAGTAGATTAAGGTCACGCCAGCGGTGGGGAAAAAGCTAGAACGACCATCTGCCCTATCTCAAAACGGGGAGGGGGACTATAGTTGATCCGAAACGGCCGATGGCGTCTCGCGGGGAAACCGGCGTGCTTCGTGTATCGACCGAACTGAGAAGTGAATTCAAAAACGGCGATGAAAGGTCGCAAAAAAAAGCTCTTCCGAAGGCCACCCACTTCGAACTGGACCTCGCCCGTTCTCTCGAGCCGTCGAATCGTCAGAATCCCCGAGAACGCTGTATCTTTTGGGAAAAGGAGATTGAAACTACTCCTCCGAAAACGAACCTCGCTACGGGCTCCTCTTAAAGGTCGGGGGGTGGATGGAAATCGCGCATCAGGCAGACGAGCAGAACTCATGCACAACTTTCCTAAGCTCCCCACCAGAGAAAATGGACCTCGGGGTTTGGAAGGCGTCAAGGGTAGAATAAGACGGGGGAAGACTCCGGTTCAGTTAAAACGCCAATAGTCTAATCGCGGAAGAGGATTCGAAGAAAAAGGGGGCGGAGAAAGGACGGTTTCTTGAGAAAAATTTCTCCCATTAAGGGAAACTTCGACCGGGGAAAATTTTATCGAAAATCACTTCGATTGGGCTTTTTCAGAGGGACCAGGAGGGAAAGACCGAGGGTTTGGAAATCACCTTTAGGGAGTTATCGACGAATCTGTTTTCGAGGACCCCGATCTAAGGGACTATATAAACCAGCGGAACGGAGGAGAAAATGGAAGGCGGCACTAAGCAAATTCTGAGGTACATCGAGAAAGATCAAGAGGCCAGGCAACGATTATCAAAATTCCAAAAAGGTTAGAGCGGGTAGATGGCGAGCGCCCGCCAATCAACAGTGTCGCAGGAAACTCTTCGGACTGGTCCTGAGGTCCGATGGTAAGGTGCGAGCCGCGTAGCCAAGGGATCGGCGGATGTCATTCATCGCACAAAATCTTGAAACGCAGAAAAAAGGCGGACATGCGCGCAGACCGCTGAAGGGAAATGAGAAAGAGTCGAGGGATACTGGCCCACCCCGGCTGCCAACTCAGATCGAGAGGCACTACGAGGGGGGGAACCGTATTCCTCCCCCGAGTAACGGGATGCGTGGGGCCCCTTCGGAAAAACGGAAGCGACGTCCCGAGGGAGGCATCCTTTCTAAGGGGGATGGCTCGAAGTCACCCTAGGGCTCAACGATCATCGGAGCCGGGACACTCTCGAAAGTGGATTCTGAAGACAGAAGAACCACCCGAGAGCGGGCGGGGGTCAGCCTTCGTGGAGTTGTGAACCAAGTTATCCTCGTTTGCAGAAGCGGGGTGGTCCTGGCTCTAAAGATGGCAGTGAACTCCCCTACTGATAGGATGAGGTTATCTTGCGCAAGGAGGGGGTTCGACATAGTCAACAATCGTGCGCTCGTTGTTCTTATGAAACCAAACTCACCGAGTTTTCCCTCTCTCGCGCTAACCCTCACATAGCCGTTCCGCAGTCGCCGTGGAGAGACTCCCCCGTTTCTACGATACGACGAGGTCAGGCCGCGCGGGTCAAACGCGGCAAAGGGTATACAATAACTCACTCATTTAATCTCCCCCAACAAACCTCCCATATTCTCCTGTGGGTGCGTAAGGAAGAGAAATCGGGTTGCGCCTTCTCTCTACAGGGGGTGAAGGGCATTTGAAAAAAGACTTCTCTAAAATCGAGGGAAGCCGTATCTAATTCCAGAAAAACTCGGATTGGGGAAGTATAGGAGGAGAGTGGGTGCATGTGACGCGCGGAAAACCGCTTTTCGAGCGATTGGGGGAAGGGTAATAAACGACGCATCTTAATCCTCGTCAAGTACTGATGGGGTGGCAAGGAATCACCATCTGAGAGAGTGGTTAAGGGGAAATTCCGCCACGAATCCTGCTCTGAAATTCCATATTAATAGGAGCGGGGAAACACTGAGAGAGGGGTAACGGGGGGGGAGGCACAAAAAAGGGCGGGCATCACCTTTCACAAATGCTACCATCGACGGGGAGGCGCGGATGTGCTTACTAGGTAATCCATGTCATATCTTAGGAAAATCCTCGCTCTTAGGCCGCACTTGAACCAGGGGAATCTCACGAATAGTTCACCGCCAAAGGAAAAAAAGCTCTCTCTCCCAGGCGTGTGAGGATACATCCTGAACGGGGAGGCGAGAATGCCACAGATAGTTACTACTTGAGCAGAAGCATCCATCTCCGCCGCCTCTGGACTACTCTATATCACAACAACGGGGGTATTGAAATCTACTACGGAGGCTGGAGATGGGGGACGGAGAGAAGAAAGGGTACTTAGGTGCGTGCTCCGCAGCTTTCGAACACTGGAGGGGAACCCAATATGCTCTATCTCTTTCGCTTCAGAGGGGGACAAGAAAAAAAAAAAAAGGGGGGTGGGGGGGTTGGTAATGAAACTGGTGAGGAGGGTATAAAACGTGAGAAAAAGGAGGTCCGGATCGGAAAGAAAAGCGACTCGCAGCCCTTTCATCGTCGGTCCTCTCCATCCAGGAGACGCAGCGTTGATCCCGGAAAGTGACCTGAAGAGCAACCCGTCCGAAACGGAAGTGAGGTGAAAAAAAGCCGATCTATCCGATCGGGGGTAATGCTCTTACTAAGGGGCTATAGGGTAAAGGAATAGCCGCGAAAGTCCTGAAGATCAGCGTCGTTGAGAAAAATTTCCAGGAGAAAGTAAGATGCCTTTCAACCAAAGCACGCTCTCCTTCCTCTTCACGGAACTGAAAAAAAAGGACAGAACGTATACTAGAGCAGGAAAAAGAAGAAAGCTCTAGGGAGAAAGGATCGCGAAGAAACTCTCACCTCCGCAGGGAAGGACCACCGAGTAGACGAAAACAACTTCTACTCGCGCAGGTGTAAGAAAAACTCATCTTGTTATTTGTTATTAAATGGTGGAGGTAGGTTCTATCCAATATCCTCATTCCACAGCCAAAAGCCCTCTACGTCGCATCCGCGGAGTGCGCGCTGTCGTCTCTCTCGGGCAATTGTAGCTCCGACGCCAGGATGGAAAAGGGGTGCGAGCGAGAAAACAATCGTCTAACGTCGGTAGAAAAAAGGGGGCGCTCGATCGTAGTGAAGAGTCCTCAGCTCGAGACCCGGCTCTAGCTTGTTCCTTACAATAAGAGAAACGAGGGGGTGGATCAGATTCAGAGAAAAGGTCCCTACCACTCTACTACCACGGGGACTATCCTGGGGGACCCAAAGCTCGCTTGGCCAGACGGAGGGAGGGGTTGAGTTTATGCTGAATAAAGAGACTCATTCACTTCTCGTCACAGTATTCCTTAGTTTCCGGCTATCTCATAGTCCAGAAGAACGGCCCGGAAGTCCGGGGGTCATTGCTAATGTCAACCTTCACTATCTTATTGGGAGTCAAGGGCTCTGAGGGGCAAGTAATGTGCCTTCTAAAGTTGAGGTGTCTGGTCCTCGCGGTTTTTCGAGGAGAGCCTATAGAATGTGAAGGGAGAATCGGATCCGTGGATCTGATCCTTTCTTCGTCCTGGAATGAGGACCTGAAACTACTGTGGAGGGAACTGCCACAGAGCTTTGGAGTAACGGATCTGAGCGACAAGAGGGGACTGAGGACTCCTTCCGAGGGGAAGGGGTGTCCCTCAATTCTCTATCCAGACTTGTTCTGGGGAGGAGAAGCCAGACAAAAATCAAGTTTCCTCGTGGGATGTGCTATAGTCAAGGTGAGGACGCGATCGGCGAGGGAGTCCGCCGCGAGCTCGACCTTCTTTCATTCCATAACATAGAGTGCGCCTAAAAAACGATTCTGGATGGAAGGGAAATACCAACCAGATTCGTCGATCGGAACCTAACTTCGCGGGTCTCGTCTCAAGCAAGTGTTTTAACAACGGAAAAGGTAAAGGCAGTCAGATGAACATCACTTACCCGTCATACTCTGCCCCGGCCACCTTAGAGGAAAGAGTCATCAAAAACCATACCGCAAGCGCCCTAGGAGCCACTCTTCAAAAAGGCAGGTCGCTGCCCATTCGTTGCGCCGGAAGGGCGTCCCTTCGCTCGGGTTAAGGGCCCTGACTCGTGCTGGTTCAGACTCAACTCAGGGTTATATTCAACTTAGCTAAACAGGGTGGGTCTGCTCTGGCTTCAGTGAAAAAAAGAAGTTCACAAACGCATCTATCCAGGGAAGAAATAACGGCGCGTCGGCTTTCTAGGGGCGGTCCACCTCGAGGAAAGAATCAAACAAGGAAGAAGAACGAGGATGTTCGACGGGGGCTAGGAATCTGAGGGAGAAGGGCCTTACTGCCGGGGTATATCCGTTGGGCGCGCTTAGCAGGGGTCTCGCGCAATCCTTTCCACTACTGTTGCTAGGAAATTTTTCCAAAACGTCGACGGTCTCGAGACCAAAATAAAAGCACGCGTGCAGGGAACTTCGAGAGACATCTATGAGTACTCCATCTGCGAGTGAACGGCCAAAGGCTCCAGCCAAAGCGCGAGCGTCGGTCGATGGAGGTCTCTACGGGTAAGCTGGGGGCCCGGCCTATACGGTCTCCTACTAGAAGGCCACCACCAGTGGGGGAAAAGGAAAAACGTACATATTTAAAGGTGGAGGCGTCCAAGGAGGCCATCTAATGAGCAAGTGGGAACGCGGCAATCGTAGTTCATAGCTAACTCCACCGTTGAATGTCTGAAATCTCAACAGTTCGGCGACCGAAAAGGACTATCTCAAACCGGGGAGAGGTCGCGGGAAGATCTACTCGTTCAAAGGAACGGGCAAAACTTCCAAGCCGGTATCGGGACGTATCCTCGAGAGGAAAAAGCAGTTCTGGGTTGAGAGGTTTCGTAGTCGAGGGAACGTTCTTCAGTTCGTTAAAAAAAAGAGGGGACTCGGGTCTAACACGAGTGCCGTTTAAGGCGGATAAAGGAAAGGGGAAATCGGAAATCATAAACTCCCCCTGAATCACTTCCCAAACGAGGGCAGTGTCGAGGAGATAATCGGAAATCTCATCTGGGGTGAGTAAGAAAGCGAGGGAAAAATCGATCCGGACCCAAAAAACTTCTGCAGGACCAAAAAGGAAAAGGGGAACTCGTACAATAGCGCGCCACCAAAATCCAGGTGAGGGGTTTTAATCCCTTCGGCTTCTCTCGAGGAGCTAGGTTCTTGAGACCAAGAACAGCTCCAGGAGGGCATTCAAGCAGGTAACGGGAAAAAAGAGAAGACTAAAGGGCATCGATTCCGGTATTACTAAGGGAGAACCGGAATGAAGTGAACGTCGACATCTACGGAATTGAAGCACTAGGAAGGTCTTCATGATTCTGCGAACAAGGCACCCCGTCTAAGAAGGGGTCTAAAAGAGAAAAATTTGTCGCTCGTACTAAGAGGCAGAGACGATGGCGTCTTCGTCGTATTCGGCATGTTTTTGGACGCTTTCGCATCAAGAATAGAGACATCGTAGCATTCCGCAGGAGGAAAGACGCGTCTGATCAATCACACAGCCCGCAGGATGAAAAGGGCATCCGCAGAAGAAGGGACTTAAGACCTTAAAGGGGGAAAGCCTTTCCTGAGGCTGAGCTCAGAAGGAAAATCGTCAAGGAACCGCGCCGCCAACTATAGGAGCCATGAGCTAGGACTAAGCCCCAAAAAAGAAATAAAGAAAAGGGATGGGTCCATAGAATAGCTTGAAAAGGTTCGCTAAGGAATAGGTCGTCTATTTCTCATGGACATGCGCATTTCTCGCAAAGGAAGCTCCTTCTCGGTTCTCCGGAAAGCCTGGTCCTGGTCTGTTCCCAAGAGAGACGAGAGCGAGAGACGGTGGGGGTATCTCTGTGCTCCGTCACGGGAGGACCGACTACTTCCTATCACCACAGCGTTCGGAAAAAAGGGATTTTGACGCTTTGGGTCGCAGACTCAATGGGGGACATAAGTTTGCAATCGGGTAATGCCCAAGGAAGACAGGGGCATGGAAGGTCCATTTTCTGCTTGAGGGGGTTCTGCGGGAAAAAGTAGGGTTAGGGATTCAGGACCCGAGATTTTAAGGCTCGGGGGTAATTTCATGTAGTGCCCTTGTAACGGAAAAAAAGACCCGAGCGCCGAAGGAAAAAGTTTTGAGAGGAGAAACTTTGGAAGAAAGGCCTTTAAGGGGGGGGCAAGTACTTGAAGGTCAAGCTGTCAGGTCTCATAGAAGGATACTACGGATTCCTACAAAGTATCTTCTTCTCGAATCTCAACTGAAAAAGAAAAAAGGAATTGGCAGAAGAGGATGAGTCATTGGCTGCGCCGGTGGGGAAGAGACATAGCAAAAGAAAAAACTATTTTGGGAAAGAAAGAGATCCTCAGCGTACGGGCGAAAAAAGGGCCTCAAATTTCAGAAGAATGAGCTGCTCTTCGGGAGGGAAGCGAAGGGGAAGGGATCTTGGGAGTGGATTATACGGGAGAGGCGTCATCAGGTACGCCTTGAAGGAAGAGGTACTACGGGGAAAAGACGGGAATGAATGGCGGCAGTGGCGAAATTAACCACTTCTTCTGATGCTGTTCTTGTGGGGTGGGGGGAGGAACGCATTGAAAAGAAGTGGGTACACTAGGAGCGAAAACAAGGAACGGCGGGGAAGATGGTCATCTGGAATCTATTTTTGCTACGCTCAAAAGACAGGGGAGGGGTGAAAAATAAAAAAGGGAAAGGCAAAAAGTAGAAAAAGTTTAGACTCTACTAGAACTGAGTATGAGTCCACATGAAAACGCAGTCGTTCTGATGGGAATGCACGTGAGACAGCACAACTCCGCGAAGCTCTTCACTCCTTCGGGCGGGGTATCAAGGGGGAAGATTAGAAGAATTCCTTCCCCAGGAAGGGGGCGCGCAGGCATCTCAGTAGCTGAACAAGCGCCCGGAAAATCCGTCTCTAAGCTTTCTAAAAAAGACGGGGGAGGATCAAGAGGGATAATTTCAGGGAGGGCTGTCACGATGCGGCATTAGAGAAGAAACAAAATGTTGAGAAAGAGCTAAAGGGGCGCGCGCAAGGACAGAAAAAGATTCTTATCTCTGGTTTAGGAGTCTATGGAAGGCGAAAATGATCCTCATATTTTTCCGTCTGAGCATGGCCGTATTGACTGCGCGGAAGAGAACTCTAGTCTTGCCAAAGACTAATACAAGGGGCTTCTGCGGGTCATGGGGTATCTTTTTGCAATGCTTGGTCCTCTTAGGGGAGTGTGCGAGGGGAGGAGGGATATCAGGAAGGTAGGCTGCATCTACGCGGGTCGGATGTACCTGATTGAGTTCGGAAAATGCAAAGGGCCGCATACTATCCCTGAGCGTGTGGCAACGACGTTTCTGAAGTGGGCGCTAAAAAAGGAGGGATCGCCGCAGTAAAGGGTAGTCAGCTTGTTTCCGTATGAGCTAGCTGGGCTAAGGTCTTCGTTCTCTATCAGGCATCGGGAGGGCGGAAGGAATCGCTGGTATAAGGGGGAAGAGGTCTGTCTTTAGAAAACGGGTAGCCGAAATAGGGGACGAGAAATCCAAGCCTCGACCGGGTCAGTGAGGTCGTCATTTTCTCCTTAAAATTGTTTGAGAGCGACATATAGGAAAAAAAAGAGGCTTAAGAAAGGAAAACTTGTAGGAAGCCCCTGGCGCGGGGGGGCGCGAGAGGGATCTCGGTGTTTCTTCTCCTTTTTTCGTTGATCACAGGCTGGAGTCAGGAAAAATGCGATGGAAAGCGCTTGGAATTGCTCATTCGAGATGCAAGAATTCGGAAAGGAAGTAAAGTCTCCTGTTTGTTATAACCCTGTTGGGGATGGATGTGATGGTTCGCGTGTAGTACGGATACGCGCCTCAAACCAGAAGAAATGCATGCTCGTCGTCTTTGGGAACCGACGGGGTGCGCAAAAAGAAAAGTGCATGGTCATGGAGCTGCGAAAAGACGAATATCTCCAGAGAATCAGTGGGACACTTAGGTCGTCAATCTCTCCGGATGATTCAGGTTTGGAAAAGCATCTTTTTAAACAGGTGAATCGTTTTCTACAATCTATTTCTTATTTAGCTCAGGGAAAGTGTCCGTCGCTAAAAAAAAAACCCCAAGGGACGGAGTATACGAGGGGCTTTTGTGCTGAGGCGCGACTGATCCACTAGGGGCTCGTTCATCGCGAGAGGGGGGGGGGTGAAATCTCTTGTTGAAAAAAAAACTATGGGTTGCAAAATTCGAGGTGGTCTACGCTTCATTCGCCGTTCTGGTCAAGCCAGTTGAGAAGGGGAACCCGTCGCTCCTGGGTCTCTTGCTGATTACATCTCACTTTTGGGGGGGAGGAGAGGGGCACGATATGGGGGAAGGAAACGAACATTTGGGTCATAACTAAACGCCAGAGCGGTTCTAATTGGCGGGATAGAGTTATATGGTATCCTCACAATGAACAGCTTGGGGAGGGAGAGGTTAGCTTCTGCTCTAGTCGCTAGCACTTTTCTTCAGGGTGGAAAGAAGAAACTTGAAAATACTTAGGAAGGAAGGGGGGGGCCTAGAACGGAGCTTAATCTTTGCAGGTGAGGCGAGAAACGAGCTTCCTACTCGCCCTATCAATATTCATGACGAAAAAGGGCAAAGGTCTGAATAGCGTCAAAATCTCCGTCTAATGATAAGGTGAGCATGGATGAGTTGTCCGGAAGTTCTAGTCGTATCAAAGCTGGGGTAGGAATCCCGGAACGTGAAACGCACATGATTCCCTTCTGGCTGGGGGGAAAGGGCTTTTGTTCTCTCAGTACAGGAGGACTAGGGCAGTGGCGCTCAATGGTAGAACTCCTCTCTGGGGCGAAATGGGATCCCAATTCTGGTGGAAAAAGAAAGGGGGGGGTTTTGAGAAAAAAAATCTCTTGGGAATTCGGTAAAAGGCGGGGTGTCTACCTCGTTATTCACGCTGTCTACGTCATAAAAGGGGTTTACGTTCTTAGAGAGGGGTTGGAAGGGAGAAGTCGGGTTGGGATCATTGCCTCGGTCTCCCCATGGGTGGGTCAGGAAAATCTGGATCTACGGGGATTGATGAAGGATGTGTCGTCTATGTGCGTGCAGGTGAAACTCAGGGAGGGACTTAGTTTATTCTAGAGGGGGGAAAGGGGGAGTATCCCTATCGTCGGACAGGATCGGGGACTAAAAAATCGGGGTGCATCGTCCAAGGTCTCATCTTTCAGGCTAGGGTAAAACAAATAAAAACCAGAAGAGGGTGTCTCGAAATGAGTGCCTAAACTTAGCTTCGTGAGCTCACCATCTGATCGACCATCTCTGCAGGAAGTGGAAAAAGTTAATTTGAATAGGGAAAACAAATTCCCATTGATAGCGGAAGGAGGAAGCCATCTTGGGGTCGCAAATGCGAAAGGCCCTGAGCATATTCACGCAGAATCCCGTCAGGGGGAGGACGGCGCGGGAAAAGGGGGGGGGGGGGGGGGGGAAAAACTCTCTCGGACATGGGTCTGCTCTAGAGGCAGTGAAGACAGCGGCAGGTGCTCTCATTTCACAGGGGCGGAGGGGAAGGTCATACGAAAAGGCAAATAAAAAGAACGGGGCGCGCAAAGGATCGCACGTAACGATGGAATGCCCACTAAAGCAGGGGAACGTCTCAGCACTCATTGGCAGAAAATGCAAACAGGGGGCGGAAAAAAAAGATCCGCGTGAACTTACTGAGGTGGGAAAAATTTAGTATCAGGTTCTATCGGCCAAAAAAGGAAAATAAATCTTTTAAGATTGAAGAATACACTGATATCTGAAAAACTGGGTCTTGAACTCTCTTCCTTGCTATCTCTCTTGGAAGAAACTAGAATGAAAAAATCGACGGGAAAGTGGAATGGACGCAGCGACATATGCTGCCGGGGAAATCTTCGTCTCTTGGGGAAAAGAGTGCCGTCCAGAACAATACCCTTCGAGTGAGTGGATCTAGTTTCTGGGGTCACCATCAAGTCTCTTGTTTGGTTGTAAAGGTCTCGTGGGTCGGGAGTCTGGGAAGTGAGCGCTCGCACTCTTGACCCGCGCGTTGGTTCTTCATTCTCTACTTTGAGAAAAGAGACTAGGGGGAAAAGGCCGTCTTTTCACGCGAGGGGGATGGGAATCGCAGATATATCTGTCCGGTGCTCTCATCTTTCCCGGGGTTCGTGGTGAGGTAGGGGGGATCGAATCGGCCCTTTGGTCACGAGATTGGCTCTTAGACGCTCTACCAGGTTCAAGAAGGACATGGAGAGAACACATTGTCCTGGCTTCATAGGTTTTCTGCTCAATGATTCGTGAAGAAGGATTGTTCATCGGGACCGGGAGATGGGGGACTTCTACAGGGAAACAGGACGTTCCTACATTGGAAGGCCTACCCAGTCGAACACGAGAGAAGACCTGATGCAAAAAAGAGGCCTTGGCTCTCTTTTTTGGGGGAAGGGGAGGATCCTAAAAGGGGGAAAAAAAAGGAGCCTACAAAACGGGGGAGAGGCATTAATCCGACGGGGATTCAGCCTTGCATGAGAACTGGCAGGGTAGAGGTCAGAGAGGCCAAGGGATTGAGATTATTACGGGATCTCGTCTATACGGCGGTGGGTGGAAGTGAGTTCAATTGGATCTCCCTGGAGGAGAGAGGGTTTGTGCCGTACGAATACTTTTCAGCAGGACTTTTGCAAACTGGGAAGAATAGGAAGGCGCTTTCCTTTTTGCAAGTCTTCACGGAAGTTCAGGACTGTCGATTGTGGTTACACTCACGGGTCGAGGAATCTATCGAGATTTAGTCTCGACGAGAGAGGGAGTTGAGTGAACCCCGCTCAACTCTGAGAGGACGAATTAGGGGTCAACCTTGACATCATAATCTGGAACCAGTGGGGAGAGAGTCAGATCCGAAGGGAGGAGATTTTTGCTAGTAACAGATTCGGCTAGAGGGCGGGAAAGCATTAGAGTGCAGTACGAAGGAGTGATGGAGGACAGGTGGCGACGAAATAGAAAACGAAGGGACCAGACTGCACCGCCTGCGTCGTGAGAGGCGACTTTCGTATGGGGTCGTCGCGGGACTTCAAGTTGCGACGGGTAGGTATTTCAATGCCACCTACTCAAGAAAGGCCATTGAAGAGTAACGAAGCGTCGGTCTCTCTCAAGTAAAACTTAGGGGGTTAGAGTTCACAGCGGGCGGGTCTGGTCAGATGAGGTAGGGTCGATCTTAAACCTCTCTGGTTAAAAAAATGGAGAGTTCTACGCTTTGCTCTGGATAGTACGGTCAGCCAGACGTTTTCGCTTATGGTCTCAGGGGCGAAAAGGTGTGCTGTGGCAACATTCCTTCTTAGACCGTCCGTTGTTTAGGCTCTCGCACTGAAAAACGAAAGAAGAGTCCGGGGAATCTGAGCCACGGATCGAGGAGTTAATACCGAGTGCTCGGAGATTTGAGAAAATAAGGGGGAGGGGAAGGTTATTCTTCTGCAATCTTTGACCGTCGCAAAAAATGGCTTTTCAACTACTCTGAAAGAACTCTCGAGAAAAAGGGTGCAGTGCGGTCTCGTAAGGCGAAGTCTAGGTGAAAATAGTCATCTCCTTCTACCTACTATGGTAGGCAAAGACCTGAAAAAAAAAAAGGAAAAGGCGGCGATTGATTTGAGACGGAGGAGGGGAGACGAGGGGAGACTTAAGTTCACCAATTCGCTCTCCGGACGCCATGCAAGGAAAAAGAACTAAAGAACCCGACCTTCTTCGTCGATTCCAATCTATTCGAGAGCAAGGATCACGAGGAGGAGTGCACGAGAAGCGCTCCTTCAGGAGAAGCGAACCCCGTAGAGGGGGGAATGCGGAACCGACCGCTGAACGGGGTCAACGAAAGGAGTTACGCCTGGGAACGTCGAGTCGAGTACGAGGGGGGTGGTTTGTAAGGAAGGTGTCTGACTACGGGCGGAAGGACGAGGGTTACCGGCTGCCCCGATGTAAAAAAAAAAAGACAGCGTTTCACTACGGCGAAAAAAAAGAAGGGAGGAGTGTAGAGCTTACATTGGAAAGGGGTCAGAAGGCTTCAGGATCCGAGGGATACAGGGAGAAAGTTTGACTAGTGGTGGGTGGATAATATTCTTCTCTGACACAGGGAGAATAATCACTCTTCTGTAGAGAGCGGAGACTTCCTCGTCTAAGAAAAAGCACACTGGCTCAGGAGGTCGTATTGGTAGGTCTTACCCTACGCTAAAAGGGAGTAGAGATCAGAGGAATCGGCAAGAAACTAAAAGTCGGTACTGACATCGGGACCGGGTTGCCCTTCTGTCCATCTTAGGAGACCCAAAAAAAACATGCAACAAAAAGAAGGGGACGGGGGTTCGGTTGATGGAGAAGTCAATACTTAATGTCGGAGCGGCTGAGTAGTTGATCCGTGTTAGGTCTTGTTCGGATGGATTGCGGGGAGGGGGACAAAACTTATGATCTTTCTTCGGACGGTAAGGAGTTCAAGGGGTCTACGAGAAAAAAGAAGGAAAAGGGATTTTTCTCAAGATAGATCCGCGTAGGGGGGGGCCCTGAGAGTATTATTTTTCGGGTTGCGCTCAGTGGGGAGGGCCGCAAATCTCAAGAGAAGAGGGCGAGCTAGAAAGATTTGTTTAAGAGTGGCGGAGTCTAATTAGGGGTAAAGTGGGGTTTCTAATCCTCGGGGGCATCTTCGGGAGAGAGGATTCAAGGGTATTCGGGGCTACAATTAGACTGAATTAAAGAGGGGAAATAGTCTCTATATCGTCAATAAGGCAGCACATAGATTTTTGGTTACGGAGAGGGAGATACTTCATGCGTACTCCATGGCTTCGTCAAAGGGAAGGTTCTGGGTCTTATGTTCATAGTCAAGGCGGGGGACTTGCATTCGCTGGGACCCGAGTTTTCTGCTCGTGCTGCGCTGCAGTAAAGGTCTCCTTCTGGTGGCTCCTGGGGGACCTCCAAGAGAGGGGCAGTTAGTGACCAAGCAACGATGAATTGCGAAGGTTAAGAAATAAAAAAGTTAGGTTAGCGTCAGCGCGGGGGATCCAAGGAAGGCTTTGGAAAAGGGGGGGTTAAGGACATCTAGGCAGCGTACTAGACTCTAGCCGGCCGGTGACTCGCCTAATGGAAGGGCGAAAAGGTAAGATACCAAACTACTAATATTCCCGACTCGGAGAACCATTCAATTGAGATTGGTGAACGATCTTTGCGTCGGTGGTCGCAAGGTAAAAAAGGGGTGGCGAGGGAAAGTTAATCGCATAGGACTTGCCAACCTGCTACTTTTTCATATCGGGGGGGGAGGGGGGCGAGGGGGAGACAGTGTAGTAATTTTCTTCTCGTCGGGCAAGAGAAAGGCAGTAGTCACTCGCCGGCTCCATCGCCAGCTACAAGAGGCAAGCAGGGAAGTGCTTGCGTTCTCTTATTCAGAGAGAATCGGAAAAATCCGTTAAAGATAAAAAGTAGCTGGTGCGTGCCGGAGGTCAGAATCTTAAGGACCTTTTCTATCTAGAAATTCCGGAAAAGATGTCTTGGCTTTGCATCCGGGGGGTTTATTCTTCTTACTGGGCTATGTAGGGTTGGGGCGGGCTCATCGCGCCGGCAAGGTCGCAGGGAAAAACGTTCTCGTTAGGCAGAAAGAAGGAGCCGCGTAGCGGGGGAAGAACGCTAGCGTCTGGTCGGTCTCTCGAGAGGGGCTGAGGGCTTATTTAACGACTCTGGACGTTCTCTTTGCTCCTCTTTCTCTCCTTATCCAACGCAAAAGGGGCGCACTGGAGAGGCGGTGCTGGAGGGGGAAAAAGGAAAGGCAGGTCAAAAGGAATCTACTGCGCCGACGGTAGTAGGAACCGGGTCAAAGTCCCGTGAAGGGAGCTTTTGGAATCGGTGGCAAACCTTAGGCCTATGGCATTCAAGTGCTATGAACTGGGGGGGGGGGGACGTCGCTAGCGGGAAAACTGGGGACATCCATCTCCAAAAAAGTGGCGATGGGGGCGTACGCCGCACGCCCAAAGTAGCCGTTACGCGGAACGACAGGCCTTCAAAAAGCTAAAACCGGGTTTTTTCTGACTTCTCCTGAGGGACAGAAAAAAGAAAAAGCTTCCTAAGTAGGCAAGGGATGGGCTGGAACAATTGTGACCTGGAGCACGGAGGTGCCGCGTGGTGAAAAGCATTTCGGTGGAGGTTCTTAAACTTACTTTTTCGATCGGGGGAAGAAGGATTTAGGCACTGAATTATTATAATCTGGCCTTGGGTCGGGGAGGGGAACGCGGGGAACTTCAAATCATGGCTCAGGAAAAATCCAATCCCTCATACGGGGGACTTCAACTGCCCCTCTGCGGGGATGCAGGTAAGAATAGACTAAAAATGATAGCGTCTGAAGAAGAGATTGGCCCCTTTCAATAAGAAAATCTCACAAGAGAATCCGCTTACAAGGGGGGTCCACGGGGGAAGGTCGAAGTACGAGGACAATCTTCGAACTCCAAGCGGAAAAATGTTGACTTCTCAGGGAAGTCCCATTGGGGGGATTTAGTAGAGTTTAGTGACTTTAAAGTGAGTCCGGAACCGCTCGAGATCGGCGTTTAGGAATTGCTGCCCTCCTCCTGAGGGCGGGGAAGTAAGAGAAATGAGACTAGTTCGTAGTGACAGTAGTGGGGTTGCTGCTGGCACGGAAAGTTCCCTTCTCTTGAAAAAATCGCAAACATTCAGGGAAAAGAGGAGAATACACTAATGACGCGAGCAATCGGCACCCTATCTCTTCAATGTCGACGTTTGTTATGAGCTAGGCGCAAACAGGGGGGGGAAAAAATATAAAAAGACTACGACGCGGCATAGTAGGTCTGCTGGGGCTAAAAAACGCATTGCGAAACATTCTAAAGGTAAAATTAAAAACTTCCCCGTAAAGGGGGCTAGAAGGAAACTGAAAATCTCGCGGCGGCCATCATTTCCCATCTATTCATCGGTTAAGGCTATGAAATTGCACCTATCTTAGGACAGGGAGTCTGGGTACTTTTCAAGGGGGGAAGGGGGGGGAGGAGACGGTATTGCTTATCTCCTTCTTGGAAGCGTCCAGGCCGTTCTCCGGAATCAAATATTGTGTATATTTTTTGGAATTATCTA
>Ga0179593_1609661_pt1 | contig 27119 bp, 37 predicted proteins | sample CZODoug2_1_08_16_FD_185931 | JGI IMG/M metagenome (GOLD analysis project Ga0179593, IMG submission 185931) | Vadose zone soil fungal communities from Angelo Coast Range Reserve, California, USA - CZODoug2_1_08_16fungal (PacBio error correction) | ecosystem: Environmental > Terrestrial > Soil >...
AAAAAAGGGAATCGCCTATCCGTCTCGGCAGGGGGGAAAAAAAAGCGCACCGCCAAGGCTCGCGGTATATTCTAGGAAGGGATACATTCCTTCGGGTTTGCGCCTAAAAGGGGCAAGGAATACCGGCGGGGCTGAGGAAGGGAGGACTTGTGCCCCTTGGCGTCGGTCTCGAAGGGGGGACATCACCGCCATGTCGGGAAAAGGGCCCCGGGCTGGTCACGGCGAAGGAAGTGGACTTAGAAGGGACGTTACCTTTCTCATCCACAGGACCGCCTCATCCGCAAGGTGAAAGCGGGGAATACTGCCGGCGAAGGAGCAGAAAGTGCCTCAGGACAAAAAAGAAAGGCCTTCTGTAAGTGCAGAAAAAAGAGAAAAAGCTCGTGATTGCGGCTTGCGAGGACATATTGGAAAAAATACCTGGGAGTCTCAGAAACTCTCTACGTCAAGCTTTTGAATTGTCTTGACCAGCGCGACATACCACCAGGAAGGGGGGGGGGGGTTTTTCAAGGCCTCCCTCTTCTCACACCGGGGACTGGAAAGAAAAAAGCCCTGGTTGGGCACAAAAAGGCGATCGCGGTCGGGCAGGTAAGGCAAAGGGATCATCACCCTGGGGGAGGTCGAAGAAGCTCGGCCAAGGGAGGTTGCGCCTGCCAAAAAAGGGGCGGCTTTGAGAGGGAAAGGCGATTGAACCTGCCGGGAGCTGTGGTTTGCTTGCGAGAGTTGTGGCTGTCCGGGGGGGGAAGCGGTCTCGCGATCAGTGGCCAGAGCGAAGGGATCCTGATCCCCTCAACAAGGCTGTACTCAGGAAGAACTAAAATTCGAAATGAGAGTACAGAGAAATATTCCCTATTCAGGAAAAAAATACTACTACCTAAAAGGTACCCGAGCCTCCCGAGGTCAGCCGGGGAAGTGAAGGGCCCTTTTCCCGAGAGGAGGGGCAAATCGAATTTACCTGAGGAAAACCCATTCCACTCGAGGAAGAAGCCCGAAAGGGGGAAAATGAACTGCCTCTTTCTGGAAAAACCGGGGGGACTATATCTCTGGAGGGGAGGGGTGGGGAAAAAAAAGGGGAGTAAACGCTACCTCCGGGAGAAGAAAACGCCTCGTTGAAGGGCGGCAATGTCCCGTCCGAGCCAGGGCGGGAAGGGGAAGAGGGGGTTCACACCGAAGGGACCTTAGCGGGGGCGGGCTACGAACTACCGGGGAAAATCTTGACAAGTCGCAAGGAAGGCCTCTAATCCCTGCGTTCCACGTACGACCCGCGAAGGGGGAAAGAGGAAAGCTCCGAAAAAAGGCTTTCTTCGAGGCTTCCGAGCACAAAAAAGCCGGGGGGAAGACCCTCCTATTCTATAAAGGTATTCCGGAAGAGTTTTTTGCAGGGTCGACCTTCTACTCTTGAAAAAGGCGTTTCGGTGCTGGTCTGAGGAAAGGAGTTTGCCGAAGCGGAAAACCCAGTTCGAGAAGGAAAAAAAAAATTGAGAAGAGGAATACTCCCCTTCAGTTCTTAGAGGAGAGTTTGATAGGTAATCAGGGTTCCCGACCCACAGCCCGCAGGGCAGGGAGGGAATGGGGGGGTTGTGTTTCCTATCAAGGGGGGAAAAACGCAGTTGTGAGGGAGACCGATTTTTGGGGGAGGGATAAAAAAAAAGGAATTGACTTGGACACATGAAGAGACGGCTTTGCGAACCATGTTAAAAAAGGTCACAGACGAAGACGCCGATCAAAGACACACAAAAAGGTCGTAATGTTTGGGGATCGCGATGGTCTGCACGGGGGAAAAATTGGAAAAAGAGAGTATTGGAAAAAAGCTGCTCTGCCGGGATCAAATGATGTCATCCGCGAGCAAGTGTGAAGGCTCTGCCGAATACAGGGGAAGGATGGCTCTGACAGAAAGACCGTCCCCGAACAAAGGATCGTTTCCGTGCAGAACAATGGCCCACACAAACGGGGCCGAAAAAAAAACCAGGATCTCATAAAAATGCAGAAGAGGCGGGATTATCTCTCAGAGGGATGGAAAAAGAGGCGCCGCGAGTGCCGGATAAGTTTGGGGCCGGGGGCCGTGGGGGGACAGAAATTGGAAAAACACTAGAAAAAAAACTCCAATGAAAAGAAAAAGGGGGGGCGGGCCGTTAAATGGCCGAGGCAAAAAAAAGGACGGCCAAGTAGAAAAAGCGGAGAGGGAAAAAAGGCGGATGACGCGCCTACTGACGGAGAGGAGGTGGATCTCCTCTGCAAAAGGCCGCTACCCGCAACTGAAATAAAAAAGAAAGAGACGAGATCTATCGCCAGAGAAAGACGCGTGAATCGCCCGGGGGACGGATTGCGGGAATGGGGGCAGAGGGGGGAAAGAACTAATCTCTCCTCTTATTCATAGGGACGCTTTACCCTGAAGCACATGACCAAGATTGCTATGAAAGAGAAAAAAACGAAGAAGTTATCTTAACCACCCATACGCGGAAAAAGGAGATACCTTCTTTGCTGTGGGGAGGGAAAAAAAACCTGTCATCTATCAAAAGTGGTTTAAAAATCAAGCAAGGATAGGGGGGGGCAAAAAAAGGGAAAGAACTTCATTCTTTCAGAGGGTGCTCCCTTCGCAAAAAGTCCCGCTCCATCAGAAAGAACCGCGCTCACAGAAGGAAGGGTCGAAGGGGCAAACGAAAAAAGCACTAAACCCAGCTCCCCCGGTAGGAAGAGGTGGGAACTCGTTTCGAAAGCCGCCGCCTTGGGAAAAAAGTCCACCCTGGTGCGGAAGGAGGAAGACCGGGACCTTCTGTGCGCGAGAAAAACGCTCTCTCCCCGGGAGGGCTCTGGGAGGACCGCAGGAAAGTTACAACTCCTTCACCAACCGGGGAGGGAAATCTACCGGGAGGGAAGTGGCCTGAATCTCAAGTTCGGAAAATAGGGGGAATCCTCACGCGAAAAAAACAGATATCGTCCCAGATGTCCATGGAAAGTCTATTGCGTCAAAACAAGGAAAAGTGAGAAAGGGGGTCGTCACGGGGGGGGGAAATTTTTGTCCCACTTTCATCAGAGAGCTGGATCAAGAAGAAAAGGAAAGAGGAGCTCCATATCGCCCTCGGCAGAAAGGGGGGTCTTTCGTATGGCAGCGACTCATCGGGAAAATCCCGGAGACAAATGGGAGGCTGTACCTCTGCCTGAACGCCTATCTGCCCCAGAAGATCACTGGAACCCTCAGAAAGGGGCAAATAAAAAAGAAAAAGCTCCAATTCCGAAAAAGACCCCACTCTATCGCCACCGTAAAAAAAAAAAAGCCAGTTCCCCGGAGAAAAAAAACGGGTCCCAAAAGGGAAAAAAGAGAAAGCATGTTCCTTCAGTCTCAAGAAAGACCCGCCACCCGAAGGTAAGATCAAAAGACATAAGCCCGTCGGGCACGGGCTGAAAAAAAACGCGAAAGAAGGGGTGGGAAAGGGGTGGAGAAACGTCAGATTTCCCAGGAAGGGAGGCCTTGAAAAACAAAAGGAACGGGTTTCCGGGCTGGGAGGAAAAAAACATAAAAAAGTAAAAAAATGGAGAAGCTACCGGCTAAATCGCGGAAAAAGGAGGCCCTCTCCCTCCAAAAGGAGGCGGCCACCTGTGTATAAAAGGGTCATGAAAAAAAAAAGGAATATGAGGCTCACGCCTATATTCGAAAAAAAGAAGGGCCCCTTGCACCTTCGGCGAAGACCTTCTGTCATTAAAGAAAAAAGCAAAGGGGAAGGGGGGGGGTGAAAAAAAGGAGCCTACCATTTCTTTTATCTTGGAAACAAGTGCTCCAAGGCCCACGTCCGCACGAACTCGGGGGAAAAAAAAAAAAAGGATGCATTCCGATGATGGGTGAAAGAAAAAAAGCCAGGGGGTAGAAAAAAAAAAGTCAGGGCGCTTGATTACTGTCTTCATTCAAGGGGAGAGACGGCGATTCCCGGCTACGGGCTGCGAGCAAAAAAAAAAACCGGATGAGTAGAAAGAGAGAGAAAGAAAGAGGCGCGAATCCGAAAGAGAGGGGAAAGAGGACACCCGCCAATTCTCCGGGAGATTCCAAAAAAGGGCTTCCAGTCCTTCTGGGGTGGCGCCTGAAAAAAGCCATCGTGAATGGCATCCGTCGGGAGAAGAGGGGCGGACGTTTGCCTTTGCGAAAAAAAAAAAGGACAGCTCACCAGCATGGTCGCGGGAGAAAGGGGCCCGGCTTGTCACGGCGATGGCCGGGAGAATGAACCGTGAGGACGCGGGACGCAGTCATCCGCATTGAAGGGGGAGACTTCGGCGAACTATCGGTAAGCATGGACCCGGAAGAAAGAACTGCTGGGGGCCAAAGAACTCGTTATTTCTGCTTGGGAGAGAAAGCGATTAGAAGGGAGGGGGAAGGATGACCGTCCTCGCTAAGGAGCTTTTGTAGGGGGACGATCACTCAAAGGGAAACCCCTTGTAACCCCTGGGGGGGGGGGAAATCCCTCTTCTCCACCGGGGACAGGGAAAAAAAAAAGACTAAAAAAGGGGCTGGGAGGAAAGGCGATCGCGTTCTGGCATGGAAGAAGGGGATTATGGAGCATCAGCAGCCTGGTTTATCTGAAAAAAAGAACCGCGCTGGCCCTCGCGGCTTTGAAAAAAAAAAAGAAAGGCGATGGAAAAAAAGGCGAACGCTTCCGGCCTTCCTGGAAAAAGACGGTCCTTTTCTTTGGGGGGGAGTGCTTACGTGGCGATCAGAGGTCAATTTCGAGAAAATTGGAGAAAAATTCTTTATCATTCTGCCGGGGGGGCCCCCCCCCCTCAGCGGGATGGTTCAAAAAAAAATCTCCCTAAGGGAGAGCGGGGGAAAAAAGGCCTCTTTCCATCCGCCTTCGAACGCGGACCCTTTCCCGGGAAAAGGGACTGGCGCGAAATACTAAAGAAGTATGGGAAAAGATATTGAGAGCACTGCCTTATGGAAAAGAAAAAGCCCTGGAAAAAGAGGGGGGACGGTGGTACAAATCTAAATGTACCCGGATGAAAAAAAAAAAACGAGATCTGGAAGAGAAAGGTGTTTCGATTCTCACTATACTGGGGAAAAAAAGGGGGCCCTCTGTGACGATTCTGGGGGAAGGGTCGCCGGTGAGAACGGAAGCAAGGGGAGATTCAGCCCTTCTGCAATGTGAAAAGGAGGGTCAGCAGGCGGTTCCGGACGTTGTTCACGGAAAAGTAAAGGCAACCGGGGAAGAAAAAAAAGTCAGCGCATGCGACCTTTTTCGCCGAGAACAACCTTCCACGGCCGTGCAAGAGGAGGCAAAAAGGTGGGAAAAAGCGTTCCAATTCTTCTAGAAAGGCCTATACCTCAGAAGAAGAGTTCACCAACGCGGGGATTAAGTAGGGGGAGGGCAGGGGGGAAAAAAGGGGGATTTTTTTTCATGCATTGAAAAAAAAAAATCGACTCTGGCGCCGTCTGCCGGGAAAGGGGGAGTAGGCCTGGGACTCAGGAGGGCGAAATTGAAGAGCACAGGGGGGAAAAAAAAAAGGTGACAAAGCCTGGAGCAATAAAAGCGTCTTCGTAACCACCTTTGTAGGGGGGGGGCTGATTTTCCCTACCCACAGCCCGAAGGGAAAACGGAAGGTGGGCAATCGTATTTTGGGAGGGCGCCAAACGCCCAACTTTTGGGGAAAAAGCGCGCCGTATGGTTAGGAAAGGACCCGCGTCATTCCTTGGACAAGGAGCTCGTCGGCTTGAAAAAAAGGGGGAAAAAACAGAAAGTCGCCGCAATCAGAAAACCCTGGGCGTTAAAGAGGGGGGGGTGGGGAGCAAAAGAAGAGGGAAAGAAAACGGTCCATGTGGAGGAAAAAAAAGCGAGGCGAGGGTCGGCAGCTGGCCGAGGAATCCAACCAAAAGAGGAAGAGGGAACAAACGGAAGGGTTGCCGTCGGGAAAGAGCAATCGATGCAAATGTCCGTAAAGCTGGAAGGCACCACGTCAAGGGGAGGAAAAAAGACCATCATTTCGAAAGGGGGTTTCCGGCCGAGGGGGAAGCCACCACGGCCTGGGAAAACCAGGGGAAAGAAAAAAAAAAATGCAAATCGCCAAGGATCGCGAATGATCAGGAAAGGAGGGGAAAGAGAAGATAAAAGAAAGGGGAGGAGCCTCTATTCGAAAAAGGAGCCTAGAAAAGGGGGGACGGCTTACAGGCCGTGGTGTCCGGAGGAAAAAATAACAATAAAAAAAAAAAGGGGGGGCTGTTCCTGGAGAAAGAGTCCAATCTCCATCGGGGAGAATCTATTGAAAAAGAACAACTGAAGGATTACATCTCCTAAGGGTTTCGCGTTTTAGGGAAGGAAGACGACACTGCCCGACCTCTCCATAAGTAAGGAAACCCTAAAAAAAGGAAAAGCGCCGAGTCTAGCTCCATCTCACCCCCAGGAAAGAAGCTTGGGAAGAAGGTGACACTCTGTATTCAGAAAACGAGCCCGTAGGAAAGCATTACTCCGGGCCCGGGAAAAACTCACAAAATTAGGGAAGGAACCCTCACCAACGGAGGGAAAAAAGACAAAGTTATCTTAACGCCACCAAAAAAAAAGGGGGCCCGCCCGCTATCCGGAAAATGAAAAATGGAAGAAAAAAGAGACGACTCGTTCCTCCCTGATCGGGGGGAAAAAAGGGGGACACATTGAGAACTTCATCTGGAAGGGAAAGAGGAGGGGTGTCGGCGCTCGGCAAAGAGAACCAACCCGGAAGGGGGGCCAAAGGGGAAAGCGACCCAATAAATTCCATGGGAAAAAAAAAAAAAGCCCCGGCCATCGGGAAAAAAAAAAGACTCCCCTCCTTTAGGAGAAAAGGGGGAAAAAAAAAGGCCGCGGTCTCTTAAAACGCCTCCTTAAGGCGGGGGAGGGAACCAGGTGAAAAAAAAGTTCTTGCCCGGGCGCTCCGCGAAGGGAGCGGCGCGGTCGAAGAAAAAGAGCCTAAGAAACAGTCGTTCTTCGCCCGCTACGGGCGGTTTCTCGTGAACACCAAAAAAAAGACCGCACTGCTGACCAAGAGAGAAAGAGATGAGAGGGCTCCTGATCTTGTCCCTCGGGAACAATCCTCACTTCGAATAAGAGAGAGATATCGTCCCGATGGGCATGTCGGGAAAACGCCGGAAAGAAAAAGTTTATTCTGACAAAGCTCTTCTCGCGGGGGAAAGAGGTCGCTTGGAAAAAAGTCAAAAAAAAAAATGCTCAAGAATGCCCCGTTCCATCAAGAAAATATCGCCCTCGAGGAAAGCACTGACATCGATGGGGGGGGGTCGAAAAAAAGAAGAAAGTGACTCTGGTTCCGCGCTAGGAAAAAAGCTGGACCCGCGCCTGAAGAGAAAGCCGAGTCGCCGCGAGGGCGAGGAAAAAAAAAGACAATGAAGGCAAACCCTCCTCTGATCGAAAAAAAAGGACGAACCTGCCATCCCCCGCGAAGAAAAAGAAAACCCCCAGCCCCAGGCCAAAAAAAAGGCAGCAAATAAGGCCACGATCATAAAAAAAAAAAACCCCCAAAAGCGAAAAAAAAAAGAAAAACCGCCTGAAAGACGGAAAAAAATGAATACCCCTTCTTTATGCAAAAAAAAAAAAAGAGACCCGTTCTTACTTCCCGACCTCGATCAAAAAAGGGGGAAAACCCAAGGGCGTTGCTTTCAAAAGGGAGGAGGGAAATGGGGTCCCAAAGGGAGGGAAGAAAACAGCCTTTTTGTCACGAAAAATTGGAGCGCTACCTTTCTTGAATCGGAAAAGCAGACGTATCGAAGGCCGGTCAGCAAAAGAAAAAAAGAAACGGCTGAGGAAGAAAAAAAAAAAAACACAGCCTTTTATGCCCTTCCAAAGGGAAAAAAGTGGACGTCCATGCGGAAAAAAAAGCTCAACCCGAGGACCTGCCGAAAAAAAGGCGAAGAGAATCCTGCGTTCATGATCACTGTAAAAAAAAGCCCGCCATCTGCCGTACATCCACGCGCAACTTGAAGCAGACCATGGAGGGAAAAAAAAGGGCGGGGGGAGAAAAAAAAAACGGAAAAGAACCCGACGATGCATTCCTCTAGGGATGGATGGGGGGGAAAAAAAACCCTAAGACTGTAAAAAAAGCCCGAAGAAAAAAAGTAAAGGGGGTCCTTGGTCTGGTTCGCGTGAGGAAAAAAAAAAGAACGCAAGGATCAGAAAAAGAAGGAAAGGGAAGTAAACAACAACAACAACGGATTATTATGAAAAGAGAAAAAAAAAAAAAAGGTAGCCCTGGAATCGCCGATCCGGAAGAAGAGAAGGGAATACCTTCCTCCACGCGCACAAAGGGAGGGGAGGGATCCAGTCCTTCGTTGTGTCCCTCCACCAAGCCATCGGGAATGCTCCGTCGGGGCTGTCGGAAGGAGGGGGGGACGTGGGCCTTGGCGCAGGGCTCGACGCAGGGAAAAAAAGGGCCGGGAAGGGGCCCGGTCTGGTCACGAGATCTCCTGCCGAGTTGCGCCGTAAAAGAAAGATTCTCGTTGGGAAGAGTAAGGAAAAGAAACTTCCGGACGAAAAAAAAATTTCCCGCATGGAAAAGTCCCTGCCCCTCTTACCCAGGAGAAGTGAATACCGGCTGGCCGCCCATCTCGGAAAAGGAATAATAAGAGAGAGGAAGGGCTGCTTACCGGTAAAAAGAAAAAAGACTAAAAATGGTCGTAAAGAAAGGGGGGAGACACCCGGACAAAAAAGGGGCTTTTTTTCAGGGGGGGGAAAACAAGCCTCCCTCGTTCTCCACCGTGGCGGAGGGTTCTCCAAAAGGACCTCACCAAGGGAGGACTTCTTGACGGCGATCGGGAAAAAAAAAGGCCCGACGTCTATGGAGCATCAGCAGGAGAGAAGGGGGAAGGGGGCCCCTCTCTGGGGAAAGGGGAAGGACCAGCAAAAGGGAGAAGAAGGTCTATGGAAAAAAAAAGGTTTCATCCTTGTCTGGGGAGAACTACTGTGGCATCGAGGACAGGGAGGGAATCTCTATCTCTTCTTGAGGGACCTCGCGCTCCAGCTGAGATCCTCGCCCTCGCCGAGAAAAGATAATCCCGCGGGAAGGGACGGAGGAGGAACGATTCCCTATTCGAAAAAAAAAATACTACTACCAAAAAAAGGGCGTGAGTTTCCCGAGCCGCAAGGAGGTGGAGAGTCACGGGGGGAAACCAAAAAAGGCAGTTTCTTGAGCATGCCCTGGGAAAAGGGATGCACTTGGGAGAACCGGATGCCCTGCCAAAACACTAAAGGGGTCAAAAATCCCCCCTCGTGTTTCGAAAAAGCGTCTGACCCCGCCGACATGGCCAGAATCGGGGAAATGGGTGATTTAGGGGAAACCGCTACCGGAGGTCACGAATCACGCCGCGTGGGAAAAGTGGGAGCAAGGTCCCAACTGGGGGGGGGGGGGGCTGCCGTTGTTTCCTATCAAAAAGGGCGACTAACTACGCAACCCAAGAAAAGTCCGGTGACGGGGAAAGCGCGAACGCATCCCCGTAAAAAAAACGGTGCGTGCCACAGGGGAAAAAGAAAAACCGAAAAAGGCGGCTTCTTCTGGAGAAAAAGCGGAAAAAAAAAAAAACAGCCTGGATAAGAAAAAAGAAAGTATTTCTTTCTTTGGCAAATGCGCTTGGCTTTCGTGGAAGATATTTGGTCGATCAAAAAAAAAAAAAAAAAAAAGGCGTCAAAGGGGACGGGAAAGTCCTCGTGGAAAAAAAGATTGCCCTGTTGAAAAAAGGAACAAAGTTTCTCCATGTGACAAAAAGATCTACCAAGAAGTCTTACACCACCTTGGGGAAGGTTTCATGAAGAAAAAACGCCGGTATAAAAAAAGGTTGGGGGCCAAAAAAAAAAAAAAAAAAAGATGTGTTGGTGAGCAGCCAAACGCCACGGGGGGGACGAGAAAGAGCGCGAAGAAGAGAAAAAGGGGAGGGGGACATGCTCCTATGCGGGAAAAAGAAACAAACAGCGTGTCACAGACGAAGACGAAAAAAACCAAACGGGGAACGCGGTGGGGAGACGATCTCGTCGATGGAAGGAGGAATTGGTTCACAGGAAGGTCGGTCCGTGCTCGGCCTGGCAGAAAACGCAATAAGGAGAGAAAAAAAGGGGTTTCCGTCGGTCGCCGAGGAGACTTGGCCGTAACGCTGGGGAAAAGAGGCGTTGCCCGGCCCGAAAAGGGGAAGAAAGAGTGATGTCCCGTGCCGGGGGGAAACGGCCTTTACGAAAAGAGGATCTCATCGAAAAAGATAGACTGAGAGAGGTATCATCAACAACAACAGGGAAGAGATCATCCCTCGCTCGTCGGAATGCATTTTGCCGGAGAAGGGATTGGGGGGGCACATTTCCCTCGAAGGGAGGAACCCGTCGAATGCTGGAAAAAGCCTATGTAAAAAAAAAGGTTAAAAAGGGGGCGGAGAAGGGAGGGACTCTACTTAAACCTAAAAAGCCGACTCAGGAAGAAGAAAATGCCTACACGTCCTACCTAAAAAGAAAACCTGTGGGGAAAAGGCCGGGGGGAGAAAGGCCGGATCTATCTACCATCTCACAAGGAAATGGTGGCTTTTTCTTATTTCTTGAAGGGGGGAAGCTTTAGAAATGTTTCAGGGAAAGAAAAAGAGAAGGTAAAGGGAAGCCCGAACAGCCTCTTTCTCGTACCCTCAACAAAGGAACCCACCATACGCACAGAGCCGCCCGCTATACCGAAAGGAATAAGCATAGGGGTACCTATCAACTGTGGGGCAACGCGTCCCGCCCTGAGGAAAAAAAAGCGGGGAAAAGGGGAGAGAAGGGCACTCTCTGTGCTAAAAAAAAAGCTCTATCAGAAAAAAAGAAAAGCTGACCCGCCGACGGCTCCAAAAAAAGCTGAGGGGCAAAAAAAAAAGCCCTGCCCCATACTCAAAAAGGAATAACCGCTTTGGTGGAAAAGGAAAGCCGCGGTCCTCGGCCAGGAAAAAAAACGGATTGGGAAGAGGGCTTGTGGCACTCACCGGAGGAAAAAAAGACGGTGCTCCCGAGAAAAAAGAGTCCATGCCTCGAACGGGGAAAGGAACTCAGGCGAAAGCGAAAAGAAGGGTGAACAACTCCTTCACCAACCTGAAAAAAAAAAAACCTCTGCCTGGACATGGGAAGTCAACTCGGCGAAAAAAAAGAAAAAACACAGAAGGAAGAGAGAAGGGAAAACTTTCAAAAAAAAAAAAAAGGCGTCCAGATGGGCCTTTGAACGTCTATTGGCGCCTCGAAAAAAAGAGAAAAAAAAAGGAATCTCGGGGGGAAAAGCTTTGTCCACGTTCAGGAAAGGCTCAAGATGCCCCTTGAGGACGCCTCCAAAATCGCCAAAAAGCTGGAAAGGCAGAAAAAAGACGTATTTCTCGAGCACTCGTTACCGGGTCCTCGCTCATGGGAGGGAAGACCGGCCTGATACAGCAGGCAAAAAAAAAAGAGGGAAGGAGGAAAGAGAACGGGAAAAAAAGCGATTCCGACTGCTCCCGGAAAAAATCCAATTCTGGATCAGCGAAAAAAAAAACTCGATCGCCACCGTCAGCAGAAAAAAGCCATCTGGAAAAGACGGCAAAAGAAGGTCGACTCCCTGCCCCGATCCGCGCCAAAAGAGCCGCGATGGCAGCGCGCGAAAAAAAAAAACGGCTGATGCTCCAAATCCTTCGAAGAAAAAAAGCGAATAAGCAAAAAAACTTAGGGGGGGGGAGTTCCTTTTTGGAGAAACGGAAAAAAAAAGGGAGTCCTTTAAACAACACCCCAAGAGGGGTTCACTGGGTGTGCCGGCTTGGGAAAAAAAGGGGAAGAAAACAGAACAGAAAAGAAGAGAACCAGGAAAAGGGAGAATCGCGCCACTGAAAAAAAGGCCCCCGCATCACGAGAAGGCCATCGGTATGCAAAAAGAAAGTCAACTATGGGACGGAAAAAGTACACCCTTATTTCGAAGGGAAAAAGAATGTCCGCCTCACTGCGGAAAAAAAAAATCTTCTGTCGATGAGCACGTCACGGAAAACCAAGAAAAAGAACGGGGAGCACTTGAAAGCCGACCAGGGAGGGAAAGGCGAGACCTGCGCCAATGCCCACGTCCAGGGAAAAGGAAGGGGAAAAAGCCCCCACGGATGCATTCCCGATGGAATGAGGGGGAAAAAAACAACTGAGGGGGAAGAAAAAGAACCGGAGCCTTTGCTGGTTCTCGGGGGGAGGAGAACCTGCGCTACGGATCGGCGAGAATAGAATCAAACAACACAACGAGGAAAGGAGAAAAAAAAAAAACGGAGACGAACAAGGGCCAGGAGAATACCTTCCTCCACCTCAAAAAAAAAAGGCTCCGGAGATTCTCTTGACGTGTCGGGGGAAAAGGTGGCGCCTCACCTTTTACCGAAAGAAAGGCACAGGGAAAATCGTTCGTGCTTACTTGGGGGAAAAAAGGAAGCACCCTGGTCAGCTCACCAAGGACAAGTTGCGCGATGGGCCCGGGCGAAAAAGAGGAAAAGCCGGTGGAGAGGAAAGATTTGTCCTCAGTAAAAAAAGAGCCACTGAAAGAATGGGACGGCTAAACTATCGGTTGCGCCTAAAAAAAGTGGAAAAAAAGAATGAAAAAGATACGGCTGTCACTCCCATCTCGGGAGGCATCCTCATGGCCGGTGGGCGGAAAAAAGGGGAGTCTGCTGCTGAACGCCGAGGGAGTGGAGGGAAAGAAAGACAGGTCTCGCTCCCCACAAAAAACGTGAACACCTGGCTTTTTTGAGGGAGAAGGCCTCCTCGTTGCTACACCAGTTGGACGTGAAAAAACCGGCCTGTGCTGGTCAAAGGAGAGGAGATTCGCGGCTGGCAGGAGCAAAGAATTTCACTAAAAGAAGGACCAGGAAAAGAGCGCTTTTGCCGCTAGGGAAAAGTGCCGCAAAAAAGTCGTGCGGCTTCGAAAAAAAAGGACCCAAACGGAAGAATGGGCTTTTCAAGGGGGAAAAGGGCGTTTTCTATCTCTGGGAGGGAAGCCATAATTGTATCGTCTCGAATCAGGAGGGGGGAGGAAAAAAGGGGAGGTTTCCTTTTCTCAGAAAAAAAAAAAAAAGCGGCTCTCGTCTTCTGCAGGGAGAAGCCGCGGTCCAGCGCCGGAGAAAGAGGGAAGGAAGCCCTATTCTTCTCTTGCGAGAAAAAAAAGGATGTCAAGTTAATTTCCCCTGAGGGGCACGTCCTATGGAACGGCAAAAAAAGGGTCATCAGGACGGAAAACGTGATTCCCTTCCTCAAAAAAGGAATGAAAGAAAAAGAAATCAAAATTCTAGGCGCAATAGAAGAACGAACCAGGGGGAAAAGCGGGACGATGATCGGGATGGGGAAGGAAAGGTCAGAGGGAAAGGCTACCAACCAAAGAGAACGCGTTTACGTTGAGATTCGAGGGAACCGGTCCGAGGTCTTTGGGGAAGGGTTGGTGGCAGGCGTTGTGAAACAAGAAGGGGGCGACTAACGACTCAAGGAAGAAAAGTTCTGTGAGGAGCATGCGACCCGAGGGGGAAGACGAGGGGAAAAAAGGGCCGCGCCTTTTGTCCGTGAAAAAAAGCCCCCCGCCTCGTAAGGAGAGGGCGAGCCGAGACCGAGGGAGCGGAACAGGGGAGAGTTGCCCAAAGTCGATTCTAAAGTGAGGGAAGGGGAAGGATCCTGGGCGGGGAGGGGGACATGATTGTGGAAAAGGGGAGAAAAGGCGGTTCAGCGGGCGGGCGGGAAGAAGTCGCTTTTGCCGAAGGCCCTGTCGCCGTGACCAAAAAAGGAAAAGAGGTAGAAGAAAAAGGTCAAAAAAGCACTTTTTTGATATTTAAAGGTTTTTCATGAATTTCCCGGAAAAGAAAAGAAAGGGCGGCGGTTTTGGTGGGGAAGGGGGGGTTGGAAAAACCGAAAGGGGAGAAGTGTGGTTGCTTGGAAAAAAAGCCGTAATTGGTCCTGGCGTGCGAAAGGACTCCGGAAAGAATGGAATGGGCAAACGAGAAAAAACCTTCTCCAGGTGGGAAAAAAAAAGGAGGGCCCAAGCCACCCGGGCGATTCCAAAGGGGTGAGTCTTGCGCTACGATCTCGGCTATGAAAAAGGGGCAAGTAGCGGGATTGAAAGGAAAACCTAGTAGATTCCCCGCGCCATAGAGAGAGAGGGACAATCCGCATCACTAAAAGGGGGGGAAAGTCTACAATCGATGCCGAAGTCAGAGCAGAAATAGCAAGTGGGAGGTGGGTGTAGAGAGAGTACGTGATAGGAGGGGAGATCGGGGGACGGGGAAGGGGGGAGGGGGTTCCCGCCCACTATTCTTTGGAAAAAAACATCATTTTCTTTGCGAAGGGGGAAGGGTTCCTATTGCCAAGGAAAGGTTATGGAAGCAGAAAGGAGCCTTCAAAATTCTCGCTTGCGGAGGATTCTCTCAAACAAAAAAATACATCCGCATCGTGAAGGGGGACGGAAAAGAGGAAAATCCCGGGGAAGGAAAGTCCTTTGTGCCATGTCCGAAAAAAAAAGTCGACATTCTTTCTTCCGGGAAAAGAAAAGCGCCATCTTTTACGGCCAAGGAGAAGGGGGCCGTGGAGGGGGAGGAAAAAAACAGCCTAACTCCTAGATTTGCGGGAGGAAGGAAGCAAACGTCCCGACCTAGAAAAGAAAGGAAAGGGACCGAACCCTTGACCGTCGACAATCGAAGGAAGAAAAAAAACTGGTAAACCAAAAAAAGGGAAAGGAGTCGTGACACGCTTTATTAAAAGAAAAAGCGCCTCGTATCAGTCCCCGTCATACCGAAAGGGGGGAGAAAGACATGACCAATGACGGCGCGCTCTGGAAAAAAAACCGGCTGGGGGAGAAAAAAGGGGGGAGAAAAGAAAAAGGGGGGCCTCCCTCTATACCGGGAAAAAAAAGGAAAACCTTTACCTATCAAAGTTTGGGAAAAAAAAAAAAAAAAAAACCTGATCGGGGAGTAAGGCGAAAGGCGCAGGAAAGCGAAAATGGTGCATCGGAAAAAACGCGACTTCCCGCTCGAAAAAAAAAAAAAGAAAGCTGAACCGCGAAGAAAGAAGCGAGGGAAGTCCCCTCCCCTTCCAAAATCCCTCCTTTCTCCGAAGGGACCGGCTCGGCAAAGAAAAAAGCTGAAGAAGGGGGGCAGGGGAGGGGGGCCCCTTTTTGCACTCACCTCTCTTAAAGAGGGGGGCTCTCCTCTCCAAGTTAGAAAGAGAAGCGATGCTCTCGGACGGAAAAAAAAAGGGACGGTGGCCGGACCCGCAAAAAGGCTCTTTAACAACGCCGGAAAACCCTCACTTCTGACCAAAAAAAAACGACGCGTGACATTGCAGAAGTAGAAAAAGGGAGAGTAGAAAAGGGTCGCTCTCTGAGAGGAAAACTGGAAAGGAGAAAACATCGTCCCAGATGGTGCCATGTAAAAATAGAGGTCAAAAAAGAGGAAAAAGAAGGGCGCCGCTTGTACTTTGGAAGGAGCTTTTTCCCACGTTAAAAAAAGAAAAGGCTCAATGAATGCCCCGTTCCCTCAGGGAAAAAAGAAGAGGGACAGAAAGGGAAGAAGAAGAACAGAAAAGGGACTCCGCCTCGACTCATCTTTCCAAAAGCGCTCGGCGGCTGGACCGCGCCAAAAAAAGCAGCGAAACCAAAGGAAGTGCTAGGTATTCAGTATCACCTGAAAAAAAAAAAAAAACACGGAATGCTCCCGCAAAAGCACCAAAAGGGCATCAAAGAGAAAACCTTCAGCCCTACAAAAAAAGAAAAAAAGGAGACCTTTACTGCAGGGGGACCGTTCTCTAGAACGCCGCCACGATCAAAAAATAATCGAGAAAAAGGGAGGGGGGGCGGAAAAAAGAGGATGCTCCATAATCCCTTCGTCAAAAAAAAAAAAGAGCGCCTTCACGAAGTCTTATTTGGGGGAAAAAAAGTGACCTTTTGTAGACACGGCGATTGCCCAAAAAAACGGAAAAAAAAGCCAAGGACCTTGCTTTTCTCGCGACCTTGGGAAAATCAAATCAGGGACCGTAGCGAGGAGAAAGCACCGGCGAAAGAGGGAAAAAAGAGGAACTCGGGAAAGAAAAAACGGAGGAAGATGCCCTTCCCTCCGCGCGGGGGGGGGCCGGGCCATGCTTACCACGGGGGGGAACCCGTAGTCGCCGGCAGTAGAAAAAAAAAAAGGCGGGAGACAAAAAAAGAGGAGAAAAAAAAACGGTCACGGCTTCCACTCTTCAGGAAAAAAAAAAGCCCTTTCCATCCTCGCAAAAGGGGAAAAGAGGCTTGAACCATGTGATGCAAAGAAGAAAAAGGGAGGAACGGAAAAACTAGAAGGGGAAACCAAGAAGGAAAATTTTTATTCTCCACCAAAAAAAAAAAGAAAGTCCACTATAATCTCCCGAGCCTTGGGAAAAAAGAAGGGGATTCAGTTCGAATCTCCCCCTGCCGCGAAGGAAAAAAAAACGAGAGGGAGAAGTCAAAAAAGAAAAGGAGAGATCGGTTCTCCGCCGCCCTTTACAAAAAGGCATTGGATATTCTACTTGAAGACAGGAAAAAAAGCCAAGGCTCCGGAGATTCCTCGTAAAGAAAAAGAAAAACCTTCGGGGGGGAGGGGACTAAAGACACCTTCGGGGCTGTCTGCGACGAAAAAAAAAGTGGGCCTTGTCTCAGTCCTCGCATGGCATGAAAAGAAAGAAGTCGCTTCAGTTGCGCGAGGGAAGAAAAAGGGGAATAGTCCGCCAAAGAAAAGGGGGGGGAACGGAATCATTATTCTCGTGGGGAAAAGGAAGGTGCATTCGTCCATGGGGGCGACTATCGGTTGAGCCTCAAAAAACACAAAAGGCAGAGAAAAGCCCATCTCGTGATTTCTTCTTTCGCGGGGGAAAAAAAGGGCGCGAATTAAAGGAGGGAAAAGAACTCAGTGAGGGAATTCTGGTGATGAAAGAAAGGAAGCAAGTGTCGCGCGAAAAAAGAAAAAAAGGGGAACAAAAGAGGGGGGGGGGCACCGGTGCCTCCCTAAAAAAAGAAGGTTCTTCTCCCATGGCCTCAAAAAAGGAGGGGGAAAAAAGGAGGGATAATGTCAAAAGGAAAACCCGAAAACATCCTTTGGTTATCTTACCGGAAGGGAAGCCTCCCTCGCGCTTTGAAAAAAAAAAGAGCGCTGATCGTGTCGGCGTGTTCTACAAAAAAGAAAGAAAGGGGGAAAGAAGAGGGGAGGACTGTGGCGATCGCGTTGGGGGAAAATGAATCCAGAATTGGCAGCGTTCTCGGCGAAGAAGAGACGCGCGCTCAGAGGGAGGGTTAAGAGAAACAGGGGAATGCTTTGCTCATAAGGAAAAAAAAAGCCGTCTACGCATTAAGGCGCGGACCCCGTCAACAAAAAAGGGAGCAGAAAAATGATGTCAGTGCGAAAAGGAAAGGGGGGAGACACGGCCTGATGGAACGGGGCAGAAGGGGGACCCGGGTCAGCTCGGTCTTGAGGAAAGTGGAAAAAAGAAACGCAAAAAAAACAGAAAAGCCTTTGGTCATTCAGGGGAGAAATAGACGCTCGTTTCACCAAGGAAATCTGGACGATATCTGGATGAAAAAGAAAAAAAAAAAAAGGGAAGGGGGGCGAAGAGCCGCTTTTGACGTGGGAGGGTTTCCTGGTCAAAAAAAAAAAGGGGGGGGGGTCCCGGTCCGAGGTCTTGGGGGGAATGAGGAAGATACCGAAATTTACCTGGAAAAAACGAACGACCTCAAAAGAGGAAAAGTCCGGTGACGTCCGAAAGAAAGAAATATCCTGAATCCCTGGGGAAAAGCGCACCTCCACGTCCGCGACGGGAAATGGGGGGGCAAGGGTTTAATCTCCAAAAATCTTCCAAGTGCTGAGAAAAATAGACCGAAGGAAAACGGGGTCTGGAAAAGAAATCTGTTTCAGTTCTATGAGAGGTTTTCATGCATGGCCGGCGAAGCTGCGAAGAAGAGCGGGTGGAAGTAGGAGGAAAAACTTCTTCACCCTAAGAAGGAAAAAAAGTCCGTTACCTATTAAGAGGGGGTGGACAAAGCCCGGAATCAATAAAAGAAGAACAAAAATGTTGATCTTTACAGGGGAAGGGGGGGGAAAGACCCACATCCCTCCGAGGGAGGGGGTGGGAGCGTATGGTTGGGAAGGAAAAAGGAACTGGGGGGGGGGAGGGAAAGAAAATACTTTTTCATAGGGCCTGGTCCCTCTTCATGACTTGGGAAAAAGAAAACAGGACCCTAAAAAAAAAAAAAAGGGGAATACAAAAAAAAAAAGCCACCCCTTGAGAAAAAGGCGTGTTCTAGTGTTTTGAAAGGGCGAGAGGGGTAAGGCAAATCGATGTCGCTGTCGGGCCGTGAAAGAAAAGAGCAAATATCTCGGAAAGAGACAGATCACGAGGGTTTCCGGCAAAAATCGGTCGCGAAAGGGGAAGCGGAGAAAAAAAAGAGGCGTTTGCCCTTAAAAGGAATGTCGACGGGCGGGATTCGAAGGCAATGGCCACCACGGAGAAAAAAAACAATCAAAAAAAAGTCAAAAGGTTCCGGCACATTCCTCGGAGAAAAGGAGCTTCTCTCAAAAAAAAGAGATCATCCCGCCGATAGTGCGTTGGGGAAGAGACGGAGACCGGCGTACAGTCAGAAAAGGCACGTAACCGATCAGAAGGGTCGGGCCGGGCACGAAGGAAAAAAAAATGTCCTGAAGAGAAGTGAGAAAAGGGAAACCCTCTTGCTCGCGGATGACAGAGAAGAGAGGAGCCTCTTCCAGGCCGAAGCACGCCGAAGGAAAAGGGACCAATTCCGAAACCCTGGGCCCGGGAGGAAAAAAAACAGCTCAAAAACAGGAAATAAAAAAAATTGCGGCTAAGTCTGTCGTCTTTTACAAAGGGGCAGCAAAGCCTACGCTCAAAGAAGGGTCCAAGTCATGACGCGGAAATAAAGGGCACGCAAGAATGAGAAAAAACTCTTTCTCGGAAAAGAAAGTGTCGACAAAGTGATCAAGAGGGAAAACACAAGCGCCCGCTAAGAAAAAAAAAGGGGAGGACAAGGGCAAATGTGTTTTCCGCCTAAAAAAGAGGCGGGGAGTATTCTCAAAGGGGGTCACATGGAGAACGGTCAGAGAACGGGTCAATGAGGGAAAGACTGGAAAAAGTCTATCATCCCGCCCCTCCCCTCTGAACAGGAAAAGAGGCTCCGTGTCGACCAAAGGATCCCCGCCCGGCAAAAAAAAAAGACCAAAAGAAAGAAAAAGAGGGATTTATAACCGCGTGAAAGGGGGCTCGGCCTCGCCTCCTCCGAAGGCGGGGGCGGATGTCAGAAACGCAAGAAGGGGGGGGGGGGGGGGCAGGTGCGCTCCTCGCCAATTTCTTCGCGGGAAAAAAAGAAATCGACTTCACCTACTAGGGAGGGGGTTCGTCGCACGCTAACAAATGACAGACCTGGAAAAAACCCGGGGAGGACCTCTTACTCTGGAAGAAAAAAAAAAAGGGATGAATCTCAACGTCCACGCGGAAAAAGCCCGCGAAGGTCGCGGGGAAGTCCACAAGTACACGGGGAAAGCTAAAGAAAAGATTGTTCCATTTCGAGGAAAAGATTGGCCTCGAAACACTCGGTAAAACTCGCGTTGGGAAGGGGGGACGGAAAAGGGGGTCAGAGTTAAGAAAAAGGAAAGGGGAAAGGCATCATTCCTGAAGAAGTTCTTCTCGGGGAAAGAAAAAGGGCGTTCGTATTTCTCGACCCGGGCACGGCTTGAACAGCGGAAAAAGAAGGCAGCCGCCGAGTCAAGGGGAGGATCAACCGGAACCCGACCGGAGGAGTCAATCCGGAAGAGGGAAGAGAGGGGGAGAAGCGAACGCTGGCCAGCCCCAAACCGGGAAAAAAAAACCCCCATCCCCATTCCCGAAAAAGAAGGACGGCAGCGTTTCCCATCGCGTGGAGAAAAAATGACGCATTCTTCGTCTAAAAGGAAAAAGACACCCTAAGGTAAATAACCCATGCGAAGAAAAAAGGCTTACCGGCACGACCGCGATCGAAGAAGACCGCAGGAGTTAAAGGAGCAAGAGGGGGGGGAGCCTTTAAAAACACCATAAAAAAAGGCCAAGGGGGAGGCTTTTCTCGCTACCTGGGGAGGAAAAACAGCATGAACGTCGGGAAGAAAAAAAAGAAAATCGAAGAGGAAAATAAAAGAAGCAAACACTATATTTTCTTCCAGCCTGGGGAAAAGCCTCGCCTGTGTTCAGAGGGAGGGTCGCGGAGGCTCAACCAGGGAAGAAACCGAGGTCCGGAAAAAAGGAAGAGATCCTGCTGTCATGATCAAAAAAAAAAGGAGAAGTCCCGCCCTCGCCGTTCAAAAAGGAAAAAACTTTAAAGCCGACCATGCGGTGAGAGGAAAGCGAACCTGCCAAAAGGGAAAGAAGCCACAGGAAAAACCAGCCCCGACGGATTCCATTCCTCGATGGATGGGGGAAAAACCCCGAATGACTGTACCCCGAAACCAAAGAGATAAGGAATTGGCGGGTCGCGTGGAGGAAGAGAGGGGGGAAAAAGACTAGGGGGGGGAGAAAAAAGAAAAAAACCAAAAAAAAAAAAAAAACACCTTATTATTCGGAAAAGAGAGACGCCGTAGCCCGGGAATCTAAGGAAGGGGGGGAGATTTCGAACTGGGAAAGGACAGAAGAAAGAAAAGAACCGAGAGGAAGGAAAAGAAGAGGGGGGTGTTCGGCTCCACCTTTTAAGAAAGAGAAGGCATCCGCGGCTTCTGACTGCACCAAGGAAGAGCAGGTCTCGCCGTCACATAAACAGGAAAAAGAAGAGGGAATGAAAGAAAAGAAAAGAATGGCTGGACTTTCTCCTTCCGGAAGAAAAAGGCCCATGACGACCTGATTCAAGAGGAAAGAGGGGGGCAGGCGGCAAGGCGGGGAGGGGTGAAAAAAGAAGAAAGGCACTCCTGACCCCAGAAAAAAAGACCCGGCTGGGCCGCGAGGGGCGGCGGGCGCGGGCATCCAAGCTAGGGAGGGAGAAAACGTCCTCTGCTACGTTCAAGGGGTCGTTCACTTAAGCTCAATCCCGACAACTAACCTGATGGATGGGGAACTGGGGGATCCTCTTCTCCAAAAGGGAGGGAGGCTCCGTTTACTCCGGAGAAATCCCTGGCTGGTAAGAAGGTGGAAAGTAAGCCCTTTCCAAAAAAAGTATTGCGCTCGCGCACAGAGATTACCTTCGGGGAGGAAGCGATGGAAGAAGCGGGAAAAAAAGACCGTCCCCTTTCTTAAAAGGAAAGCGTGGCTTTCTTTGAAGGAAAAAAAAAAGGTTGCACCTCTGTAAAAAAAAAGGATTTCCTGACCTTTTCCCTTTGAGGGGTTTTTTTCGGGCGAAGAGAGGGGATTTGTTATGGCAAGGAAAAAGGTCTGGAGGGATCTACTCTCTCTTCTGGAGAAAGAAACTCGCGCTCAGAAGCTTGAGAAAAACTCAAAAAGAGGCCTTCTTTCGCTCCTTGAAAAAGCCATCCTCTAAAAGGGAGACGCGGACCCGGTCACGAGGAAAAAAAAATGGGGGAAGGGGGTCGGAGGAACCGATCCCCCATAAAACCGATCCTTCCCGGAAAGGGGGAAAGATCACGCCTGAGGAAGTCTATGGGGACAGAAAAGGAGGACCTTGCTGACGTGGGACAAGGGGAACGATGCCCGAAGCCCAGCCAAGGGAAGCTGCCCCGCAACCGCGTGTTTTCGGGCAGAGAGAAAGGCGTTCGACCCCGCCGACAGAGGGGAAAATTCGTAGGGAGAGAAGAGTTCTCACTTTAGGATAAACTCTGCTCACAAAGGAGGGAAAAAATCATCGGGAGCGTGGGGGGAGCCTTCGTCCCTTTCCTGCGGGAAGAGGGAAAAAAGGCGTCCGTTTGTTGAAGGAGGGAAGAACGAAAGAACGGAAAACACAAAGGAAAGTCTTCTCCGTCAGGGAATTCTCTCTCCTTCGAATAACCTCGAATCCCTTGGAAAGGGAAAGGCCACGAAAAAACTGAAGAAAAAAGGGAGGCCTTTTAAAAAAAGTTCACTCCCAAATCTTCCAAGCGGCGGCCAGAAAAAGCGGGAAGAACCTTCACAAAAGGGAAGTCCCTCTAGGCGACAGGGGAGGATGTTTCATTTAAGAGGTTGGGGGGGGGGGGGAAGGGGGGCCTCTGGTACTGGGGGGTAAACCGGCTACTCTGAATCGGCGGTTGAGAAGGGGGGGAAGAGTAAACTTCTCGGGGGGGACGAATGTCGCAAAAAAACTTTCGCCGTGACCGAAAGTGACACAAAACAATACAAGAAAACAGCTTCTTCTGAACCCCCTTTTGCTTGGGGGGGGGAAACAGGAGTTCCCGACCCAACAGCAAGAAAGAAGGGAGGGCGCCTGTTGAAAGGGGGTTTGTTTCAAAAAAAAAGGTGTCTCCAAAGCAAGGGAGGGGTTCCTGAAGAGCGCGAAAAAGGGGAGGGGGAGTTGAAAGGGAAAAGGAACGCTTCATTACTTTGAAGAAAAAAGCGTCTCTTGAAAGGGCTCTCCATCGGGGGGGAAAAAAGAAGAAAAAAAGACCCAATCCACCGGGAAGGGCCCTCTTTCGGAAGTTGGGAATCGTCGCCGCGAAAAAGGGAAGGAAAGGGTTTCTCTTCGGAATCATGAATTCGATGAGCGGGAAGGTGCTCGGTCGGAAAGGATAAAACGAGAAAGCGCTTTCATCCGAAGGAAAAAACTTAGGGAAAAAGGGGAGGGTCCCGCGAAAGGATAAGGTGGGGAAAAAGGGACTCTTCCACATATGCTGGAAAAGAAAGACTTTCGACGTGTCTGTATCGGGAACCATGGCCCCAAGGGTAAAGAAAAACAGAAGAATCGTCTCCTTCCAGAGGGGCTTCTGATCGCGGAGGAAAAGAAAAAGAAGAAGAGGTATTCCACCTCAATATCGGGAAAAGAAATCTTCTCCGCAAGGGTTCCGGAGCCGAAAAGGTGACTGTCGAAACGGAGAGAAATCTCACTTAAAAGGGAAAAAAAGCGTACATTCGGGAGAAAGTCAACGCCTATGAGGGGGGAAAAGCTAAAAGGGAAAAGAAAAGCTCTTTGCTCGCGGACCGAAAAAAAGAAGTATCGCGGATGACCGAGAAAGGGAGAGGTGCGCGGTGGATAGAAAAAAAAAGGAATGGAGCACGGTAAAAAAGAGGAAAGGAGAAACCCAATTCCGGAACCAAAAAAAAAAGACCGAGATCGAGGCGAAAAAAATTACATATCAGGGGTTTCGCGCTTCGGGGAAACTGGAGGAAATGGGGGAGAAAACCTGAAAATCCCAAGAAAAACCCTTCTTCGGAAAAAAAAGAAAAATTACGGCGCGCAGGCGCGGAAACCCGCAAAAAAAAAGTGGAAAAACAAGAAAAAAAAAAACCTTCCGCCCAAAAAAAGGCTGTGGGTCGGGGAGATGTACCTATCAAAGGGAAAAAAATAACCGCCCGATGGAGAAAAAAGGATTTTTCCCCTTTAAGGAAGAGTTTCGGGCGTCTTCGGGTGCGCCGCTTAAGGACCACCTCGGAGAAAAAAAAAAACTGACCCTCGACGGGAAAGAGGAAGAACCAAATAATTCCATTCCTGAAAACAAAAAGGCATCGCCTGCGAAAAAAGAAGGTCGTGAAAAGGAGAAATTTTTACCGGAGAAAATGTTTCTAGGAAAAAAGCGCCGAGAAGGGACGGGGGTCAGGAGGTAAAAAAGAAAAAGAAAGTTTCTTCGGGAGGGCTCTCTCCTCTCCAAAGAAGGACTCGGCGCGGTAGAAAAGGAAGAAAACGCGAAGGGGGAAGGAATCTCCCTCTACTTTCCCTTCGGGGAAAGCTTTAACAACGCCGTGAAAAACGCACTGCTGACTAAGGGAGAAGGGGAAAAGGTGAAGAGGAAGAAAAAAAGCTTCTCTTATCTTGTAAAAAGAGAAAAGAGCGGGCCTCCGAACAAATTTCCCCGGCTAAAGAAAGGAACATATGGGCAAGGAGGATGACCTTCTCTTTCAAGAGGGAAAAGCTTTTAGGGCATGACAAAGAAGGAGTGGGAATGGGGGCGGGCAAGAAGAATTCGGGGTGAAAGAAAAACATACCCGCTCTTGGAAGAAGGCCATGCTCAAGAATGCAAAAAGAACCCGTGCGTCCAAAAATAAAGAGAGGAGCACTTACATCAGTTTTGCTGGGGGATCGCCAGCGACGCAGAAGGGGATTACCGGTCCGCGCTCAGGGAAAGGGAGGAGAGGGACCTGCCCAAAAAGGCAGAAAGGGAGGGGGAATCATTATCACGGAAAAAAGGAAGGACGGATTCCTAATCTCCCTCCGAGGAGAGAAGACCGCGTCCAATTCTGGGAAAGAAAAAAACTAATAAAAAGGACCACAACCCCCAGCCCCAAAGGAATGAATCAGGGGGGAAAGGGACTGCAGCGTTTAAAAAAAAGGAAAGGCGTAATAAAAACATTTTCTGCGGCTAAGGGAGGGACATCTCGCTCCCAAGAAACAAAAAGGAAGATAACACAGGCTGAAAGAAGAAGAAGAGTCAAAAAATGAAGGAGGAGAAAGGTCACTAGTCCTTCTTTTTAAAAAAAGGTGAGTTCTTTTGGAAAGGGGGAAAAAAAACCCGGTGGAGAAGAAAGGGAGGGGAACAAAAAAAATAAAGAAGAAAAAAAGGGCGCTCTACCTTTCTGAACCCTCAACAGCAGAACGTGAAAAGGAATCATCAGAATCAGCACCGGGATGGAACGAGAAATGAAAAAAAAAAAAAGCCCGCTCAATCCTAAAAAAAAAGGGGGGGATGCCCTTCCCTCCGCGAAAAAAAAGGGCCATGCGGACACTGGTCGCGAAAAAGAACGTTGGAACCGAAGGGTGACTTCGGGAAAGGTCATATCACGGTCCGGCGCCACCGAAGAAAAAGAATGCCCGGGCCATCCGCGCAACTTGAACAAAGAAAGGTGAGGACCCAAAGGAAAAGCCAGAAAAAAGAAACCAGCCCTACTGATGCATTCCTATTGATGAAGGAACCGAAGGACTGTATCCCGAACCAAAAAAAGAAAAAAGGGAGGTGCGGCGTGGAGGAAGGTCTTCAAGGGGAGAAGAAAAAACGAGATAAGAAAAGGGGGGAGAAAAAACACAACAACTTATTGATGAGGAAAAAAAAAAAAAGAAAATCGTCCTATCCTTCGCGGCCATGGGGGGTAAGCCACGCCAAAGGTGGGGTCAGGGGGGGTAGGGGGCAGAAAATTTTACCCTCATCCATCGGAAAGAAAGAACCAAGTTTCGTGCGGGAAAAGGGAAGAAGGTCATCAACCTGGGGCAAAGAAAGAAAAAAAAAAGTGCGGCAGGGGAAGGCGGGGAAGTTCTCCTGCCGATTGGCTCCCTTGGAAAAAGATTCTCTGTTGTGTCCCAGTAAAAAGCATGCAGGCGCCAGGAGGGAGAGGAAAAGAAGGAAACCTTCGAAAGAAGAAGGGGGGGAAATCTTCCCCTTCTCTTCTGTAGAGGGGAGGGGCGGCGGCGCGCCTCCTCATGGGAAGAGTCTGGGAGGGCAAGAAGCTACGTTCCTTTTCCTGAGGAGGGCCGTATCAAGCAAGGTCAGGAGGAAGACCCTTGAACCCCTGCTGGGTGTTTAAAGGGAAAAAGGGATCCCCGGTGGACTCAACTGGAAGGAAAGAAAACTCACCGCCCTGGGAAGGGAGGGCGATCGCGGTCGGCAGGTAACAAAAAAGGGGGATCACCGGGGGAAAGTGAGGAGAAAAAGGGCCCTCTCTTCTTTGGAAGCCCCTTGCTTTGCGAGGAGGGGAAAGAAAAACGCGATGGGAACGCTGAAAAAAAAAAGTCACGAAGGGCGGGGGGGGGGGGGGTTTTCTTGCGGGAAGGGCTGGGCCGGTTCGCTGATGGAAAACTCGCGATCGCGAAGGAGACGTCAGGAGAGCATAAAAACGCCTCAAAGCTTCGCTCGTAAAAAGAGGAGAATCCGCGTTCCAGCAAGAAAAAGGGACACAAAAGGGAGTAGAAAAACATGATGTCAGTTAGTTCCCCGAAACCGCCCGAGGGCGATCTTGGAGGAGGGGGAACGGGGCATTCGGGAGCAAAGAAAGAGCTGGATAAAAGGGGGCAAGAAGTTACCCTTATTCCCTGCCGCCAAGTGTCGGAAGTTGAGGCCTTGGTCAGACCCTCAACCGCGTGTTTCGAAGAGGGGAAGGGTCGGGTAAAAGAACGCCGGAAGGATGATTTAGCCGAAGTGGTTAAGGGGGGGGGGAGGAGGCCGCGCTAGGAAAAGGGGGAAAAAGGAGACCCGAAGGGGGACTATTTCTTTTTCGAAGGGGGGCCGGCGTGAAAAGGAAAAAAAGGACCGTACGGGCGACGAACAAAGAGCGCTTCCTACCAAAGAGCCCCGAAGAAAGGAAAACGGCAGATGTCGTGCCACCAAAACCCCGCCAAAAGAGGGAGGAGGCGAGGCCGAGACCGAAAAGAAGGAACAGGACCTCGAGTCGAACGGGAAAAGGCGATGCCGTGCGGGTTTTCCTTCATTGAATTATGGGAAAAGCTGGCAAAAACTTCAAGGGGACATGAAAAAAAAAATGGATATATCTTCCCTTCTGCAGAAGCGCACCGCTAATTTTCAGGGAGGGAAAGGATGAGAAGGAAAAATGATGCATACGAAAAAAGAGGGGCGGGAGACGGAACCACCCCTTTTTTAATATGAAGGGACATGATTTCCCGACCCACAAAAAGGCTGGCCTTGTTGGTGGGCAGCGGGAAAAAAAAAGGGAAACTGGGGAAGGGAAAAAAAAAAAGCGGGTTCCTATAAATAGAGAAGGAAGGTTCTGTGAGAAAGGGGAAACCCGCGTCATGACTTGGAAGAAAAAAACGAGGAGGGGGGGACGAAGAGGGAAACAGTACTACACCTTCGGAAGAAAAAACGGGCGATTCCCGCGGTGAAGGGCGCGCGATCAAAAACCGGAACAGGGGAGGAAGGGGGGAAGCGAGTCTGTCCTTTAAAATCCAAAAGGAAAAGGCGTCGGGCGCTGTCGAGAAAGAGGGTGTAAGAAAAAAAAAAAAATCTATTCCGACTGGGGGAATGGCCTCTGCCACATAGGGGAACTACCAGCAATGTCGCGGTGACCTTGAAGAAGCCAAACTGCGTAAAAAAAAGGAATCATCGCTGGAAGGACATAAGGGGAGGGAGG